>Ga0315541_1000543_pt1 | contig 40151 bp, 32 predicted proteins | sample SalMarSW160190MG_FD_203095 | JGI IMG/M metagenome (GOLD analysis project Ga0315541, IMG submission 203095) | Salt marsh sediment microbial communities from the Plum Island Ecosystem LTER, Massachusetts, United States - Salt Marsh Sediment SW1601-190 ...
GTCCTCCTTTGTCATTTTTTTCAGAACACAGGATCATCTATTGTTTGTTCGGAAACCTCAATTCTAATTGTCGTCGACCCGCAATTTTAATTGTCGTTGAACCTTAAATATAATTGTCGTTCATCAGTTGATCACATCCAAGCCTCTTGGATTCATCCAAGAGGCTCTTTTGTGTCAAAATCAACGATTTTTCCCAAGGAATATTTCGATGAAGTCGGCCCATCGCCATATATTTTCTTCAAAACGATAATGATAAATGTAATCAATTTTGACAATTATCCTGTCGTATGATATAAAAAAACATTGTGATGTGAATCTACTCCTCTTGCTCATACATTTCTGCCTGTTGCTCTTGTTGTTCATTCATCATTAAATGGGCTGTTGCCCAAACGAAAATCTCTTTGAGCGCTCATTGAAACGTTTTTTATGGTTGTGCCCAAAGGGCGAGTTTTGGAATCGCCTTGAGCGAGCCTTAGATTTATCAAAAAACGTTTCAAGGCCATCGAAAAGTGATTTGGGCAACAGGCTGTTAAGTTACAGCACCTATCTATCTGCGATGTTCCAGCGGCTCTAATTTTCTGCAATTTAATAAAATTAGCTTTTATTTCTAAATATCATCCATGGAATTGTAACCATAAACACTTCGATCCAAAATTGGGAGAAAGGAGGGTAAAATGGATAAGCAAAAAGTTTTAGTTCCTTACAATTTTACCAATTATGACGAAAAGGCTTTGGATTTCGTCACTCACAGGTTTGCAAATGACAAAGGGGTTGAGGTGACATTGTTCAATGCATATACCCCTGTACCAAAGATTGAATTGCGCAACAGTCTGATCATGAAAAAAATATCGAGCAACCTGGCCTACCTGCAACAGAAGATTCATGAGCATGAGACCGGGATTAAACAGGCCAGAGAAAAACTGATTCAGAACGGTTTCTCAAGCAATCGGGTCCATCACATTTTCAGGGCTCTTAACAAAGATGTTGCTCAGGATATCATTGATCTTGTTCTAGACCGCGGATTTGATATGGTTATTTTAAATCGTAACCCTGGCAAGATCACCAGGTTTTTTACCGGAAGCGTCTCCAACAAAGTCATGAAAAGCCTGAAACAGGTCGATGTTTATGTTGTAACATGACATGGTTAAAGAGGATAACAACAGGAATATGTTACGAAAACATATGAATAGTATAAGAGGAGGAGGAGGAATCCCATGGCTGTTCAAAGCAAAATAGATTTGGATATATTTCAACTGGTTTTCGAGGTTATTACAAAATCTGAAAATGCGGGTACAATGGCCAATCAGTTGACTCAGATTTTAGTCGGTGCTCTTGGAATTAAGGGCGCAACCATATTCGTATTAAATCCGGAATTAGAGGAACTTGAAATTCTTGCCAGTTCCGGGCTGAGCATCAATTATGTTAACAAAGGACCCGTCCTGGTGGATAAAAGTATCAAACTCTCGTCAAACCGGGAACCCGTTATCATTAGAGATGTTACAACGAGTGACCGCCTGCAATATCCTGAGAAGGCCAAAGAAGAGGAGATAAGAGCGATCGTCTCTCTCCCCATCACCTTGCATGGGAAAATAGTCGGTGCATTGCGCCTTTATAGTTCACGGGTTTGGGATATTTCGGAAGGGGACATCGAACATCTGCAAGTCGTTGCCCAAAATATCGGTGTCGCCCTGATGTATTTCCGACTTGCGAACGCGGTTCTGTCCGTGAAGGAAACCGTTAATGAAGTCCACTCGGTCTGGCTTTAGATCTGAAATACAAGCTTCCCTTCCGAGAGCCGCCTGATGAACAATTTTTAATGCCTGCTATCAAAACTGATTAAATTTATTTCAGCAGTCGGGGTGTTTTTCTTATAACGCTTTGTAAATAGCGTAATGAATGATCAGTAGCGAAATCATACACTGTTTGAATACATTAGGGATCGTTAAGATAGAACAGCGGTATTTTGGGTTCGTAATTAAAATGCGTTAAGCGGGTCGCCATATACCCTATCTATTTATAGCCATATTTTCTGTTCTATCTTTACGAACCCTTATTTATGAGTTTGTATGATGTAGTCGCTGATTATTCATGGAGCTATTGAATCGAAAAAACTCCCCGACCCCTCATTTATTTAAAACGAATCGGATCATTGTCCGCATCCATCCAGACAGGAAAGGATTCCCTGGCGTTTTTCAGCGTCTCGTAGGACAGGTCGGCCGTATAGGTGATTGCCTTATTATGTTTTTGGAACATAATGTTACCAAAGGGATCGATTATTGAAGAATCACCACTGTAATGGTGACCGTTTCCGTCGGTTCCCACGCGATTAACCCCTATAACATAACACTGGTTTTCAACGGCTCGAGCCTGAAGCAGTAACTTCCAGTGCCCTGATCGCCTTTCAGGCCAGTTTGCGATAAATATGGCCGCATCATACTGGTTTTCGATATTTCGCGTCCAGACCGGAAAACGAAGATCATAGCAGATAAAAGGTCTGATCTTCCAGCCGTTCAGTTCAACAGTAATATTTTGATGGCCGGCATGATATACTTTTTCTTCACCGGCCATACGAAATAGATGCCGTTTATCGTAGGTGAAGATCTCGCCCCGGGGATTTGTCCATATCAATCGATTAAAAAATTTGCCGTCTTCCCTTACGATAACACTTCCTATTATATCGGCATTTTTTTGCCGTGATTTTTCTATCATCCATTTTACGGAAGACCCCTGCATGTTTTGAGCAAGACCGGCGGGATTCATACTAAAGCCGGTTGTAAACATTTCTGGCAATACAATAAGATGTGTATCATCCTTGATAGCATCAATCTTATCATCAAAACCCGCCAGGTTGGATTCAATATCCTCCCAGACCAGTTCGGTCTGGATAATCGTTGTTTTTAAATCTGGCATAATTTCTCCGCAGCTTTGTCCAGGGTTTCATCCTTTTTCGCAAAACAGAATCGAAGAACATTATGATCGTCTTTTTGATGATAAAACACCGAAGGTGGAATTGAAGCCACACCATGTTCGATGATAAGCCGTTTTGAAAATTCCATGTCGGATTCATCAGAAATTTCCGAATAATCGAGCATCTGAAAGTAAGTGCCGTAACAGGGTATCGGTTTAAAGCGTGATTTTTCAATGAGTTTTAAAAATCTATCCCTCTTTTGTTGGTAGAAGGTTGAAAGGTTCAGATAAACATCTTTGTTTCGCATGAATTCGGCGTAAGCAAACTGAATCGGCGTATTGGATGCAAATGTCAGAAACTGGTGCACTTTTTGAAATTCTTTGGATAGAGCCGCCGGAGCGAGGCAGTATCCGATCTTCCATCCGGTAGTATGGTAGGTTTTTCCGAAAGAACTGATGACAAAGCTTCGTGAAAGGAGCTCGGGATGGCGGGATATGCTTTCATGCCTGATGCCGTCGAAAATAATATGCTCGTAAACTTCATCGCTCAAAATCAAAATTTCCGTATTTATAACAATATGTTTCAATGCAGCTATGTCGTCACCCGACAATACGGCTCCAGTGGGATTATGGGGTGAATTTAAGATAATGAGCCTTGTCTTTGTCGTTACAGCTTGCTTAACTTCATCCCAGTCGATACGATACTCTGGAAACCTAAATTTAACATATACCGGAATTCCTCCGTTTAATTCAATGGCCGGCACATACGAATCGAATGCCGGCTCGAGAACGATTACCTCATCACCTTTATGGACAACAGCAGCGATCGCCGCGAATAATGCTTCGGTAGCTCCGGATGTCACGGTAATTTCAGACACAGGATCGTAGACGGCGTTATATAATTCCATTACTTTTTCAGCAATCATTTCACGAAGAATCAGAACGCCCTGCATCGGCGCATACTGATTATGGCCGGAACGCATATATTTATTCACAAGATTCACAAGATCAGAATGAACATCAAAATCCGGAAATCCCTGTGAAAGATTTATGGCGTTATAATCATTCGACAGCTTCGTCATTACCGAAAAAATGGTAAGTCCCACATCAGGAAGTTTTGAACGTAGCATCTTGGTGCACCGTTTCTGAAATTTGTTCTGTTCGTGTAAAAAATTTTGATCCGAGCTGCTAACCCTTTAATGACAAACAAACTGTGCCGGTATGCGTTAAAAAATTGCACCGTGGATTTAAAAAGGCATTGCCTTCCTCATTATCTTGAAATATATTCTTAATCTCAATCCGATAACCATATTAAGACATAGATATTTAGTCAACTTTTAATCTTTTCTGCCCACTCAATTGCCGGAAAGGAAAACGGATATGACCAAAACCGGGCTTGTATATGATGATCTCTATCTGAAGCATAATACTGGTTCCATCCACCCGGAACGGGCTCAAAGGCTTACGGCCATAATTAAAGCCCTCGAAGGAGCAGGACTCCTGGATAAACTTCTTCACATAGAACCTGTGCCCGCCAAAAGAAGCATTGTGGAACTCTGTCATGAATCCAGTTATATAGACAGGTTTAAGCGTGCGGTGGAAAGCTCTGTTCCTTTTTTGGATACTCCGGAATGCCCTTTAAGCCCCGCCACATTTAAAGCGGCCATTTGTGCTGCCGGAGGTATACTTGCGGGAATAGACAACGTGATGCAGGGGAATATAAAAAACTGTTTTTGTGCGGTAAGACCCCCCGGACACCACGCAGAACGATCCAAGGCCATGGGTTTTTGTTACTTCAACAATGTTGCCATTGCGGCAAAATATCTTCAAAAACAATATTCCATAGAACGAATTGCGATAATAGATTGGGATGTTCACCACGGCAACGGTACCCAGCATGCCTTCGAACAAGACCCGGCTGTATTTTACATAAGCTTCCACCAGAACCCTTTGACCTGCTATCCCGGCACTGGAAGAGCTTCGGAAACGGGAACCGGTAAAGGTCAAGGATACACTCTAAACCTCCCCATGCCCCCGGGGGCAGGAAACCAGGAGTATTTCGAAGCCATGGAAACAGTTGAGCGAAAGATGGAAAATTTCAGGCCCCGGTTTGTCCTTATCTCCGCAGGTTTCGACGCCCACACGGACGACCCCTTGGCGCATATAAATCTCACCACAAAGGGGTATGAAGAGATGACTCGAAAAGTTAAGGGCGTCGCCGAGGACCACGCAGAGGGCCGGCTTGTTTCTATGCTTGAGGGCGGTTACAACCTCCAGGCTCTGGGAGAGTCGGTTAAGACGCATATTCAGGTTCTTTCGGAAGGGTAAGTTGATTCGCTCAGCTCGCCATTGGAATTATGGAATGCTGGGCCAACAATGGAGGTAATGTTTTTTTAAACACATCCTGTCAAAACTTTGTCGGTATGTTGCCTTTCCTTTCATCATCTTTTCCCCGCAAGTTGAAAATTTTTCACCCCGTTTTTGTTTAAACATTATATCCCCCTGAAATTAAATACTATTTAAAATTATTTGTCGGCTTATGACAATCTGTTCAAGGTGGCACATCTATTGCAGAGGGTAATTAAGGATATTTTTGTGATCTGGAGGGCGACTTAGACTTTTAACCCATAAAAAGTGTGACGCATTCGAAAAAAGTCTTTTTCGAGACCATCAAGTTTATGTTAGACACTGTCATTCAAAACGAGAATTTAAATAAATATCTTACATCCTTCGAAAAAGGGAAAGTAATTTTTTTCGAAGGAGACGACACACAGGATCTATTTATTTTAGTCTCCGGCCATATAGATATCTTCAAAGGGAAAAAGAAGATAGTAGAAATTGCCGAGAAGGGGTCTCTTTTTGGAGAGATGTCTTTTTTGCTCGGGACACAAAGAACGGCTACGGTAAAGGCAACAAATGATGTAAAGACCATCCGTATACCCAAACGAAAAATCGCCACCTTTCTTCATGAATTTCCTGACGTGGCCAGAGAAATTACAAAGCTTCTTGCCCAACGTCTTGATAAAACAAACCAGGTTCTTTACGGTCTTAAAGAGTTTTGCGACCAACTTCCGGACGCTGTTATTGCAACCGACAAAGAAGGGAAAATCATCACATGGAATTCTGCTGCTGAAAAACTATATGGCCGGACCTGGGATCAGATGAGCAACAAATCGGTAGAAAAAATATACGAAGAACCCAAAGTTTATCAAAAATTTCTAAAAGAGGTAAATAAAAAACATTCCGTTAAGGAAAAGATCCTCAGGATAATACATCCTAAAAAAGGCACACGGTTTGTATCGACCAGTACCACCCTTCTTTATGACGACAATAAAAAATTTCATGGGATCCTTTCATTGGCCCGGGATGTCACATCGGTTACCAACTTGGAAAAACGGCGTCGACAAACCCGCTACCGGTACCTTAACTCCCTGATTGTGCTTTTGTTTTTGGCAGGAGGTGCTTTTTTGGGCCATTCTTACTTTTCAAAGAACCCCCTTGCGATAAATGTTGAAAATCAAGAATTGAGAAATCAATTAAGCAAAGATCATCTTTTTTTGAAATCAACCTTATCAAATCATTTTGCCGCCAAAAACAGATCGAAAACACATCCGATAATAAAAGATTTCTTTAAAATTCACTCATCTGCTGAAACACCTTATTCCGGTCTGGTGCTGCTTGACAGGAATAAGGTTGTTTTTGATGCCTGTTCTCTCAAGAACGAAACAGATGTTTCACATATGTTAGGAAGCAGTTATGCAGGGATAGAGTTTCAGGGTAGCGAAGGCTCTATTCACAAAGCCCTCTCTCTTTATCGGACGGATAAGGATTATCCTATGGGGCGGAAAAGTGTTGAGATGGCCTTTGAAATAAAGAAAGGTGATCGTCTTTTTGGCTGGTTGATTTTTCAGATGGATATGGATCGACTGAAGAAAACTTATGATATCGATGAAGCGAATTTAAAACAATTCTATTTTAAGGATCCATAACTCCAGACCAAATAAAATATTCAAATTATTGCAAAAGAAAAGTTTTTTATGGAATCCATTAAAGATATTCAATCCTGCCAATACGAAATTGCGGAAACCGATGATGAAAGTATTACCATTTACATCCAGGGCGGAATGGATTCATCCAATGCCTCTCGAATGATCGAGATTTTTGGTTCTCTGATAAACGATAGGCAGCCCTCTTCTCTGACCGTGGATCTAAAAAAGGTCGCTTACCTTGATGATTTTGGGGCGCTTGTCCTTGTTGAATTAAAAGATATGATGACCCGTTCAAACGGCCTTTTTGACCTGAAAAACGCAAGAGAAGAGGTTCTCTCTTTGCTCCATTCCGAAACCCTGGCGGAAACAACCTCCTTTATTACCGTTCGTCCTCCGAATATGTTTATACGGTTTGGAGACGCTATTATCCAGTACGCAGCAGATGTAAAATACCTGATTTCATTTGTTGGATCTGTATGCATCGCTTTTGTAAATTCACTGTTACACCCTAAATCGTTACGCATGGAAGAGACGTTTCTATACATGCAAAAAACAGGGGTTGATGCCCTTCCTATTGTTGGGCTGATCAGTTTTCTTCTCGGTCTTATTGTGGCCTTTATGTCATCTGTTCAACTCCAGTTATTTGGTGCCAATATTTATGTGGCTTCATTAGTAAGCCTTGCCATGTCTCGTGAACTGGGACCCATTATGACAGCTATTATTGTTGCCGGAAGATCAGGTTCATCCTTTGCCGCAGAAATAGGAACCATGAAAATATCTGAAGAGGTTGACGCCCTGTTCACTATGGGATTTGATCCTACACAGTATCTGGTTGTCCCTAAAATCCTGGCATCTGTTATTGTGGTTCCAATTCTGACCCTATTCTCTGACATTTTTGCCATATTAGGGGGCCTTGTGGTCGGGGTCTTTATGCTCAATCTGACGGTAAGCGCATATATTTCAGAAACCATTAACACTTTGACCGTTTTCGACGTGTCTTGGGGAATCTTCAAAAGCGGCGTCTTCGCACTCCTTATATCCTGGATTGGCTGCTTGAGGGGATTTCAGGTTAGGGGGGGTGCTGCTTCTGTTGGTCATTCTACAACCTCAGCGGTTGTTAGCGGTATTTTTTTAATTATAGTTTCTGATGCCGTCTTTACGGTCATCCTCCGTTACCTGATTTAAAAAAGTTTACACAACGTTGCGTCTTAAACAGAGAGATCTTTGAAAAATGTCCAATTTTGTTCAAGGCCAAGAAAGGCGAAAATTTTAACCACCCCAGAGAAATAGGCTTCGCATTTCACGGGGCAGGCACGAATACATTGAGTATTTTGAGGATTAACCCACCAAAGTTCGGTGGCGGGTTAAAATTTGAGCCTGTTGATAAATCCCGATTACGGGGACGTAGAAATTGGGCAAAAGGGGGCGTTTTGCAAAGGTCTCACAGATAGGATTTACTAAGAGCTTATGAAAAAACAGAAAATTGTCCAGGTAAGAGATCTTATTGCCGGTTATTACGGGGATATCATCCTTGACCGGATATCGTTTGATATTCGTGAAGGAGAAATATTTATTATTTTAGGGGGAAGCGGGTGTGGAAAGAGCACATTACTGAAACACCTTATTGGACTTATGAAACCCCTCTCCGGGCGAGTAATCATTGATGGCGATGATCTCTCTAATTGTGATGAGGTAACATTCAAAAACATATTAAGAAAGATCGGGGTTCTTTATCAGAGCTCCGCTCTTTTCGGTTCCATGACACTGGCTGAAAATGTGTCCCTTCCCATCAAGGAATATACCGATTTGCCTAAAAAATCCGTGGATACACTGGTCAAAATGAAGCTGAATCTGGTTAATCTAAATGGTTTTGAAAACCACCTCCCTTCTGAAATCAGCGGAGGAATGAAAAAGAGAGCGGGATTGGCAAGAGCAATGGCCCTTAATCCAAAAATTCTGTTTTTTGATGAGCCTTCAGCAGGTCTTGATCCGGTAACATCGGCCGAACTCGACGACCTTATTCTTCGGCTTAATAAGAGCTTAGGAACCACAATGGTTATTGTAACTCACGAACTCCCCAGCATCTTTAATGTGGCTCACAGGGTAATAATGCTGGACAGGCAAAGTAAAGGGATTATCGCTGAAGGTGATCCCAACTACCTGAAAGATAACAGCAAAAATCATTTTGTAAGAAATTTCTTCAATCGCCGGTCACAAAATTGCGAAAGAATTTTTGGGGTTTTTAATACGGATAGAAATTAAATTATTTAATATATAAGATTTAGGAAGAAATATAGAGTAATGGCTTCCCAAAGAAGCAAATTTGCCCTTGGATTATTTGTAACCTGCGGAATCGGCATCGCATGCTTTGCTATTATATTGATAGGTATGTCCAAGTTTTTTGAGAAAGGTCAGTATTATGCCACCTATTTCAATGAGTCCGTGCAAGGCCTTGATGTAGATTCTACTGTGAAATACAGGGGGGTATCAATAGGCCGGGTAGAGAGCATTACCGTTGCCCCCGACGCAAAGTTAATACAAGTAGTATTAAAAATTGAGTCCGGTCAGACCCTTGATAGTAATATTGTTGCCCAGCTGAAATCCGTCGGCATTACCGGAAGTACGTTCGTTGAACTAGAACACAAGCAAGATGGTGAACCAGATTTGTCTCCTTGTTTCAGCTTCCCGTCAGAATATCCGATCGTAGCGTCAAAACCATCCAATATCAATACGCTAATGCAAAGTATCGGCGATGCCCTTAGCCAGACAAAAGGAATGGATCTTGAAGGAATTTCCAAAAAAATCAAGCTGACTCTCGACAACATAGATCAAGCGATCGCCGATGCCAATGTCAAAGGTATTTCCAAAAACATTGGATCATCCTTTGAAAAAGCCGTTCAATCTCTCAATATGATAATGGATAAGGCCGGCCACAGCCTGGATCGGGCGGAAAACACCATCGGCCTGCTGGAAGGAATCACCGTTGCAAAACAAAAAACCATTAAAAAAGCCATAGACGATTTTAAACAGACCATGGAAAATGCCAGCATAATGTCAAAACAAGGCGTTTCACTAGTCAGCGGCACACACGATTCACTCTTTCTTCTTAGCCGGCATCTATTAACTATTGCCCAAAACCTTGAAAAGGCCAGTGAAAACCTGAACCGATTAATCGAGCTGGTTTCCGACCATCCATCTCAATTAATATTTGGCAAAGCACCCATTCCCCGAAAGGTGGAACAGGATGATAACGAAAAATAAAGGGGGACCTTTATGGAAAGGTTTAAAAAAATATCTCTTTTTTTAGCGGGCTTTTCCATACTTCTAGCGGGTTGCATGAATTTAAAACAGCCGGTGAATAAGATCGACTACTACACGCTGGAGAGTGCGCCTCCAAAAATATCCGGCTTAAAACCCCTTTCCCATGTAATTAAACTTGAGGGTTTTACGGCATCGCCAACATATAATACCCGTCGAATAATCTACAGGGATCGATCATTTAAAAGAGATTCTTATGTCTATTGTAGATGGCGGGCTAACCCCGGGGCTCTTGTAACCCATATTTTAAATCGCGACATCAGGCATTCCCATCTGTTTAAGGCCATTCTAACTTCTGATAGCAGATTTGCCTCTTCATATATGCTGGAAGGAACTGTGGATGAATTTTTCGAATGGGATATGGAAGAGACATGGAAAGCCGTCTTATCCCTTTCCATCACTTTATTGGATGAAAATAAAATAAATGCCGGGGAAAAAATCCTTTTTCAAAAGACCTATCGGGAAGAAGCGCCGTGTAAACGTAAAAATCCGAGAGCACTGGCTGAGGCAATGAGCCGCGCCATGTCAGAGATTTCCGAGCAGATCATTAAGGATGTTTATTATTGTCTTAAAGATCACGATCAATATAAGCCTGGTTAACAAACACCCAAAAGACACCCCTGCTCTTCCCATTGACACCCGCCAACGGTTAGCCTATATTGAACATATTAAAATCGCTCTGTAAATTTTTTGCAAGAGAGAGAGACGATCATGGTAAACAAAATAATTTCCGGCGGTCAGACCGGCACTGACCGAGCCGCTCTTGATGTTGCTATTAAGTTGGGGATTTCACACGGTGGGTGGATACCCAAAGGACGATTAACGGAAAACGGAATGCTAAATGACAAATACCATTTAAAAGAGATGGAGACGGCCAACTATAACAAACGAACGGAACAGAACGTGATAGATTCCGACGGCACTCTGATAATATCCCATGGTAAACTCACCGGAGGATCAGATTATACTCTAGACATGGTGCTTCGTCATGGGCGCCCGTGGCTTCATATCGATTTGAACAAGATCGAGTCCATTCAAGCCGCAAGACAAATCAGATCCTGGTTTGAAGAACATGAAATTGAAGTTCTAAATGTTGCGGGACCCAGAGCAAGTAAGGACTCTTCCATATACCAGGCCACGGTCGATATCCTGGAAACAGCTTTTTGCCAAGACGACTTATCTACATAAACTCTTTAATGTGTGTAATATGTTAAATATCGTTTTTGTATGTACGGGTAATATCTGCCGCAGCCCTATGGCAGAAGGATTTTTACGGTATAAATGGCACCAAATGAAACGTGATGATCTAATTGTTTCATCCATGGGCATTCACGGATTAAACGATTCTCCGGCCACTGAATATGCTCAGGCTGTCTGCGAGAAAAACGGCTTTGACATTTCATCCCACAGAGCCCGATCTCTTGTCGGGGAAGAGTTGCTGAAGGCAGATCTAATTCTATGCATGGAACCGGTCCACAAAAATTTCATTCAGGTTTTCTTTCCATGGCTTCGAAACAGAGTTGCTCTCCTCGGAGCCTGGCCTGACAAGGAAACCAGAAAAAGTTCCATCGAAGATCCAATGGGGAGTTCCTACAAAAAATATCAGAAGATATTTGCCATAATCAAGGAACACATAGAGCGAATCATACCCTTATTGTAATCAAGGAACTCCGACAATAAAAAACATTCTTTCCGGTATCAATTATCATTGTGTTTTCCTTTATATCTGCATGAACTTTTTTCGAAAAAGATAAATTTATAGTAAAAAAAGGAACGATCCATGATTGCCCAAAGCATAGCGGGTCTGGCAGTATTTACGGGCATTGCCTGGCTGATTAGTGAAAACCGCACAAAGGTTAGTTTTAAAATTATCATTGCCGGAATTTTAATCCAGCTTGTTGTTGGACTAATTTTGTTAAAACTTCCGGTTTTCAGAAATTTCTTTATCTATTTAAACCGCCTCGTTCTATCCTTGGAAGAATCTACTACCGCAGGAACCTCCATGGTTTTCGGTTACCTGGGAGGTGGTAAACTTCCGTTTCCTGAAAAATTTCCGGGTGCCGCTTTTATATTAGCCTTCAGAGCTCTTCCTCTGGTTCTTTTTATCAGTGCACTGTCATCTCTTCTGTTTTACTGGAAAATCCTGCCTATGGTGGTAAAAGCCTTTTCCTGGGCATTACAGAAGACCATGGGATTGGGCGGCGCCGAGGGATTGGGTGTTTCCGCCAATATATTCATTGGTATGGTTGAATCCCCGCTTTTCATTCGCCCGTATCTGAATGGCATGACCCGAAGTGAGATTTTCACACTGATGACCTCCGGAATGGCCACCATAGCTGGCACGGTCATGGTGCTCTATACCAGCATCCTGAGCAAGGTTGTTCCCAACATTATGGGACATATTCTGACGGCTTCCATCATCAGTGTACCGGCAGCCATCATGATTTCCAAGATCATGGTCCCCGAAACCGGACGGCTGACTTCCGGAGAGCTGACATCTCCGGAAGAGTCGTTAAGTGCCATGGACGCTATTACCAAAGGGACCATGCAGGGCATCCAACTCCTGATTAATATCATCGCCATGCTCATTGTGCTCGTGGCTCTGGTTCACCTCGTTAATATAATATTGGGTCTTTTGCCGGAATTTGGTGACCAACCCGTTACGCTGCAAAGACTTCTTGGACTGGTGATGGCGCCGGTTGCATGGCTCATGGGTGTTCCCTGGAAAGAGGCACCCGTAGCCGGCGCCCTTATGGGAACTAAAACCATCCTCAATGAATTTTTAGCCTACCTTGATATGAGCCGTCTGGCACAAGGCGCTTTGAGCCATAAAAGCTTAGTTATTATGACATATGCCATGTGCGGTTTTGCCAATCCCGGCAGTCTGGGGATTATGATCGGCGGCATGGGGACAATGGCGCCTGAAAGACGCGATGAAATCGTCTCATTGGGTTTTCGTTCCATCGTTGCCGGCACCCTGTCCACCTGTATGACCGGGGCTGTTGTGGCCATTCTTGTTGCCTGACTCAAAAGCGGATGTGAAGATATATTTTAAGGCGAATCTTTCTGGGGATGGTTCAAAAAAAGCGATCCGTGCCGGTAAGAAAAAACTTTGTCCAGTCAAATCCAAACTTCATCAGTTCAACATCCGACGCCTTCAACTTTTCAATTCTTTCACCGGGCAAATCAAACCGCGATATAAAAGTACTCTCAAAGATAAATTTCTTAAACTCATCCACATTAAAACAGGCCATAAACGCCATTTTTAAGGCGGGGCTGTCAATCCCTCGAGAGCCCCACGGATTTGATCTGAATATTGAACCGATTTCGACCCACAAAGCATTCATTTCATTATATAATTCTATCTTCTGGTCTTGAATCCACTCCGTTACCGTCCATTCTCGAGATTCTTTATGCCCGAGGCAGTGGTCGTGGCGCATGATGAAGTATAAGACCGTACGTCCATTTTCATCATCGCTTCTTGCTACGGCACGTTCCAGCGGATAAGGCCGGCAGGAAAATGGTCGGTCTTTGTATATGGTACATCCTTCAGGAGACAGAAAGGGACAAGATTTCTCTTCATCGTCCGACATCTTCAGCATAAGACTTGGAAAATATGGATTGTCTCTAATTGCTTGAATAACATAGTGTTTAAGAAATCGATCCGAAGAAATACCAAGTCTGTTTTTCATGCGGATAATATCATATAGATAAAGATACATATCAGCATCCTTGCAGCATCGGGTAAAACACGCAACTCCTGGATGGCAATCGAACCGCATTTTATCTTCCGCATGAATCCCCTTTCTGCCGCTTATTTGTCCATTAAAGATTTTATCCTTCATAATTTAACGTCTCGGAAATTCTACAACTTATCGAAAATAAGGGTTTTTAGTTGTTTTTAAAAAAATCAGAATTATATTCCTTTGTCCAACCAAAGCGAGCCCAATTTTTTTTAATTCTTCAGTTTTTCTTCAAAAAAAACTTGAACCATAGTTTAATTTTTTATAAGGTATAAACATAATGGCAAATTTTTATTATTATGTGTTTTTGGTTCTCATAACACTATATTTTCCTTTATGTCTCCAACCTTTTATTCTTTAAAAAAAGAGCTATTATGAAAGAAAATACCAACACAGTCAAACCCGAAGAAAAAAGAGCTGAAGTAAGAAAGGTGCTGGACAGGTATTACAGCGTAGAGTTTAAGTTAAAAGAAACCGGCAATCTTTATCATTTTAAACTAAGAGATATTTCATCAAATAGCTTGGGAATTCTGGTAAATGAGGATTCTGCGGTATTGGAATATTTAAAAGTGAATGATACATTGAAAATGAAATATTATCCACCCGAAGCTTCCGGTTCAGCCGAATTCTTAAAAACAAAAATCATACATATCACAAAAAAAGACGGGGAATCATTTAAAGGACATTTTTTAATCGGTTTGTCAATTATAGAAAAACGGACTCTTGATAATAATACCTCTCCAATTCGCTAAAATTATAACCATTACCTCTATTTTTTTCAGTCCGTCTTTTTCATTCATGCCCTAACCGATTTTTTATAAAATATAACTCAAATTGCGCACGCTGTCTTACCAAATTTATACTTTTTTAACATAGAGAACCAAGTCCTCAACAATGTCTATCCGGATCGATAAATGGGTCTCTATAGCGTATCTATTAATTAAGTGTCCATCCATAAATGGTCTTTTTGCCCAATCTCTGCGTTATGTTCAAAAAATAATCCTCGGAATATTAAACATATGCCTGCCTGTCCCGTAGGTCCGGCAGATCGTACTGGGATGGTTATTTTTTTCACACGCCTTGATCTTGAACAAAAATCCTCATTTATGGATGGACACTAATCAGAAAAGCTTGAGTTGCGTTGGCCCGTTCTTTTTTTTCTTTCCTGAAATCGATTTCTCTTGCATTTTTAAACGGTCTTCGATTTCCCCGATAAATGGTGAAATCGTCCGCATCTTGGTTTTTCCGTAAATTTTCCTTTTTTTGGCAAATGTTAAATACAGGCGATCCTGTGCACGGGTCATAGAAACATAAAAGAGTCGTCTTTCTTCGTCCACATCCGTCGTCTCCACGTCTGACCGCTGAAACGGAAGATATCCATTTTCACATCCAACAAGAAAAACTATTGGAAATTCAAGTCCTTTAGCATTATGCATGGTCATCAAAGAAACTTTTTCAGCCTGTGGTTCGTAAGTATCTGTATCGCTCTGCAGGGCTATCATTGAAAAAAAATTTGGCGCATTAAAACCGAATGTTTTGGAAATATCGATTAATTGTTTTAACACCTGTTTTGTTTTTGGATCTCTGTTTATGGTTTCTGCAAGTCTGGTGTTTTTCACCAGAAAAAGAATCTTTTTTTCAACTTCCAAATCTTTGATCTTTTTTTTCATTTCCAAAAGTTCGTCTAAAAATTTATTAAATCTCATCTGTCTCGGCTTACTCAATTCCTTTACGGGAAACCTCCGGGCATTATCCAATGCTCCTGAAAGTGAAAATCTGTGGTCGTAACTCCAATTTTTAAAAATTTCAAAGACTTGCCTGGTGACAGATCGATGCGTTAAACTTGCAATTCTTTCCAAATCTGCAAAACATCCCAATCCTTCAATTATTTTTAGCAATGAGATCAGTTCTTTAATTCCTTTTATGTTAAAAACATTTGCCTTGCTTACTATTTGATAAGGTATGCCCGCTGAATCAAAAACCTCTGAAAAAATCCTGTTCTGAACGGCAGTTCGATATAAAACGGCAAAGTCAGAAAAGGTTTTGTTCGGTGTATGTTTTTGCCCGGCAACGCTGCCGAAATCCATATAATGAAACCCCATACCTCCGATTAATTCTTCAATGGTTTTGCCCACGGCAACGGCTTCGGCCTTTGCCGAACCTGTCTCAAGAACACTAATCGTTTTTACTCCGTTGATGGTAGAATAGACACGCGATCTGTGAGCATCCCGTTCTCGTGCGCTTATAACCTGGTATGATGCATCAAGAATTGTCTGGGTTGATCGGTAGTTTTGTGTGAGTTTGATAACCCTGGCGTCAGGGTAATCTTTAATAAAGTTCTGAAAATATTTTACATCAGAACCCCTAAACCCGTAAATTAACTGGTCCGGATCTCCAATAACGCAAATATTCCTATCTTTTTTACCAGGGGGTATAATTAATTTTAGTAAACGATATTGGCCATGGTTTAAATCCTGATATTCATCTACAAAAACAAACTTATAAAGTTCCCGGTATTTTTTAACCATCTTTATATCTTTTTCAAAAAGTTGAACTGTCTTATATATAAGGTCTTCATAGTCCCAAAGGCCCTGGATGGAAAGCAGGTTTTGATAACATTTCATGGCCGTTAAAAAAATCTCTTTTTTCGAGCCGTCAATTTCATCAGCATATTCTTCTGGGGTTGTTATCCGCTGTTTCGCTGACACAATCCAGTCTAAAAGCGTGCTCGGTTTTTCGGTCACTGCATCGTCGTTTTTCTCAATATGTTTGATCACATCTAAAATAATATTTTTTCGGTCGTCCTCATCAACAATCACATAACCATTTTTTTTATGATCATTCAACAGGTTAAAACAAAGGCTGTGAAATGTTCCCACAAAAGGAAGTTGGTTTGAATTTTTTATAAGATGTTTTAGTCTGTGCCGCATTTCCCGGGCAGCCCTGTTTGTAAATGTTACCGCCAGAATATTTTTCGGTAAAACTTCTTTATATTTTATAAGATACGCTATCCGATGGGTCAGGGTGTGCGTTTTACCGGTGCCCGGTCCTGCCACGATAATCAGTGGGCCCTTTTCGTGTTCAACAGCTCGACACTGTTCCTTGTTTAACTCGAACTGTGCGGGATTAACATTTCTTTCTAACTGCAACTCATTAATATAAACATCCTTTTTTTCTGATACCTTCCCGGTGTGTACAGTATAACGAAATTGTTTTGATATTTTTTGATGTCTTGTATTTTCGTACTTTGTTTTTTTCTTTAAATCAGATTTTGACGGTGTAATAAAAAAAAGCTCTTTTTGTCCGAGCAGTTTTTTACGTTCTTGATGACTAAAAATTTTTATTTTTCCAAATTCTCCGTCATATCCTGGTGAAAGAATAATCTTGTTTTGCCTCATTCTTAAAATCGCTTCACCAAGCAAGGGTCCACCTGCCGAATTAATTTTTTCTTTTTTTTTGTTATTAAGTATCTCAAATTCAGGCCCAAGCTTCTCCAGTAAAGCCATATAATTTCTCATTACTTTTTTTGATCCTGAACCCACTTCTAAAACATCCGATAATATTTCCGTAAGTGGAATAATATTAAAGAAAGGAAGGGCCTTCTCGGGTTTCTCACCTTCCGGTCGATCCGACAGTTCCTCTACCCTGTATAAAACACCCAGTGTCAAAGGTCTCCCACAAACAGGACATTTACCGTCATGTTTCCGGGTCTGTTCCGGCCAAAAACTAACATTACACTTTCGGTGTCCATCTATATGATATTTTCCCTCTTCAGGATAGAATTCGTAGGTTCCTATGAAACTTTCGGGGTCTCCGTTTTTGATGGTTTTCTTTATGGATGAATAGGAAAGCTCTGTATTAAAAATGTTTGCTTCCCGTCCAAGTTTTAATGGGGAGTGGGCATCTGAATTTGAGACCAAGGCCAGTCCGTCCAGGGATGACACCCTCCAGTTCATGGCCGGATCAGATGAAAGACCGGTTTCAATTGCGAATATATAAGATGAAAGATCTTCAAAACATTCTTCAACCGAATCAAAACCTGATTTTGAACCCAGGAGTGAAAACCATGGGGTCCAGATATGAGCAGGTATCAGAAACCCGTTGTCGGAAGTCTCGAGAAGAATTTCAAGAAGGTCTCTTGCGTCAAGGCCAAGGATCGGCCTACCGTCAGATTTAATATTCCCGATTTTATCTAATTTTGAATTAAAGTTTTCCGCCAGATCAAGGTTTGGGAGAAATACAAGATTGTGATTTTTACGGGTTTTTTTATTTTTTTTATAAATATTACTTATTTCAGAAACCAGTATAAAACGCACTTTCCCGCGACACGAAAAGGGAACCTTTTGGTCGCATGTTTTTGCGATTTTTTTCTTTAACTTGAAAAGTCCGGGTTCAGCGGGAATAAGTTTTTCTTTTATTTCTTCAAACCATCCCGGATGAGTAAAATCACCGGTTGCGACAACCGTTATACCTTTTAATTGGGCTGCTATGTATAGGTTTTCAAGATCAAGATTTTTCGCGGTTGACCTTGAAAAATGTGAATGAACATGAAAATCAGCTATAAATCTCATCTGATATAAATAATGTTTTTTTTCAATAGGTTATAGTGTATTAAATGATGATACTCTCATGATGACTGATAATAAAACACCTAAACAACAAACTCTTAATAAATTCACTTTTAACAATTCATCTAAACTTGAATCGATAAACAATAAAAACCCTTGTATAATAATTATAAAAATTATATAAATAATGAAAAATATACTATATATGGTATATTTTTTATTATCAGAGATATCAGATTTTAGCAAACAGTCAAGTTGTGACTATTCAAAAATATGTACATTTTTCTATTTATATTTTTTTAATAACTTAGTACTTATTAACACTTTTTTTTATTCTCTTTATAATTAATTATTTTTTAATTATTTTTTATCCTATTTTTTTATATTTTCGTTTGTGATTTTTACTATAAAAATAATAGGTTAAAAAGTTATTATACTTATTAACAGCCTTTAATATTATTAATAGATTATTATAAAATATTAAAAGGAACTAATAATGAAATTTCAAATAAAAAAACAAGACATCGTTGATATATTATCAAAAGTTCAAGGATTAACAGGAAGAAAAAGCAATCTAACAATAACGGAAAATATTTTAATAAGTACAGTGGATTATGGGATAAATATTGTAGTTACCGACCTTGAAACAGGTTTTGAAGGACAATATCCGGCAAAAGTTGAATCCCATGGAAGTATAGTCATTAATTCAAGAAAGTTCTATGAAATAGTAAGAGAATTTCCAAGTGACGAGATACAGATAAATGAAATTGAAAACCACTGGATCAAAATAGGAAATAAAAAGATCGAGTATAATATCGTTGGAATGAATTCTGAAGATTTTCCTGAAACGCCACATATAGATGATGTTGAATTTTTTAGTATCGATTCAGGTGTATTTAAAAATATGATAGAAAAAATGGCGATTATCACCGGCGCTTCTGATGAAAAAAGGGCCCATATTACAGGAATATATTTTGAAATTATTCATAATGATGATGAAAATATAGTCAGGATGGTATCAACTGACGGTAACCGGCTTTCAAAGATCGATTATGTTTATGAAAAGGGTTTTAAACTTCCTCAAGAACAAGGTATCATTATTCCCAAAAAAGGAATAAATGAAGCGGTTAAGTTTCTCGAGTCTGTCGGGATGGTTCAACTGGGTATTAAAAGCAATAATTTTATAATAAAAAAAGATACAGAAACAATAATAATAAGGCTTCTTGAAGGCGATTTTCCGGAATATGCTGATATAATAAAAAAAGGAGCATCTCATGCGCTACATATTGATAGAAATATGTTTTTGATGATGTTGAAAAGAATGTCTATTTTATCTTCTGATAATTATAAAGGAGTTATTTTTAATTTTAAAGATGACAAACTTTTTATAACAACCACAAATCCCGATATTGGTGAATCAAAAGAAGATATGGATATAGATTTTAAGGGTGATCCTATTGAAGTTGCGTTTAATCCAAGATACTTTATAGATACACTGAGTGTTATAGATTCTGAAAAAGTCATTATTAATATAATTGATGAAGAAAAACCGTGCATATTAGAAGGTGAAAACGACGATACCTATATAAGTGTAAATATGCCGATGAGAATATGAATAAAGAAAAACAAACATACAACGCAGATAATATAAAAGTTCTCGAGGGCCTTGAAGCGGTGAGAAAAAGGCCTGCGATGTATATTGGAAATATCAATATCCAAGGGCTTCACCGTCTTGTATATGAAGTTGTAGATAACAGTATTGATGAAGCTATGGCAGGATATTGTAATAAGATTAACGTTATAATTCATACCGATAACAGTGTTAGTGTTGAAGATAATGGAAGGGGAATACCCGTAGGAATTCAAAAAACGGAGAATATGACCGCTGTTGAAGTTGTAATGACAAAACTTCATGCAGGGGGTAAATTCGACGATCATTCATATAAAGTTTCCGGAGGTCTACACGGTGTGGGCGTTTCGGTGGTAAACGCACTTTCAAAAATAATGGAAGTAGAAGTCTATACGGATGGAAATATTTATTATCAAAGCTATGAAAAAGGTATAAAAACGAGAGAATTAAGTATTATAGGTAAAACAAAAAAACGGGGCACAAAAATACATTTTATTCCTGATACAGAGATTTTAGAGACAGATAATTTTAGTTACGAAATACTGATCCGCAGGTTAAGAGAACTTGCTTTTTTAAACAAAGGGGTAAGATTAATCATAGAAGATGAACGTTCGGATAAAAAGGATGAATTTTTTTATAAAGGGGGTATTGTTTCATTTGTTGAATATCTTAACAGAAGAAATATAGTGCTTCATAAGCCCATTTTTATTGAGGGTATAAAAAATGAAGTTCAGATAGAAGTATCCATACAGTATAATGACACATTTAATGAAAAATTATTTTCATTTGCTAATAATATCAATACAATAGAAGGAGGATTTCATCTTATAGGTTTTAAAGCGGCGTTAACGCGCACAATAAATCAATATGCAACGAACGGAAATCTTACGAAAAATCTTCATGCCAAGATTAGTGGGGAGGATATAAGAGAAGGCCTGACTGCAGTTGTAAGTATTAGAATAAAATCTCCGCAGTTCGAGGGGCAGACAAAAACAAAACTTGGAAATAGCGAGGTTAAAGGTCTTGTTGAGTCTCTTATAAATGAAAAATTAAATGTGTTTCTGGAAGAAAATCCAGCAGTGGCAAGAAAAATCATTGCTAAAGCTATTGATGCTTCTCGGGCAAGAGACGCAGCAAAACGTGCTCGGGATCTGGCTAGAAAACAGGGCGCTTTGATAGATTCAACGCTTCCGGGTAAACTTGCTGAATGCCAGTTTTCAGAACCTTCTGAAAGAGAACTTTTCCTTGTGGAAGGAGATTCTGCAGGGGGCAGTGCGAAACAGGGCAGAGATAGAAAATTTCAGGCGATTTTGCCGTTAAAAGGTAAAATAATAAATGTTGAAAAATCGCGTTTTGATAAAGTGCTACGTAGTGAGGAAATAAAAAATATCATAACCGTACTGGGCACCGGTGTGGGTAAGGAAGAATACGATATTGATAAAATAAGGTATTACAAAATCATTATAATGACAGATGCCGATGTTGACGGGTCTCATATCAGAACGCTTCTGTTAACTTTTTTTTACAGACATATGAAAGAAATGGTTGATAAAGGCTACCTGTATATTGCGCAACCCCCTTTATTTAAAGTCGGTAAAGGGAAAAAAGCGATTTATCTAAAAAACGAAAAGGAATTCAATGATTATGTATTAAAGAGGGCCTGTAATAAAAAAGATATCAAAGTCGGAAGAAATGAAACCATGCTTTCAGAACACAAATTATATCTTTTTATATCTGAGCTTTCGGAATATTATTTAATTTTGTCGAGAATGGAAAAACGTGGTTTTCAGAATGACCTTATAGAATTGCTCATTAAACAAGAGGTTGAAAATAAAGATTTTCTGCAAAACCAAGAAAAAATGTCGAATTTAAGGACCATGTTAATTGAAAAAAAATATTATGTCAGCGAGTTAAACTGGAATTATGAACGAAACATTTATGAATTGACTGTTACGCCGCCCTTTAACGAAAACCAAAGACAATTTTCGACAGATTCGGCCGGCAAAGATGTCACACCTGTAAAGATAGGCCGGAGTCTTATTTATTCAAATGATTTTCAAAAAAGTATTGTCCTTGGTAAAAACATATTCAAATATGATGCTCCGCCATTTCTTATTTTCAATAAAGATAACAAAACAGATCCGGTTTTCATACAGGATAAACAAAGCCTTCTGACTTTTATGATAACAGAAGGAAAAAAAGGGCTCGGTATTCAAAGATACAAAGGTTTGGGAGAAATGAATCCCGATCAGCTATGGGAAACCACAATGAATCCAAAAAAAAGAACCCTTTTACAGGTTAAAGTTGATGATGTGGTTGAATCAGATGAAATTTTTACAATACTCATGGGCGAACAAGTGGAACCCAGAAGAGAATTTATAAACAATAATGCCCTTGACGTTAGCATGCTGGATATATAAACGCTGAATTAAAAATTTTCGATCGACGCCTCAATCGTGTAATGTTTATTCTTAAATGATCAATCCAAAAGATCTTCAAAAACAAATTGTAAAGATGTATATCCATAAGATTCAAGCAAGAGATTTACCAGACCTTTGGTTTCAGGCCGTTCATGATATTCTCGAACATGGAAGACGGTTTAAAATAGATCGAGGCAGTTATGCCGGGCAGACAAGGTTGGAATATGATTATTTTTTCGGTCATATCATACACCCCTCTTCGGAACCGCTTCTGCCGGACATTCCCCCTGCCTGCGGGATTCCCAATCCGGTAGAATGGGAATACATCTACGGTGGTGACGGGTATGAAAGATCGTACATCGAATATTTAATGACGGGGCAAAAAGAACCCGGAGAATCGTACACATACGGTGAACGTCTTACAAGAACATTGCTTACGGGCGACAAACTTGCGTGGTGGGAGCAGGGCAATAATGAAATAATAGATAAAAGAAAGATTGACGGTCAAGCCGTTTTTGAAGAAAACGGGAAACTCTATCTTAATCAGATAGAGTGGGTTATTCAGACATATAAAGAGTACGGGAGCAGGAACAATCAAATGGTATTACAGGTTGCACACCCGTCTGATCTCACGCTTTTAGACCCGCCTTGCCTGCGATCCATTGATACACGAATCCAGGATGAATCGCTTCATTTTATTATATATTTTCGATCATGGGATCTGTGGGGGGGACTTCCGGCAAATCTGGCCGGAATCCAGAATCTTAAAAACTATATGTCCGGGGAGATAGGTGTGAAAGACGGTGAAATGATTGTTGAAAGCAAAGGGCTGCACCTATACGGTTATGCCGAAGATCTTGCAAAATTAAGGTGTATGAAAACCTGAAAACCGACCCGGACAACCCTTTAATTGAATAATCAGAATTCTATACTGTTCGGTGTCCTTGGAAAGGGGATAACGTCCCTGATATTGGATATTCCGGTCATAAACATAAGAAGACGTTCAAATCCCAGGCCAAAACCACTATGCGCTACGCTTCCAAATCGGCGGGAGTCCAGGTACCACCAGTAAGCGTCTTTTGGCATTCCCGTCTCGTCCATTCGTTTTTCAAGTATATCTAATCGTTCTTCGCGCTGGCTTCCGCCGATAATTTCTCCGATTTTCGGCACCAGAACATCCATAGCCGCAACGGTCTTGTTGTCATGGTTTACGCGCATGTAAAATGGTTTTATGGTTTTGGGGTAATCAAAGACAATCAGAGGTTTTTTAAAGTGATGTTCTGTAAGGTAGCGTTCGTGTTCGGTTTGTAGGTCTTTTCCAAAATCGATGGTATATTCAAATTTTTTCCCGGATTTTTTTAATATTTCTACAGCTGTTTGATAGGGAAGCCGCTCAAAATCTGAAGAAGAAACGTTTTCCAGGGTCGACAAAAGGCTTTTGTCAACAAATTTCGCAAATAGTTCAAGATCATCAATACACTCATCGAGGATAAAGGCGGTGAGATATTTAATCATCTCTTCGGCCAAATTCATGTTTTCTTCTAGGTTGCAGAACGCCATTTCCGGTTCCACCATCCAGAACTCGGCAACATGCCGGCTGGTGTGAGAATTTTCAGCCCTGAACGTGGGGCCGAAGGTGTAAACATCACCCAAAGCCAGGGCAAACATTTCGGCGGACAACTGCCCGGAGACCGTTAAATTTGCCTCGGCGCCAAAAAAATCCTGCGCATAGTCGGCCATTCCGTTTTTTTTTGGAAAATTTTCCAGAGCCAGGGTGGTTACCCGAAATAATTCACCTGCGCCTTCGCAATCGGAACCGGTTATGATTGGAGAATGAATATATTTAAAGCCCCTGTCCCTAAAAAATTTATGGATGGCATATGAAAGCTCGGATCTTATCCTAAATATGGCGCCATATTTATTGGTTCTGGGTCTCAAATGGGCAATTGTTCTTAAAAACTCGTCGGTATGGCGTTTTTTTTGCAAAGGATATGAATCGGGGGCAAGACTGATAATCTCAACCCGATCCGCCTTAACCTCCCATTTTTGTCCGGCGCCCATCGATTCCACCAGGTCACCGGTGATAATTATCGCTGAACCTGTTGAAAGCCTGACGATTTCCGGGTAATTGTGTAAAGAGCTGTCGGCAAGGATCTGAATGTTTTTGAGGCATGATCCGTCGTTGACTTCTATAAAAGAAAAACCTTTTGAATCACGACGGGTTCGAACCCATCCTTTTATAAGAACATTATTTACGGAGAGTTCCGATGTTAATAGGTGCGCTATTTTGATACGTTTCATATAGAATATCCTTTTCAGACTTAGTCCGGAAGTTTTCATGAAATATTCGGGTTAGGGGTTAATCACTGAAAAATAACGACAAAACTTTATGTTGCGATGGATTACAGCAACAACTCGATAAGTTCTGGTGTATGAGATAATCATATTGACCCGAATCCATAATTTATTGAGATATTACGGATTACATATAAACCGGACGTTCATGATACTCGATTCCATTATAATTTTACGGTAATATTATAGAGTTGATTTCCTCGCTGTAAAACGATTACAAGGGATTTTTTTTGCCGGTATTTAATAATGGCTTCCTCAAAGTCTTTAATGTTTTTAATGGTTATGTCGTCTATTTGTCGTATAACGTCTCCGGGTCTTGCGCGAATTTTGGCCAGGTAAGATTGGCGATTAATATCTGAAATCAGGACGCCTTGTTTTGCCGTCGCTTTATATTTGTAACGGTTTTTCGTCGAAAGATTTTCAACAGAAATGCCCAGAAGGTTATAAGCGAGATCCAGGGCCAGTTCTTTCGGGAATACCGATGTTTTTACTGAAACCGTTTTGGTTTTACCGTTTCGCCAGATCGTTATATCGATTTTTTCTCCAGCTGAATGAGCGATCATTGATCTGTGGAAATCTTTTTCAGAAATTATGTCCCGGGTTTTAATCGAAAGAATGATGTCGCCTTCACGGATACCGGCTTTGCTGGCAGGGCCGGGCTTTTCAGCTTTTTTGACCAAAACACCCTTGATAGCCGATGCTTTTAGATACCGTGCAAGGTCTGCATCAATATCTTGTACGGTGATACCGATCCATGCCGGTATAACTTCCCCGTATCTTATAAGGTCGGAGACAATTCGTTTGGCGGTATTAATGGGTATGGCAAAGCCTATGCCCTGAGCTTTGGCATATATAGCGGTATTTATGCCGATAAGCTCTCCGTTTATGTTCAACAGCGGTCCTCCGCTATTACCCGGGTTGATCGAGGCATCGGTCTGTATAAAATCATGATAGACTATGTCTTCACTCCTTACACTCCTGTTTGTAGCGCTGATAACACCGGTGGTTACGGTATTCGAAAAACCGAAAGGGTTGCCGATGGCGATTACCGTTTCACCGATCATCAGATTGCTGGAATCGCCCATTGTAATGTCAGGCAAGGCTTTTGGGGAAGAAATACGCAGTACCGCCAGATCAGAGTCGGGATCCGCCCCCACAATCTGTGCCTTGAATTCTCTTCCGTCTTTAAGACCGACCGTAATGGTTTTGCTTTTAAAAATGACGTGTTGATTGGTTAGGATAAAACCACGTTTTCCGTCGATAATGACTCCGGAACCCAGGCTGGATCGTTTGTATCGGCGTTCAAATCCGGGGTCAAAAAAGTCATTAAAAAAATTTTCGAAAGAAGGATCCATACCGAATCCGGAAAAAGGATTAACCCGCTTGCGAACCTCGAACTCCGAACTTATGTTAACGACAACCGGACTGACTTTTTTAACGGCCATTACAACGGCGCTTTCCCGTGGGTTTTCGTCGGCAAGGTTGTCAGAGGGGTTAACAAAAAGCATAATAGAAAAAATAAGAACGGCAACCGCTGAAACTATAAGTTTATTATTGTTTTGTGTTTTTATCTTTGGCATTTTAGACATCTTTATAATATACTGTGCACCTCATTAAATGGCGTTTTTTTATCAATTGGATTATCACTTGTCCATTCCAATATTTAGAAAGGTCAAATTATAATCGTTAAAAGTATCGCTAAAAAAATACATATATCATGAGCATAACAACCATTCAAGATATCTTACCGCTGGTAGAGCAACCCAGCCGTTATTTAGGCTCGGAAATAAACACGATTAAAAAAGATCACAGCAATGTCAAACTATGTTTTGCTCTTGCTTTTCCGGACCTCTATGAAATAGGCACATCGCATTTTGGTCTTCAGATCCTTTATCATATCCTTAACCGCCACCGTGAGATAGCTGCTGAACGGGTTTTTGCTCCTGGGATCGATATGGAAATTCGGCTCAGGTCATCCGGCATTCCGATGATGTCCCTGGAATCTCATAAACCCCTTGACCGGTTTGATATCATCGGTTTCAGTCTGCTTTATGAACTTAACTATACAAATATACTTACCATGCTGGAGTTAGCACATATCCCCTTTTTTACAAGACAAAGAGACGATTCACACCCCTTTGTTATTGCAGGCGGTCCCTGCACCTGTAGTCCGGAGCCGGTTGCAGATTTTTTTGATGCTATTGTGGTGGGAGACGGGGAAAACGTGATCATGGAGATGTCCCGCGCCTGGCTTACATGGAAAGCGAGCGGCAAGAGCGACAAGAAAACTCTTTTGAGAAACTGGTCCCATATTGAAGGTGTCTATATCCCTCTGTTTTTTAAACCCAAATATGATGAAAATGGTTTTCAGTCCCTTGTACCCGAATTTTCAGACTATCATACGGTTAAAAGAGCAATTGTTGGTGATCTTGACCATACGGCTTTTCCGGATGCACCTATAATTCCTTATGGTAAACCCGTGCATGATCGTCTTCGGATCGAAGTGTCACGGGGATGCACTAGAGGTTGCCGATTCTGTCAGGCCGGAATGATATATCGCCCCGTGCGCGAACGATCCTTAGAGACCCTGTTGTCTCTTTCTGATGCTTGTATTGCGTCAACCGGTTATGAGGATATATCTCTTTTATCCTTAAGCACAGGGGATTATGAATGTATATTTCCCCTCATGGAACGTCTGATGGATCGTTATAAGTCCCGCCGTATTGCGGTTTCATTACCTTCACTGCGTGTCGGCACATTAACACCGGAACTCATGCGGCTTGTCAAAAAGGTCAGAAAGACAGGTTTTACCATAGCACCGGAAGCCGGCAGCCAGCGGCTCCGGGAGGTTATAAACAAAAATATTACGCAAGAAGAGATTGAGAATACAGTCAAAAATGCATTCAGCCTTGGCTGGCAGGTGATAAAACTCTATTTTATGATCGGTCTTCCCACCGAAACCAATGATGATTTGCAGGCGATGGTTGATCTTGTAAAAAAACTGCGTAAGATCAAAGGGCCTAACGGTCGAAAGGGTAAGCTCAATGTAAGTGTGGCAACATTTATTCCAAAACCCCATACCCCTTTTCAATGGGCGTCTCAGATTTCTTTAGCCGATTCAAAGCAGAAGATACGATGGTTAAAAAAGAACCTTAAAATGCCCGGAGTTCGGTTTAAATGGCAAGGCCCTGAAGTCAGCATGCTTGAAGGACTGTGGGCTCGTGGTGATAGGCGCCTTAGCCGATTACTACTGAATGCATACAGAAAAGGGTGTAAATTTGACGGCTGGAGTGATCAGTTTAAATATCAATTTTGGCACGAAGCTTTATGCGATGAGGGTGTGGATGTCGATTTCTATACAACACGTGTCAGAGATACGGCAGAACCGTTGCCATGGGATTTTATTGATACAAAGGTTACAAAAGATTTTTTAAAAAACGAATTAAAAAAAGCCGAGAAAGGCGATTGTACCGTTGATTGTCGCACAGGCGACTGTAACAAATGCGGTGTATGTGACTTTAAAATTATTGAGCCGAAGGTATTTGATAACTGTGGAGAAGGAGCCTCAAAAAATATTTTTGCAGACGATATTAAAGAAACGTTTTATAAAAAACTGAAAATATCCTTTTCTAAGAGGGGACCGGCAAAGTATTTTGGGCATCTTGAACTGGTAAGAATTTTCTTGCGTGGCATCAGTCGCGCAGGAATACCGATTAAATTTTCAGAAGGTTTTCATCCGAAGCCGAAAATTTCATTTGAAGATCCGCTTCCGGTGGGTTTGGAAAGCCTAAACGAAAATTTTTATTTTTCATTGCGCAAAGATGTTAAACTACAAGGTATTGTGGATCAATTAAATAAACATCTTCCAAAGGGTCTTAATATTTTGAACTGTCAGGTTGCCCCGGCAAAGGCCGTTTCTAAGGAGTTATCGTCAGCAACCTATCTTGTGACAAAAAAAGATGGTTTTTTTGATGAGAAAGACTTAAAATATTTTATAAACAACCGAGAGTTATTTGTAACGCGAACCGGACCAAAAGGGAAAACTAAAAAGATAGATTTAAAAGAGATGGTTTTAAAAATAGAGTTATATGCTCCGAATAGACTGAAGATGACCCTTAGAACAGAACCGGGCAGAACTGTGCGACCGTTTGAGGTTATTGAAAAAATATTCTGTATGCCCGTTGAAGAAATAAAACAGGCTGAGATTGTAAAAGTCTAATATTTTAGCCGTTTGAAGAAAATGCTCGTTGGCCTTGTTGTATCATGAAGATAAATTGATATGTCCAAATAAGCCGCGTGTTATGAAGCCATAGAAAATAAAAAAAGATGTATAAAAAGATAATCATAAATGTAGCAGAACATGAAACAAGGGTTGCTCTTCTTGAAGATGGGAACATAGCGGAACTCTTTATCGAGCGCGGAGACGTTTCAGATATTGCCGGCAATATTTACAAAGGGATAGTGCAACGGGTTCTACCGGGTATGCAGGCCGCTTTTGTGGACATTGGGCTAAAGCAGGCGGCTTTTATATATGTACGTGATATAACCGGCGGAAGATATGGTGAAATTGAGAACCTCCTGATAGAAAGGAATGGAGATGAAAATAATTCCATTAATATGAATGAGACCGGTCCTTATCCGTCCTTGATTAACCGCGAATATAATATAGAAGAATTGATTACAGAAGGTCAGGATATAATGGTTCAGGTCGCCAAAGCCCCCTTAGGTTCTAAGGGGGCTCGCGCAACAACGCATATATCTCTTCCCGGGCGTTTTATCGTGCTAATGCCAACATCTGATCATATAGGAATATCACGTCGAATAGAGGATGAAACCGAACGGAATCGGTTAAAGGAAATCGTTGAATCTTCACGTAAAGACAATTTCGGCTATATTGTGAGAACCGCGGGAGAAGATATCAAGAAAGAGAAAATCGCATATGAAATGGGGTTTTTAAAAAATTTATGGGAAAACATACAAAAAAAATACCAGACAGCCCCGGCGCCGTCTCTTTTACATAAAGAGGTTACAATTAGCCTTCGTGCCGTGAGGGATTTGCTCTTGCACGAGGCTGAAAAACTTATCATCGATTCCCGTTCCGCTTATGAGTCTATTCTTTTGTTTCTTGACTCGTTTGTTCCCGGTCTAAAAGATTCGGTGGAGCTTTATGAGGGTCTGGAACCGATTTTTGATGCCTACAATTTAGAGGGTGACATCTCACGTGCTTTAAAAAAGAAGGTATGGCTGAAGTCAGGCGGTTACATCGTAATTGAACATACCGAGGCGCTTATCGCAATCGACGTTAATACCGGACGCTTTGTCGGCAAGCACAACCTGGAAGAAACAATTTTGAAGAACAATCTAGAGGCTGTAAAGGAGATTGCCTATCAAATCCGGTTACGGGATATGGGTGGTATTATAATTATCGATTTTATCGATATGGAAAAAAAGTCTAATCAGGAGAAAGTGTTTAATGCGCTAAAGGAGGCTTTTATGAAGGATAGGAGTAAAACCCATGTCCTTCCCATATCAGAGATGGGCCTGATACAGATGACCCGGAAGCGGATCAGGAAGCCCCTTACCCGGATTTTATGCGAGCCGTGCTTTTATTGTGACGGGGAGGGGTATCTCATATCAAGGCAGACAATATGTTATAATATATACAGGGATATACTCCGTGAATCACGAGACATGATGGGAGTCAAGGTGAGCTTGAGAGTAAATCCCGAAATTGCCGAACTGCTTCATGGCGAGGAAAACCATCTTATCGTCTCCCTGGAACGAATTATTGGAAAACAGATTGTAATATATCCCAATTCACAACTTCATATGGAAGAATTTGATGTTTTAGAAATTCTAAAAGAGTAGTAGGGTTTGAAAAATTCCATATTTTTTTGGGTCTTGACAATATAAAAAGCGTGTGATTACATAATATATTTTTCAAATTAATAAATTTAAGTCTATTCGATCGGCAGTAAAAGGCTTTAGTTCTTTTTGGGTAATTATTCGGGCCGGTTATGAGAATAAGGATGTTAAATTATGAAAAGAACTTATCAACCAAGTAGAATAAAACGTGCACGAACACACGGGTTTTTAAAAAGGATGTCAACCAAACAAGGGAGAAGGATTATTAACCGGCGAAGATCCAAAGGGAGAACCCGTTTATCAGTATAATAAAACATCGTTTTCGATATATATAATATAATAAATGCATAAATAGCAATAGGTTGCAGAGGACAACGCCTTTTGCGCTTTTTTTTAACCAAGGCAGATAGAATTCTGAAACGCTCTGAGTTTCTTGGATTATCAAAATTCGGCAGGAAAACTCAAAACAAACACTTTGTGGCTATATTTTCTCCAGGTCGATTTCAAAGAACGCGCCTTGGTGTGACAGTAGCGAGAAAGGTTGGAAACGCAACAATACGCAACAGGATTAAACGGTTTTCTCGCGAAAGTTTTCGGCTAAACAGGCACATTATTACAGGTTACTGGGATATAAATATCATAGCAAAAAAAAAGGCCGCCGACCTATCATCGAAACAAGCTTTTTTATCCCTGCAAAACATTTTTAACAGCATATCAAGGAGTCAGGGCAATTAATAAAATATTCCTGATAATCCCCTTGTTTTTGATAAGGGCATATCAATTAATATTGTCCCCGGTTTTGTCTCCTTCGTGTCGTTTTTATCCAACCTGTTCTGAATATGCCTATCAGGCTATTTTGCGTTATGGACTACTCAAAGGGTTTTTCCTTGCCTTAAAGAGAATTTTAAAGTGCCATCCCTTTAATCCGGGGGGAATCGATTCTGTTCCTTAAAGCGCAACATCCTAAAACCTTGATAGAACTGTATCGGCACACATGATGCCGGTTTTAGACGGCAACATATATGTTCGCCTTCTATCAATCCCTCAAAAGTATTTACTCCTCTGCATATAACGGATTGAAATCATACATTTTTAACCGACCGGCATATATTTTTGGCTATTTTTGAATATTGGAGAAGAAAATGGAACAAGCTCGACTATTTATTGCTATAGCGCTTTCCTTACTTGTTTTTATAATATGGAATATTTTCTTTGTTAAAAAGAAAGTGGATCAGCCACCCAAACAGGCTCAGCAAAAAGAGCAAAAAACAGATAACAAGTCGGAGATATTAAAATCGGAGATATTAAAAAAAGAGCAGACTACACTAGAAAAATTACCTTCGATAGACAAAATACCCGCTCTGCCCGTTAAACCATCGAGAACCGTCACGGTAAAAACGCCCTTATACAGGGTTAAAATTTCTGAAAAAGGGGCGGTGTTTAAAAGTTTTGTCCTTAATAATTACCGGAAAACCATAGATGCCGATTCACCGTTACTTGAAATGATATCTCCGGACATATCCGGCGGCACAATCCGCCTGGGATTTGCAGGGAATAGTCTTACGGGTCTCAATGACGCGATTTTTTCAGCAGACCTTGACGATGATTTTGTTGATATTCAAATCAAATCTAAAGAAATCTCTTTTGGTTGGACATCTCCTCAGGGCGTGGTTGTTGAAAAGAAATTTTTATTCTCACCCGAAAGCTATATGATCGACCTTAGTGTTACCATCAAAAACCTTTCCGGCAAAACCCTTCGGGACAGCCTCACCCTTACTTTAGTGCGAGAGGCAGAAGTAAAAAAGAGCAGATATGGTTTTACGGGTCCGAGTGCGCTGATCAATAATAAGCTTAAGCAGATTAAGACAAAGAAAATAAAGGATAAAAACCTGTATACAGGAAATGTAAAATGGGTGGCGGTTCAAAATCGTTATTTTATGTCCGCCATCATACCTGATGAGCCGGTAGATGCCGGGATGCATCTTTACATGGATAACGAGACACTTCAAAATCGTTATGTGCAGTCCGAAAGCGTGATTGATTCCGGTGCAAAGCATGTTTTTAACTACAAACTGTTTTTTGGGCCAAAGAGTATGAAGGTTTTGAACGATATGGATTATGACCTGGTCAAAGCCGTCCATTTCGGTATGTTTGATATAATCGCCAAACCGTGTGTCTGGATAATGAATTTTATATATGATCATTTTATTCCTAATTATGGTATTGCCATTATCATTTTAACACTATTTACCAAGATTATTCTTTGGCCGCTTGGGAACAAAAGCTATAAATCAATGGCTGAAATGAAAAAAATCCAGCCGCTTATGGCGGAGATCAAGGAAAAATATAAAGATGACAAGAAAAGAATGAATGAAGAGGTCATGGGGTTGTACAAAACATACAAAGTTAATCCCATGGGCGGATGTCTTCCCATGGTCGCACAGATTCCCATATTCTTTGCGCTTTATCGAATGTTGTACGAAGCTATAGAATTAAGGCACGCTCCATTTTTCTGGTGGATTAATGATCTGTCCGCTCCGGATCGTCTTTTCAGGTTTGATGTTTCCATTCCCTTCATGCAACCGCCGTACGGCATCCCGGTTTTAACCATAATTATGGGAGCGTCCATGTTTATACAGCAGAAAATGTCGCCACCCATGGGTGATGCCACTCAGGCCAAAATGATGATGTTGATGCCGTTAGTCTTTACGGTTATGTTTATCAATTTTTCTTCGGGACTGGTTTTATACTGGCTTGTAAATAATATAATATCAATGGCTCAACAGTACTATATTCAAAAGAAAAAAGTTTAATCACGGAGGTTATACAATGTCGCATTGTGTGGAATTTGAAGATAAAAATGTCGAAATGGCTGTCAAGAAAGCCTGTGAAGAACTAAATATACCCCGGGAAAAACTTAAACATGATGTTATTTCTTATGGTTCAACCGGAATTTTTGGACTGGTTGGGACTAAAAAAGCACGAATTCGCGTTACGTTACCAGAGCCGTCCCCAAAAATTGTTTTTGAAACAACAGATGAAGAGCAGCAAAATGAAAGTTCATATGAAAAACCAATAGAAAGTGTGGATCAACAGATAGAAATATTACATGATGAAGGTTTGGATCACAAGATTACCGATGATCCTATAGATCTTGGCCGGGAAGCTTTGCAAAAGATAATCGATTTAATAACAACAGACGCAACAATATCGATTGGGGAGCATTCGAATAGAATTGTTTTCAATGTGAGTGGTGGAAATTCTGCTGTTCTTATCGGGAAACGCGGGCAAACCCTTGAAGCGATTCAATATCTCGTAGAAAAAATTGTCAACAAGAACAGAAAAGGACGGGTCGGTATTCACGTAGATGTGGAAGGCTATCTCGAAAAGAGGCGAATTAGCCTTCAAAGGCTGGCTGTGAGGATGGCAGAAAAGGTGAAAAGCACCGGAAAACCTTCAGCAATAGGTCAAATGAATGCTCATGATCGAAGAATCGTGCATATCGCCTTGCAAGATGACAACAGGGTTAGAACTCAAAGCAAGGGAGAAGGTTTTTTAAAGAAGCTTGTCATATTTCCCAAAAAAAATTCTTCCCGCAAGCAAAGATGAAGTTTAGGCCTTGGCACCAAAGAGCATAATGGAGGAATGGCTCCGGTGAAATAGAAAAAAATAAACGTGAACGGTTACCAAAAAGTTTCACCGAATAAAAATGATGGGTGAGCTTGTCCTGAACGAAGTTGAAGGGAAGGTGTTGTTGATAACTTAAATATTTTATTTCCGATTTAACCCCCGATATTCCAAAATTTCATTCCTCTATACCGATTGCAAAACAGGGTGACGTTAAAATAATTGAGGGGTCGGGGAGTTTTTTCGATTCAATAGCTCCATGAATAATCAGCGACTCCATCATACAAACTCAAACAGTGTATGATTTCGCTGCTGATCATTCATTACGCTATTTACAAAGCGTTATAAGAAAAACACTCCGAATGCTGAAATAATTGTGCTTTTCCCAAGTTGTAGAAATTCCCAGACGTTTAATTATTATCGGTAAAACAGCATAACGGGGTGTTTCAAAAAAATGATATGCTTAGCTCAATTCTCGGTAATTTTTCAAAAAGTTTTGTCGTATTAATTGATGATGTTGAACCAAATCCAAAATTTATTGAGAAGTTACGATTTTCGGAATATTCAGGTTGGAAATGGAAATCCGGCGTATCAAAAATGGACATTGCAACTATCGCTGCTATAGCCACGCCGACCGGAAGAGGCGGAATCGGGATTATTAAAATTTCAGGTAAAGATGCTTTTTCTATTGCCGGATCTATCTTTAAAAAGTCCGGACCGGTAAACGGTGATTCTGAGAAAAAGGGCGAAACATCTTTTTCTTCTTTAAAATCCCATCGTCTTTATCATGGTCATATTGTGGATAAGGAAAAAGGAAGGGTTCTTGATGAAGTTCTTCTATCCGTGATGGTGGCTCCGCGTACATACACCATGGAGGATGTTGTTGAAATAAACACGCATTCAGGGCCTGTTGTTCTGACGGCGATTCTCGATTTAGTTTTAAAAAAGGGTGCAAAACTGGCTGAGCCGGGGGAGTTTACAAAAAGAGCCTATCTCAACGGACGAATTGATCTGACACAGGCTGAAGCTGTTATCGATATAATTAATTCAAAGACCGAAAGATCATTAGAAATAGCAACTTCGCATATAAAAGGCGGTTTAAAAAAAAAGATTGAGACCATAAGAGGCGCTTTGCTTGATATTTTGGTAGAGACAGAGACCGCCATAGATTTCTCCGATGATGCCGGAGAAATCTTTAATTCGGAGAGGACCATCGAGACGCTGGAGCGGGCGATTGTTGATGATTTAAAAGGGCTTATAGAGAAATATGAAAATGCACATGTTTTAAGAGATGGTCTTAAAATGGTCGTTGTCGGAAGGCCGAATGTAGGAAAATCGAGCCTTATGAACCGATTGATTCAGGAAGATCGGGCAATTGTTACTCCTATTCCCGGAACGACGAGAGACCTGATCGAAGAGACCCTGAATATCCACGGCATTCCGGTAATAATTGCAGATACTGCCGGTCTACATGAAACCAGTGATCCGGTTGAAGTCATCGGTATTGAAAAAGCGCAGGAATATATTAGCGATTCTGATTTGATTCTTTTCATGGTAGATGCAAGTGATCCATTAACCGGCGAAGATTATAAAATATATAAAACCATAAGCAATAGACGGTTGATACTTGTAATTAACAAGTCGGATCTTGTGGAAGATGATTTTGAACTTGATATTCCCGATTCATGGAACACACTGCCGAGGATTAAAATCTCAGCCCTTTACGGCAGGGGACTGAACGAGCTTAAGGATTTAATCGTAAACCTTTCTATTGGGGAATATGGTATCGAGGTTCAAAATAAAATCATTCCCAACTTAAGGCATAAAACGGCACTTGAGCGGACCTTACGGCTTTGTGTTGCCGCAGTCGAAGAAATACGAAAGGAGACATCTTTTGAATTTATTGCCATCGATATAAAGGAAGCCATGGACAGTCTCGGTGAAATAATAGGAGATACTGCAAAGGATGATGTAATCGATCAGATTTTCAGCCGCTTCTGTATCGGAAAATGATGTTTCACGTGAAACAAATTAGGAGTTAACTTATGAAAATAGACTTTACGCCATATTTTGAGAAATACAAAACAATAGTAACCCAAGCCGATGAATTGTTTGCAAGGGTACAAAAAGACCATCCGGAATGTGTAACATGTAAGATCAAATGTGCAGACTGCTGTCATGCTCTGTTTGACCTCACGCTGATTGAAGCGATCTATATAAATCATCAGTTTAATAAAATCATAAAAGGCAAGGGAAAAATCAGGTTTATCGATAGGGCCAATCGAGCGGATCGAAAAACACATATGGTTAAAAAACGAGCCTATAAAAATAAAAAAGCCGGAAAGAACGAGACGGAGATACTCATGGATATCGCCGCAGAGCGGGTCAGATGCCCTCTTCTCAATGATAATGAAATGTGTGACCTTTATGAATATCGGCCGATAACGTGTCGACTTTATGGAATACCGACATCCATAGGAGGACGCAGTCACACCTGTGGAAAATCGGGGTTTATCGAAGGAAAACAGTATCCGGCGGTTAATCTGGATGCGATTCAAAAAAAGCTTTACGACATTTCCTATGAATTTGTACGTGAAATAAAAACAAAGTATATAAAAATGGCAGATATGCTTGTCCCTTTATCAATGGCCATTCTTACAGACTTTGATGAAGAGTATCTTGGTATTGCAAACTCGAAAAAAGCCAAAGAAGAACAAGGAAGGGAAAATGAAAAAAATCTCACCTGAAGAAGAGGAAAAAAGAAAAAAGGCGATTTTCGAAAGCATGTCACCGAGGCGCCAGAAACATATTCAAAAAAAAGGATATGAAAACTGGGACCCGTTTCAGGAACCCAAAGATCCGATAACTATAAGAAAAGACAAAACAAAACGGACAACCCAGTCCCTTGTCCGGGAGTTTTTACAGACAAAAAACTTTGATGAATACAGCAATGCATATGGAAGAGGAGTGTTTGAACTATGCCTCGGTCTTATCAATAATGATGACAGGTACAGGGGGATGTATGAATTCTCGGTCTGGTACCAGAAATTGTTAAAACGTGAAGGTCATGAATGACCCAAGTCATGAATCTCTCTCGGACACAATCAAAGTCCAACCATAAAGCTCCACAAAATACCGGCGCAGATTGCCGAACCGATAACACCGGAAGAGTTGCAGGCCATGGCGTGCATGAGAAGGTAATTTTCGGGGTCCTCGGACTGACCCACCAGATGAACTTCCCGGGCCGAACCGGGAACAGCCGAAACGCCGGCAGCCCCCAAAAGAGGATTTATCTTTTCTTTAAGACAAAGATTCATAATTTTAGCAAAAATGATACCCGATGCGGTTGCGATGCTGAATGCCACGGCACCCAGCAAGAAAATACCCACAGATTTTCCGGTTAAAAAGACATCGCCCTGGGTACTGGCACCGACGGTTAACCCCAAAAGTATTGTCGCCGTATCTATAATGGCCGTGCGGGCCGTCTGGGCCAGTCGGTCGGTTACGCCACATTCTTTTAAAAAATTTCCAAAAAAGAATGTCCCAAGAAGCGGTATGGAAGCCGGTGCGAGAAAACAGCAGAGCAAGACGCCGACGGCGGGGAAAATAACGCGTTCTTTCTTGGACACCTCTCTGAGTTCCGGCATCCGGATCAACCGCTCCTTCCGGCTGGTCAAAAGTCGCATGATCGGCGGTTGGATTACCGGTATCAACGCCATATAGGAATATGCGGCGATGGCTATCGGTCCGATCAAATGGGGTGCGAGTTTGGCGGTCAGAAAGATGGAAGTGGGTCCGTCAGCGCCGCCGATGATAGCGATTGAACCGGCTTCCTTGGGCAAAAAGCCGAGGGCCAACGCACCCAGAAGGGTGAAAAAAATTCCCATTTGGGCAGCGGCCCCCAAGAGCATAAGCACCGGCCGTGCAAGCAAAGAAGAAAAATCCGTCATTGCCCCGAGACCCAAAAAAACGATTGAAGGATAGAGGCCTGTAACCACACCGAAATACAGATAGTGTAACACACTGTTGCTTTCATATATTCCAAGTCCAAATCCCTTGAAAAAAGGGACATTTCCCACTAAAATTCCAAACCCGATCGGAATAAGAAGGAGCGGCTCGTAATGTTTTGCAGACCCTAAATATAAAAATAAAGAACCGACCACGATCATTATTACGTTTCGATATTCAGCCAGATAATAACCGGTGTTTGATAAAAATTGAAAAAATAGCTCCATTAATCAACCTTCAACGTTTTCATTATCATCATTTTCTGTGGGGGGATTCCAGGTAAAAACACCATCGCCATCAGGGATTAATATTTTAGATTCACGAAAAGCTGTAAGTGTAATATGTGGATGTGGGAAATCATTTTTTCTTGACATTTCATAAAGTTCGGAAAGATAAAAAGTTTCACCAATTTCTTCAACCAACGGTTTATACAAACGGGCAATTTCTTTAATGTCTTCAGGGAATTGTTTGGGTAATAAGAGCCAGGGCTTGTCTTTGTGTGGTTCGATATCTGACGTTTCCGGTTCTGGTTCCATATAGACGGTTTTTTTTTCAAAAAACGTCAAAACCTTATGAAGTTGAGAAATTACGAATGATAGCACCACAAGACCGGAAAAGACGATTAAAGCGCCCGCAAGAGCCATAGCCCAGCCGTTGTGAACAGCTATTGCGTGAAGACCGTACAATTTAATACCCCTGCATTAGATAGTTAGATAAAAAGTTAAAAGAAATTCTTGATGAGAAAACAGAATATTTCTTTCGATCATACATTGTAAAAAATGTCAACAACAAAGAACTGCGTTCCCTAACACCGTTTTATGACAGGAACTTTGTAATGGATTAAACTGCTAAAGAAAGGGTTAGTAATCACAATTCATTATGTGTTTAAAAGGTATAACCGTGAATCTCGTTCGCAAGGCCGTCTCACTCGTGATCGATATCGGGGGCCTGCTTCCCCAATGATATTGCCCAGTTCCGAATTCGGAAGACCGTTTGGTTGCGCCACTCATTTGATACCCGCAGCTTGATGAAATGGGAGAAGAGATTGTTTACAAGCCCGATGACCTTTTCAATCAGACTTGAAGGGTTTCATTGATAAAATATTCTCCATATTGCAGAACCGCATGAATTCTTGCCGTCCAGCCGATATCTCAACAGATATCTCTCTCAAAGTTGAGTTTGACAATTCATGATATATTGATTAAGCTATATTTATTGGCAGCTTCAAAGACAATTTGTCTAAGGTACTGTCAAAATTGAATCTGCAATTTAATCCTCTGGAAAGATATTTCACCCTTAAATTTGTAATTGTTAACAACCAACGAAAGAGATAGAGCTATGAAAGACCTGATCAAGCGAATTGTGAAGACAATGGTTGACAATCCGGATGAGGTAGAGGTTTCAGAGATAGAGGGTGACCAGATCTCGGTATTAGAACTTAGAGTTGCCAAAGTGGATATTGGTAAGGTTATCGGGAAAAAGGGCCGGAATGTTCGAGCCATACGGACGATATTAAGTGCTGCCTCTGCCAAGGTAAAAAAACATACTGTCCTTGAAATTTTAGAATAGTACAGTATTTTTCCTGCCGATAAAAGTTCTGCCATAATGTTGGCGCAAACGGAATGCATATGCAAATATGATCCATTTTTAGCCGGATACTCTAAAAAAGAAAGAAGCTCCGGCTGTTAAGGATTGTCTATATGCTTCCAAAAGAATTAGAG
>Ga0315541_1000544_pt1 | contig 40137 bp, 32 predicted proteins | sample SalMarSW160190MG_FD_203095 | JGI IMG/M metagenome (GOLD analysis project Ga0315541, IMG submission 203095) | Salt marsh sediment microbial communities from the Plum Island Ecosystem LTER, Massachusetts, United States - Salt Marsh Sediment SW1601-190 ...
GTCCGCAGAGAGTTGATTTCCTTGGATGTCAATTCGAATCCATGCATCAATAGATATATCGGCTTGCGTCCTATAATAACATAAATACTATACCGAAATATCAATCAGGATGGGTATAGAAGGGAATGGAAGTAGCAGCTTAGGTAATTTGAGCATAAATTATGGCATTTTGCTCTAATTCGAGGGCTTAGAAATTTAAAAAAATTCGCCCAAAAGGGTTGCACAACTTGAAAATGGGTGTTATAATCACTGTGAATAACCACATCTAATCAAACAAGATTTACAATAAAAAATTTAGATAAAAGAATTTATAAAACGAAGGAGGCCATTTGCGATGCAAATACGTAAAGGTTTTACCCTAATTGAATTATTAGTCGTAATAGCCATTATCGCATTATTGATGGCGATATTGATGCCGGCACTGAATCGCGTTAAGGAGCAAGCCAGAACAATCAGGTGCATATCGAACTTGAGGCAGTGGGGTATAATCAGTTCAATGTACACAGAAGCCAATGACGGTAAATTCTGGTCCGGCGAAGATACCTCGGGATATTGGTGGCCCTGGCAGCTCGAAGAACGGTATAAGGACCGGAAGCTGAATAAACTCTGGTTTTGTCCAACAGCCAAGAAACCTATGGTTGACGAAAGAGGTAATACCGCGCAGACACTTAACATCTTCAGCGCCTGGGGCATTTATAGAGAACCCCACTTAGGGCAGAATGCAGGTACAAACGGAATAGCCGGCAGCTATGGTATAAATGCCCATGTCCTCGCAACGAAAAATCCCGCAGCGCAAGGTACAGTCAATTCAAGCACTGTAGATAACTGGAGGACGCCAAGTGTGCCCGGCGCAGCAAATATACCGCTGTTCGTAGATGCCTTGCGTTTCGACCTCTGGCCACGGCCTGAAGATGCGCCTAACACTAATGAGTTCGCCGGCTGGGCGTCAGACAATCTTATGCAACGTTGTTGCATTAATCGACATGATGGGTATGTAGGCTGTGTATTCGTGGATTTCTCTACACGAAAGGTCGGCCTCAAGGAGTTATGGACGCTAAAATGGAGTAAGTCATTTAATACAATGGGGTCATGGACATTAGCCGGTGGCGTCCAGGCAAGCGATTGGCCGGAATGGATCAGGCCTATGAAAGACTACTAATTAGTCTTTCCTTAAAAAAAAATTAATTTTAGACTACTGCGGTTTCTTATTTTTTGGTTTTACGAGATTATGTTTTGGGGGCGGCTTCATTGTTCACTTGCATTTCCGATAATTATCCACAATCAATTTTAGTGATTTTTCAGGACCGATTAAGCTAATCTAAAAGACGTCTTTTTGTCGGCGCAGTTCCGCAAAAACCTCCACAGGCCGGGCATTTGTCATGTGCAGAGCTTCTTCTATCTCGGGCGCATCGGCCCGTAAAAAAGGATTGGTTAGTCTTTCCTGCAGTATTGTTGAAGGAACTTGTAGGCCCTCCTTCTTTTTGTGCTTGCTTTGCTCGCTCCAGGTATTGTTTCACAGCTTCATTTTCGGGTTCTATCATCAAGGCAAATTCGTAGTTTTCCACTGTATAGTCATGTCCGCAATAGACAAGTGTCTGCTCGGGAAGAGAAGCTAATTTGCGAAGTGAATTCCACATCACTTCTGCATCACACTCAAGGATTCTGCCACAGCCTCCAATAAATAATGCGTCACCCGTCCAGACAATACCATTTTTGTTATCATTCGATGGCTGCATATAATAGCAAACAGATGTGCGAGTGTGCCCAGGAGTAGCGATAACTTGTATCCGTATGCTATCGGCTCTTACGATTTGTCCGTCATAAACAACATCGTCTATGCCGGAGATTCTCTGCTTGTCACCGCCAATGACTCGGCAGCCGGTTTCTCTTTTCAGCTCGACAGCTCCAGCGATATGGTCCCAGTGGTGATGTGTGATAAGAATCATGGTAAGGCTCAGTTTGTGCTTTTCTATGATTCGCAGCACCAAAGAACTGTCGCTGGGATCAATGACGAGCGCACTATTCTGACCGAAGCTATACAGATAGATGAAGTTGTCACCCAGTGCCGGAATGATAAATAGTGGGTCCATGCGCTCTAATAGAAAGATATTGCCAGAGCAATCTCTTATGGCTCGCTGCTTTTGTCTTTATCTAAAATTGCCTCGATTTCGTCCATAGTCCTATTCATCACCGCTATGGTTTTGTTAAATGGCTCAGGACTGGTCATATCAATGCCTGCTTTTTTCAAGATGTTAATCGGGTAGTCAGAGCCGCCTGCGGATATGAATTCGATGTATTTTTCAAGGGTTCCTTTTTCGCCGCTTAAAACCTTTTCCGCTAAAGCTGTGGATGCGGTAAAGGATGTCGCGTACTGATACACATAAAAATTGTAATAAAAGTGTGGAATATATGCCCATTCGACCGTGTACAAATCCTCGATATGACAAACACCTTTATCATGGCCATAATATTTTTTGAGGATGTCATCGTATAGCCGGCTTAGGACATCACCTGTCAGTGGCTCTCCTTGTTCGGCCTTTTCATGGATACGCAGCTCATATTCGGCGAATTGAGTCTGTCTGAAGACTGTTCCCTTGATTCCGTCCAAATAATTCATCAGTAACGACAGCCGTGTGTCTTTATCCTTGATTTCTTTAAGCATTTTGTGAATCAGCAGGGCTTCGTTGAATGTGGAAGCGACTTCCGCAACAAAAATTGAATAATCGGCTGTCGGATAAGGCTGGTTTTTGTTGGAGTAGTAACTGTGCATGGTGTGGCCTAATTCGTGAGCTAATGTGCTTACATCATCATATTGGCCGTTGAAGTTCAAAAGGATGTAAGGATGGACATCGTAAGCGCTGCCGTTGGAATATGCACCCATGCGCTTGCCGGGTGTCGGATAAACATCAATCCATCGATTTTCAAAGGCTTCTTTGACAACCTGGCTGTAATCCTCACCTAAAGGCTTCACTGCATCGAGCACGAGCTTCTTGGCCTCTTCAAAAGTATACTTTAGCTCAACATCCTTAACTACCGGGGCATATACATCCGAATACTTTAAGGTCTCTACGCCCAGCATCCGTTTTTTCAAATTCAGATAGCGGTGAAATGAATCAAGATTGTTATTAACATTCTCAATAAGAGCTGAATATACCTCAGTTGGAATATTATCTTTGTCTAATGCGCTTTCGAGTGAGGAGTTATAACCTCGCGTACGGGCATAAAACATATCCTTGTTGACATTTGTATAAAGCTGTACGCCGATAGTGCGCTTGAAGCTTTCGAACGCGCTCCAGAATGCCTGGAAGACGACTTGTCGATCTTCGCGATTCGGCAGAGCCCGATAGCGAGCATAGCCGGCCTGATTTAACTTTGCCTTGGTGCCGTCACTTAATTCTATCTCAGGAAAAGGCAGCTCCGCATTACTGAAGACAGAAAATATCGAATAAGGGCCTTCGGCCAACAAGCCTGCTTCAGCCAAAATCTTCTCTTCCTTTTCAGATAGTTTGTGGGCCTTTCTACGTTGTATGTCATATAAGTACATCCTATAGATTTTTAGGCCCGGCTCTTCTGCGATAAACTCATCAATTTTTTGTTTGTCCATACCGGCAATTTCCGGCTCAATAAATGACGCTTTGGAGTTGTAGTCGGTGATAAGCTGCTGCAGTTCCTGCTTCATTGCAAGATACTTTGAATCACGAACGTCCTGATCTGATTTCATGGCTGCATAGCTTTGTAAGCGATTGTATTCTTTTGAAATTTCACTGTTAAACTCTAAGCAAGCTAATAGCTCGGATGCCGAGTTTGCCAATTTACCTTTGTACTTGAGAATATTATCAAATTGAGCGGCCCATTTTTGCTTGGCTTTATTCCACGCCTCGTCTGAAGTATAAAGGTCTTCCAGCTTCCATGTATGCTCGACAGGGACTTCTGCTCTTTCGAGTGTTTGGGAAAAAACTTGGGTTTGGGAAAATGCACAAAGTGTAATCAAAACTACGAAAATATTAAAAAGCCTGTTCATAAAACCTCCTGTTATATAATGTTATTCATAACTATTAATATCGGGAGCCATAAGTGCATCGCCGTAGCTATTATAGAGTCAGCCGTCGGCTAAAGCAAGCAATGAAAAGCCTATATACAGGCCCTCGACTGACCCTAATAAATTATCGTCTTCTATATGCACGCATGTTACCCGAAGAGCTACTTCGATAAACCTGGGCTTACGTTGTCGCCGAATTGTTGCATGCCAGGATAATAGGTCATCGCCCCTTCGACTTGGTTTGACTTCGCTCACCACAGGTCGCTCAGGACAGGCAGGGCAGGCTTCGCTCCAATCCGGCTATCACCCCTATTTTTCCATATCCCTAATCATTTCTTTTAATTTTTCAAGCTGAGAGTCTCTACCCTGTTTGATATCCTCGATAGTTGTATAAACCAATACATCAGGATACAGACTATCTTCGGGATCATTATTTGTATTTGGCCGAACCCATTTCTTGAACGATACCGTAAACCCAAAGCCGGTCATAGGCATATAAAATTTCAAAACATCACCATAGCTTGTTGGCGCGTTTCCTGTTGGTTCTCCAATGATGGTACCCAATTGATTGTCCCTGATTATGACCGCAAACCAGTTTCCTGAGCTAAAGGTTTTAGGTGATGTTAAGACATAGACATTCCCATTGAACAGCAAGCGCGAGGGTTGCACCTTTCTGTTAACACAGACCGTGGGGTGTTTGTTTGACTTGTAGCCTTTGTCCTTGGTATATCCGCGTTGTTCTTTGGCTGCTTTTGAATATCGAATATCCCCACAGAACGACTTGAACTTATCTATGTCCAAATACCTTATGAATTCGCCGATGACATTCGAGTTGCCTCCACCATTGCGCCGTACATCTATAGCGATATTCCGTATTTTCAGCTTGCTGACCTCTTTAAAAAACACCTTGACTTTCTTTCTGTATATCTCGTTATATTGGCATGCGTCGAGATAGAAAACTCCCAGAGAAAGCTCTTTGTCTATTTCATATCCGACCCACGGTCTTTTCGAGTTGTCGAACTCACGTTCTGATCTTGGTTTCAATGAGACTGTTATATTTAATTCGTCCTCGGCTCTTTGAACGCTGATTTCGACGCCGTCATTGTGGACGACATCCAAGTAATCCAAATATTCCTCTCGATTGATACATCCACCTGCCTTCCGCCTGGAGTAATGTTCGTTCTCTGATGGTATAACAAGTCGCAATTCCTGGAACAACGCATCAACACTCTTGTCACCTATGGTTACGACTCTATCGCCCTGCTTGAACTGTCCCCGGTCCTTGCTTACATACAGTCCATCGTGCAGCCATATTAGAGGGACATCGATGTATCGGTTTTGTTCGTTTTGCATCGGCAGAAGATGTGTATGACCATCGTTCATTGAGCAAATCACACTGTTGAACACGAAATAGAACTCTTTGGCTTTCATGGGAGTCTGAACCTTTTTATATGCTGATTGTATAATCGCCTGCTGTTTGTCACTGAATCCATGATAGGTCTTGGGATGAACTTCTTCTAGTATCCTCACTGTGTAGGCCAAATCCTCCTGCATGTCTTCCACAGGCAGAACAGCACTCGCCGCCACCTGAGGAATAGGTGTGGTTTTCTTGCCTGGCTCTTTGATGACAGGTTGATTCCTTGCAACACACCCAGCCAACATAACAGCGCATAGGAGGTATGTGGCGCGATGAAACTGTGATTTCCCACCGAAACAATCCAATAACATTAGATGCTCCTTTTCGAATCGAATCTGACATTTCCCAGATAGAAGCTTAAAAAATACAATTTATACCTATCAACATCACAATTCTATCAAAAAATTTCTCAATTCATCAGCCAGGGCCAAATCGTATTTCGTGAAGTGTATCCTTCGGCAGAGCTTACCCTGAGCTCAGTCGAACGGGCTCCCCGCACCAAATAAAGACCATTGGTGGCGGAGCAGACAGGACAAATCGGAGGGCAAGCAGGACAGGTTTCGTGCGGGATAGTTAAGGTTTTTCACACGCAAAAAGCAAAGAAAACACAATTATTTATCAATATAAGAAAAATTTTAAACTGTAAATTTATCTCGTTATCGGGTTTAATTGGGGCAAATTGTACGGCATTGACTAAAGACATTAAGCATCTCGGAGCGGAGTTTGCGAGTCGTAGAAAAACAAGCGAAATGTTACCGATCTTTTTGCAGCTTTCCCAGTGTTAAAACGTACCGAATTGGCACTTTGGAAATACTAAAAAATATTCAAGATTAGAAATAAGGTATGCCGATTTATTATAATAACGAAAAAAAGCGTGGCTCTGTGAAATGGCCAAATTGGTCATATTAGCCTGAAACTTTCGTTGTCCATTTTTGAGTTTCGCACACAAGTCAGAGCGTAATGCGGACAAAGCAAGCGGAGAGTTAATGAGCAAAAAGGAAAGAGCCACTAAAAATTTAACTTGCCCCTGCTAAGCACAAGGCGAGTATTTCAAACGTAATAAGAAGGAAAATACTGGAATACGCTCGCTGGCTTAAAAGCAGGGGCTTTTTTTCGGCTGCTCCTCCGTGTAGTGCCCCCTGCTTATGTCACTTTGTGGTTCTGGACAAAACCTGATATTCTCAGAATTGTATCGGCTATAGTATTACTAATCAGTCCCGACTCTAATGCCTCCACTAATTACACTGCTATTAGTGACACCGTCAAACAGGCCGACACCAACACACTGAATATTAGCACTGGCTCCAAAAGGAGTGATCATGAACTGGGCCTGGCCACCTATAAAAGTTTGAATCGCCGATGCGGAACCAATGCCTTTACCGGCTCCGAATACGTCTTGCTGAAGGTTTGCATCGAGGTTTTGCTGCTGCAAGCCCAAGTTATAAAAATCATGACCAAACTGTCGCTGCTCGCCTACAACGAAAGCACCCTGCTCGGCGCCATAAAGACCGGATATGCCGACAGCACTTGCGCCCTGGGCAAGTGAGCCGAAACCAATCTGAACGGCTTTGAGATGACCAAAGGCATTGGAAGCCTCCTGTTTATTTATCACTGTTGCAATGTTCGTATTCATGGCTGCGCCATAACCAGCCCCTCCCACTGAGGCTCTATTACCTGCGTCAATCAGATAGCCCTGTGCTTGTCCTACGCCGTCAGCAAAAGTTCCGGATGACAACAAAAAAACAAACACCATTGAAACTGCAAACAATTTGTTCATTTTTGAATTTCCCTTCTCCACCTCATGAGTTCTGTATTTACTACGAACTTATGGCCGGTTCATAGCAACCGATCCAGACAAAAAAGAATTTGTCTGTTTCAACATTACTGCATCTGCCTGGTTTCTTGAACAAGTAAATTTCCACGGGTTCAAACCCGTGGCATTTGTCGCAACAGGCTTTGCCTGTCCGCCTTTGGCGGATAACTTCATCTACGGGTTGAAACCCGTAGAATTGCGGCGGAATATTAAATTAAGTCAACAAAATAAAAGTAAGCAAGGGAACTCTGAAGATGTCCGACCTTCAGTTAGCCAGAACATCGCTGAGTTCCCAGCTACAAAAATAGATGGCTTTAATAAACCACCTGATTCTGATTCGTTTCAACTGAAACACAGTTAACAACTATACCGCATGATCTTCCGCAACCAGTCAGGTCAGAACTCTGGAGAACTACGACCGACGACGATTGATTCATCGAACCTGCCGAATTGACGGCATCTTGTCGCTGGTGCATAACGGCTGCATTCAGGGCGTCCCCTTCTCCCGAACCGCGAACCTTGAGGAACTGGTTCGACGTCAGGCCAAGGGATTGATTCTGGTTCATTGGACCGTACTGTCTAACATACTGCTCCTGGGCGCCATCGGCTTCAAGCAATCCTTTAACGAGCACAGACCCACGCCTTGCCTCCGCATTTCCAGAATGAACGAAAAAAGCAGTTTGATCCTGGTTTGCCTGTAACGGACTATGCCCACTGGCAGATTGTCCATTATTAACAGCCGTCATCTGGAAGGAGCTGCCACTATCGTATCCGTGAAACAGACCCACCATACTATGTAAACCGACGGTGAAGTCCTGACCCTGGTCAATAATGCCAATGCACGCAAAGGTCCCTGATGATACCAATAGAATAATCGCTGTGGAAAATAAAAATTTCTTAAGCATTTTAGAACTCCTTTTCTTTACTGTAGTGTTTACATTCCCTTTCGATTGCTCATCATGTATGAGCAGCCATAACACCATACACGTACTATTTATTTCTGCAACACAAAGCCTATATGTTTTACTGTACAGCCTACCTCCTTTCCTCGTACAGGAAGAAAATCCTCCCTGCCGATTCCTCCTCAAAGTTATAAACGACGCGAAACTTAGCGTATTACCAAGTTCTGCACATTTTGGCCTTCTTCGAATCCAGCCAGATCGTAAAGCTCCTTACTCACTCTCACTCCTACTTGCTGCCCTGCCGCTGAAGACTGTTGTTGCGATACTCCTCCTGTCGGCATCGGTCTAGCCTGGATTCTATCATAGAAAGCCTTGGGAATTCTTCTTTTAATCAGGGCTTGAGGCCAAAACCTGTAACCCTCGGCGCTGATCTGGGCTTTTCCTTTGCCTTCCGTGATTCCTTTCGACTTGGCGCCGAATAACGAAAGTGAATAATTGGTCTGGCTATATGCACCGGCAGCTCCGGGGAAAGAGACATTGGAACCGACGGTAACACCTTTCATGCCACCGGTAATAAGAAGAATATCGACATTCCACGGCAGAGCTTCCGCTACAGCAGCATCATAGACGTGGTCCCAGTTGCGGTCCACATCGCCTTCCAAACTTACTCTTCCGACGTAAGCATAACCTGCCTTCTTAAGAAGCTCTCTATCTACATTGGAGTCAATAAAGACTAAAAGAGGTTTTCCTTCGGGTCTGCGTTCACGAATCAGAGCATTTGCTATTTCAAAGCCCCTGCCGTGATGGAATTTATCAGGTCCACCAAACGCAGCACTCACACCATTTAACATACCTCCAACAAGCTTGAGTGGTCCTGTATGCGGTAAGGATGTAAGAACACCTTTAAGCTCATCCATGTCCTCGGGGTCGTCGGGATTGAACGTCCGTTCATATACCATATCATCGCTGCTTGGCCCATTGGGAAAATAAGCCTTTAGGAGCCCCCATCCTCCGTGCGTCCAATAGGGCAAATATGGAGGAATTATGGAAAGCGGCGGTATCCTGACTTTGGATTTTGAAATCGATGTGGTACTAATACTACTAACGGCAACAGCTCCGGCGTCACCACCTTGACCTCCCTGACCACCTTCAGCACTAATATCGCCGACGTCAACATCAGAAACAGCATAACCCGGCCCATATACTTGCTGAACCTGAGTCTGCTCGGTGCTCACGACATTATTGTTTACTAAGACATCATTTCCCGGTGGTGAGCCAGTTCCACCCCCATCTGCATAACCAATCTCGGCAAAAACCAAAAACGCCGACACTAAAGTTACAATAATTGTCATCCTTAACTGCTTCATGGCCGTCCTCCTTAACAAAAACTTCGTTTCTCCTTAAACTAACACCGACCTAACATACAAGGTCGCACAATAACCGCATCGGCTTTGCCGTCTGACATAATGCTTACACTTACGCATAAGATACGCGACAGCTTCAGAACTATGAATTTTCCTTTTCACCTGTTCCTTCGTCTTTAATTATGTACCTTCCAACCAAATAAATGATATTGTGGAGACTACGTATTTTTTATTAAACGCACTTTTCAGCATAGAATCGCCATTATTCTCCACACAAAATCCTGCGTGACATAAAAAATGCCGGGGAAAATGGGCTCGCGTAATTTTCAATTGCCGAATTCCGATTGTCAATTTGAAAATCGAAAATTGTAAATTATAAATCGAAAATCCTTTTAGAGATCAACCAGTCCCATCACAGCAGCTCGTTTGAAAAGTTCGATTATGTTATCGGCTTCAAACTTGCGCATTATATGACTGCGGTGCACTTCAATCGTCCTTACTGAGCGGTGAAGCAAGGCGGCCATCTCTTTATTACTCTTGCCATTTAGGATAAGATGCAGAACTTTCATCTCAGTCCTTGTAAGCGGTTTAGCCATATATGGCTCGGTGGGCATAGATTGGCTTTCATCCAACAAATCACCCTTGTGCTTGAGGCCGTGTGAGGCTTGCTCAAATTCGGCTACACGTTTGCGCAATGCACGCAGCTCCTGGAGCAATTCGGCCTGGTTTTTCCACTCCTCCGATGCCACGAGATGCCCTCCCTATTCAACACCCATTATCCCTCGTTCCGTTGGCGCTTAGAGCAAAATGACATACCTCTTGTCTTATGCCCATTTCGTCGCCACAGTAATTAGAAAATAAATAAAAAATTTATCCGAACAAGTCAAGAAAAAAATGATTTGTTTAGCCAATATAACGAATTGCCCCAAGATTTAACTCCTTGTCAAATCACCTGAACGTTAGTAGAATATTCACCCTAATTTCATACATTGGCCAGCTATTAGGCTGGCGGCATATAACAAGGTTTCGTAAATGTTATACTAAAGGCGATTTACCTGTCTTAGGAATGAATTTGGATTAGGTTAAAGGAGCGAACTATGCAATCCGAAACACAAAAAATCTCTATAAAGGAAAAGGTTGGCTACAGTTTGGGTGATACGGCATCGAATCTGTTTTTTCAAACTTTCATATATTATATGCTTTTTTTCTATACGGATGTGTTCGGAATCACCGCTAAGGCGGCGGGGACTATGTTTATAGTTACCAAAATCTGGGATGCCGTTAACGATCCTATGATGGGTATGATTGCAGACCGAACCAACACCAGATGGGGAAAATTCCGTCCCTATTTAATTTGGGGTGCCATTCCATTGGGTGTACTTGGAGTATTAACGTTTACAACACCTGAATTAAGCTCCGCCGGTAAGCTTATATACGCTTACATTAGTTATACATTATTAATGATGGCCTATACGGCTATTAATGTTCCATATTCAGCAATAATGGGTGTCATGACATCAAATTCTCATGAACGTACAACGGTATCCTCTTTCCGATTCATAGCTGTTTTTGCTGCACTGCTCTTCGTTCAATACTTCATCCCAACAATGACCGAAGATGCAGAGATTCCGACTAAGAGCTGGCAATTAACCATGGCCATCGTTTCCGGAATAGCGGTTGTTCTTTTTGTAATTGCTTTCTTTTCGAGTAAAGAACGCGTTCAACCTCCAAAGGGACAAAAAACCCCAATCAAGCAGGATCTTGCCGATTTGATTTCTAATAGGCCCTGGGTATTTGTCGGTGTCGCAACCGTCTTCCAGCTCATATTCATTTGTATGCGAGGGGGAAGTACGATGTTCTACTTCCAGTATTTTGTAAAAGACCAGGAAATGATGTTGTTTGGAAAAGCCTTTAGTTTGTCCTATTCAAAGTTATTTTCTTTATTCACAATGTCGGGGACCGCCTTTACAATTCTCGGGGTTGTTCTAACGAAACGTATCAGTAAAGCCTTCGGCAAATCATCAACTTATGCAGCCTTTTTGGGTATAGCCGGTATAACTTCAGCGCTCCTCATTTTCTTAGGCCCACAAAGTATCACTCTTATGTTTGTTCTCAATTTTATTACATCGTTTGCGGTTGGGCCTGTATCTGTACTGCAGTGGGCCATCTATACGGATACGGCAGATTATTCGGAATGGAAAAAGGGACGCCGGGCTACCGGGCTTGTGATGTCCGCCTCATTGTTCGCGCTGAAGCTTGGAATCGCCCTGGGAGCTGCAGCTAATGCATGGATACTGGCAGCTTATGGTTATCAGCCTAATATTGAGCAAACTGCAAAAGGATTGTTAGGTATACGTATGGTTATGAGTGTTTATCCTGCCATTTTCGCTATAATTGGCATGGTTCTTATGTTCTTTTATCCATTAAAAAAACAGTTGATGATGCAGGTTGAGACCGAACTGGTCGAACGCCGTAAACAAGCTAAAAACGATTAAAAGTTAATGAGGTTATGATTGTGGTGACAAAAAAACTGTTGATTGTAATCTTATTGCCTTTGACCACATCATGGTCTGTTGCTATAGGTACCGGAGGCTCTGATAAACCTGCTCTTAAAGATGCGTTCGCAGGGCATTTCCTGATCGGCGGCGCTTTTAACCGTAATCTGGTCTCGGGTAAAGACCCTAATGCGGCTGCCATCGCGATAAAGCACTTCAATACTGCAACATCAGAAAATGACATGAAGTGGTCGCTCATCCACCCTCAGCCCGACCAATATAACTGGGAACCAGCCGATCGTTTTGTGGATTTCGCCGAAAAGAACAATATGGTTCCTATCGGACACTGCCTCGTCTGGCACGTTCAGGTCCCTCGCTGGACATTTCGTGACGATTCCGGAAATTTATTAACACGTGATGCGCTGCTTGCCAGAATGAAGGACCATATTATGTCCGTTGTCGGTCGTTACAAAGGCCGCATTAAGGGTTGGGATGTTGTGAATGAAGCCCTTAAAGATGACGGCACGTTACGTAACAGCCGGTGGCTGCGGATTATTGGGGAAGGTTCGGAGGAAAAGCAGTATGATTTCATTGCCAAGGCCTTCGAATACGCCCACCAGGCCGATCCCAATGCAGAATTATACTACAACGATTACAGCCTTGATACTAAAAAGGAAAAGTGCGACGGCGCGGTAGCAATCGTGAAACACCTCAAATCCAAAGGCCTCCGAATCGATGGTGTTGGTATCCAGTTGCACAGCGGTTTGGATTATCCTGATAAGGAATCCCTTGAGTATAGCATCGCCGCTTTGGCGGCAACCGGCGTTAAAGTCATGATTACCGAGCTGGATATCAGGACGCGGACTCGCGGATACAGGGGAGCGGATATCAGCAGGATTAACAGGCAAAGTACGTCTGATTCCAATGCCGCGGATGACGAGACACAGCAAAAGCTTGCTCAAAAATACACTGAGCTTTTCTCGGTTTTTCTCAAACACAAGAACGATATCTCCCGCGTCACCTTCTGGGGCGTCTATGACAGAACATCATGGATCGGAGGCTCTCCCCTGCTGTTCGACCGAAACTATCAGCCCAAACAGGCTTTTGATGCCGTAATTAATGTTGTGCAAAACGAAAATTAATCTTCATCTTCGTTTTGGAGAAAGGTTATCATCTATGTATCTGTATATAAAAAGACAGGCTTCAATAATATTGCTGTTATTGATATGGCTCACCAACTGTTCGGGACAGAACAACACGACCTTTAACAATCCTATTATTTCCGGCTTCTATCCGGATCCCAGTATTTGTCGTGTCGGTGATGATTATTACATGGTCCACAGCTCGTTCGAGTATTTTCCCGGCGTTCCTATCTTTCACAGCAAAGACCTCGTGCATTGGCGGCAAATCGGTTATTGTCTGACTCGCAAAAGCCAGTTGCCCCTCAACAAGGTTCGAGCTTCGGGCGGCATCTATGCACCAACGATTCGTTATAACAAAGGCACTTTTTACATGGTGACCACCAACGTGGATGGCGGCGGCAATTTCTATGTCACCGCCGAAAATCCTGCAGGCCCCTGGTCGGAGCCAACCTGGATAAATGACGGCGGTGGTATTGACCCGTCCCTATTCTTCGATGACGACGGCACGGTCTATTACTCCAGACAGGAAGGCGGACGCAATGGACATACCGGTCAAACAACAATTAACCTCAAAACGGGAAAACTTGAAGGTCCGCTAAAGAATGTATGGGGCGGCACAGGCGGCATTTGGCCCGAAGGGCCGCATCTGTATAAGATCAAGGGCACCTACTACCTGATGATCTCCGAAGGCGGAACCAGCTATGACCACATGGTCACCATCGCGCGCAGCGATTCTCCCTGGGGGCCGTTCGAGGCCAATCCGAACAATCCCATTCTCACCCATCGTAATCGTCCCGACAGCCCCATTCAGGCACTTGGGCACGCAGATTTGGTCGAAACATCTGCCGGCTGGTGGCTGGTCTGTTTGGGAATTCGGCCGCAGGGTGGCCGCTTCCACCACATCGGCAGGGAAACATTTCTCGCACCTGTCACCTGGAACGACCAAGGCTGGCCTGTAGTCAACGGAAACGGCACACTTGAACTGACATTGCCCGCACCGAAACTGCCTCAGCATACCTTTGAAGAACCGCCTGCCAGAGATGATTTCGACAGTGACAAGTTGGCTCTGCAGTGGAACTTTCTTCGGAATCCTTATGAGGAAGATTTTTCTCTTACCGCGCGCCCTGGATACCTTCGACTTAATGGCTCAGCCGTGACATTTAACGACCAGGACTCTCCAGCCTTTGTGGGTCGCCGCCAGACGGATTTCAACTGCACAGCTTCAACTCAGCTTGAATTTGACCCTGATAGCGAAAACGAAGAGGCTGGTCTTGTTGCCCGCGCGTTTGACCGATTCCATTACGAAATTGGAATCACACTTAAGGATGGTATTCGCCGAGCCTTCCTTAGAAAAGTCGTCAGGGGTGAAATAATCGACCCCGTAAAATATATTGATGTACAGCCCGGGCCGGTAATACTGTCTATCAAGGCGACGCCATTGTCTTATGAATTTTCCTGCCGATCGCCAACCGGCGTTCAAAAAGTCTTGGGCACAGCCCTGACGAAGGATTTATCCGTCGAAATAATCGGCTTTGAACGAGGGATGTGTTTTACAGGCGTGTATTTTGGAATGTATGCTTCAGGTAATGGAAAAAGGAATACAAACCCAGCAGATTTCGACTGGTTTGAATATACAAATAAATAGGGAGGAAAGTAAATTGAATAATAATGAAAATACACAGGTTCAATCCACTTTGAAAGATGTGTTTAAGGACGACTTTTATATTGGTGCTGCACTCAGCCTGAATCAGATTTCTGGCAATGAACCAAACGCCCTTGCCCTTGTGGAAAAGCAGTTCAACAGCATAACACCGGAAAATATTCTAAAATGGGAAGAAATCCATCCGGAACCGAACAAATATAATTTCGAGCCGGCGGACCGTTATGTGGCTTTTGGTCAGAAGAACAAAATGTTTGTAGTCGGTCACACTCTCGTCTGGTTTTACCAAACGCCGGACTGGGTGTTCCAGGATGAATCAGGCAAACCCTTGGACCGCGAGGCATTGCTTAAGCGAATGAAAGAGCACATCTTCACCGTGATGGGCCGTTATAAAGGCCGAATCCACGGCTGGGACGTCGTCAACGAGGCAATTATGGCTGACGGCAGCTTTAGAAAATGCAAGTGGCTCGACATTATCGGCGAAGATTACATACTCAAGGCCTTTGAATACGCCCGCCAGGCCGATCCCGGCGCCCAACTCTATTACAATGAATACGATCTTGTGAAGCAGCCCAAATGCGAAGCTGTCATTCGGCTGATTCGCGACCTGCAGTCAAAAGGCGTCCGCATAGACGGCATTGGCATACAGGGACACTGGTTCTTAGACTATCCGAGTATCGAGGAGCTTGAGACCTCTATTTTGTCTCTTTCCAAATTAGGCGTTAAGCTGATGGTTACGGAAATGGACATAGGCGTGCTTCCTTTTTATCCTGTCGATTCCAAGTTAGTTGACCTCTCTTCCTTTGATCCTGAAATGCAGAAGAAGCACAATCCATACCCTGATGGCCTGCCGGATTCTGTTCAAAAAGACCTGGCCAATCGTTATGCTGAATTGTTTTCGTTGTTTCACAAGCACCGGGACAAGTTCAGCCGGGTGACATTTTGGGCCGTCCACGACGGCCAATCATGGCGCAGCTACATGCCCATAAGTGGAAGGGCCGACTATCCCATGTTGTTCGACCGTGATTGTAAACCAAAGCCGGCTTTTTACGCAGTATGCCGAACGGCAAATGCTTAACATGTTGGTGGGTGCGAGACTACTCTGCGAAGTTAGCTTCCAGCCTTCGCAGCCGCTTCCATTCTCCCCCCTAAGGTGTGCGAAGGATGAAAGCCACATTCTGAGATGCTATGTAAGTCGTTTTCAAAAAAAGAAGAAGATAATATACAAATTGAAGATTAAATATAATGGCACAAATCTGTGTAGTCTGTGAAATCCGCCTTCGCTAAAGCTTCGTCGGACAAGTCTGTGGTTACTCTTCATTTTGTGCATTTTCGCAGCCATACACCTTTTATGATACTGAGAACAGTGTTTTGGCCAGGTTTTTATTTTTCTAATTTTGACTTGAACATTAAGATACTATAAGGTATTATTCTGCGAAGTTTTTTATGAGGAGCCTAAAGTGAAGAATAAAAAAGATATTGAAATCGTGGCTGCAGGTCATACCTGCCTTGACCTGATACCGGCTTTTACAATCGATGGAAAAGTTGACAAGATGACGGATGTCCTTGTCCCCGGCAAGATGATAAATATGGGGCAGTGTGTTGTTGTGGGAGGAGGCCCTGTCACAAATGCCGGCGTATCTATCCGCCGGCTCGGCGTAAAAACCGAACTAATCGGCAAAATCGGCAACGATGATTTCGGCAAAGAGATACTCAACTGGTATGAAGAGCACGAAGGACATTTTAAGGGGATTAAAATGGTCGAGGGCGAATCGACATCATATACCATTGCGATTTGTATCCCCGGCATAGACCGTTTTTATCTGCATCATTGCGGCGCGAATGATACGTTCGGCTATGATGATATGGATTTCGACCTTGTGCGGCGTTCAAAACTGATGCTTTTCGGTTATCCGCCATGGATGAGAAAGCTTTACGAAAACACGGGCGCTGAGCTGACAAAAATCCTTAAAAAGACCAAAGAATTAGGGACAACAACAGCGCTTGACCTTTCACTTCCCGATGTAAACAGTTACGCCGGCCAGGTTGACTGGAAGGCGATTCTTAAGGACTGGGTTCCGCTGTCGGATATTATGGTGCCGAGCGCAGAAGAGATATTTTATTTCCTTTATAAAGAAAGATTTCTCGAAAAGAAGGCAAAGCTTGGCCCCAAGGAGAGCGTGCTTGACCATCTAACTGTAAAAGAGATTTCCAATGTGGGAAACGATTTAATAGAAATGGGCACAGCAATAGCCATGATCAAATGTGGTCATAGAGGATTATATGTTCGAACTGCTAAGCGGGACCGGCTTGAGAAATTAGGTGCTGCACGATGTTCTGATCTTGAAAACTGGGCTAATCGCGAACTTTGGTTCCCGGTTTATCAGGAGGAAAAGTTTGCGGGAGCGCTCGGCTCCGGTGACTCGGCAATTTCGGGGTTCCTTTCCGCTTTTGTCAGGGAGCTTGTTGCTGAAGCCTGCCTGAGATATGCAAACGCAGCCGGGAGTATGAACGTTACCGTTCCCGATGGCTTGACCTGGAACAAAGGATTCGATGATTTAACAAGACGAATCGAAGCGGGATGGAAAACAAAGGAATTGAAAATTGACGAGCCCGGCTGGAAAAAAGAACGCGGATTCTGGGTCGGACCCAATAACAAAGGTAAATGGGAATCGTAACAGCAGCCACAAAAGGGAACAAAATACACAAAAATGAATGCCGCCGGTGTTGAAAGCAGCATCGGCGGTTTTGTTTGTAACAATTGTTCGTAAAATAATTGGGGAGTTATTTTGTTTCGCAAAATTTTACCCTCGGAAAAAGTACGATTTGGAAGTCCCGCCATAACGCATTTGGTCAGCTTGCTTGGTCGCAGGTTAGTGCAAGAGAGTTGTCGTTCTGGTTTGTGAGTTGAAGGAATTTATGGCCGGAAGAGAATCATTCCTTCGTTCATCAATATTGCCGTTCGGCAGATGGTATTTGACCCTATTTATGCAGTTTATATAATAATTGTTATGCATGAAGAGACGAATCCAATAAACGAAATCTCTAAGCTTCAGAAGAGCTACTTTGCTCTGCTAAAGGAAAACCTCTCCCACTTTGGTCCAATTGATGAACTCTCGCCTACCAAAGTGAACGATTTCGTTGAAAGGGCGTTTACGAAATCGGTCATACTAGTCCCTGTATTTATTGAAGGGCGACCACTGAATGTAAACGCCTGTTCATATTACTTCGAGCGCCTTGTATCTGAGGTGAGGGAGTTTTGGGAGAAAAACTGGTCGAATTATATCGTGGCTATGGTTAAACTTGAAGGATACACAATCTCCTTGGGTGCTATGGAGGACATCCCAGATCCAGGAATCCAAAGCGTCGTATCAAAATATGGTGCTTTCTTCGACTTTATCGCCATACCGGATGCGGTGACAGGTACGCTTAGGACCGGTGAAATCTTAATGCTGTCCAAGATGTTCTCAGGCATAGAGACTCAGAAGACAGTCCTGCGACAAATTTACCTATACCTTTGTTATGAGCATTTCTTCTGTTCTTCAAAAGAACATCCTGTCCTGCTGCTTTTACCACAGGGCTACTACACAACTGCAAAGAATCCCTACGTTGATTTATCCCATAAATGCACAGAGACTTTCCGTACTCTAGCCTCTGAATTTCTCGGCAAGGAGCTCGAAGAACTCCGGGATTGTTCCCTATATGACCTGGCAAAGAATGAATCCTTTGCGATGATGTCTTGGGGAACAAGAGACGCAAGCGCTCTCCAGAAATACGCTCAAGCTCAACGAAGCCGATGGACCTCACTGTATGGATCCAAAATTCCTCAAATGGCTTCCGATAACCAGTGGCTCTTGGCTACTTTATTTAAGAAGGTTTTCTTGATGCACGTTCTTGCGGCGGACTGCGTTGCATACAACTATGATGCAGCAATAACGCAAACGAATTGGTTGCTGTATTCGTGGTTGATGAGAGTGTCGAGCAAAGAAACAGCAATTTTAGCAGGAAAGTCACTGTCTGAGAGTGATATCTTCCGTTTCGGTGTGGAATCTCCCGACCTTGGTTGGTTGCAAAGCGTACCGGCGGACCAGATCCTCGAAATACGCAAAGATAACACCATTCAACAAATCCGAGAGGATTTTCGCACCAGCAGGTGTAAGGTACGGCGGGCCCCGAGCGGTAATCTATCCACTGCTATAGAAGAGGCGGGTAGTTTTCTTTCAGACTCTCTCTTAAGACATGCCGACAAACTGCGATTGCTACGCAAACAAACCATTACCACGCTCTTAGTCAAAGGTGTGGCTACTGCTATTGGGATTGGAATTACAGTTGCTGCAGCAGTCTATCCGCCACTGGCAATCCCAGGAGCAATCATTTCAGTAGTGGGTTCAAAAGGGCTCTACGACTTCGCGAAGGCCACACGGGCCGAGCGTAATCGCCTCCTTGCAGAAAAGCGTAGACCTCTGGGTATCCTACTTAAATTGAAAGAATTGACTAATGAGAATCAAATGAAACTAGGGTCAGCTTGATATGATGGGCAACTTATTTGCCAGATCAAGAAATGAAAGAAGAATTGGCTGAGGTTTAATCGTTGTTGTGCAGTAGGTATCATGGGAAAAAGGAAACCCCGCAAAAAAAGGAACCACCAACGTAAAATTGAAGGCTAACCTTAACTTTGCTACGAGTTGCGGCGAATGGGAAAGAGGCGAAGAAGCAGTCGTTTACTTCAAGACAAAAGATATACTCTACCGAACTTAGTTTCTAAAGTTAGCTCGCTGGAAGCGTTCTGGCAAGGTAGCCCGGTAATTAATATTACCTTCAACTTTGCTCAATACAGGTCTGCGTAAACTCTTATCCCCAAAAAACACTTGAAAGGCAGAATGCTATATGGTATTATTTTGCCCTTTGTTAGACACAGATTAACATGGATATACACTGTTAAAAAATGATTACTCTGTGACCTCTGTGTGATCTGTGGCTTAAAAATAAAAGAACTCTGTGGCTAAATTTTAATCAGGAGAAACAAATGCCAAAGAAAACTGATGCGAAAAGAGACGCATTTGTCAGTAAGAAATTAGCGAAGATGAGTTTGGAAGAAAAGGTCGGCCAACTTTTAACGTTTACCCGGCGCGGCGCTATGATAACACCGAGCGGAATCGAACAAATCACAAGATTGCACTGCGGCGGTCTTTGCCTGGAACCATACGCGCTTGAGACCTGCAAAAACCTTTACTGGGGCAATTCCCAGGTTGACAAGAATTTTAAAAAACCGAAAGATTATTTCACCATATCAAATACTTATTTTGCCGGCAAAACTTTCGGTATCAGCATAACGCCGGAAGAATACACGAAAGATTTAAATAAGTTACAGAAAATTGCAATGAAAAGGCGGTCCGGAATTCCTCTCCACATGACCATTGATTTCGAGGGCGACTTTAAGAACGATTATATGGCAGGCGGCATAAGGCAGTTCCCGCCTCCAATGGGTATGGCTGCCATCGGTGACGTCAAGCTGACTTATAAAATCGGCTTGACCATTGCCAAACAATTAAGCGCTATCGGCGTAACGCAAATGTACTCGCCTGTCTGCGATGTGAATATAAATCCCAAAAATCCTGAAATCGGAGTCAGGTCTTTTGGTGACGACCCTGAGACGTGCGCAAAACATGCAGTTGCATTGCTGAAAGGTTTTCAGGACGGTGGCATAGCGGCAACCGCGAAGCATTTCCCCGGCAGAGGCGATTCGGCAACCGACGCCCATGATGTTCTGGATGTAATAAGAGCCGACAAAAAGAGATTGCAGGAAGTCGAACTATATCCTTTCAAAGCCGCGATAGCCGCGGGCGTAAAAGCCATTATGACGGGGCATTCTGTTTACCCCGCGTATGATGCTAAGTTCCCAACAACTTTGTCGGAGAAGCTGCTCACCGGGCTTTTAAGAAACGAACTTGGATTCGAGGGCGTTATTGTTTCCGACGCTATCGGTATGGCTGCTATTCTTAAAAAATGGCCTCTTCCGAGAGCTTGCGCGTTAGCGATAAAGGCGGGGTGCGACACGATACTTTTAAAAGCAGATGATGAATCGAGGTCGCAGTGCTTCTTTGGAATCAAGCAGGCCGTCGAAACGGGCGAGCTTTCTGAAGACAGGGTCAATGAGGCTGTCACACGTCTTTTAAGGATGAAGTATGACCAGGGCCTGTTTGAAACAGCCGGCAAAAAGGACCCGAAGAAAGCGCAAGCTTATGCTATGAGCAAACAAGTTATAGATTTCTCCTGGGACGTTGCGAAAAAGGCCCTGATAATAATGCGGGACGACAAAAAAATGCTGCCGTTGAATCCAAAGCAGAAAATGTTAGTCATTGAGCAGCGTATTCCTTATGAATTTTGCGGAAAAGACCCTTATATGCACACGCATATGTTCTGCGAGGCGATGGTAAATCATTCAATGAATTTGATTCTGACCGACACGGACTTCTCCGCAAGTGATGATGAGATTAAGGAGTGTCTCGAGCTTGCGAAGCAGGCTGACCTTGTCGTTATGACCAACTACTATGCACGAATCGTCAAATCAGGTAACAATCAACTACTTATCAAGAAGCTGAAACAGGCGGGACACAAGATTGTTGTTGTGACCAACTTTCCTTATATAGAAGGCACGACAAAGGAAGCTGATGCCGTGGTCTGCAATTTTAGCGGCACGCCGGATTCTATAAGAGTTTCAACGGACCTGCTTTTTGGGAAAATTAAGCCTTCACGTTCAACTAAACTGCCCATAAAACTTGGTGCTCAGCGAGCAGCCCCTGTTAAAAAATTAAAAGCGCCGAAGAAACATCCTCTTGGCTTATCATATTGTTAGTAACGCATAGAATCCGGGGCTTGCCCGCCGTGGCGGGCTTTTTACCATTTTATTAAGAGTTTATCGACTGGTTATATTGACCAGGAAAATAGAGGTTAACAAAGGAGATCTTAAATGCCAAAACCCTGTAGTTTAAAAATAAGCGACATTTTTACAATTTCAGGAAAACAAATATCTACGATTTATGATGATAATAAAATGTTGGTTCATTTTCAGGGAATGTCAAAAACCCTTCAATTCCCTCATACCATTGCCCTTCAGGGTGCTCCGACCTGTTCGATAGGCATATCTCCCGATGGTTTATATAACAGACTGAATGATGCAGGCAGGCTGATTTTATTAAATCAGAACGCAATTCAATTTGCCTCTGCGCCGTTTATCCGTGTTGGCCCCCGCCGTTTTGCTTCGCGAAACGAAGCAGCGGGGGTTATACTCACTACAAGAAAGCCCGAGGCGGTAGAAGGTCCTGATGATGTCCCTGCCTTGAAAAATTATTATCATCCTGCTGTATCTGAAAAACACACTTCAATTTCTATTGCTACGCCTTTGCTGGAAATGGCCTATAAATTAGGCAAGGTCAAAGTGACAAGAACAATGATTTCTCCTTTTCTTTCCGGCAATACCCAAGCCCTAATGCCTATCAGCGTAGAGGAGTATGAGGTAGCCAATACTTCAAATCAGGCTCAGGAAATTACATTAGTGATACCCAGACCATCCCTGGTAAATCTTCAAGAAAAGGAATTAAAACCAACGGACCAGGACACTGTTTATATATGCTCAACGCCGGTGAAAGGCCATTTACACGAAGCTTTCAAACGTGCAGGTATGACAGGTGTGGTCATGGCCAGCAAAGAATCACAGGACCGGATGCTTATCGCTGTTCCGCAAATGAGAGGCGTAGAAATAGATACGCAACCTTATTTTTGCTTAAATAGGCTTAAACAGGATTTGTTGTTGAATGATGATGGAAGCTTTTACGAAAAGAGAAAACCTATACCTAATCAAGATTATGGAGCAGCCATCAGCCTTACTTTTACATTAAAGCCGAAAGCAACCATAAAAATACCGGTTGCCATCGTTTTAGACTTCCCGCAACAGCGGTTTATCGACGGCAAAAAATTTGAACGTAAATATGTCAAAAGTTTTAAGGACAAAAAAACCAGGGCCGTGGATATGGCGAAAATTACTCTGGATAATTATCCGAAATGGCTGAGCCGGACATTAACTATCCAAAGCAGGATATTTGATCAGATACAGCAAAGTCCATCCTATAAGAATGATAGGGCTGGCGCACTGAGATTGACCCGGCTGATTTTAAACGAATTTAGTTTCCCATTGTCAAACGCTGCTGTTTGGGTTGAAGACAAGAATGGCAATGATAGGGCTAGGTTCTTAGAATGTTTTGATTATGCCTATATTGATCCCTCGGATGTAGATTGGTATTCCATGGTGTTAATGATACTCTTTCCTAATATAGAAAGAGAACTCTGTCAGAGTTTTATTAACTCAATTGAGAGGGAGAATACTAATGAGCGTTATTATCATTATCACGCATCTTTTGTCGAAGCTCGAAAACATTTCGAGGAATATCCGGAAGAATACGAGGGACAATCGCTGACCCAGATAAGAGATGTTATTAAGGTTAAAGGTACTGTGTCTCATGATGTGGGCGCTTTACCGAAAGGTCATCCTTTGCGCAATGTCAGTGACTACGCCTGGTACAATGATAACTACTGGGTTGACCTTTTTCCCAAGCTCGCACTAAGGGTGCTGAGAAATGTTAAGTTTCTAAATGACATCGATTTTCTAAAGAAAAACTGGAAGACTTTAAAATTCGGATTCGAACATTTAAAAGAGCTCGATATAGACGGAGATGGCATTCCCGAGGGCAATCCCGGTGAAGTCAAAAATACTTTTGATAATTTGACCCTGTTCGGCGTAGATGCTTATGATGCGACTACTTTTATGGCTGGTTGTCAAGCAATGATCAAAATGGCCGAGATGATGAAAGACAACAGTGCCAAAAAACAATACCAAGAGAGCTTTGAAAAGGCCTCTATGAGTTTTGAAAAATTATGGAGAGACGCGAAAAACAGTAGCGGCCGAAGATTGCAGTATTATATCACCTGTCTCGATACAGTGACAGGAAAAACAAACACAGATGTCTGGACCAATCAATTAGATGCCTTGTGGTATTTGATTACGATAGGAGAAGAGCCCTTTATCTCTGAAGACAAGGCCAAAAAAATTCTCAAGACAATCTACGCCAATAACCGGACTACAATGGGCTGGGCTATGTGCCGGACAGAAGGTGGGCAAGCAGTCGAATCGGAACAGGGACAAGACGTCTATACGACGTCAAATTATGTTTTTGCCCAGCTTCTTGATTATTATGGCCTGGTTAAAGAAAGTAAAGAAGTATATAAGGCAATGGATAAGGTTATCTTCCAGCATGCAAATTCATTAATATCCCCGGATAACCTCAGGGCTGAATTGGAACAAGAAGAGGGAGAATCAACCCCAGGGCCCCATTATATCGTAGCCGCTTATCCCAGGCCTGGCGCCATATTAACACATATAGTGATACAATTTATTAAGGAGCTTCAAAAGCGATCGGATACTACAAAAATAAACTCTAAGCAATTGAAATCTTTTGTCACTGCTTTAATGAAGTAAGTCCCCGTGGCTTTCTGCTAAGGCGGGTAAATATACGCTGAGCCATCAGATATAGACGCATCAGCGATATAAAGGTTCACACAATTACGCAACGGTGATTGAAATGTCCGAAAATACTTGCGATTTTGTGATGAATATAGTAATCTATGAGAATCAGAATACGTAGCAGTGTTATTAAGGCATACAAATGGAAAATCTCCGGATATATTTACCTTTAACCTTGGAAATTAAAATTCCTATCAGTCATGGCTATGCGAAGGAGTTTTAAAATGTCTTATCGAGAAATACTACTAAAAACGATTATGTTCCTTGCCATTTGCAATGCATCAGTTCTACTTGCCGACTCTATCTCTACGACTGTTGGGCAGGAGTTCACAATCAGCCTGGATTCAAATCCAACCACAGGCTATGAATGGATTCTCGTATCATCCTTGCCGAGCTGGTTAGAACTCGTCAGGCACGAATACACACCAACGAATCCTGGACAGATAGGTGGAGGAGGCATAGATGAATGGACATTCAAGGCCACAAATACAGGAAGTATAACGCTTACTTTTCACTATTTAAGACCCTGGGAGACAGGGGTACAACCTTTAGAGATATATGAAGTCCAGGTTATTGTTCAAGATGGCCAGGAAGCACAGGACCTGGTCAGCGGCAATTTAATTCAGTTCAATGACAACGGCGCCTGGTGCTGGTATCAGGACGAGCGGGCCGTCGTTGATGTGGTGGGCGGCAAACTGATTATTGGTTCCGATGCAAGCAGGTTTGGCGTGGGCGGCTCATCTCGCAACGGTAACATTGAAGTGGTTATCTTTGATCTTCAAACCGGATTATCGCAAAGATTTACGCTCATGAAAGCCGGCTGCGACGATCACAACGCCCCTGCGTTTCTGGTTCGGCCGGACGGTAAATACCTGGTGGTTTACGCGCAGCACTACGACGATTCCAGTCGCTATCGCATCTATGACGGCAACAGTTGGACTGCGGAACAGAAGTTCGATTGGAACTCCATCCCCGGCGGTACCGATTTTTCAACCACTTATTCCAATCTCTTCTATCTTTCAGCCGAAGACAAAGTTTACAACATCGTCCGATGCTATGCCCGCAGCCCGAATCTGATGGTGTCCATCGACCTTGGCGATACATGGTCCTATGGCGGGCTACTGACGGAGCCCGACGCAAGCATCGGTTATGTGAATGGATATTTCAAATATTGGAGTAACGGGATCGATCGCATTGATTTTGTCTGCACTGAACATCATCCCCGTGATTATAATACGAGCATTTACCACGGCTACATAAAGAACGGCCAGAGCTTCGATTCATACGGCATCATGATGGATAGTGACATCTCTGACAAATTCGCCGCAAAACCTGCTGATTTTACACTGGTTTTCGCGGCCAATACGGTCGTTCAGGGCATGATGATGACGCGTTGCTGGACTATTGATCTTCAATCATACGAAGACGGCACCATTGCCACGATTTTCAAAACGCGGGTGAACGATAATCCATTTTTCCCTTCAAATGATCCGGAGCACGTGTTCTTTTATGCCCGCTTTGACGGTTTGGACTGGACTTCAACGTATTTGGGAAAGGCTGGGTCGAAATTATATTATAGCGAACAGGATTATACCGGTTTAGGAGCCTTGCACCCTAACGATCCGAACACCATCTACATTTCAACGCCCTTCGATCCTCGTGATGATACGGACCTTAGCGTCCATGAAATCTTTAAAGGGGCCACCGATGACCACGGAGCAACTTGGACCTGGACACCTATAACCCGGAATTCCGTCCGTGACAACCTTCGACCGATCGTTCCGGCATGGGACGAAGATAACACTGCTCTGCTTTGGTGGCGAGGAACCTATTACACAGCTCAGAAATTTGACGCGGCTGTCGTCGGCATTTTAGATCGTCCCTTGGAAACGTACGGACCGATGAGCTATGTGGATGCTACATTCACCAACACCACGTTCTCGACTGGTACACCGCTGGTGACCACTGGGCCAGATGCCGATAAGGGAGCGGCGGACGATCAATGGCATGAGCGGACGGGTTTCGGTAATTGCGGCTCTGTTCTAACATCGGCCGAGATTTGTGGTGAGAATGCACCTACCCTCAAAACACAGGTGATGGTCACTGAAACGGGAACCTATGATGTTTGGGTCAACTTCTGGGCGAATCCAGACTTTGACTGGCGGATAAAAGCGGGTCTCTCCGCTGACTGGATGCAACTATTCCGGCAGATGGCTTGCAAGCAAGTCGAAGTTGGCGGCCATGATGCTGCTATTGTACTGACCGGCAGTGGCAATACTTTTCTTTATCAAGCTTATCTTGGCCGTGTCCAAGTCTCAGCTAACGACATCTTCGAGGTGTTCGTGGACGATGAAGCAATCCAGACCGGTACAGAAGACACACTGATAGGTGATGTTGCCCGCACCTGGTATGATGGCGTTAGCTACGCCAGCGTTGATGTTGATAAAGATAATGAGGAGCTACCAATCGAGTTCAACCTGAGTCAAAACTAATCATTTAACCAGACAATAAGAATTTCATACTCGATGGCAAAATCGGAAACTGACAGCCTATTAGAACCTGGTCAATTCAAGGTCACTGTCGGCAACTTCTCTCCATGAGAGCGAGGTGTTGCTCTTGATGCATCTGAGCCCATAGAAGAGGTCTTCGCCGTGCAATGACATTGTAGAAGAAATTTATCCTGAATATGCTTTTCGATTGTCTTTATAACAGAAATATAGTATTATTGCATATATGAGCGATTTCTAATGTGGTGATGACGGAAATGACATTATAAGATAATGTTAAGTAACCAAGAAAAATCAGGTCTTAGGCAATTCAAGGCCAGTCTCGAACAGACTCTCGGCGGACAGTTAATTGAGATGAGGCTATTCGGCTCAAAAGCACGTGGTGACGACAAACCTGATTCAGATATAGATGTGCTGGTTATTGTAGCAAGCGATGATTGGCATATTCGTGATAAAGTCTACGATGTTACGACAGACATGCTGCTGCAAACGGACGTTTGTATATCGCCAAAGGTTATCAGCAAAAGCAGATTCAATCAGCTTTGCAAAGAAGGCACTTCTTTTATACATAACGTCAGCAAGGATGCAATTATAATATGAATGACTTGTCACAAAAAGAACTAAACCGGGCCCAAAAAGCTCTTTCAGCAGCAAAGGCACTTTTAGAATATCAACTTTACGAGGATTGTGTTTCCAGAGCCTATTATGCGGTCTTACATGCTGCCAAAGCCGCATTGGCAATGGAAGGTGTCGAGCCGCAATCGCACAACGCTGTACGGCGGATGTTTGGACTACACCTCGTCAAGACCGGAAAAGTTGAAAAGGACTTTGCAAAAATTCTCACAGCAGAACAAGAAGATAGAGAAATCGGTGATTACGACATTCACATCGAGATTGAGCAGGATACAGCCCAGAAAAGGGTTGCTGACGCAGAGGAATTCGTAAAGAGAATCAAAGAATATTTACAGGCGTCCCCACAGTAACCAACAAGACCTGAAATTCACCTTCGTAAAAAACACAAACGAGGCCCTAAAGATCACACTGAATACAGACTTCAAATGAACACATTGTGAGGAAGGCGCATTCCGATATATAGGGCTTGTACAGCTATTGGCCAACCAATGATTATATAACATCGAAACTGAACTACCTCTTTGTCACCCCGCTATAAGTATTCCACCCAACCACTTCATTCTGCCTTCTTTTGCTTTATTCTTATACCCCACAAGAAACTACGTTTTCGTTTTCCAGGTCTCACCCACAGTATAGCACTTCTCGCGAACTCGAATTCATAACGCCAGGGTTTGAAATCCTTTGGTCGAGAATTAATAGTTGCTGGTAGATACTGTCTGATAATTTTGTTTTCTTTCCAGTCAGGTTGTATTTTGTCATAATACGTCCAGCCGAGGCCTACGTAACACAATTGCAAGAAGCATCCATCATCTGTCTCAAAGATCAAAGGCTTGCTCCCATCAGCCAGCCTGAATTCCCAGGCTTTGATGATGCGCTCTTGTTTTTTAATCTTCCGCTTGTCTGGAAGGGATTCTATCGGTCTCGCTGACTTGATTTCCTCCATGCAGGATTGCAGCATTTCATCCGTAATACCAAGCTCCCTTATCTTTGGCATAATATATTCTTCCGCTACTTTATCAAGCCTATAGAACAGATCAGAATATTCACCAAGTTCCTCGATGATCTCTTTTAACCCGATCCTGCTAAACATAAGGTGACATCTTTCGAACCAGAAATGATGTGCTAAAAAATTCCTTTTTCCCACCACCTCATCCAACTGGCGAAATAGATCGCCGGGTATTAGCCCTTCTATTTCGTCCTTCACTTGTCCTAAGGTAAGTGAATACGCATATGCAAGTTTTTCCTCTACTCGAGGACGCGTAATATCATCTGGCTGCAAAAAAGATCCGAAGACATATATATGGCAAAGCCCTCGGTGGAGGCATTCACTATAGTAATATGCTAAACCGAAGCGAGCATAAACCTCTTTTATTAGTTCCTCATTAGTTTCACCGTGCAGAATCATTTCGCTTTTATCCTCTAGTTCCTTCGATATACACTGAAAAGTATTCCTTCGATTGACTCTTTGATTCACATCAAATCTTCATCTCAACGAATATTAACCTCCTTTAATAGCTCTTGTCACTTTTATCACATCCGCCATTTCAGCAACGTCGTGGACACGAATGATTGAGACGCCAGCAGCGGCGCACAGAGCAACCGTTGCTGCGGTGCCGAATATTCGCTCAGCCGGGTTTTCTCTACCGGTTAGCTTGCCGATAAAGCTCTTTCGGCTTGTGCCTACAAGAACTCGATAGCCGGTCTCAACAAACTTGTGCATACTCCGCAAGATTAAAAGATTGTGCTCTAAAGTCTTGCCAAATCCTATGCCGGGGTCGATGAAAATTCTCTCCTTCGGTATGCCAAGCTGCTCCGCTTGCTCCGCCCTATCCAAAAGAAACTGCCGTACTTCGCCAACTACATCATCGTACTTCGGCTCAATCTGCATCGTCTGTGGTGTCCCCTGCATATGCATCAAGACAACCGGCACCTGATACTTTGCTGCCAGTCTGCCCATCCGCTCATCGCTCAAAGCGGTAATATCATTTATCATCGCCGCCCCGGCATCCAAAGCAGCTTCAGCAACTTCAAGATTGCATGTGTCAATGCTAATCGGCACGGTAATCTCTTTGCAAAGTGCTTTTATCACAGGAACAACTCGTTTTATCTGCTGCTCAGGCGAAACAGGTTCTGAACCCGGCCTGGTAGATTCGCCGCCGACATCTATTATCGCAGCCCCATCGGCAGCCATCTGCAGGCCGTGCTCAATAGCCTTATCAGGCTCGAAAAACTGGCCGCCGTCACTAAAGGAATTCGGCGTTATATTCAAAACTCCCATAATAAGACAGCTCGCCCCGTTAGAAGCAGACCGAGCCATAGGTAAGATTGTATCTCCAGTGGGGTTTCTAACGGGGCCTGCCGAGAAATCCAACCGTCCTCTCGGCCATTCAAGTATATTTCTGTTACCTCTTTTGCTCATTTGCAATCCTAAATCCGATACCAGCCAACTTCTCGGCGATGGACTTATTGGGCGATTCCAAAATTACCCGCGTGTTCTGAAATTCCCTGCGAACTGGATAGTTCTTACGCAGGCCGTCAAAAAACTGCCCTTTTTTTTCTGCACTTTCTTTTATGATGTCCCTCAGCCTGCGGTCGTCCTTGCTAATATCGTAAACCTTTTGCACGGTCTTCCATAACACTTCCTGCTCATCACTGTCACCTGGATTTACCGCTAATTCCGGCACGATAGGCTCAGGTAAAAAATCCTCAATATCAAATTTAGGACTAATCCCAAAATAGTTACACGCTGCTTTATAAATCATAATCATGCCTGTGATTTTGCCATCCAGCGAATAGCCTGCGATATGCGGCGTACCAATATCGATCATCTTTAAAATCTCCACGTCGATATTCGGCTCGTTTCCCCACACATCAAGGGCCACTGCTTTTAATTGTCGGCTTTTTATTGCAGCCTTTAAGGCTATACTATCTACAACAGCACCACGAGAAGCATTGATAAAGACGCATTTTTGTTTTAATGATTGGAAAAACTTTTCATCTGCCAAATGAAACGTCTTATCGACGCCATCAAAAGTCAACGGCGTATGAAGTGTTATAAAATCACAATCGAAAAGCTCTTCTATCGACAGATATTTTGGGTCACCGGTCTGCCTTTGTAATGGTGGGTCGTTGAGCTTAACCTTTATTCCAAGTGCCGCAGCCTTTTTAGCCACCCTGCTGCCGACGTTACCCACACCTATAATGCCTATCGATTTACCCTCCAGGTTAATCTTATGCTTTTGCCCTATTTCGAGCAGCGCCGCGATCACATATTCGGCGGCGGAATTGGCATTCGAGCCTGGTGCGGACGCAAAACCAATATTGTTCTGTGATAGATATTCGGTATCTACATGGTCGAAGCCGATAGTAGCCGTACCGACAAAACGAACCTTACTTTTAGCTAATAAGCTGGAATCCGCCCGCGTGACGCTACGGACAATCAACGCATCGGCACCAGCAACAACAGTCGGCGTAATTTCACGTCCTCTAACAATCTCAATCTCGCCGATAGACGAAAAGCACTCCGCAACATAAGGAATATTTGCATCTGCAATAATTTTCACCGCTTTCTCCAAAACAATTTCTTATAACTCAAAACCCGCGATTTCGGTGCCGCAGTCCGGACAACGCGAATCTTTTACATTATTTGCAGCTATTCGGTAACCGAGACGCTCAATTAACATTCTGCCGCATTTATAACAAAACGTGCTCTCCGACTTTGCTCCCGGCACATTGCCGAGATAGATATAATGCAGTCCAGCAGATTTTCCTATCTGGTAAGCACGTTCCAGGCTACTCACGGGCGTGGGCACAGAATCCAGATACTTATACTGCGGATGAAATCTGCTGATATGCCAGGGGACATCGGGGCCGGCCTTGGTAACAATAAAATCGACGAGCTTTTTCAATTCATCTTCAGAATCATTTTCACCCGGCACTAACAAAGTCGTAATCTCAAGCCAGATATTTGTCTCCTTCGCAATATAGCTAATCGTATCGAGCACCGGCTGCAAACGAGCGTGACACAGCCGCTTGTAATAATCCTCGCTGAACGCTTTCAAATCAACGTTTATGCCGTCGAGCCAATCTTTAGCAAAATCAATCGCTTCGGCTGTTTCGTAGCCGTTACTGACAAAAACATTCGTAAGGCCGCGATCTTTAGCCAGTCGACCGCAATCATTACACAGTTCCATAAAAATCGTCGGCTCGGTATAAGTATAAGCGATGCTTTTGCAGCCGGAACGGACGGCGGCCTCGACTATCTGCTGTGGACTAATTGACTGTCCATCGATCCGCCCTTCTTCAACGGCTGCCTGGCTAATATGCCAGTTCTGGCAGAATTCACAGCGGAAATTGCAGCCGACGCAGGCGATTGAAAAACTTTGGCTGCCCGGCTGAAAATGAAATAGAGGCTTTTTCTCGATAGGGTCAGGATTGGCCGCACAAACCTTGTAATAGTTCAGCGAGTACAAAGTCCCATCAATATTTTTTCGTACGCAACACTGCCCAAATTTACCATTAGCAATTAGGCACCTCCAGTTGCAAAGCCTGCATTTAACTTTTTTATCCCCAGCAGACTCCCACAGAACCGCTTGCTTAAGACCTTTGCTCGCCAAGTCCATACTTGATTTCTCCGAAATCAATTTTACCCCGTTAGAAAGAAAACACCGCCCCGACTTTCTAATGGGGTTTACTTTGTAAGGTTCAATATATAGAATAATCTTAATGAAAGCAAATATACTTTATCTCAGGAGTTAAACAGGTATGAGCATATTATCAGCTATTGGAAAAGTGATTCTGCCCGACCGCGGCGACCGCTACCTCAGCACCACGCTATTTCGCTCAATATGCGCAAAATGTCCACCGTAATTAAAGCTGATTGCCATTGAATGGTGCCAAGAAAATAAATTTGACATTGACAATTAGTATCTGAATAACTTGATAATACTTCTGATTTCGTTTAAACTGGTGTACATAACAGAGCTGGAAAGGCTGTGGAAATGATAACAGAAGAAGAGAAACAAATAATAGTGAAATACGCTAAAAAATATAATATTTTGTATGTCATTCTTTTCGGCTCCTCCTTAAGCAAAGACAAAGAGGCAAACGATATAGACCTTGCAGTAAAAGGAATCAAACCGAGCCTATTTTTCAAGTTTTACGCAGAGCTATTCAAAAACTTATCGAAACCGGTCGACCTAATAGACCTCTCAATCAAATCTTCATTCTGTGAATTTGTTGAAGAAACAGGAGTAAAAATCTATGGCCAAACTTCCTAAACAAATCCTCGTTGAGAAAGACAATGTTGAGAAAACCTTGGCCAATCTCAAGGAAGCCATGGAAAGGTCAGAAATATCTTCTGTCGAATTAGCAGCGATTGGGACATTCCTTCACAATATTTACAACGGTATAGAAAACATCTTGAAACAGATAGTACGCTTGAAAGGCATTGAAGTTCCTAAATCTGAATCATGGCATAAGGACCTGTTAAATCTTTCGGTGTCCAAAGGAATTATTTCAGAGGAATTGTCTGACCAGTTGTACGAATACCTGACATTCCGGCACTTTTTCATCCATTCTTACGGATTTATGCTCGAAGAAAGTCATCTGAAAGGCCTGGCTACAGACATTTACGATATTTGGCAGCAATTTATGTCGGAGATTTCAGCCGCGATAACCTAATAAAAACAGACCGCCATCGAATAGTGCGAAGAACACGGCATTGAGTTTGAAGACAAATCTTGGTAGGGTGGGTTTTATTGACACCTGTAAAACTAATGTTATAGGAAATCGTATCGACTTGTCACTCCTGCGAAAGCAGGAGTCCAGAAAATGCCAATAAAATAGCTGGATTCCCGTTTTCATGGGAATGACATCGTTACTCTATACTTCTTGTGGTTTATCATTATTTATACAGGGATCAATAGCCTACCGATAAGGTTATGGTGGGGCAAGCCCCACCCTACCATCTCTTTGTTAATTGATATCACAAACTCGAGCCATTACCTTAATAGGATGCTTCACGATGCAATCGCTGATGTGCTCTATTTGCATTTTGCAGGCGGCGCATTCGGTAAGGACGTTCTTTGTCGGCGATTTTTCAAGGGCCTCTTTTAATCTTACAGCTATCTGCGAAGAAAGCTCATAATTTTTCTTCTGCATGCCGAATGTTCCGGCTAAGCCGCAACAGCCAGCCTTAAGCTCAACAACATCAATTCCGCAAAGCTCCCGCAGCAGCTTCACACTCGCTTGTTTATCACCCACCGCAGATAAATGACACGGCAAATGATAAACATACTGTGTATTGCGTATTGCGTATTGCGTATTGCGTTCTGCGCACGACACATTACGCACGACGCACGACGAGATAGGTGTTTTTAACGAACCGGCCTTGTGCAGGCCATACAGATAATTCATTAACTCAAACGTATTCTCCGAGACAAGTTTCGCATCCTCACCTGTCACAAAATGGCGAAGCTCATCCCTCAGGCACAAAGCAGCGCTCGGCTCAGAACAAACAACCTTGTAGCCGTCACGAATCGCCTTAGCCAAATGTTTGACATTGTACGATAAATCCTTCTTGGCTCTTTTCGCATCGCCATAAACAATAGCCGGCAGTGGAGCGGGCCTTTGCTTTGGCAAAATCACCTCTAAACAATTGTGCCGCAGGATATCAATAGCAGCAAAACCCAATTCGTGGTCGTTATAGTTTGCGTATGTATCCACAAAATACGCTACTTTATCGATGGGATTTTCTATCGGCTCGCAAGAAGCTAAGTACTTTCGCCCTGCCCTTAAAAATGAGCCGCGTTCAAAAGAAGGCATTTGCCTTTTGCGAGAAAGTCCTGTGAAATTTTCGAGCAGCCACTTAAAAACACGCAGGCGCATTACTAAATTCGAAAGTGGCGAAAAAATACTGCCAAGCATACTAAGATAGCGGTTGCGAGCCAACAGTGACTCGGCTCGTCTTAAGCCTCTGCGCTTAACGTATTGCGCTCGTGCGGTGCTCATCAGCTTGGAAACATCAACGCCTGAGGGACATTCTGAAAGGCACGCCTTGCAATTGATGCACAAATCAAGAAATTTTCTAAACTCCGGCGACTCAAAATCCTTGTCCATCAACTGCCCCGTCGCCCAGAAATGAAGAATATTTGCCTTTGCACGCGAGCTGGCCAATTCCCCGCCCATCGCCCGAAAAACAGGACACATCCGCAAATCCGGGTCTCTGCTAAGGCATAATCCGCAGCCATAGCACTGTTCAAGCTCAATCTCAAGCTCATCTTTTTCAAATTTCAAATCTGTTTTTAGTCTTACCGGTGAAAGCTTGAATTCAGCCCTGAGGTTCTTTACCATAACATCGGGGTCATCGTTGATGATTTTGCCGGGATTCATTAGACTATTTGGGTCGAATATATTCTTTATCCTCCCAAGGAGGTCGTAATATTCGTTGCCATACTGCTTTTTTACAAAGCCCGTTCTTGCCAGCCCGTCTGCATGTTCGCCGCTAATGGTTCCACCCAACGACCAAGCAAGCTCAAAGACCTCGTCCGCAATCTTACGCATCTTTTGTACTTCAGCCGGGTCCGTCAAATCCAGGAACGGGCGAATGTGCAGCAGGCCGTCACCAGCATGGCCGAAAAAAGACATCGCTATATCATACTTCTTACCGATCTTCTGCAGGCCGGATATATATTCTCCCAGCCGCTCGTTTCCGACGGAGATGTCCTCCATAAATTCCGCCGGATGTTTTTTGTCCCTGCCTCTATAAAGCAGCGGCTCGGCATCAGCGGCGACGCACAGCACCGTCCGCTGCACGCCATTGTTAGGGATCATGTACGTTATTTGTACGCCTTTAATTGTTGCCCTAAAAGTGCCGTGCTATTAATCCAGCCTGTTCCAATTTGCTCTGTTCTTTGGTCAAAGGCGATCACCTTGTACCAAGGATTCGTTTTCTCCTTGTACACTTCAAGAACCTTAAATCCTCCCCCTTGAGGAATGTACTTCATCTGTTGTATAGCTGCCATAGGATCAGCAGGGCTGTGAGAGGGCATTAGAGGTGTTTGCTTTGAAACAACGTAGCTTTGACCAATGTCAAGTCCCAGTGGGTCCACATTAGGGAATGGAGACTTCCCCAAGGGTGGCGCATTCAATGGGTAGTCTATCTCAATTTCATCACTGACAACACGAAGACCTTCTTCCAATACCGTTACCGCTTTACCAGTAAGATTCTGGTTCCGATCTCCGAACTTCGCGTCCGGTTGGTTGATAGGAACTACCATACTCACCGTGATCTTATCGCTGATGGATGCGACATCAAAACTAGGTCCGAGTCTGGACACCAATTCTTGCCTAGCCCTGAGTGCCGTTTTCCAAACTTCGTCGGCAATGGAGATTCTGTGTTCTGACTTCCATTTTCCGATAGTGCTACTTTCTGAGAAATAATTCTCGGAGTATGTGGCAGAGTTACCCTTGTGCAAATAGGACCTTGATACGCTAACCATAACAACCGTATTGTCAGACAAATCGGTATCTACCGAAAGATCGAGTGTGGAACCCGTAACCTTGGTGACCAACTCGAACTTATCACACACAATCTGGGTCTCAGTTGCGATAGGCGTTTCAGCAGGTTTCCTTGATTCTACCTGTGGCTTGGCTCGCTCGTGAGCCTTCCCCTTATTTTCGGGTTTTTCTCTAGAGCAACTCATAAGCAGAGTCATCGCCAATGCGACCAATACGTAAGTATATTTCTTCATGTTTTCTCCTTTTGCTTGATCCCTAACGCTTCGCGTAACCGTCGTCCAACGGAGCGCAGTGGAGTTGGGTGTCCGAGTTAACGCGATTGTTAGAAGCCATTACATCTGCGCCAAATTTGTAATGAGATTATATGTAAACCACCCATCTCCCGTTACAAAAGATTGAGGCCTTGCAGAAACCGCATCCCTTTGAACACCGATTCCGTCTGAAAATGGTTCAAATGAAACTATTTTGTTGTACGCTATTCTGAAACGTTTTAATGGACCAGCAAAATATATGTATTTGTTTGTTACTCCCAATAACCCAGTATCTGCGTGTATTATTTCCGATGTTTGTATACGCTTTCCTTTGAATGCTCCGGTTCTGTAATACAGCCCTTTCGCAATACGGATACTTACACCTCGAGATCCGCCCATATAACGAGTTCTTGTTTTTTCTTCGTAGTAATTAACACCTTGGAATACCCAAACAATTTTCTCTGCTTTCTGTAAATTGAATGGAAGATTTCCATCGATTTGTATCCTTTCCGGCAACTTCCCATCCAATATATCGCGAAGCACCGCACCCTTTACTACTTTTGAATATGCGCCGTTTCTATCGAGCACTTGTTGTGACAGAGAAAAATGTTGCTTTAACTCGCTTAGAAATGTTTCCTCTTGCTCTGTGAGAATGCCATCATCAAATGCAACATCTACGGCTTTTTCCCAACCCGTAACCACCAGTGCATTTAAGGTTTGTCTATCTATATGGCTGTTCTTGGCGACTTGCTCAATTGATGTTTCCAAATGCTTTAAATCGTTCCCTTGTGAGCCAGCCTTACCTACCAAAGAAATGATTTCAGACTTTCCCTGCTCATGGCGCTGTTTGCATCCTTTGTGTGATCTCTTCAGAAAACCGGCTGGCTCTCCACAGAAAATACAGTTGCTCATTTGGTTCTCTTCCTTTTGGCTTCTAACAATGATTATACAGTCTGTATAAGATGGGAAACACAGACTGTCTCTTTCATCATAAGAAGCTCCCAACTTTTCTCACGATTTTCTTTAATATTTTTTTATCGTGCAGACACAACCATGGCTCTTAACGATTGTCAGGTATCTATAAGTTTTACGTCCGCCTGCTCTTGTCTGTTAATGTAAAGGTTTTTTTTCAAGACGTCAATTTAAAAGATTTACGTGGTAATTGGCAGGCTTATTGCACAGCAGGATGGTAACACTGAGCTAAAACTTTAATTGGATGCTTCACGATGCAATCGTTTATATGCTCTATTTGCATCTTGCATGCGGCGCATTCAGTCAAAACATTTTTGATAGGCGATTTTTCAAGTGCTTCTTTTAATCCCGCTGCTATCTGCTCGGAAAGCTCGTAATTTTTCTTCTGCATGCCGAATGTGCCGGCTAAGCCGCAACAGCCGGCCTTTAGCTCAATAACCTCAATCCCGCAAAGCTCCCGCAGCAGCATATTTTACGACAGCAACTATGTCGCCTACGTCACGCGGTGCAATGATACATTCAGGAAGTATCCTGTAAATGCTCGCATCGGTGCTGTAGGCAACTCTGTGCAATATACCAGCAAAAACGTCGCCGCGCACGACCTTAGCCAAACATGTGGTGAGCTTGTCGAATCCATCAGCCGCTACCTTTTCAGATTTGTTCTTCATATTGCCTATCTGGTTCTTGCGCACTTTAGCTCTTTCCTGCTACTATTCAAAATCACGAGGAAAGAATTGAGTCTGAGAAATGTCACTGCTCATCCTCAGGACCGCAAGATCGTCCGGGCTTATCTGCCCATTAATGAATTGTTGAACAATGGGATGGGGATGATTTCGAATATGGTCTGGGTCACCGTCGGCAATAATTTTGCCGTTATGCAGCATGACAATGCGGTCGGCTATTTTGTATGCACTTTTCATATCGTGTGTCACCACTACTGTGGTCTCACCAAGCTCTCTTTGCAGCTTCAATATCAGCTCATTGATTACGTCCGCACGAATAGGGTCCAGCCCCGTGGTAGGCTCGTCATATAAAATCACTTCCGGATTCATCGCAATGGCTCTGGCTAAGGCTACTCTTTTCCGCTGACCACCTGAAAGATTCGCCGGATAATAATTCTGATAACCGTCAAGACCAACCATTGTCAGCTTGGTTTTTACCACATCTTGGACTTCATGCCAATTGGTTATTTTATGATGCTGTTTTATAGGAAACATTATATTCTCAGCAACGGTAAGGCTGTCAAATAATGCACCGCCCTGAAAAAGAAAGCCGAAGTGGGTACGTATCCTGTTAAGCTCCCTGTCACTCAAATTGTCGATCCGCTGGTCCTTAAAATAAACTTCTCCCGAAGTGGGCCTGAGCAAACCTATAAAATGTTTTATCAGGACGGTCTTACCGCATCCACTTGGCCCTATGACAACAGTTGTCTTTCCCTTCTCTATAGCCAAAGAGATGCTATCCAAAACAACCTTTTTGCCGAACTGCCTCGTAAGGTTCTTAATAACAATTATACCGTCACTAACCTGCTTTCCGTTGTTTTCGATACCCTCTGTCACTATCTTCTCTCACAAAAAAAGGAAAACCTATACTACTCTGCGAAGCCCCTAAGGGGCGAAGCACGAGTCTAAATCCTTCAGACCAGACTTCTAATCGGCCAGAATGTTGCGTAAACAGCCTTGGAGATTACCGCCAGCGCAAAATCCAGCGCCAATATGGAAATAAAGCTGGCAACAAACGCTTCGGTGCAGGCCTGTCCCACACCCTGTGCACCCTCTCTGCAATTAAAACCCTTATAACAGCTAATACTTGCAATTGCTCCACCAAAGAAAAAACCTTTTACAACCCCGATAGAGACATCCCAGAGCTCCACACTTGAGGCACTAAAATCCCAATAGGCCCGGCTGTTAATACCTAATTGAAAAAAGCTTACTAAAGCTCCTCCCATAACACCCGTGAAGTCTGCGAATATAATGAGAGCCGGCGTAAGTAACAGGCACGCCAGAATCCTCGGAGCTACTAAATATCGCACAGGGTCGGTTCCCATGCTCCTGACTGCGTCAATCTGCTCGGTGACGTTCATCGTCCCCAGCTCAGCGGTCAAGGCACCGCCAATGCGTCCTGCTAACATAACCGCCGCCAGCACAGGTCCAAGCTCCTTCACAACTGAGATATTAATCAAAGAACCCAGATGCTCTTCCAGCCCCATACCTGCAAGCTGGTCATAAGCCTGCACTGCCAGCGTCATTCCTACAAACGCGCCTGTTATCATTATAACCGGCACGCTGCGAACGCCGATGATATTCATCTGGTTCCAAATAAGCGGATACGTCCGACCGCTGGCACAACTCCGCAATGAAGTAAGCATTGCCTGCCAGACAAACCGTCCAAACCGGCCTATATTGCCCAAATCTTCTATAGTTTTCGTTCTGACTATTGCAATCATAATAACCGCACTCCAAAACGGCATTGTCACACAAATTTCACGACCTACGTTTAATAATCAGTCGATTTATCTCGTTTTTTACCAACACTTACTTCTATTGTCAAGATTATCACTTTTTGCTCTGACTTTACAGGACAGGCTTGACACATCCTGACACTATTGCCAGGCCAATATTACTTACCGAAATAGCTCAAGTCCCATTCGTCCAGCCATTTGATGATTAATGCAGGGGTGCCGTCGTTATTCGTTTTGAAACGGATAGGCAGCCAGACGTATCTGCCATCGATGGCATTGCCTGGATTCCATCTGTCAGCCATGAAAATAAAGGCATCCGTTTTCCCATGTATCGGCAGAACATAAGTACTTTGAGAGTGGAAGGTCAGTTCCGAATCCTCTCCA
>Ga0315541_1000545_pt1 | contig 40107 bp, 34 predicted proteins | sample SalMarSW160190MG_FD_203095 | JGI IMG/M metagenome (GOLD analysis project Ga0315541, IMG submission 203095) | Salt marsh sediment microbial communities from the Plum Island Ecosystem LTER, Massachusetts, United States - Salt Marsh Sediment SW1601-190 ...
CCTCGGCCAGGGACTGGTGGAGTTCAAGAAGGGGTTGCGCGGCGTCAAGGATGACGTCAAGGAGGCCGTCGACCAGGCCAAGGACGTCGCCTCCGAGGCGGACCAGGCCGGCCGGGACGACCAGAAGCAGTGAAGCTCCCCGTGGCCGCGGGACAAAACCAGCATCGAAACCGGGCGATTAGCTCAGTTGGCTAGAGCGTGCGGATCACACCCGCAAGGTCACAGGTTCGAGTCCTGTATCGCCCATGAAAAACGCCCGCTTGTGCGGGCGTTTTTCATAGAGCAGGTGAGCAGGGGACAGGGCAGCAGTACAGAAGAGGTTGACGCCCGATTGAGCGCGCCGACGCTTGAGGCCGCCATGTCCGCTCGCCTGCGGTCTCCTACTCCACTGTTCAACTGCTCAGACGCCCTGCGTGTGTGCGGGCGTTTTTCATAGAGCAGGTGAGCAGGGGACAGGGCAGCAGTACAGAAAAGGCTGACGCCCGATTGAGCGCGCCGACGCTTGAGGCCGCCATGTCCGCTCGCCTGCGGTCCCCTGCTCCACTGCTGAACCGCTCAGACGGCCTGCGCGTGCCTCGACCCATCTTCCCCCGCCGCTTCCGGCCGGCGTAGTAGGTGTCGCGGGCATCCTCCGTGCTGAGAAGGCCGTCCACGGATCGACCCGTTTAGGTTATGATGGAGCCAGCCGTTGAGAGGAAAGGACGGGCAGACGTGGCCACGCGCAGTCCGATTGCAGGGATCGCACTTGTGGCCTGGGTTGCGGCCTGCGTCGCCGGCGCGCCGGCAGCCCTGGCCGATTGGCCGCAGTTCGACCCGGGCGTGCAGGTCGGCGCACTCCAGCAGCCGGAGATCAACGAGGCGTCCGGCCTGGCCGGCAGCCGCGCCAACCCCGGCGTGCTGTGGGTGCACAACGACTCCGGCGATGCGCCCCGGGCCTTCGCCGTCGGCGAGCAGGGCCAGACGCTGGGGACGTACACCATCCTCGGCGCCTCGGCTGTGGACTGGGAGGACATGGCCGTCGGGCCCGGGCCCACGCGCGGCCGGCAGTACCTCTACCTCGGCGACATCGGCGACAACCACGCCCTCCGCGGAAGCGCCCTGCCCCCGATCGCCGTCTACCGCGTGCCGGAGCCGGAGGTGTCGCTGGGGCAGACGCCGGGCGTGTTCGGCCTCGCCGGTGCCGAAGCGGTCACGCTGACATACCCCGACGGACCACGCGACGCCGAGACCCTCATTGTGGATCCGCTCACGGGCGACCTGTACGTGGTCTCCAAGCGGGAGAGCCGCTCCCGGGTGTACCGCGTCGCGGCCGACGATCTGGCGGGCGGGGCGGCGGTGACCATGGAGTTCAAGTGCGAGCTGCCGTGGGGAGGGGCCACCGGCGGGGACGTCTCGCCGGACGGGCGGTGGGTTGCGGTCCGGGGGCACGACAACGCGTCGGTGTGGACGCGTCCGCCCGGCGGGGAGCTGTGGGAGGCCTTCGGCACGTCGCCGGTCGACGCGCCGCTCGAGAGCGAGCCGCAGGGCGAGGCGATCGCCTTTGACGCCGCCGGCCGCGGGTACTACACCGTCAGTGAGGGGACGTACCAGCCGATCTACCACTTCGCCATGGCCGACCCAATCCTCGGCGACGCCAACGCCGACGGGCTCGTGGACGGCGGCGACTACACCCTTTGGGCGGACAACTACGGCAGCACGGGCGTGGCCGCGTGGTCCGACGGCGGGTGGGAGTTCGGCAACTTCAACGACGACACCGTCGTGGACGGCGGTGATTTCACTCTCTGGGCCGACAACTACGGCTCGACGGGGCTCGCCGCTGGCGGCCGCGGCACTGGCGGCAGCATCCCCGAACCCGCCACGCTGGCGCTGCTGGCCTTGGGCGGCGTGGCGCTGACCCGCCGTCGCTGGCGGGCCTAACGGGAGTTCCCGCGTCGACCGTCTATCTGTGCCGAGCGGGTGCGTTTTCCCCGCATTCTTGACAAGGGGCAGACCGGCCTCGGAGAAGGGCCGACATGACGATGAGGGGCCTCAGCGCCGCGTCACGATCTCGAAGCCGTTCTATATGGGAATAAGCGTGCCGCTCGGCGAATCGCCACGGCAGCACGCCCGCCGGCCGGATCAACGTCATCGGGTTTCGGGTGGTCTGCCGCCCGGAATTAGCAGTAACGGCTTGCTGTGTTGTGTCTTACAGTTTGCCGGGCAACTTAAGGGGCGGTCACCACGAGCGTACGATCGGAGAATGATCGCGTAAGGCGCCGGAATCTCCTTGCCGAATCTGAATGCTCTGATATACTATTGGGCGCAGTTGGGTTCGGGCCGGATCGCTCGTGCGGCCGCATGTCCGACGCAAATGATACAGCATTGGGAAGGAGAGGGTGATGAGCAAGTGGGGCGTGATCCTTGTACTGGCGGTGGGCGCGTCCGTTGCCACGGCGGCTAACATCGAGGACTTCGAGGCCGGGACAGTGGACCAGATGGTCTCCGACCTTGCTGGCTGGTCCGCATGGGGTGGTGGTGATGATCCCAACACGACCGTGCAGCTCGATCCGGCGGGCGGCGCCAACAAGGTGATGAGACAGATGAATGGCGGCGACGTCCTGTGGGACGCCCATGGCACCTTCGGGCCCAGTAGCGGCACCGGCGACGACTTCAATACCGGCTGGATGCGCTACCAGGTCGATGTCTACCTCACCGGCAACACCACCGGCGACACCGACTACAGCTTCGAGGGATATGGGTCCCCGAAGGTGAGCCTGTGGCACAAGATCCTGGGAATCCGAAGCGACGGCGACGGTACCGGTGCAGTCCAGCTCGACAGCGCTGGCTGGCAGGATTGCGAGGCCGACGTCTGGGGTCATCTTGACCTCGTGGTGGACATCGACGGCGCCGCCTACCAGGCCAGTTGGACGTACACCCCTGCTGGCGGCGGCGGTGCCGTGGTCCTCACCGGGTCCGACACGGTCACGCAAGGCATGCCAAACGAGGATGCCTTCGCAACCAACGACATCTGGCAAAACGCCTATCACACCGTGTACTACGACAATCTGTCCGTGGACCCGACCCCCGAACCGGCCACGCTGGCCTTGCTGGCCCTGGGCGCGCTGGCTCTGGTCCGGCGGCGCCGCTGAATAGACCAAGCGCGCACTGAGAGAATTGGGCGGGCCTTCGAGTCCGCCCGTTCTTTTGCGCGGGGCGGACACGGGAGTATTCTCCGCTATTCTGCTTGGCTATTGCAGTTAGGGTGGCCCAACCCCCTCGGAAAACCCTTAAAAAAAGGAGCGCGCCTGCCGCCACGGTCTACGGTCTGGAGGCTCCGGAGATTCCGGCGCCCTACGCCTCGGGCGGTTCGGTCAGGTTTCCGGCAGGTGCTTGACCACAGCCGGATTAGTCCGCGTCACCTTCGCCAGGCCGGGGTCGCTCCGGCCGGCGTCAGTCCTTCGCCGCCGCGGCCGGCTGAGTGGCGTTCGCGGCCGCCGACAGGTCGTAGCACGCCACCGCGCCGCCCAGCCGCAGGTACAGCCTGCCGTCGGCAAAGGCCGGCGAGCTGCACGTGGCGATGGGCTCAATGTATTGCCAGTTGGCGTACAGGTAGACCTTCCCGTCGGCGACGACGGGGCTGCCCAGCCCGCCGGCGTTGTTGCTGGGGATATTCTCGCTCTGCCAGAGCTTCACCGGGCCTGCCTTGGGCCAGCTCTCCGCCAGCGGCGGGGACGCAGCGGCCGTGCCGTCGCGGCCGGGGCCGCGCCACTGGTTCCAGTCCGCCGCATGCAGGTTGGAGTTCAACGCCGCCCAAGACGCCAGTGCAAGACCGGCCAGACGCGTCCAGTTTCTCATGCGGTATTCCTCTCTGACAAGGGGTGCCGACGAGGGCACGTCACGTCACGTCTCCAGTGGACATGAAAGCGTGGCTTGTACCAGTTGTCCCCGGCCCGGCCAAGCCCGTCCCATCCTGACTTATCCCCAGTTCCATGGGTAGCCCCGGCAGGGGCGCCTTTCTTAGCCCAGGGCGCCAGCCCTGGGAGGTGGAGGGCTTACCCGGCTGGAGCCCCGTAGGGGCGTCTTAGCTCCCCACCATCTCAAGACGCCCCGATCGGGCTGCGCTGCTTGCTCCGCAGATTCTTGATTGCGGGAGTGGATTCGTTCGCGGGGGCCCGGACCGCTGCTGCTGGGCAGGCGATCCGGCGGGTGCTACAGACCCGAGGAGCGCCGCTGGATGTCGACGACCCAGGGCGGGGTCTGCTCGAGGTAGGCTCGCAGGTGGGACGTGCGGGTGAAGTAGTACAGGGCGGTCAGTCCCTGGAACAGGACGGTTAGGACGATCAGGCTGACGTACACGCCCAGGGTCAGCGTTATGTGCAGCTTGTCGATGGGGGCGAGCATCGACTTCAACTGGGGCATGCGGCGGATCTGCTCCTCATACGGGCTGGGGCTGGCCAAGAGGGCGGCGATGCCCCAGAGGCTGTAGCCGATCACCAGCCCCATCAGGGCGAGCTGGTTGAGCCCCAGCAGGCGGTAGCCGCGAGGATCGAATCGCCGGACGAGCCTGCGCCCGCGGAAGGCGGTCCAGGCGACGATGCCGAGGCCGAGGGAGATCACCACGGTAATCGGCTGGATGAGGGCGAAGGGCAGCGAGATGGCTGCGAAGATGCCCGCGGCCCAGCCGTCGAAGGTGGCCATGTGAGCGGCGCCGAGGGCCTTGCGGCAGTGCTGGTTGGCCTGTTCGAGCTGGCAGAGCTGCTCGGGCGAGAGCGGCGCGTCGGCGGGGGCCTTCGGCGCCGGCGGCGGAGTGGCAGTCGGAACGCCCGTCATACTGGCGCTATCGGATGTTCGCCCGGGGGGGCATTAGCGCGAACATTTCATGACCTTCTCACGTGCGGCGGGGCCTTTTGGCCGTCGGCTGCGTTCTCCGCGCGAGCTGTCCTGGGCGTATCGTAGTGAACCGTCTGCGGAATCTCGCTTGCGCGGCCTTGCCGAGCGACCAAAATGCCCGCCCCGCGGAAAGGCTTCCCGAGCTTGTCCAGCGGGCCATGACACAAGGGATTTGCCGACTGTTCCACGCCCAAGCCCCCATGGCCGCGATCGCGCGGGCGACGGGAGCATGAGGCACACCGGCCGCAAATGCGGTAAGCTGAGCCATCATGCACGGCCGGGCGGAGGCAAAGGAGAAAGTGATGGCAGCCGATCCGGCGGACACAGCCAAGATCGTGACCGTCAGCGAGGGCCTCTACATCCGCCAGGCGGTGGACAACATGGGCTGGATCGACCTGGGCGATTGCGCCCTGGCCGTGGACGCCCTGGAACAGCGGCGGCTGGAGGCGGAGGTCTTCGACGCCATCCGGTCCACGCTCGGCGAAAAGCCCGTTCGCTACCTCCTGAACACGCACACGCACGGCGACCACGTGGCCCTGAACGCGGCCTTCCAGCAGCGCTTCGGCACGGAGGTGGTCAACCAGCGGACCAGCCGCATCCCGCCCGAGGGCCGGTGGTTCGAGGGCCCGCGCCGGCGCGTGCAGATGCTGCCGATGGGCGGCTGCCACAGCAGCGAGGACTGCGTGGTCTGGGTGCCCGATGACCGGGCGATTTTCGTGGGCGACCTGTTCGGGTGGGGCCTGCTCAACCTGTCGCGAAGCCTGACCGACGAGACCGCCAAATTGCTGGCGGACACGTACGAGCGTCTGATCGGGTTCGACGCGGCCGTCGTCATTCCGGGGCACGGCCCGCTGTGCACGACGGGGGAGCTGGTCCGGCAGATGGAATACATCCGCTGGCTCTGCGAGCAGGTCCGCCAGGCCGTCGCCGCCGGGCGGAGCGACCGCCAGATCATGGGCGATCTCGCCCCTCCCGACGACATGAAGACCTGGTGGCGGTTCCTGCAATGGAAGCACGAAGACAGCCTCACAAAGGTCCTCGCGGCGGTTCGCGGCGGCTGGGGCGGCTTCTGATCGGCCGCGAGGCCAGCGAGCACCCAGACAAGGAGCAAGACGGCATGCGGATGAAGGTTCTGGGAAAAAGCGGCATCAGCGTTTCGGCCGTGGGGCTGGGAGGGATTCAGTTCTCCAAGATCACCAAGGCGGAGGTGGCGAAGGTCGTGCGCACGGCCCTTGATTCGGGCATCAACTTCCTGGAGACCGCCTACGGCTATTTCGACAGCGAGGAGAAGATCGGCGCGGCCCTGCGCGGCCGGCGGGACGACGTGATCCTTGCCAGCAAGAGCGGCGCCCGCGACGGCAAGACCTTCACCAAGCACCTGCACGAGAGCCTGAAGCGCCTCAGGCGGGAGACGATCGACATCTATCAGCTTCACGGGGTGGACTCGGCCGAATCGCTGCGGCAGGCGCTGGGCCCGCGAGGCGCGGTCAAGGCGGCGGCCAAGGCCCTGCGCCAGGGAAAGATCCGCTCCCTGGGCATCAGCAGCCACTCGCTGAAGCTTTCGCTGAAGGCGGTGGAGATGGACGTCTTCGACTCCATCCAGTATCCGATCAGCCTGATCAACACCGAGGTTCCGCGCAGCGGCCTGCTGGGCAAGGCGCGGAAGCGGAACGTGGGGATTCTCGCGATGAAGCCCCTGGGCGGCGGAAGAATCACCGACGCCAGGGTCGCCCTGGGCTACATCTACAGGTTCCGCTCCGTCGTTCCGGTCGTGGGCGTGGAAACGCCGGCCCAGGTCCGGCAGCTCGCCCGCATCGCGGACCGCCCGCCGAAGCTGACGTCGAAAGACATGCGCGCGATTCGGAAGATTCGCCAGACGATCGGCACGACGTTCTGCCGGGCGTGCCGTTACTGCGAGCCCTGCCCGCAGGGGATTTCCATCTTCCGCGTGCTGTATTTTCCGATCTACGTTAGGCAGATGGGGGCCGAGCGCATTCTCAAGGACGGCATTCCCGACTACCTGGCGAAAGCCGAAGACTGCATCGAGTGCGGGCGCTGCGAGCAGCGCTGCCCCTTCCACCTGCGGATCATGGCCGGGCTCAAGCACAACCTGGCCTATGCCCGCAAGCTCGTCGCCGAACGGGCTCGCTGAAATTTGCGCCGGCCGGTGATGGCCGGCAGGGAACGCCGGTCACGACGTCGCCGCCGCCCGGGCGCACTTTTCCTGCCACTGCGGCTCGTGGCCGTAGCCCAACTGTGACATCAGCTCGCCGCAGATCCGCTGAAACTGCGCCACCTGCGTGTCGGACCACTCGCGCCAGTGCGGCGGGCGGCACGTTGAGGCGAGCAGTGATCGGCGCGAAATCGCGGCCATGAACGTCATCGCCAACATGCACAGTACCGCCAGGCCAAAGAAGTACGGGGTGAAGCGAATGACCTCCCAGTTGACCGCCATGAGCCGGCGGAGCAGCTCTCGCCCGACAAGAATCGCCACCGCCGCGAATACGATCCACTTCGCCAGCGCCTTCAGCGTAGCTGATGTTTTGCTCGGCGGCCGGATGGCGGGTACCCCTTCAAGATCCGGGGCGGCTGAACTCCTCGGTGAAGACGCAAAGACCAAGCCGATCCAGGCTCAACGATTCTTCCTGGACATCGGCACCTGCATCCGACCGGCACTGCCCGGAATTGCGCACAACGCAGGCACCCGTTCTGCCGTGGGGGCCGCTATTCCAGTCAGCCGTCCGCCCTTTGCAGCGGTCGCCTAGGCTGGAGCGGCGCGGCTACGGCGAGCTTCAGGAAATTGCCGAGCGCTTCGGCTGTGTATGGTCTGGCTGGAGGCGCGATTGCCGTGTAGACTACCGCGCGTCGAGCCGTTGGGCGGTTCGGCTAGGAACGAGAAGTTGCTTGCCCGCGTTTCCTGAAGAATTCGACCGGGTGGTCATCATCGTCTCGACCGGGCGGACAGGGACGATGGCGCTGGCTCGATATTTCGACGCCTGCTACCCACAGGTCAAGGCTGTCCACGAGCCTCGGCCGTCTCGGCGGCTGCGGATCGCCTCGAACCGCTATTTGTGCGGCCGGCTTACCCGGAACAAGCTGATTCGAAGCTTCGTGAAGGCCCGCGCCAGGCTCTTCCAGAGCATCTCAGAGCCGGTCTACATTGAGGCGAACAACTTTCTGCATGGTTTTCTGGATGTCTTCGACGACATTTTCGACGATCCTCGTGTCCTCCACATTGTCCGCGACCCGCGGACGTTCATTCGCTCATGGATCAATTTCGGCGTATTCCGGGGCTTGAAGGGACTGGCCGGACGATACTGCCCGTTCTGGCTGCTCAAGCCCGAGAAGTACGAGAAGGCCCCAGTCCGGCGATGGGCACGGATGCCCAGGCCTGAGCGGATCGCATGGTACTGGAACGCGATCAACGCCGAGTTGGACCGCGGCCAGGGACTCTTCGGCGACAGGTACATGCGCGTGCGCTATGAAGATCTCTTTGAACCGGACGGGCGCGAGCTTCTCAGGCTGACCGAGTGGATCGGCCTGCCGGGCAGTCCCGATCTGATCGGCAAGGCCCGCGAGGGGAAAGTGAACGCCAGCCGGGACAGGGGATTTCCCCGCTGGCAGGACCTGCTGATCGAGACCAGACGGTCCGTCCTGGCGTGTTGCCGTGACCGCATGACCAAGTACGCGTATGACGTGGATGTGTAGCCGCCTGTCTTTCGCCCTGGGAGTGGCTGGCATTTCGAGAGCGCCCCGCAACGGAAGCTTGCCGGCGGATTGAACCTTGCATTGCGGCCGAAGACGGCATGCCGCTTTCCTGGGGGTCGCTCAGCCCGGCCCGGACTCGGAGCCCGTCCCTCGCGTGGGGATCGTGGCCTTCAGGTCGCGATTCATCTCCATGTCGAACCACATGGCGAATAAGCTGAACTGTATCGAGCTGATCAGGCACAGTCCGCAGGCCAGCGCGTTCATTGGCGGGATCCTGCCGTCGGCGATCCACTTCCACAGCAGCCGCACGAACAGCCCCGCCCCGGCCAGGGAGGTCACCCAGGCGGACAGATAGAACAGCACCAGCGGGTGGAAGTCGCGGATGACGTACTTCTCCTTCATCCGCCAGCAGAACCGCCGGAACAGCATCCAACTCATGGTGGGCACGACCTTCCACAGCCGGATCTTGGACTGCTCGCCGACGTTGTACACGGGGCGCACGGGCAGGTTGGCCACGGAGAAGTTGAACACGTTGAGCCGCATGAGCATGTCGTTGGGATAGCCGTATCGCGAGTACAGCCCGTCCAGGTCAATCGTTTGGAGGGCGTTGAGGCCGATCGCGGTGTAGCCGGACTGGGAATCGGTCACGTGCCAGTAGCCGCTGGCGATCTTGGTCAGCATGGAAAGGAAGGCGTTGCCCAGGTAGCGGTACTTAGGCATGGTGTCCCAGACGCCGCGGTAGAACAGCCGGTTGCCCTTGGCGTAGTCGGCCTGGCCGCGGGCGACCGGGCGGACGAGCGTGTGCAGCTCGTCGGGGTCCATCTGTCCGTCGCCGTCCATGATGGCCGTGACGTCGATCTTCCTGGCGGCGGCCTCCTTGTAGCCGGTCACGATGGTCGCCCCGACCCCGCGGTTGATCTCGTGCCCGATCAGCACAACTCGCGACGCGCCTCGCTCCTTCTTGATGTGGTCCTTCACAACCTCGATGGTTTCGTCGGTGCTGGCGTCGTCGACCACGATGATGCAGTCGACGAAGTCGGGCATGGTGGCCAGCACGCCGCCAATCTGCGTCTCCTCGTTGCAGCAGGGCACCACGACGGCGACGGTCTTGTTTTCGAACACGATGGCTCCTTCTCAGTGCATGCTCTGGCCGCAGTTGTCCCGGAGCCTATACTGCATCGCCGGACCCCCGGCACCGTTGCGAAGGGGGCCCCGGTAGTATACCTTCGCCCCGCGCCGCTCTTCAATAGGCGATGTGGGCCCGGGCGGGGCCGCCCGCCCTCGGTCGGCGGGCCGGCCCTGCCGCCGGATGGGTCTGCCAAAATGACAGGGCTAGGCCGCCCTCGGCCGGAGGCGGCATCGCAGCGGTCGAGACCAGAGTCGGAAACCCTTCGCGCAAAGAGACGTACATAACGCAGGCGGGTGGTATGGCGATTGCACAACGATGGCTTAGATGCCTTGAAACGGAGCAAGGAGAAGAGAAATGGCCATGTTCAGATGGGGTGTCAACTTTGACCCGTTCGTGGGACTGCGACACATCCAGCGCGAGCTGTCCCGGCTGCACGAGAGCTGGTTCGGCGAGTCCCGGCGGATCGGCGGGGGCCCGTATCCCCCCGTGAACGTCTATGAATCGCCCGAGGAGGTCCTGATCCAGTGCGAGGTCGCGGGCGTGGACGCCGGCGACCTGGACGTCTCGATCACCGGTGAAACGCTGACGATCAAGGGCGCCAAGCGCCCGCTGCCCGACGAGGAGAAGCTGAACTTCGTCCGGCGGGAGCGCGGCAGCGGCGAGTTCACGCGGACGATCGTTCTGCCGGACGCCGTCGAGGCGGACAGGATCGAGGCCAGCCTGGACAGCGGGATCATGACGATCCGGCTGCCCAAAGCCGCCGCCGCGAAGCCCAAGCAGATCGAGATCAAGCCCCGCGGGCCAGAGGAGGTCCGACCATGACGAAAGACGACGCCGTGACAGTCGAAGCCAGCCGGTCCGGGCAGGAGTTGGGTGAGAGCGCCTTCAGCCCGCTGGTGGACGTCTACGAAACCGAGAAGGAAGTGGTGCTCGTGGCCGAGGTGCCGGGGGCCCGCCGGGAGGATGTTTCCCTGCGGGTGGACAAGGGCGTGCTGACGGTGGAGGCCGGCACGAGCTACGAAACCCCGCCCGAGAAGTACGCCCGGACGTATCTGGGCTTCGAGCCCGGGCAGTACTTCCGGGCCTTTGCCCTCAGCGACGAGATCGACCGGGAGAAGATCGGCGCCTCGGTTTCCAACGGCGTGCTGACGGTCCGCCTGCCGAAGGCCGCGGCCGCCAGGAGTCGGCGGATCGAGATCAAGACCGCCGACTAAGCGGACGGCTCGTTTCGTCTGGTCTGGGTCGGACCGCTGGTATATCATCGTTGTCGATGGCCACCAAGGGCGGCGACAGCAAGGGCAAGCAGCAGCGTCAGGGGCCGCGCGTACGAAACCGCCGCGCCCGCTTCGACTACCACGTCCTGGAAAAGGTCGAGTGCGGAATCGAGTTGACGGGCACGGAGGTCAAGAGCCTCCGCGCCGGCAACGCCTCGCTGGCAGGCGCCTTCGCCAGGATCCGCGACGGCGAGGTGTTCCTGTGCGGGGCCAACGTGGCCATCTACCCGCAAGCGGTGGGGGCCTTGCAGCACGATCCGCTCCGTGATCGCAAGCTGCTGCTGCATCGCGGGCAGATTCGCAAGTTGGAGGCCCACGCCTTTCAGAAGGGGCACACGCTGGTGCCGCTGTCGCTGTACTTCGAGCGCGGCTGGGCGAAGTGCGAGCTGGCCGCGGCCGTGGGGAAAAGGACGTACGACAAGCGCCAGGCGATCCAGCGACGCGAGCACCAGCGGGACATCCAGCGCCAGATGCGCCGGCGCCGCTAGTGGATCGGAACAATTAATTCCCGCCTGATCCCAGCGCGCCGGGACAGGCGGGCAAAGATTGCCGTGACCAGCTTAGTTGCTCTGGTTGCCCTCGGAGAGCTGCGCCTCGCCGGGTTCGGGCCCGGCCGCCCTGATGGCCCGGTAGAAGCACCACAGCAGGCCGAGCACGATCAGGCCGAGCATGCCGCCCAGGACGAGGTAGCTTGTGCCGGAGAGCTGGTGATCGTACGTCATCGGCTTGACGGCGAAGCGCATCTTCAGCGTCGTGAACGCCAGCGCCAGCCCGCCGCAGATTCCCAGTCCCACGACGCCCAGGCTGGCCGCCAGTTGCGAAGCGGCGTGGGCGCTTCCGCCTCGTCGCTGGTGGCGCAGAACGGTGGTCCCGCCCAGAAGCAGCGCGACCAGCGCCGCCAGGCCGCCAAGGACCAGCAGCACGACGATCAGTGATTCGGCCCCGGCGGCGAGCGGCTGCGCCAGCCGGACGACCTCCGAGACCCACAGCATCTCCATGAACGCCCTGGCCATCAGCCCCAGGCCAATTCCGCTCACGGCCGCCGCCAGCGTGCCGGCCGCCGTGATCCGCGGAGCCTGCTCGGGCGGGGCGGCAGCGACGGCCTCGTCCTGCCGGTTGCGCCGGAACCGTACCGAGGCGATTACAATCGCCAGGATCGGGGCGACCACCATCAGGCACAGGCCGGCCGTGTTGCCCGTGTTGATGCCGGCCTTCCTGCTATGGGTGGTCAGCTCGCCCAGCGAGGTCCACTTGGGCTGGGCCTTTTCCGGCACGGGCTTGAATTCGCCGGTCTTGGGGTCCTTGGCGGGAAGGGAGGCCCAGCGATATCTGAGCTTGTAGGCCGTTCGGGCGCTGACGGACTTGGTGGTGAACGTCAGCGGCCGCCCGGCCAGATCAGCGGCCGTGAAGCCCTCCGCGACGGCTTCGGGCCCGTCGCCGCCGACGACCTTCCAGCCCTTGGCCGTCTTCTCGGCCTTGGTCTCATCCAGGTTGAACTTGTGCGCGGCCTCGCCGCTGAACGCCGCCACGAAGTGCAGCTCCAGCACCGGCCGGGCGGGAAGAGCGTCCGCGGCGGCCGCGGGAACGTGGACGGTCACCTCGTCCGGCTCGTACTTGTAGGCGTAGCCTGCCGGATCGGCCAGGCCGTCGAAGAGGCTCCAGGCGAACAGGGCCGCCAGGATCACGGGTATGACCAGCCGCACCAGCCATTCCCACCATGGCCCGATCTTCCAGTCGCTGCGCTCGTTGGCGTGCCGGCGGAGCCGCCGTAGCCGAAACAGCCAACCCAGCACCAGGCATTCCAGCAGCGCCGTCAGCGTGATCCCCCAGGTGCCGTTGATGAACCCGTCGAAGCTGCCCAGCCAGCTCAGCCCGCCCTGGGTGGAGAACAGCAGCCCGGTCGCCAGCCCGACGATGCTGAGGCCGATGAGGGTCTTGCCCCGGTTCCAGCCGGTCTTGTCCACGATGCTGGCCAGCACGCTCTCGGTGATGGAAAAGGCCGAGTCGATCCCCAGCAGCAGCAGGCTGGTGAAGAAGACGGCGCTGAAGTAGGCCGCGTACGGCAACTGGGCCAGGGCGTAGGGAAAGGCCACGAAGGTCAGGTCCGGGCCCGCCGCGGCCACCTTCTCCACCGGCACCGCCGCCCCGGCCATGGCGCTGGCGTAGGCCATGCCCCCCAGCGTGGCGAAGACCGCCAGCCCCGCCACGAAGCTGGTGCCCACGTCGGCCAGCCCGGTGATGGCGGCGTTGTTGTTCAGGTCGCTCTTGCGATGCAGGAAGCTGGCGTAGGTGATCATGATGCCGAAGGCTAGGCTCATGGAGAAGAACATCTGCCCGAAGGCCCAGCGCCAGGTCGTCGGGTCGGCCAGCCGGCTCCAGTTGGGCTCGAGGTAGTACTCCAGCCCGCGGACGGCCCCGTCCAGGGTCAGCCCCCGGATCGTCAGGATCAGCAGCATCAGCCACGGCAGCGGAACCGTCCACATCACCACCTTGCCCACCAGCCGGACACCGCGGAAGATGCACAGGTACATCACCGCCCAGGTCACCACCAGCGAGACGACGATGGGCCCGCGAAGCTGGCCCAGGGAAAAGCCCCCGTTGAACTGCAGGTAGTCCTTCCGGAAGAAGTCCTTGGCCTTCTGCACGCCCTCGAGGCCCTGGCCGGCCCAGGGTAGGCCGCCTTTGACGATTCCCTCGATCGAGTAGTACAGGAAGCTTAGGCACCAGGCCAGGATGACCGCGTAATAGGTGATGATGACGAAGCTGAGGATGATCTGCCACCAGCCCACGAAGGCGGAACGCCGGTGTGCTCGCCCGAAGGCCTCCGGCGTCGCCCGCTGCGTCAGGTGGCCGAGGGAGAACTCCGCGATCAGCAGCGGCACGCCCACCAGCACCATGGCGATGATGTAGGGGATCAGGAACGCCCCGCCGCCATAGCTGTAGAGCTTGTAGGGGAAGCCCCAGAGGTTCCCCAGCCCCACGGCCGAGCCGATGGCCGCCAGCACAAAGGCCGGACGCGAACCCCAATTCTCGCGCCGCTCCTCACGAAGTTCGGCCATTGCCTGTCCCTTTCGTCATCGATGCCCGCGCGAGGTGAAGTTCGCCCGAGCCGGTCGCGTGCCAATATGCCGAACGCCCCCCGGCCGGGCAAGCAAAAGATGCCAAGCCGGCCGGTCTCAGGGAAAGATCTCGACCGGCGGCGGCTGGTGGCCAGTGAGCCCGTAGTAGATTGCCCCAACCGCCATGAAGACCGCCCCGCCCAGCAGGTCGCCCGCGATCACGCCGATCATGAAAGGCTTGGCCTTCCGCAGGGCGCCCGGGCCGGCGAACCGCGTGACCGCACTGCGGATCAGCCAGCCCAGCAGGAAGGAGTGGTTCAGCATCGCCGCCGGGTACGTCCCCCAGACCAGGAACATCACCGGGTGCAGCGGCCACCGCGGCAGCCGCTGGCGAAGGGCCCCGACGACCAGCACGAGCAGGAAGCCGGCGCCGGCCGACCACAGGAATTTCTCGCCCGGCCGGATGTGCGCCAACCTCTCCAGCGGGCCGAGCCCCTCGGCCGCCTCCAGGCCGCCCCAGGAGCGCAGCTCGTGGACCGCGCTGGCCGCCGCCCGGAACGTCATCGTGGGAACGCGATCGGTGGTGAAGTTGTTGTACTTGACGCCGAAGTTGTAGTTGGCCCAGAGAGTGACCGTCACCGCCAGAACCAGGCAGATGACGAAGGCCGCCATAACCACCAGGCCGACCCGCCTGGGCTTCACGCCCGTGTCGTCGGCCATCTTCAGGCCGTTGACCAGGTAGGGCAGTAGCGTCTGGCCCGGGCCCAGCGACAGGGCCGCGCACGCCAGGCCCACGATCACGATGGTTTCCGGGCCGAGGGCGTAGGCGCCGAAGAGCCCTAGCAGCACCCCCAGCGGCTGCCACCTGGGGTCGATGACGAACATGCCCGTCTCGGCCGTGATGCGGGCGACGCACACGAAGGTCATCAGCATCATCCCCACGGTGAGGATCGCCATCGGCCAGTCCAGGCCCAGTCCGATGAGAATGGCGACCACGGCGGCGGTGGACAGCAGCCCGACGCGGCAGGCCCAGGTCGTGTAGCCCTCCACCTCCGGGTGCCGGCGAAAGGTGAAGGCCCCCTTCAGCACCAGCCAGTAGTGCCGCCGCCCCATGTACACGATGATCAGCGCGAACGCCAGGAAGCTCCCGCTGCGCTGCCACGCCGTCACCCCGCCGGACATGTAGCCCTCCGAGAAGTCCACCCCGTGGGCGATCAGGTACGACGCCACCGGGATCAGAATCCACTGCGACAGCCCCAGCGACAGCGCGATCTCCGACGATAGGAAGAAGGAGAACGCCACGATCGTCGGGTACAGCCTCAGCACCAGCAGATAGTGCCCGAACATGGTTCCCCACATGCCCGGCATCCTGTCCCGGATGGCCAGGAAGTTGAACATCATTGGAATCTGGGGGACGCGGGGATACCACACGGCCAGGCCGTTGATCACGCGGATGCCCAGCACGATCGCCAGGCCGAGCCAGAAGACTTTGTTCCGGAAGATGCTGCCCGCGGCCCGGCCGTCGTCCTGGGCCATCAACGAGGTGGCGAACTCGGCGATGGGGTAGCGCAGGTGCTCGCGCTTGGACCACTGGCGGTGGACGATCAGGGCGATGCAGGTCGCGGCCACGGCCATGAGCACCGCCAGCGGCATCCAGGTCATCAGCGGGCCGGTCCACTGCGACCACGGCACCTCCGACAGTCCGATCGGGCTGCCTGGGCGGCCGAGACCCTCCATGAAGCTCCGCACCGTCTGGTCGTGGTACTGCCCGCCGCAGGGCAGTGCCTGCCTCGGGGCGTACTCCAGCAGCCGCAGGTCTTTCCAGCCGGGCCGGATCTCGTAGTAGTACAGCGGCATCAGCATGGCCGGGGTGAACGTGTCCAGCAGCCCGCGGCTGGCGATGCTGCACGCCACCATCATCAGCAGCACGATCACGGCCAGCTCCGCCGGGCGCAGCCGGCGGGCCCCCGGCAGGTAGAACAGCAGGGGATTGATCAGGATCACCATCAGGAAGAGCACGCCGAAGACGCTGATCGGCAGGAGACTCCCGGCCGTGATGCTGCCCAGAACCACCACTTGGTCGTTGAGGTAGCCCACGGCCGCCAGCAGAAGCGCTCCCAGCATACCCAAAATGACGGCCCGGAAGGTCATTCAACCTCTCGAAGGATCGCGAAGACGCTTCGGACGCACATTGTGCGGAAGCGGGGTGCGTTTGCCAAGGCTGCGGCCGGCGGCGGATCGGCCGATCCGGCCGCGGCAAGGCGGGCCTTTGCCGGGCGCGGCGGCGCGACGCCCCCGCAAACGGCGCCGGCGTCCGACATTTTCTATCCGGCTCGGGCGGCATGGCGATATACTCTGCCGCGGGCGAGCGGTCGCCGCGGCCCTGGGCACTCGCAGGCGGCCCAAGCCGGGAAGATCGTTTCGTGAGCGTGCCGATCAGTCAGGTATTGGTGTTGGCGGTGGGGCTGGGCATGGATGCCATGAGCGTGTGCATGGCCGTGGGGGTGCGCTGGCACGAGCGGAGGCAGAGGCTCCGCCTGGCCTTGCACATGGGGCTCTTCCAGTTCCTCATGCCGATCCTGGGCTGGCTGGCCGGGCAGCAACTGGCGGGGCTGCTCAAGAGCATCGGCACCTTCGTCGCGGCCGGGCTGGTCTTCGCGGTGGGGGCCAAGATGCTGTACGAGGCGATCCGGGCCCGACCCGGGGCGGTGGCCGCAAGGGCCGAGCATCTCATACAGGACGAACTCCACCTCCGCCGGCGCGACCCCACCCGCGGCTGGTCGCTGATGGCGCTGTCGCTGGCCACCAGCATCGACGCCCTGGTGGTGGGGGTCTCGCTGGGGCTGAAGGGGGCCGAGATCTGGCGGCCCAGCGTCGTCATCGGCCTGGTGGCCGCCCTGATGGCGCTGACCGGCGTGGTCGTGGGCAAGCGGATCGGAAAGTCGCTGGGAAAGCCCGCGGAGATGATCGGGGCGGTGGTGCTGATGGTGCTGGGCGTCTGCTTCCTGTTGCTATGACGCGGGGAGTCCACGCCTGCCCGCCAGCCGGCTGGCGGGCACGCGTGTAATTCGTGGACGGATTCTTCGGAACGTGTGCGGACCGCGGGCGGTCCGCTCAGGCGATTGGCTGGTATTCCAGGCGAACGGCCGCGCCGGTCCGGGCCGATGCGGCGATGCCCTCATACAGCACCATCGACTTGTAGGACTCGTGGATGCTCGAGCGCGTCCCGCGGCCGGCGCGGATGGCCGAGAGGAACTCGGCGATCTCGGCCAGGTGCCCGGTCTCGTTTCCGCTGTCGCCGGCGCTGGTGAAGGTCGGCGGCTCGCGCCATTCGCAGCACGTGCCGTTTTGGGTGATCCGCCAGCAGGACGAATTGTGAATCGTCATGAAGTTGCCGCCCCGGGCGGTGATCTCGACCTCCTCGGTGGGAACCTGAAAGCTCCGGCCGTCGTTGAGATGCAGCGATCCCACCGCCCCGCAGGCGAACCGAATGCTCACGGCGTAGGCGTCGAGCCCCTTGGCGAAGCAGAACACCTCCCGGGCCTCGCCGAAAAGAAACCCGACCAGGTCGATGGCGTGGATGGCGAAGTCCAGCAGGAAGGAATTCCGGGGCGAGTCGTTGGCGTAGCCGTCGGAGGCGTAGTCGACCGAGATGGACAGCAGCTCGGCCGGGTCGAACTGATCGATCCATTCCCTGGCGCGGGCGTAGGCGGTGGCGTATCGCTTCTTGAAGGCGGCCATGCACAGCACGCCGGCCTTGTGGGCGGCCCGGGCGACCGCCAGGGCGCCGGCGGCGTCCGGGGCCGGCGGCTTTTCCGTGTACACGGGAATTCCCCGCCCCAGCACGACCGGGGCGATGGCGGCGTGCTCGGCCGGGCCGATGCAGATGATGACGCCGTCGGGCTTGGCCGCATCCAGCATCCGCTCCATGTCCCGGTAAGGCCGGCCGCCGAAGCGCCGGGCGTTTCGCCGGGCCTTTTCAATGTCCAGATCGCACACGCCGACCAGCTCGGCCCCGGCCGCTCCCATGTAGGGATAAATCCGACGCGTGGAGAGGCCCCCGGCCCCGACGATGCAGATTCTCGGATCGCTCACGGATCGACTCCTTCGCAGTTGTCACCGAGGTACTTCAGCGCCGCCCCGAGATACTCCAGCGTGTTGGCCTTGTCCTGCACTTCCATCTCGACGACGTAGTCCCCGGCGTATCCGGCGGAATGCATGTGACGGAAAAGACCCGGAAGGTCGATCTCGCCGCTGCCGAAGGCGACCGATTGCCGGCCGATCTGGTCTTTGACGTGGACGAGGGCGATCCTCTCGCCCAGCAGCTCGCATCCCTGGCGCCAGGAGACGCCCACGGAGTGGAAGTGCCCCACCTCGAGCAGGCACTTCATCCGGCCGTCGGCGATTCCATCCAGCACGCAGCGGTAGTCGGCCAGCGTGGAGATCGGCGTGCCCGCGTGGTTCTGGAGGACCGGCACGACCCGCAGGCCCTGGATTGCGTCGAGGAAGGGCCCGGCCGCCTTGACGTAGCCGTCGCGGCTGTCGGCCTTGAAAAGGACCACTTTGGCGCCGATGGCCTCGGCAAAGCGCGCCGCCTGAACGGCCCGGCGCAGGGAAGACTCGAGATCGTCGGTAATCGGCGGCAGATGGACCGAGCAGAACGTCATGCCGCGTTGCCGGGCCCGGTCGAGGTAGAAGGCGGGATCGCCGGCGATGTCCAGGGAGGACTTGGCCCAGCTCGTGAAGGCCTCCAGCTTCGCATAGCCCAGACCGGAGTAGGCCGCCAGCGCCTCCTCCAGGGTCATCTCGGGGTTGCTGCACGGGCTGACGGCGATGTTGCCCAAGGGCTCGGCTCCCGCTCTCGGCCGGGGTCGCGTCGGCGCTGTCGGTAAGAGAAAGCTGCCGCGAGAGTCTAACCGACAGCGCCGCCACTGCCAACGACGGAGCCGAACCGGGCGAATCGGCGCCGCCAACGTTGCTACTTCTTCTTTGGCTTGGCCTCGGGCGTCTCGCCGATGATCGTCACCGCTGGCCGGCGCAGCGCCCGAATCTGCCGGTCCAAGCCGTCCAGTTCGGCCCGCAGCTCTGCTGGCGTTCGCTCGGCCCGGGTGATCTCCCCCGACAGCCTGTCGTGCCTCGCTGACAGTCCGAGTACGTCGCGCTGGCGATAGTCTTGGAGGTTCGCCTGCGCCGCCAGCAGACACGCCCGGAGAGAGGCCTTACCCAGCGCCAGGCTGGTCAAGTCCTTGTTCATCCCGGCAAGCTGATCTCCGCCGGCGGAGGCGGCCACTTCCGCGCGGCGCTTCAGCAGGTCGACTTTCGCCTGGGCGAGCAATCGCCTGGCGCTGCCGACCTCCCTTTCGGTCGTCTCGTCGTCTTTGCGGAGGATCTCCTGCAGCCTGTCGACCTCCTGCTGTCGGGCCGTGACGATCTTGCCGTACTCGGCCAGAAGCTCGTCCTTCTTCACTCGCTCCGTGACCAGCTTGCCGATCCGCGCGATCTGCTCCTCGTGCGCCGCGATTTCGGCGACAGCGGTGCTCAACTCCATTTCCAAACGCTGACGGTCCCTAGCCCAGTCCGCTATCTGGTTCATGCTGGCCGCTAGCATTGAACCCGCCGCGAGCGCGTCCTTGTGCGACAGCAGGGACACTGCAACCTTCTTCAGCAGTTCCTGTTGCTCGGCGCGAAGGGCGGCGACGGTCTTCTCCGCGGGGCCCAGACGGTCCTTGAGGGCGGCTCGCCGGTGGTCAACCTGCGCCAGCCACTTCCCGTGGGCGTCGAGCAGGACCTTTTCGAACCGCTTGCAGACGGCGGCCGCGAGCCGCTCGGCATCGGCATCGCTGCCGCCCGGGTGCGAGCGGATCACCAGTTCGCCCAGCAGCACGTTCGCCCAAGGCTGCCTGCTGCTCCCTGGGGCGATCGGGCGACGTGTCGGCGCGACAGCCGGCCCACGGTACCGGGTCCGCCCCCCGGCTGGACGCGGCGCCCCGGTTGCAGACGGCGGGACGGGCGCATCTGCTGGACGCGCCGGGGCGTCGACATCTACAAGACCGGGAGCGTGGGGAACCGACGGCAGGCCGGCGTCCTTGACGGCCTGGGCCCAGATCGGCGAGGTGCCCAACAGCCTGTTGGCAAGTTGCAGGTCCAGCGGCAGCACGTTCGGATCGAATTCGATCTTCACTAGGTAGTTGGCGCTGCCGCACGGCTTGTCCTCGACGGCGGACGCGGGGAAGGCGACCAGGCACGCCAGGCACAGAATCATCAGAAACATGCGCGGCTTCATAGCGTATCTCCTTTGCCAGATTGCATCTCAGCAATTCTCTCCCGGGCCACGTTGGCCCATCTGGAGTCGGGAAACAGCTCGATCACACGGCGGTACGTTTGCTCGGGCGAATCGACGAACCCCAGCTCGCCGCGACTGTGATCGGCCTGGTAGACCATGATGTAGGCGGTCCGGTCGATCTGGCGGCGGACCTGCTCCAGCGGGTCGGGGCGGTCGAGCTGGCGCTGTAGGTCTGCGAGATGATCCTGCTGCTGTCGCAGGCGCGCGACCACTTGGTTGAGGACGGCCGCTCGCGAGTCGGCCTCGGCCCGGAGGGCGGTGATCTCCGCCCGGAGCCGGAGCACCTCCTCATGCGAGGCGGCGCTCGGCGCCTGCGCCGTGGGACGGCTTGTCTGCGGCCGAGGCGGCCACAGGGCCACGGCGACCGCCGCCGCCAGGAGCACTGTCACGCCCGCGCCGGCGGAGATGGCGGCGAGGCGGCGCCTGCGGGCCTTTCTCCGCACCCGCCCGGCCAGGTCGTCCGGCACCGGCGGCTCACCGGCCGCGAGGTCCGCTCGCCGCAGCAGCTCGTCGATTGGATCGGCCTTCATCGCAGCTCCTGCCGGAACAGTTCGCCCAGCGAATCTCTCAGCTCCTGCCGGGCCCGATGCAGCCGGACGTGGACGGTGCCCGGCTTGGCGGAAAGTGCCTGGCAGATCTCATCGGTGCTCATCCCTTCCAGATATCGCAACACGACGACCTCCCGCAGCGATCGCGGCAGCGCCTGCACGGCCCGGCGGACCTTGAGAAATTTCTCCCGCTCCATGGCCTCGCCGTCCGGCGGCGGCGGGGTGGCCGCACCCGTCCGGCCAAGCACGGCTGCCTTCAGCTTCCGCCACAGCACCCGCCGCCGCTGATGCGTGCGGCAGGCATTGATGGCGATCCGCGTCAGCCACACGCCCTCGCTGCCGGCGCCGCGGAACTTGCCCTTGCCCTTCAGCGCCGCCAGAAAGACTTCCTGGGCGACGTCTTCGGCCTCCTGGTCCCAGCCCAGGAGCCGATACACCAGCCGGACGATGCGCTGCTGATGGGCGGCCACGAGCCGTTCGAACGCAGCCGGATCGCCGTGGGCGAGCCGGTCGATGCCCGAGGCGGCCTTGCCGTCGCCGGCCGTCTGGATGTTGGAAGCCGCGGCCGCAGTGTCGTCCATATCCGTCATGATTAGACGCGCCTGGCGGGAAAAACTTACAGCAGAAACAGAACGACCCTATCAAGAGACCCCGTTGGCGCGGGAGTTCGTGTCGCGCACGGCCTGCGCGGCGCCGCGGCGCGGAGGCTGCCGGCGCCGTCCCCCGGCGCGGCAACTCTACCGGAGATCCTCCGGGGAGGTCGTCCCTACTACGATTCGACCGGCGGGGTCTCCTCTAGCGGCAACTGCCCGGTCGGCTCCGGCGGCGGGGCCGCGGACGCTGCGGCCTTCGGGCCGTTGAGAAGCTCCTTGAGCGTCGTATACGCCCGGAAGCGAACGACCTTCTTGGCGGGGATGCGGATCTGCTCGCCGGTCTGCGGGTTCCGGCCCATGCGGGCGCGGCGCTGCCGCACCCGCAGCGCGCCCAGCCCGGGCAGAACGAACTCCTTGTTTCGCAGCAGCTCCCTGCGGGCCAGCTCGACCAGCCCCTCGTAGAACCGGCCGACGTTGGCCTTGGAGATTCCCGCGTGACGCATGACGCCTTCGATCATCTCATTGCGGTTCATGAGACGCTCCTCTGAAGTGGAAGGGTTCGGCAACTACCCTACTGCCGGCCGGCGGCCTCGTCAACGATCCGAAAGCGCCGGCGGGCCCGGCGGGCGGCGCAAAGCACGGCCCCGCCGTCTCGGGCGACGACGGGGCCGATATGGACCGAAAGGCTGCTAAAGGGTCGCTTACTTTTGCGGCGCGACCTCTTCCGGCGCTGCCGGGGCGACGGTGCCGCCGGCGGTGAGGAAGCGATCGGGCGGCACGATCCAGATCTCCACGCGGCGGTTCAGCGGGTGGCCTTTGTTGCCCGCGCGGTTGGGCACAATCGGATGATGCTTGCCAAATCCGACCGCCCCCATCCGCGCCTGATCGACGCCGGCCTCGAAGAGGGCCTTGACCACGGCCAGGGCGCGGTGGCTCGACAAGCCCCAGTTGGTCCCGTGGTCGCGGATCGTCTGAGGCTTGACCAGCGGGATGTCATCGGTGTGCCCGGCGACGTAGACGTGGAACTCCTTGGCCGCGTCGGTGTTGACGATCTCGGCCAGCTTCTTCAGGGCGGCGACGGCTTGGGGCTTGACGACGGTGGAGCCCTTGTCGAACGTGAGGTCGCCCTTGAGCTTGATCATGCCGTATTCGGGCAGGTACTCCATCAGCGCGGCGTTCTGTCCGGCCAGGGCGCGCAGGCCCTCGTCCACCCTGGCCGGCAGGACGCGGATCGTGCCCAGCGGCGGGGGTTTCCGCCCGGCGACCTTGTCGTACAGGTCCTTGAGCTTGGTCAGGCTGTCGTTGAGGAATTCCTTCTCCGTCTCCAGGCTGGCGATGAGCTTGTCCTTGCGGCCGACCTCCTGCTGGCGCCTGGCCAGGTCGGCCCGGACGTTTTGATTCTCATCCTGCGCCACCTGGAGTGCCAGTTGCGACCGCCTGAGTTCAGCGTTGGCCCGCTGTGCTGCCGCGAGCGCCTTGTTATGCACCTCCCTCGGCACGCACCCGGTAATTACGGCGCCGCCTAGCAAGGCCAGCACGACCGAGACAACCAACCACCTTGTCATTTTCCGCATCCTTTCGTAGTCCCAGACAACAGCGATATACGGTTGCTGCGGCGTTTTCCCGCTCGGAACGCCCGCCAGACCGCTCCGGCGGGCATGTACGACAAGGCGTAACGGCTGCGCGTCCCGCGCCCGCGTGAATCGCCCGTTCGGGCGACGCGGAACCCGCGCGGCGAGCGGCCCGGTGCGGTCTTACGATCCGCCGCCGCGCTGCATCGCCGCGGCCCGATTGGCCGTCGACTTGCCGATGAAGTAGCCGACAAGGGCGAGGATGATCGCCACGACTGCCACCACCGCCAGAAACGCCGGCATGTTCTGCTGCAGCATCTTCAGGTACGGCGGCTCGGCTTGCAGCAGGACGGCCATGGCAATCGCGCCCATCACCAGCATCACCAGGCAGCAGCCCACGATCAGCCCGGAGAACACCCCGGCGCTGGGGTCGATCTCCTCGACCACTGCGGGGCCTTCGACTGCGGCCGCTTCCGGCTCGGCGTAGCTCGGCTCTTCGGCGACGGCCTCGGCCGCCGCGCTGCCGCCGACGGCGCTTTCCACACTGATATCTTCCAGCACCGCCCCCAGCGAGGTGTCGTCGGGCTCGCGGGTCAAGTCCAGCAGCCCCGAGCCGCTGCCGACGCCGTCGGCGGAGATCCCCCCCTCGGCGGCGGGGGCGATCGACGTCTTGGCCATGGGGTCGGCCGCCTCGACCTCCAGGTCCTCGTCGTCGAAGATGCTGATGCCCTCGGTGGTGATGACGGTGTCTTCCTTGCCGATGGGGGCGGCCGACTGGTCCGCCTGGGCAAGCCCGATGTCCCCCCGGCCGGCGGTGTCGGCGGGAGTCAACTCGATTTCCTCGCCTTCAAGGCCTTCGGCCGGGGCAAGCACGTCCACTTCCTCGACCTTGAACATCTTCTGGGCGCCGTCGGCATACGCGTGGAGCTTTCCTTCCTGCACCAGCTTGGTCAGGTCCTGCGCGCCTACGCCCAGCTTCCGGGCCGTCTCTTCCTCACTGTAGTACATCTTCCCCATGCTTGCTTGCTCCTTTGTCCGGCTCCAGCGGCCGCCAGGAACGCCGCCGCCGCGCTACGGCTTGGGGGTCTTCTCTACCTCTTTCAACCGGCGCGCCTGGGAGACCAGATCGGCGATCTTCGCGGGCACCGGCTCAGTATTGTAAGAGTCCAATTGGCGGTCGTACTCGAACGTCCGCGCCGCCCTCAGCCACAGGCGGCGGTCGCCGCCGACGTATTCGTACAAGCATATTGTATCATTTCGCAAGTCTACAAGGTACAGCCCGTAGCTGTCGCGCGTGACCTGCCCGGCCACGGCGAAGACGCCGCCGGCGGCCCGGGGCGGCCCGGCCGAGCCGGTCTGGGCGCCGGCCGGGGAGGGCGAAAAAGCCAGCTCGACCGCCAGAAACGCGGCAATCGCCGCCAGCACAGCCACGATTGTCCACTCTGCCGCGCTGCCGACGGGGCGGCGGCAGTTTCCCTCAATCGCTTCTGCCATGGGAAATTATCCCTTTACTCCACAAAGCCTCGCAACCAGCCTGATGAATTATAAATCGCGTGCTGACGACAGCAAGTGTTTTTCCCGACCATCGCATGCTGGCGGCTGCATCCCATTTGAGCAGGTAAAATGATGTGAGAATGCGGGCAACGGGTCCGGTGGAGTCGGCCTGCAAGCGCCTGGTCGGCGGTCGCCTCAAAGGCCCCGGCATGCGATGGACGTGCCCTGGTGCCGAAGCCATCCTGGCCCTGCGAATTGCCTGGTTCAACGGCCAATGGCTGGAACTGTGGGAGTCCAAGCCCCTTGCCGCCTGAATCCACCCACAAACGAGGGATGCACCCCTTGCCGACCGGAGGCGGAGGATTGTCTAGCCAACGGGGGTCCGTACGGATATAATACAATTGATGGTTCGGCGTAGCCGATGCCGCTGGTATGATACATGCGTGTCCTCCGACGGTCAGACGGAACATACCTGGGAAATCCGCGGAGGTGGAAGATGATCGCCAAGAAAGTGGCTGTTGCGCTGCTGGTCGTGCCGTTCGTCTGGGCGGCGGCATTTGCCGCTGATGCCGCCGGCAAGGCCCCCCAAACCCTGACGCCCAGACAGTTGCTGATCAAGAGAGTGACCAGCGTCTCGCTGGCCAAGATGCCGCTGATGCGGGTGCTGAAGCGGTACAGCGCGCTGTCGGGGCTGACCATCAATGCCGACTGGAAAGCCCTGGAGGCCGCCGGCGTCACCAAGGAAACGCTGGTGACGCTGAAGACTCGCCCCATGCGGTTCTCCAAACTGCTGGACTTCACGCTCAGTTCGATCGCCCGGAAGAACCGCCCGCTGGCCTGGCGCTTGTCGGGCAAGGAAGTGATCATCAGCACGCAGATGCAGGTGCTGCTGCGGGGTCAGGTGACGCGGCTGCCGCTGGGCTTGGCCCGAGATGTACCGGTTGCCCGGTCCTCGGGCGGCGCGCGGGAGATCAATTTCAAGGAAACGCCGCTGAACCTGGTGATCGACTTCTTCCGTGACCTCGCCGGAGTGAACTTCCACGTGAACTGGCGGGCGCTGGAGTCGGCCGGCATCACCAAGGAAACACCGGTCACGTTGAAGGTCAAGGACGTCTCCGTTGGTCGGGCACTGGATCTGGTGCTCGATCAGCTCAACGTGGGGCACGATCGCTACAACAGCCTGTACTGGGTCATTGATGAGGGCGTGGTGCAGATCGCCACGGGCGAGTCGCTGGACCGGACCACGAGGGTGCGGGTCTACGATATCAGCGATCTGCTCATGGTCGTGCCGAACTTCACGGGCCCTCGCATCGACCTCGGCAATGCCAGCACCAACGGCGGCAGCGGCAATACGGGCAACAGGAGCGGCGGCGGGGGCTTTTTCAGCCAGAGTTCGGACACCAACACCGGCACCTCCTCCGGCACCGGCGAAGAAGAGGACATGGGCGCCCAACGGCAGAGAATACGCGACACCCTGATCGAGATCATCAAGCTGTCGATCGGGGCGGACATGTGGGCCGACTCGGGCACGGGCAAGGGCTCCATCCGGATCCTCCACAACCAGTTGATCATTTCGCAGACGCCGCTGGGCTTCAAACTGCTGGAGCAGGCCTTCAGGCGATGATTCGCGCGGTCCCGGCCGGCACCGCCCGCGGACGCTCATCGAGCGCGCCTGTCTGAGGCGGGGGTAACGGCCTCAGCGCGGGGCCGTCAACCACCCCGGTACGTACAGCAGGAAGTGTCGGACTCGTGGACCGAAATGGCCTTGAGTTCGGGAAGCTGCGAGCGGATTCGGTCCCAGAACCATTTGGCAATCGTCTCGCTGGTGGGGTTTGTCAGGCCTTCGACGTCGTTGAGGCTGGCGTGGTCGACCTGGCGAATGAGGGGTTCGACCGCTTCCTTGATCTTGCTGAAGTCCATGACCCAGCCGAGCTGCTGGTCCACGGGGCCAGCCACGAGGACCGTCACTCGGTAACTGTGGCCGTGCGGCCGGGCGCACTTGTGATCCGGCGGAACGTTGGGCAGATAGTGCCCCGCCTCAAACCTGAATGTCTTGCTGATTTCGGCTTTCATGGTTGCTTCCTCACACGCCGCGATCGGCCCCGGGCCAGATAACCTTGTGGAGCTGCAATCCCAGACGCACGTCCCCGGGCAGGTCCGGATCGCCCAGGATCCACTTCGCCAGCGTTGCCGGTTCCACCAGACCGGCCGCCGGGGTCAGAATGACGCTGCACCGTGACGCCAGGTCATTCTTTTCGATGGTGTGCCGGGCGAACCGGTAGTCGCGCTGGTCGGCGAGGATGAATTTGACCTCGTCGCTCGGGCGCAGAGCCCCCAGGTTCGCCGTCAGGAACGTCTCGGCCTGCCCCGAGCCGGGGCACTTGACGTCCACGCACCGGATCACCCGCGGATCGACTCCGGAGATGTCCTGCGAGCCGTTGGTCTCCAGCAGGACCTCGTGGCCGGCGTCGCACAGCCGCGACAGCAGCTCGGGCGTGCCCTGTTGCAGCAGCGGCTCGCCGCCGGTGACGAGCACGCATCTGCGCCCCACCCGCCGCACCTCGGCCAGTACCTTCTCCAGCGGCATTTCGCGGCCTTCGTCGTAGGCGTACCTGGTGTCGCACCACTTGCAGCGGAGGTTGCAGCCCGTCAGGCGGACCAGCGCGCACGCCCGGCCGGCGCGGGCGCCCTCGCCCTGAACCGTGTGGCAGATCTCGTTGACGATCAAAGTGGCGGGCATGGTGGGCCATTGTATCGGATCGGCCCACTTGCCGCACACACGCGCCGGCAATACCATGACGCCGGTCATGAAGAACAGAGCCATCTGGGTGATCCTGGCGGTCGCGGTGATTCTGCGCGGGGCGTTCCTGCTGACTGGCTGGAACAGGCCGCGGAGTTTCTTCACGCCCGATTCCCATGACTACGACGCCTTGGCCCGGGCGATGATCGAGCGCGGGGAGTTTTCCCGGACCGGCGACGGGCGGGCGGAGATCTTTCGCACGCCGGGATACCCGCTGTTCCTGGCGGGCGTGTACGCCCTCTCCGGCGGGAGCGTCCAGGTGGCCGTCGCCGTGCAGGTCCTGCTCGATGTGATGTTGTGCCTGCTGGTGTATCTGCTGGGCAAGCGGCTGTGCTCTCCAGGCGTGGGGCTGATCGCGGCCGGGGTACAGGCCGTCTCGCCGGCCGCCGTGGTGTCTTCGGTGCGGCTGCTCTCGGGGGGGATCTTCACTTTGCTGTTGACGGTCGTGCTGATCCTGCTGGTGGATTGTCTGCGGGGCCGGCGGCCTTGGCGGGCGCTGCTGGCGGGGGGGCTGATGGGCCTTGCGTGCCTGGTCCGGCCGATCGGCCTGCCCGTCGTTGCGGTCCTCTTCGGCGTGCAGCTCAGCCGGATTCGTCGGTGGCGCCAGGCCGTCGTTTTCGCCGCGGCCGCGGCGGCAGTGATCGCGCCGTGGATGGTGCGCAATTACACCGCTGCCGGCTACGGGAAGCTCTCCTCGGTGGCTGATTTCAACCTCTTCTACAACAACGCGACGGCCCTGGTGGAGGCCCATCCGCAGATCCAATTGAACGAAGGGCAAAGAGAACTGCTGGCCTTGCCGGCCCGGTCGCCGGCATCGTGGCCGAGCGTGAAGACGCTGAACGACCCTGCCTTCGTCAGTCGCTGTCGGCGTGAGGGCCTGGCGATTCTGACGGCCCATCCGCTCAGATATGCGGGCGTGCATCTTCGCACGACAGTCAATGTTCTGCTGCCGGCCGCCACCGACGTGCTGGAGGTCGCCGGCGTGACGACCGGCGGCAAAGGCACGCTGGGGGTGCTGCGACGGGAAGGGCTGCTCGCGGCGATCCGCCACTATTTCGGCGGGGCGCTCTGGCCGCTGTGGCTGTGCGTGCCGCTAATGCTGTTGACCGGCGCCAAGTATGCCGGGGCCGCGATGGGGGCCGTGCGCCGTCTGCGATGGAACATGAGCGCGGAGATCTGGCTGATCTTCTTGACGATCCTGTACTTTGGGCTCGTCCCCGGGCCGGTCGCCCACGCCCGCTTCCGCGTGCCGATCGCGCCGCTGCTATCCGTGGCGGCCGGCGCGGGAATCGCATGGCTGGTTGGGAAGCTCCGCCGGGCCGCTTCCCGCATCGCGCCGTAGGAGGTGGCCGGCGCTTCTCAACCGCCGGGCTCGAACGCTCGCAGGTTCTTGACGAAGTCCTCGACGATCCACTCGGGCGTGGACGCCCCGGCCGTGACCCCGGCGACCTTCTTGCCCGCGACCATCTCCGCCCGGAAGTCTTCCCAGTTCTCCAGGTGATGCGTCGGCACCTGCTGCTCGGCGCACAGCCGCGCCAGTTCCCGCGTGTTGGCCGACTGCCTCCCGCCGAGAACGAACATCACGTCCACCCGGCGGGCCACCTCCACGGCCGCGTGCTGGCGCGCCCGGACCTCGCCGCAGACCGTATTGACGATCTTGATCTCGCTGTGGCCCCTGGCGACGATCCGCCCGACCATCTCGCCGAAGTATTCCACCGAGTGCGTTGTCTGGCAGATGATCCCCAGCTTTCCCCGACGCGGCAGGCGGTCCAGCTCTTCCGGTGAGTCCACGCAGATCACGTCCGGGGCGCAGCCGCAGACGGCCCGGACCTCTGGATGCGTTTCCTCCCCGACCACGACCACGCGGTAGCCTTCCTTCGCCAGGGCGGCCGCAACCCGCTGGGCCCGCTTGACCAGCACGCAGGTGGCGTCGATGATCCGCACGCCGCGGGCGCGGAGCCTCTCGACGACCTGCGGCGGCTCGCCGTGGGAGCGAACCAGCACCGTCTGGCGGGCCTGGCCGGGGTCGGCTATCACCTTCAGCCCCTGGCGGGCGAGTCTTTCCACGACCTGGCGATTGTGGATGATCTCGCCGAGGCAGAAGATCTCCCCGCCGCGCTGGGCCAGGGCCTTCTCGGCCATCTCGATGGCGTGCTCAACGCCCCGGCAGAATCCCATTTTTCGGGCCAGTCGGACCTTCATGGCTGGAAGCCGTGCCCGGCCGGCATTTCGACCGGGCCCAAGAAGTTTACAACGAAGTTTCGCGCCGAGTCAAAAACCGGCCGGACGACTCCTCGGAGGGGCGGCGCCTACTCTACCCATTTGAGACCCTTCAAGGTCGCGGCGTGCCGGGCCAGCCGCTCCTGCCAGTCGTCGTAGAACCGCTCGTAGCCCCAGGAGAACGCCGTGCCCAGGTACGGCTGGAGCGACCAGCGGTCCTTGTGGTCGCCGTTGAAGACCTCCAGGATCTTCGCCAGGCTCGCCCGGGCCGCGGGCAGGGCGGCGCGCTTCCTCGGGTCGGACGATTTTTCCGCTTCGGCGATCGCCGCTTTGAGCAGGCTGTGGCACTTCAGGTCGTTCATGCCGTCGCCCCAGTTGATCATGGCCGGCGCCCGCAGAAGCTTCTTGGTCCGCCCGTCGTAGGCGACCTGTCCGGCGATGTGCCCGCCGGTGAGGTGCCAGGCGTGGAAGTACTTCGCCCCGCTGGAGATCATCAGCCAGCCCGCCTGGTAGCGGGCGGCCTCGTCCTTGTCGGCGCCGCCGCAGAAGCCGAAATCCTTGCCCTGCTTCTTGACCCAGCGGTAGAGTTCCGGCCCGGCCCAGTTAGCCGGATCGTCGAAGGCGGGCGCGGTGAACCACTTCAGGCACACCGGCAGGGGGTCGAACTGCACGTCCAGGGTGGTCAGTGCGTCCGGGGCGACCTGGTTGACCCAGCCCATGGCGGGCACCGGCAGGCCGTTGCGTCCGCCACCGAGATTCGGCTCGTCGAAGGTCATGTAGATCAGCGTCGGCCACTCGGGATGGGCCTTGTGGGCGGCCTCGATCCGCGCGATCTGTCGCTTGTAGGCCTCGGCGGCCGTTTTCAGCCGCTCGGCCCAGGTCCGCGTGCCTTCGTTGAAGTTGGCCGGCCGAACCAGCTTTAACAGCCGCCCGCCGTTCCACTTCGGCCCGACGTCGAAGTCGCTGAAGGCCGACACCGCCGCGAACCCGTGGCCCTTGATCCACATCATCTGCTTGTGCAGGGCGTCCAGGTTGACCTGCCATTTGCCATCGGCGTCCTTCTCGTAGTCCAGGAAGTTGCCGAAACGAGTGATGCAGTTGAACCCGCTGCGACTGTAGACCCTCAGGCCCTCTTCGTCCCAGCGCGGGTTGTTGCCCTGATAGATCAGCCCCACGAAGGCGTCCGTCGGCGTCGGCTGGACCATGTCCTGCACGCGCAGGCTGATGGGAATGGCGGGGGCGGACCCGCCGCCTTCAAACGCAACCTCTACCTTGCCGGTGTACTTTCCGGCCTTGGCGTCGGTGGGGACGTGGAAGGTGATGAAGAAATACCGCACGCCTTTCTCGCCGCTCAGCGTCACCGGGCGCACGGAGGATTTGTCGTTGAGGATCTTCATGTAGCGGCCGCGGCCGGCGCCCAGGTAGCCGGGGCAGTACTCGATGAGTTCGGCCGGGATTTTGGCCTTCCCGGCGGCCAATGCCCCGCCGGCGACGCGGCAGACGAAGTTGGGGATCTCGCGCGTGTGGTAGACGCCGACGCAGTAGCTGACCCGCTGACCCTTCAGCGCGAACTTGTCCAGTGCGGTGAGCTTTTCGTGGGGGTAGGGCATCGCGCACCACTCCGGCCGGCCGCGCTTCTTCTCGTCCAGCCGGCCCAGCGGCATTAGCGGCGGGCGGGTGAACAGGAACATGCCGCCCTTCATGAGCGGCTTGAGCGCCAGGTCGAAACGGACGTTGACCTGGGGCTGTTCCATCAGGACGGCCCCGTCCAGCCACCACCTGCCGCGGGTCTTGCCCGGCTCCATGTAAAAGTGCTTTCGCTGCTGGAGGACGAACTCCAGCGTGCATTCGGCCTCGGCCGCCTGGGCCGTATACCGGTCGTTCCCCCAGTCGGTCACGCCGCCCTCCATGACGGCCTTCACCCACGGGCGAGTGCTGCACTGGGGGGTAATGCCGCCGCGGAAGGCCGCGACTGTCTTGGTCTTCGTTGCGTCTTTCGGGTCGGGCCTGACGGTCTGGAGCCGGAAGTGGGCGGCGCTGCCGGCCTGGTAGCCGAACCGGCTGACGTTGTCGGTCTTGCTCCAGACGCCGAAGTAATACCACGAGTCCTTGTGGAGCGGGATCTTCCGGGAGTATCGGGTCGAGATTTCCCGCCCGTCGGCCGTCAGCATCAGGGAGGCGTCGCCAGCGTGCTTGACCTGCTTGTCTCGCTTGGCGGGGGCGGAGAATCCCTTTGCCCGGTCGCCATCGGCCGCCTCGAAGCCGCCGTTGGCGATCAGGTTGTGCGGGCTGTTCACAACGTCGATCTCGGGCGGATTGCCGACTACCCAGTCCGAGTGGCTGAAGCGGTAGGAAAGCGTCTGGCCGGGCTCGATTTTCGGGACCACCAGGATGATCTCGTCATTGCCCGGTCGGTCGTACGGTGGGATCTGCTCGATCCGGTACTGCGCCCGCTTGCCGGACGGGTCGCGGACGTGGATGCCGTCGGCGGCGAATGCCGGGTCCAGGTTGCGCCCGAAGACGGTGTAGACCCGCAGGATCACCGGCCAGTTGGTCTTGGCCTCGCCGGAGACGTTCTTGAGGTCCACCTGGACCTCGTTGGCGGCCATGGTGCAGCCGCCGATCAGGACGATAACGGCCACTTGAACGACGGCGACGTGCATGATTCTCGAAGTCATCTTTCGCTCCTTATCTACCGAGACCGGGGCGCCGGCGGCAAAGCGCGGCGGCGCCGGTTGCCTTCGTCTCTCTTTACGGGGACACGATGGAGACGCGGATCTTGCCCTTGGGAACGGCCAGTTTCTCGAGCGTTGCCAGGCCCCACTTGTCGGCGGCGCCCGTTCCGTTGCCGCGGACGGCCTTGGTTTCGGCGTCGGCGACCGTCCAGGTGAATTTCTGTCCGGGCTTGGGCCGGAACTTTCGACACCCGCGCGGGGTGAGGTCCACGGTGCATTCTGGTTTTCTCGCGGCCTTGTCGAGCCAGACGGTCACCTCGAAGCGCTTCGGTTCGTCGATCAGGTCGTCGAAGCCCCAGCGGAGATCGGCGTTGAACCGCCCCCACGGATCGCCGCTGCCGATCGTCCCGCCGGCCGCGCCGCCCCACTGGTCGCCCTCGCCGATCATGTCGTCCAGCGAGCAGTTGGAAAAGGCCGGCGCTGCCTGTCCGCGGCGGATGGGCATGGCGCAGACCGCCCGCGGCGGCCCGCCGAAGCCCTGGCTGGCGCCGTGGTGCGCGGCGAAGGCGCGCTTGGTGTCCAGCAGCGCCCGGTACAGCTCCGGGGCGGGCATGAAGCCCATGTCGCCGACGTGGCTGGCGCTGGATGCCTTGCCCACGTAGAACGGCAGCTCCGCCGTGGGATTCTCGCGGATCCATTTGGCGACGTTGAGGTACTCCCACTGGTCGACCATGCCGTCTTCGTTCTTGGCCGCACGCGGGTAGGCGCCCCAGGCCCAGCCGTGCTTCTGCATTTCGATGCCGGCGGAGAAGTTGGCGTACGGGTCGGCGATCACCATGGCGAACTTGTCGGCGTGCCGCAGGCCCCAAATGGCGAACTGCCCGTTGATGACCACCCGGTCGGGATGGATGTTCGGCCATTTCTTGCTGGCCCACTCGATTAGGGCGAAGATCTGCCGGTGCGTGTAGTTGCGGACGAGGCCGTCGTCATACGTCTTCAGCGTGCCGACGCACTCGTGCATGCCCTGCCACATCGCCCCGGTGACCGGCGGGGCCACGTAGTACGCCCCGGGCACGTGCCGCCGGCCGAGGTTGTAGGGGGACTGCCCGCCGTACGTGCCGGTGCAGATCTCCAGCGGGGCCTCGGGCTTTTGCGCGGTGGAGGCGTCGTAGGCGCTGGTCATGAACACTCGCAGCGGGGTCGGCCAGTACGGCGGCTCGTAGAAGCACACGTAGGTCTCGCGCACCTGCTCGACGTTTCTCCGCTTTGTGACGCTCCTGCCCTGTAGCAGGGGGGCGACGGGCTCGACCTTCTCCGTCACCGGATTTGTCAGGCTGTTTCCGGCGTTGAAGTCCTTCACCGCCTCGTAGCCGTTCACCACGGCCGTGACGGCGTAGTAGAACGAGCCGTTCCGGCGCGAGGTCATCACGCACAGGTTCTCGCCGCTCGCGAGCTGCCGCTCCATCGGCACGCGGAATCGGTTGACCAGCACGTCCAGCCGGCGATTTCCCCCGAGCAGCTTGGACGGGCGGGAGTTCTTGCCGGGAAACTCGGTCGTCGGCACCGCGTCGAGGTTGTAGGCCGGCAGGATCTCCGCCACTTCGCGCACCAGCTCGGCCTGCCCGATCGTCCCGGCGGTGATGGGGCGACTGTGGCGGTAGACGCGGTACAACATGCTGCGATGATTTCGTGCGGCCAGCACCTTGGCCTCGAAATCAGCGAAGTTGATTTTCTCGGCGCCGATGACGTCCTGCGTTTGGCGCCACCGCAGGAACACCTGCCCGCCGTGATGCCCGGCCTCCAGGGCCGTTACCGGCGGCGTGGGCTTGGCGACCCTGGCGTCATAGGAAACGTGCAGGGCTGTGGCCGTGCGCACCCAGCCCGGCGCGGAGGCCACTACCAGCCCCAGGTTCAACGCGGGGTCCTTGACCCACCCGCGGACCAGCTCGGTGGCGTCGAAGTCGTTGAAGAACGGCGGCCGGAGGGGCAGGGACTTCGCCGCCCGGACGGGCTTTTGATCCTGGCCGCGCAGAACCGGGTAGAACAGCACCGGTCGGCTGTACCCGCGGCGCCGGACGGAGACCTTCAGGATCGCCCGGTGCACGGTCGCGTTCTTGGGGATGGCCGACAGGTCGAACTTCACCACCCGGCCGAGGTCCTCCGCGTTCTCGATGCTCATCGTTCCCGGCTTGGAGCAGCCCTTTGACCCGAAGCTGTCGGTGGCCAGGTCCCCCCGGGCCGGGCCGGCGGCGAACAGCGCGAGCGCCAGCAGGTATGGGATCGTCGCTTTCATGACGCGCTCCTTGTAACGGTCAGCTTCGCTTTTCCGCGAAGGCTGATTTTGGGTATGGTGACCAGGCCGTTTTCGTCGGCGATGGCCTGGCCGGATTGCGGCTTGTCCTGGCGTCGCAGCCGCTGGCCGAGCAGCTCGGTCTGGTACTGGACTCTGTCGCCGGGCCGGAGAAGGAAGTTCTTCATCCGCCGGGGCGTGACGTCCACGGTGACGTTGCCGGTGAGGATGATTTCGAACTTATCCGCTTCGTCGACGATGCTCTCATCTTCCCACCAGGCGCCGTAGTTGGTGGCCCCGCCGTCGCCGTTTCGCCCGCCCTGGTAGTCGCTGCTGCAATTGGTGAAGACCGGAATCGGCCGATCCCGGCGGACGTTCAACCCGAACCGCCTGCCTCCGGGGTTCTTCAGGCCGGGCGGGTTGACCGCCCCCCATGTGCCTTCGCTGATCACGGGCTGCTTGGCCTGGGCCAGGGCCTGTAGGAACTTTGCGATGGGCGGCCAGTCCCACTGCCCGCGGCCGCCGTAGGAGAGCATCGGGCGGAGGAGCTTGGGCTGTGCGGCGACCTCTGCGGCCAGATCGAAAAACTCCCACACGTCCTGGCCGCCATCGGTCTTCAACTGCCACTCCTTCAGCCCGATGAGTTTTTGCAGATTGCCCGAAAGGGTCTTGGACTTCCTGGGCCGCCAACTTGCCGTCTTGGCCTCGGCCGGAATGGCGGCGGGGTCCGGCATGCCCTTGCAGGTGTAGACCAGCGAGAACACCTCCGGGTGTCGCATGCCGAATTGCAGGGCGGCCGTGGCGGAATAGCCCCGGTCGCCGCTGCACGTCAGGCACGCGCGGTCGACGGTCGGGCCGACCTGCGAGCGGTTGACCTTCATCTCGTCGAAGGTCCATTCCAGGAACGCCAGCATCCGCCGCCAGGTGTAAGGCTGGATCGTTCCCTGCCGCAAACTCCGCAGTGTGCCGGCCGACTGGTGATGCCCGTAGTACCAGGTTCTCAGCGGCGCGTCGTGCGGCGAGACCAGGATGGTGTCTGTCCGGTGCGGCCAGCGGGGCCGGCGGAACATGTCGTTGCCGGTCAGGACCAGCTCCAGCGGGGCGGGGGTCTTTACGCCCTCGGGGACGAAGGCGCTGTAGTTGTAATACTGGTTCGGCAGGTTGGACAGCGGCGGCGCGGTCCACTGGACGTACTGGAGCCGGCGCCCGGCGTAGTCGAACAGGACCTTCATGTCCATTTTCCGCTGGAAGACGGGCCTGCCCCGGCCGCCGGTCTCGCGGACCGGGCCGACGACGTTCCGCCCTTTCCGCAGGTCGGTAGTGTTCTCCCGCCCGTTGACCACGATGGTCACCGCATAATGGGCCGCGCCGGGCTTGTCCGGCTGATGGACGTACAGGCCGGTGCCGTTGGGGAGGGGGTCCTTGCCGCCGGGGATCACGAACCGGTCGATTACCACGTCGCCGTGGGCCGAGCGGGGAATGCCGTACCAGCTCTTGGAGACGCTCTTGGCGTAGTCCATGTCTTCCAGCATCCGCTTCCGCATCACGTGGAATGCCTGGTCGGCGGATCGGCCGTTGACGTTGTAGCCCGACAGCGGGCGGACCTCCCCCAGCAGCGTCGCCTGGGGAAGATTTTCGCCGGTGATGGGCCTTTCGGATCTGTAAACGCGATAGCGAACGGTGCGCTTGTCGTCCAGGTTCTCCAGGGCGGCCTCCAGCTCGCGCCAGGTCGGGCGGTCCTTTTCCAGAACCTTTTCGATCTCCTCCCAGGTGATGAAGGTCTGCCCGGCCTGGTGGAAGGCCTTCACGCCCTTGACCAGCGGCAGGCCGTTGGCGGGCTTTCCCTCGTAGGCGATCTCCAGGAAGGTCTTTTCCTTGATCCACCCGGGGAAGGCGCGGACGTCGAAGTTCAGCTTCTGGTCGGGCTTGATCGCCCTGTCCGGCACGGCGAAGGCGTCGTACCAGGGCGGGATCAGCTCCAGCGGCTTTTTCTGCCCGGCAAGGACGATCTCGACATTCACCAGAGCGGCGTCTTTGTCGCCGGCCGGTGCTTCGCGGAAACACACCAGCCTCGCCCGGCGGACCTTCGCCCGCCGCGGCAGCGCGGACAGGTCGAAGGTGATCCGCCTGCCCTCCTCGTCGATCTGCATCGTCCCGGGATGGGCGAAGTGCCCTTCGCCGCCCCAGCTCTCGACGACCATCAGTGCCTGCGCCGACGGCGCGGCGATTGCCAGCGTCATCAGGCAGACAGTCCAGGTGAAATCTTTCATGTGCGCACGTTCCTTTCTACTCGCCAACGATCGAAACGCGAATCCTGGCCTTGGAGACCTTCAGCCTCTCCAGCGTCACCAGCCCGCACTTGTCGGCCTCGGCCGTGCCGGCTTGCAGGACCTTTTTGCCGTCCGCGTCCGTGCCGGACCACTTGAAAGCCTCCCCCGCCCTGGCCTTGAACTTCCGGCAGCGGCGGAAGGTCGCGTCCGCCGTGCAGGAAGCGGCTGGGGCGTTCTTATGCAGGTAGATCGTGATGCCGAACTCTTTCGGCTCGTCCCGGATCGTCTCCGGCTCCCACATCAGGAAGCCGTTCATCTGCCCGTTGGCGTCGCCGTCGGCCCCGTGGCGGCCATCGCCGGGGCAATCGTCGATGCTACAGTTCCGGAAGGCCGGCAGGGCCTGATGCCGGCGAATCCGCCCCGCCAGCGGCAGCGTCGCCGGCGGGCCCAGGCCCCAACTGCCGCCCCAGGTGCCGCTGAAGGCGCGCTTGGTGTCGGCCAGCGCCCGGAACGTCGCCGGAATCGACAGAAACCCCATGTCGCCGACGTGCGTGCCCAGCCCGGGGAAGGTGATCACGTACGGCAGCTCGGTGCCGGGGTTCTCGGCGATCCACTTGCTGTGGTGCATGTACACCCACTGCCGGATGCCCAGCCAGTTGGTGTTGCCCAGCTGGCCGGTGCCCCACTGCCAGGCGCGTTTCTGGGCTTCGATCATCTCGGCGTAGTTGCCGTACGGGTCGGCCATGACCACCGAAAACACGTCCCCGTGCCGGGCGCCCCAGAGGGCGTACTGGCCGTACAGGATGACGCGCTCCGGGTCGACCGGGTGGGCCTGCCGAATCCAGTCGATCAGGCCGAATATGAGCCGCTGCTGATAATTGTGGACGATGCGGCCGCTGACGGCCCGGCCGCCTTCGATCATGCCCTGGAGCATCGGGTCGGAGTAGATGGGAATCGCCAGTTGGATCGCACCGGGCACGTAGCGGCGGTCCTTCCACCGGATCTTCGACCCGTACGGCGGGGTGGTGACCTCCAGCGCCAGCTTCGCGGCCTCCGCATGGTCCGGGACGTACACTTCCGGCCTGACCGTGACGGGCTTGTAGAAGTACGGCTTTTCAAGCTTGACCGTGTAAACGTAAGCGGTTCCGCTCCCCTCGCGCCCGCGCTTGTAGGGCGCCTTGGAGACCAGCTCGGCCTTCAGCGCGGGCAGCTTCGACGTGAGCGTACCCGGCTTGAGGGCCGGCGCCCCCGGCGGGGGGGCCGGCTCGGCCTGACACACAGCCGGCACGATCGTTACCGCTGCCATCGCCACAGCCGCAATCGCCCACCACTCCACGCCGTATCTCTTGCGGATTCCCATGAAGGCTCTCCGTTCCCGTGCTAATCGGGCGCGTAAATCTTCAGCCTGCTCGGCGACCGAAACCTGACCTGCGGGATCGTCACAAGCCCGTGCTCGTCGGCTTCGGCCTGGCCGGACTGGATGACCTTCCCGGTCTTGAGGTCCACGTTTTCCCACTGGAACTTCCGGCCGGGTTTGGGCCGGAACTTGCGGGTCCGTCGCGGGGTCACGTCGCTGGTTCCGCCGCCGGCGTACGTGACTTTTCCCTGGCCGTGGATGGTGATCTCAAAGCGGTCGGGCTCGTCGATGAAGTCCGCCAGCCACCGCCGGCCGTCGGCGATCCGCCCGCCGCCCCAGTACCGCGGCTTGCCCGTGGTGAAGGGCTCTTCGTTGATGCCGCGGTCGCCGCTGTTGTTCCGCAGCGCCAGGAGGGGCAAGTCCAGGGCGAAGTCGAAGGCGTCCTTGGCGCCGACCTGGCCCTCCGGCAGCGGCAGGTAATGCCCGCCGCCCCAGTAAAACCGGGCGGTAAAGGGCTGCTTAGCCCGCCACAGCGTCTTCATGAACTCGACCTGGTTGGTCCAGGGCGCCGACAGCGACGCCGGACCCATCGACAGGAACGCCAGCGGCGCCTTGGGGTTGGCCCGGACGTACGTCGTCAGGTCGAATTCGTCCCAAATGGGTTTTCCGTTCTCATCGGGGATCTTCCATTCGACCTTGCCCCAGACGTGCTCTCGCTGCAGGCGAGGGGGGGTGCGCTTGTAGTTGTCGATTCTCACCAGCTTCGGCGTGGCCTTGGGGTTCGGGTCGGGCTGGTTGGTCAGCACGTAGGCGAACTTGTCTCCGTGCCTCACCCCGTAGTAGAGGGCTTCCGTGCCGCCCACGGCCGAGAGGCGCTTGCGGTCGCCGTGGAACTCCTTCATGGCCCAGTCGACGAAGGCAAACAGCCGCCGCCTGGCGTATGGCCGGACGACGCCCTGCTTGAAGGACTTCAGCGTGCCCAGCGCCTCGTGGCAGCCGTACCAGAACGACCGGACGGGCCCGTCGCGCCCGGAGATCAGGATGGTGTCCCGCCGGTGGGGCGTGGCCGGGCGCATGAACTGATCCTTGGTCAGGAACACGCGCACCGGCGCCGGCCTGGGCGGATCAGCGGGGACGTAGACGCTCCAGTTGTGGCACTGGTTCGGCAGGTTCGCAAGCGGCGGCGCCGCCCACTGCACGTAGTAGCGCCGCTGGCCGGGATAGTCCCAGAAGACCTTCAGCGTGCCGGCGGCCTGGAAGACCGGCTCGCCGGCCCCGACGGTTTCGGCCAGCGGCTCGCTCGTGGCGTTGGCGGCCGAGAAGTCGACCGTGTTGGTCACGCCGTTGACGCTCGTGGCGACGGCGTAATACGCCTTCTCCGCCTTTCCCGGGTTGTGCACGTAGAGACCGGACCCCCGCGGCAGGGGCTTGCCGGAATCGTCGATCACGAAGCGGTCCACGACGACCTCGTCCATCTCCGGCATGTTCATGGTGTAGCCGCCGAAGTACCACTGCCGGGAGAGCTTGCGGGCGAAGGCGATGTCCTCGGCCGAGCGCTTGCGGTGCATGTAGATCAGCCGCTCCAGTGACCGGCCCTCGACGTTGTAGCACGAAAGCGGCTCGACCTGGGCCAGGCATTCGGCCTGGTGGATGTTCCCGGCCGTGATCGGCTGCGTGTGGCGGTAGAGGCGATAGCGGACCGCGCCGTTGGCGTCCATCTCGGCCAGGGCCTTTTTCAGGGCGCCCCAGGTCACATTCTCCTCGGCGATGCGCTTGTCGATCTCCCGCCAGGTGATGAAGGTCTGCCCGGCCCGGTGGAAGACGCGCAGGCCCGAGGGCTGCTTGGGCGGGTCCTTGACCTTGCCCTCATATTCGATGTCCAGACAGATGCTCCGTGCGTCGAGCTT
>Ga0315541_1000546_pt1 | contig 40078 bp, 39 predicted proteins | sample SalMarSW160190MG_FD_203095 | JGI IMG/M metagenome (GOLD analysis project Ga0315541, IMG submission 203095) | Salt marsh sediment microbial communities from the Plum Island Ecosystem LTER, Massachusetts, United States - Salt Marsh Sediment SW1601-190 ...
GAGTGGTGAGCTCATCCACAGGTATGGTGAAGAATCCTTGAATTTGAGGGGCGTGGAGGTCTACGGTGAGCAATCTATTAGCTCCAGCGGTAGTAATCAGGTCGGCAATCAAGCGAGCAGTGATAGGAACCCTGGGTTGGTCTTTTTTATCAGTGCGGCTATAGCCATAATAAGGAACGACAGCGGTAATTCGCCCCGCTGAAGCTCGCCTGGAGGCATCGAGCATGATAAGTAACTCAACCAGGCTTTTGTTAACTGGAGAGCAAATGGGCTGAATGATAAAAACGTCCCGTTCCCGGACATTCTCGAGGATGCGCACAAAAATGTTCTCATTGCTAAACTCAAAGACCTCAACCTCCCCCAGGGGTATGCCTAAGTAATCGCACACAGACCCTGCTAGGGTAGGGTGAGCAGTGCCGCTGAACACTTTTAATTCGTCCATCATTATCTTTTAGCTATCTGAATACTAACTTGATTATAGCATGAAATCATCGCTGTTTCTTGGACATGTTTTTCTTTCATCCTCCGGTTTCTCGCCTTGTTTCAGATTTTCGTCACAAGGTTGTACAGTGCGGACTTTAAAATATCGGAGGAACGAAAAGATATTACCGGAGATTCTTTTGTTATCGATATTCGTAGGCTCAGAAAGCGCAAAGCAGTTATTTTCTATGTCCTGGGTTGTTTTTCATTAAAACATGTGAAACTGCTTTATCAATCTGAAAGTTTCTTCCACCACCCATTATACTTCCTCTTCTTCCGTTGGTCTTTCCTTCGATTCGTCCACGTCAAGTTCTTCTTCTCCACTCGATTTTGCTTCTCTCAACTGGAAATAGACAAGAATCTTGGCTGTGATGCTGAACGGACCCACTATCAAGCCGGAGAGAAAGCTTCCTATTACCGGTGTCTGGCTGATAATTGCTGACATCGCCCCAAAGGTTAAGAAGATTGCGAAAAGCTTCCACCAATTACCCTTTACTAGTTTCCAGCTTGTTTTTAGCCCAAAATTATTTTCAAGGACGCATGCCGGTGCATAAAGGTATAGTCTTATCGCAACGTAAAGCCCGATTATGAAGAGAAAGCCCATTGCCACTCGAGGAACAATGTTGGAAGGTCCCACGTCCTGAACTAGCGGAGCCATGCTTATAAACGGGTAATTAGTGATCGCTATCGTCAAGCCAGCAACCATTAAGATGGAAATCGCTGAGCCTGCGATAGCTGGGACCATGAGCTTGGGGACTTTTTTAAGTCCTTTAGATAAGGCTTCTTTTAACCCCAGTTTACTTCCTTTCTCAAGTTCCGTTAATTTAAGGATAGCCCCAGCCGATGCCCATACCCTGAAAAAGAAGCCGACGATAAAATAAAGGAGCGAAAGAAGGATAGAAAGCATCGGAGGGGTATTTTGAGGAGTCCCAAAAAGGATGAAAGTTCTTAGATAACTGGTAATTATGCTTGCAGTCGGAAATATCGCGGGCAAGATAAAAAGTACTATGAGGGCAGGGTCCTTCTTGAGAAGGTTGAAAGACCTTTTTACTGTGTTGATTATTTTCAATTCGGACATTATCCAGACCTTTAATCTTAATTACCTTAGCACAGTCAAAAATTTTTGACGATAGCCAAAAACACAAAGCCAAAGACGTCCCCTTTGAAATATTTCCGCGCCGATGTGTATGTCCAGTTTCAGCTTCCTTGCCAAAAGCAGGTAGAGGGATTAATCCAAGTAAAGAAATTAAGCGAGGAAGAGATGTCTTATGCCAGCCCTGGAATGGGGAACCGTTGGCACATCTCTCGTACCTCCTGGTGGACTTGTTCTTGTGCACGCTTATCCCCCGAAGGAGAAAGCACTTTGACAATGAGAGAAGCAATGCGCTTCATCTCCTCTATGCCAAAACCTCTCGTGGTCACCGCTGGGGTGCCCAGCCTGATACCGCTTGTAATCATTGGTGGCTTGGGATCAAAAGGAACGGTATTTCTATTTACCGAGATGCCCGCTGCTCCTAAGGCCTCCTCAGCATCCTTGCCGCTTATCCCCTGAGGGGAAAGGTCAACGGGGACAATGTGGTTATCTGTGCCCCCGGAAACAATACGCATCCCATATCTCTGGAGTTCGGAAGCCAAAACGCGGGCATTCTCCAGCACTGACTTCTGGTAATCAACAAACTCGGGTTGCATAGCTTCAAATAAGCACACGGCTTTGGCGGCGATGATATGCATGAAAGGACCACCCTGCATCCCGGGGAAAACTGCAGCATCAATAGCTGAAGCCAGCTCTTTATCACATAAAATAAAGCCACCCCGGGGTCCCCGCAAGGTCTTTTGCGTGGTGGCAGTCGTAACTTGAGCACAGGATACAGGAGAGGGATGAAGTCCAGCGGCTATTATTCCCGCTATGTGAGCCATGTCAACCAATAATTTAGCACCCACCTTATCAGCTATATAACGAAGCCTCTCAAAATCAATAATACGGGAGTAACTACTCGCCCCAGCTATTATCAACTTAGGTTTATGCTCCAGAGCTAACCCTTCAATTTCGTCGTAGTTAAGCATCTCGGTTTTGGGATCGACTCCGTAAGGGACAAAGTTATACCATTTTCCGGAGAAATTGACCTCAGAGCCATGGGTGAGATGCCCGCCATGGCTGAGGCCCATCCCCATAACAGTATCTCCGTGTTCCAACAGAATTGAATAGGCTGCCATGTTGGCTTGACTGCCACTATGAGCTTGGACATTGGCATGCTCGGCTTTAAATAGCTTTTTAGCCCTTTCGATAGCCAAATTTTCAATTTCGTCTATGTTGATACAACCGCCATAATAGCGGTGCCCGGGGTATCCTTCAGCATATTTGTCAGTTAGCACCGAGCTTTGGGCCTCAAGCACTGCTCGGCTGGCATGGTTTTCAGAGGCAATAAGATTTATGGTGCTTGCTTGCCTCTCTGCCTCCAGGCTTAGGATTTGAGCTACTTTGCTATCACGTTGTGCCAAGGAAAATGCCTTTGCGGTCTTCAAATTTGTGTTATAATAGTACTTAATATTTCATTCTCGGTCAATAAGAAATACCCATCAAAGTGGGTTCCTGCAGCACAATTGACAGAACATGTTTACAGTGATAAATTAATCTATTTAGCAATTAAAAGGGGAGAGTGCTAAATGGCTGTAAGGGAAAGAAGAGAAACCGTTCTCAGGGTGATAATTGAAGATTATATCACTGGAGCAGTACCAGTAGCTTCGAGTGCTATCGTGGAAAAGTATGGCTTGAAGGTAAGCCCGGCTACAATCCGCAATGATACAGCATACTTAGAACGAGAAGGATATGTTATCCACCCCCACCGTTCGGCCGGAAGCATACCTACTGATAAGGCTTACCGCTACTATGTGGAATTGATAGGGGAGGAGATTGAACCTCCCCGTGTTGAGCAGTATCTAATTCATCAGATATCTCAGGAAGCAAAAGAAGAGCTAGAGCAGTGGCTAAGGACGGTGGCAGCGCTTTTGGCGCGCCTTGTTCACAACCTGGTAGTAATAACCACTCCCAAAGCGGTTCGCTGTCGCTTTAAGCATCTCGATTTGGTAGCCTTGCAGGATTTCATGGCTTTGCTGATCGTGGTTTTGTATGAAGCAAAAGTTAGACGGCAGGTCTTGTCTTTTAGTAGAAAGGTTAGCCAGGATGAGCTAACAAAGCTAGCTAACAAACTTACTTCTATTTACGCCGGGATGACCAGCAGCGAGATCTCGGCTAAAAAAGAGGGAATTTCTTCTGAAGAAAGGCAGATATCTGAGTGTTTAGCAGAAATAGTAGCTGCCGAAGACAAGCTAGAATATGGTGAGCCTTATCTTGAAGGAATATGTTTGCTACTGAGTCAACCAGAGTTTACCAACAGCCCTAGAATGCTTAAGATTTTAGAGGTGCTGGAAGGAGAGGATTGGCTTAGAAATGTATTTTGCCAAGAATTTAGCAAGGGAGGGGTAAAGGTAGTCATTGGTGAGGAAAATCCAGAGCCAGCATTACAGGACTTGAGCTTAGTAACTAGCCAGTATGGAGTACCTGATAAGGCCAGTGGTATTGTGGGAGTGATTGGCCCCAAACGAATGGACTACGCCAAGGCTATTTCTTCGCTTAACTGGCTCTCAGCATTGCTAAGCAACTCAGTGGCTGAATACATCTAAAGGAGGTCTAACGTTGGCTGAGGGTGACGAGGTAGTCGAAGCAGGAATTGAGCAAGCTGAAGATATAGAAACGTTGCAGCAAGCTCTAGCTGAGGAGAAGGAAAAGGCAGAAAAATATTTGGCCAACTGGCAAAGAAGCCAGGCGGATTTTGATAATTATAAGAAACGTAGTGAGCAGGAAATAGGGGAGGTCATCGAGTTTGCTATTAGTGCACTTATTTCTAACCTGCTGCCTGTCATGGATGACTTGGAGAGAGCCTTAGCTTCAGTTCCTGCTGAGCTCGAGGAATCAAATTGGACTGAAGGTATCAAGCTCATTTATAATAAATTTAAGGCAACCCTGGAGGCACAAGGGCTGGCCGAGATTCAAGCTAGAGGGGAACCCTTTGATCCTCGCTTGCACGAAGCTGTAATGCAGCAGGAAGGGGAGGAAGGAATGGTTATTGAGGAAACACAAAAAGGCTATAAATTTAGAGGAAAGGTAATTCGTCCTAGCCTAGTGATAGTTGGTAAGGGAGAAGAAAAGGAAGAACAAAGCAAACAACTCAGAAGGAGAAGTAGAAATGGGAAGAGCGATAGGAATTGATTTAGGTACTACATTAAGTGCCGTAGCGGTGATGGAGGGAGGCGACCCTAAGATCATACCCAGTGCTGAAGGCGGCAATCTCGTTCCTTCAATAGTAGCGATAGGTAAAGGTGGGGAAAGATTGGTAGGAGAGTTAGCCAAGCGCCAGGCAATAGTCAATCCTGAGAATACTATATTCAGCATAAAGCGCCTTATCGGGCGTAAATTTAAGGACTCCACTGTTCAGGAAGATATGAAGCGCCTACCATATGAGATTACCGCGGCTTCCAATGGCGATTGCCGAGTTGTAATGGGGGGCAAGGATTATAGCCCCCAGGAAATATCAGCCATGATATTGCAAAAGTTGAAGACTGATGCTGAGGCTTATCTTGGAGAGAAGGTCGACGAAGCTGTAATCACCGTGCCAGCCTATTTTAACGATAGCCAGCGAAATGCCACTAAAGATGCCGGCACCATAGCCGGGCTTAACGTTTTGCGTATTATTAACGAGCCTACAGCATCATCGCTGGCTTACGGAATGGACAAGAAACAGGATCAAACCATTGCCGTCTATGACCTTGGTGGTGGGACTTTCGATATTTCCATCCTGGACATAGGAGAGGGTACTTTCCAGGTTAAGGCAACCAATGGTGATACCCACCTCGGTGGCGATGACATAGACCAGAGGATTATGGACTGGGTATGTGCTGAATTTAAGAAGGAACAAGGCATCGATTTGAAGCAGGACAAGATGGCATTACAGAGGTTGAAGGACGTTGCTGAAAAGGCCAAGAAGGAACTATCTACAGTGGCTCAAACAGAGATAAGCCTCCCCTTTATTACTGCCGATGCCAGCGGTCCCAAGCATCTTAGCATGACATTAACTCGAGCCAAGCTAGAACAACTATCCGCTGATTTGATAGAAAAGAGCATCGAGCCTTGCCGCCAGGCCCTGAGCGATGCCGGGCTCACGGCAAGCCAAATCAATAATGTGATTCTTGTCGGTGGTCAGACAAGGATGCCCAAAGTTCAGGATACCTTAAAGCAATTCTTTGGCCGGGAGCCTGTCAAGGGAATCAATCCCGATGAGGCAGTAGCTTTAGGTGCTGCCATTCAGGCTGGGGTACTTAAGGGTGAAGTCGGTGAAGTTCTTCTTCTCGATGTCACCCCACTCACTCTGGGGATAGAAACGCTAGGAGGGGTAGCGACACCGCTTATTTCTCGCAACACCACAATACCCACTAAAAAGAGCCAGATTTTTAGCACTGCTAGTGACAATCAACCAAGCGTTGAAATACACGTTCTTCAAGGGGAACGTCCTATGGCTGCTGATAACCGAACGTTGGGACGCTTCATGCTTGATGGCATTCTGCCGGCGCCACGAGGTATGCCCCAGATTGAGGTGACTTTCGATATAGATGCCAATGGCATTCTTAATGTTAGCGCTCTTGATAAGGGCACGGGTAAAGAACAAAAAATTACTATTACCGCCTCTAGCGGATTGAGCAAAGAGGAAGTGCAAAAGATGAGCCGAGAGGCTGAGCAACATGCTGCTGAGGATGCTAAACGTAAAGAGGAAGTGGAGGTGCGCAATTCTGCTGACAGCTTGGCTTACACCGCAGAAAAAACTCTCCGTGACCACGGAGATAAGATACCCGCCGATGTAAAACAGGACATAGATGCTAAGATAGCCAGTGTAAAGTCAGCTCTTCAAGGACAAGACGTAAAAGCCATTCGTAATGCTATGCAAGAGCTATCGCAGGCTATGCAGAAGGTTGGAGAATCGCTTTACCAGAAACCAGAGCAGCCCCCACCTGGCGGAGAGGAACCTGGCGGAGAGGAACCTGGGGGGGGAGAAGAAGGCACGGTGGAAGGGGAGTTCCGCGAGGTCTAAGCAATCCCGACGAAGTCGGGATTAGCACCTAGTTCCCGGAAATTGGAGACGCGAAGTCGCATTTCTCCCAAGGAGCATAATGGTAACGTTTGAACTGGAACGATTTGACATAACCGCTAACAAAATCTGGCAAAAGGCGCGAGAAGAAAATCGGTTGACTCATAACCCCTCTGATGAGGAACTGAGAGGACTTGTGGAAAAACAGCCGGGGGTTAGGAAAACGATTTATGGAAACTTTGTCGCCCAAAGTGAGCCTACTTCCAGGTCAGCAATGTTCACCAAAAACAGTGTTGACCATCCCTTTGGCGAGGATGAACTAAAGTTGTTAGCTCAGTGTGAAAAGGCTTTGGGCAAGGAAAGATTGATTTCCATAGACAGAATTGTGGGCAATGAAAATAGTAATACCACGGTTAGGTTAATTGTTCCTGAGCGGTTTGCCCATGTTGCCTACGGAGGGAAGAACCTTTTTATACCCCCAAAGGGGGAAGTCAAAAAGCCAACCTACCACATCTTATTCTTCGCTGACGAGGCTTTTGAAACTAACCAGTCAAAGCCGCTCCCCGAGAGAGACATCACTATCAGATTGGCTATGCTGGATGACGGAAGGTTTGTCAAGATAATCAGGAATGGCAACTACATAGGTGAATATAAGAAGGGGGTTTTCGCCGCTGAGGATTGGGTAACTAAGATGAGAAGGGGGGGGATCTTCTTACATACTGGCTGTAGAGAGGATTACCTTCAATCAGCACACGGGGACTATCGGATGGCGAGGACGTTACTTGTGGCATTAAGTGCCAACGGGAAAACAACTACAACCTGTAGAATCCTGGCCAGAAAAGGGAAGGAGAAATCCTGGCTTATTCAGGATGATGGGGGGACTCTCATGCCCGATGGTTCCTTTCATGGCTTTGAAGCCGGGGGAATATTTGTGAAAACAGAAGGCGTGAATCCCGGAGAGCAAATCGAAATATTTTACGGACTGTTGAAACCGGAAACTGTCTGCGAGAATGTTTACGTAACCGAAGACGGAGATTTTGACCTTTTCAATTTCGAAAGAACATCCAATGGCAGAGCAGTGGTATTAAGAAGAGATTTTATGCATGCCAGTCCCTATATCGATGTGGATAGGATTGATAATCTGATTCTTATCACCAGGGGGCCCCTGATTCCAGCAATATCAAAGCTAAGCCGGGAGCAAGCAGCAGCCTTGATGGTTCTGGGACAGGCAATGGAATCCTCGGCTGGTGACCCAACCCAGGCAGGGAAAATTAGGAGCGAGTTTTTCTACGACCCCTTTGTCGCCGGAGACCTAGCCGAGCATGCTAATATATTTTATGAGATAATAAAAGGTATTCCCCACCTAGATTACTATTTGATAAATACTGGAGGAATAGGAGAAGGAGAATATTACAAAGATGTAAGATTGGAATTTACCATGGCAATACTCGATTCTTTACTAAGAGGAGGTTTAGAAGATTGGGTAGATTCCCCCACGGGCTTTAAGGTGCCCAGGGCGATAAGATATGTAGATGATATTTACTTGCATCCTGAGAAACTTTACTCCAGGGCTGAATTTGAAGAAAAGCAGAGGAAACTTAACAAAAGTAGATGCGAATCCGTGAAAGAGCTCGGAGACTCTTTACATCCTGATATAAGGGAACTTTTTAGCAAGCCCAACTCCGATGAAATCGGAGTATAGTAGAACTGCAGGTCTCACACAGTTCGTGTGGAATTTGGTGTAGGATAGCTGTAAATCATATGGAGGACAAGAAGTGGTAGAGTTCGCTGAACTTTATGAAAGGTTAAAGAAGGAGAAAGCAGAGCTGTTAGAGAAACTAGAACAGTTGAGGACTCTCGGTCAACCGTCGGCAGAGAGAAAGGAAGGCAGTCCATTTGGCAAAAGGGAAGAAGAAGCCGATGAAGCCTCCGAACTAGAGAAAAGACTGGCCTTGGAAGAAAGGCTGGGAGAGTCTCTTAATGAGGTTGAGCATGCCTTACAAAAATATGAAGCTGGCACTTATGGATTGTGCGATTCCTGTGGGCAAGCTATAGAGCAAGCTCGCCTTGAGGCCATACCTCAAGCAAGCTTATGTCTGAACTGTAAGGCTCAGCAGGCAAAGGAAACAAAAGGGGCAAGATAAAGGGCCGCCAAGTAGATTGGTGCCCAGTAAAATAACGAATTTCGTGGGTGAAGATAAATCAAAAGTTTCTCCGGGCAAGTATAGAGGCAGATTAAGGTTACTTCTGATTGTCGCTGCCTTGGTGGTTACCCTTGACCAACTGAGCAAGCTGTGGATCGACGCCAATCGACCCCAAATAGAGTTGTTGCCAGGATTCCTTGATTTAGTCTACGTTGAAAATACTGGTGCCATTTTTGGTTTGTTTTCCAACCACACCGAGGTTTTCACCGCACTCGGCATAGCTGGTTCGGTCATTATCCTGGTGTTTCTCTATTACTTCCCCCCAGCTACCACCGTGGGTACGGTGTCCTTCGCTCTGATTGTGAGCGGGGCTGTGGGCAATCTCATAGACCGCATTCGCCTTCGCTACGTAATTGATTTTATCAGTATTCACTTGCAAGAACTCTTCCGCTGGCCTGCCTTCAACATCGCTGACGCAGCTTTAGTAGTGGGTATCTTTGCTCTTATTTATTACTTTTATAAGTCGGGGGTATTTAGAAAAGCATATGAACGCAACCACAGACCCCAAAATTAAGACATTGCAATTCAACTCCCCTGTTCCTGACATCCGCCTTGATAAGTATTTAACCCAGGTTCTTCCACAATTCTCGCGCGCTTATTTACAGAAATTAATTGTTCAAGGTTATATTCTGGTCAACGGGCAAAGGACAAAGGCGAACCAGAGATTAAACAAGGTCGATAGGATAACGGTCGAGCTTCCTCCCTTGCCTGTCCGTCCTTTAGCTGAATCAATTCCTTTAACTATAATTTATGAAGATGAGGACATATTGGTCATAGATAAACCTGCTGGATTGACAGTTCACCCTGCCCCGGGGCATCCCAGCCATACTTTAGTCAATGCTGTCTTAGCTTATTGCCCCGGCCTGGCCACGAGCAACGAGCTAATGCGCCCAGGCATAGTTCACAGACTAGATAAAGATACATCGGGGCTCATAGTCATTGCCAAAAACGATTTTGCCCGAGAATATTTAGCCGCACAGTTCAAAGGCCGCACTGTGACCAAAGGATATCTGGTCCTCGTTAAAGGAAGGCTATCCCCGGAACAGGGGATAATTGAAGCACCTATCGGGCGAGACCCTCATAGTAGACGGAGGATGGCAATAGTAGAAGCAGGGAAAGAGGCTAGCACCCAATATCAAGTCCGGAAATACCTGGATGACTACATTTTAGTCGAAGTCACCCCCCTAACAGGGCGCACACATCAAATCAGAGTACACCTGTCAGCTATCGGCTGTCCGGTCGTCGGTGACCCAATTTACGGAATAAAATCGGCTCATCTTAACAGGCAATTTATTCATGCCTATCGCCTTGGCTTTCGTCTACCATCAACTAAGCAATACCAGGAATTTACCTCGCCCTTACCTATGGACCTGGAGCGAGCTTTGGAGTACTTAGCCCGAAACGCCTAAAAGGCTTGTCAAAACATGATAAGAAATCTTGGCATTGCCATAGTTTCTTTATGGTGCTTCCCTACCATGTAGGCACAGGTCATAATTGCCCTTTTAAAGCGCAGGTTTTTCGAATCACTACTCAGATGAACGAGCGCAGTTTCTTGCAGGGATAAGCCTTGTTTGGTATGATTGGGGAGATAAAATGGACAAAATAGAGTTAGAGGTTACTAACCGAGAGATTCTCGGTAAAAAAGTCAAGCATTTGCGCCGCCAGGGAATTACCCCAGTGCATCTTTTCGGTCACGGTATCAAGTCTCTGGCACTACAGTGTGACTCTGGTGAACTTGAACGAGTTTTAGCTCAAGCTGGGCACACAGGGCTTATTGGCCTCAAGCTCGATAAGGAGAAGAAGCCAAGGCCCGTTGTGGTTCGCGAATTTGATAGAGATTGGCGGAGGGGGAAATTGGTCCATGTAGACTTTTATCAGGTAAAAATGGAGGAAAAGATAAAGTTAGAGGTTCCTGTTGTCTTAGTCGGAGAAGCGCCAGCCCTGAAGTTTAAAGACAATATGCTGGAGCATGAGCTTGAGGCTTTGACTGTAGAGTGTTTACCGGCAAAAATCCCCGCTAGCCTGGAAGTGGACATCAGTTCCTTCACCGAGCCAGGGCAAGCGATAAGAGTCAAGGATATCGCCCTGGATAAAGATATTACCGTTCTTAATGACCCAGAGTTGGTTGTGGTGAAAATTAGTGCGCAACTTGTGGAAAAGGTAGAAGAGGAGCTAGTAGAGGTGGCGGAGGAAGCGGTTGAAGCTCCAGAAACGGCTGCGCCAGGTAAAGAAGAATCAGAAGAAACATAATCGTCTAACTTACCTGGCAATTGCTTCTGTATCTATACGGATACAGTGGGTTTGACACGCTGGCAAACCCCTGATATAATACCCGAAATTAAATGCTAGCTCTCTCCGAGCTGTCTTGCCTAAAGAGAATCCATGGCAAGCAGCCGGTAGGCTAAAAAGCCTCGAGGGCACAGATAGAAATGTCTGTGCCTCCCGTGCTAGGAAAGGAGGGAATATGAAGCTTGGTTTTTGGACAGCACCGTTTTTGTGACGGTGCTTTTTTGTTCTCGCTTGTTGCTTCCTTTAAACCACGTCGTAATTTCGCTGATTCGTTAAGCAGAAGTATTTGTGACTCTGGAGGTAAGTATGAAGAAAATAAGTATGAAGACGACAGTGATCGCACTGGCTGTCATAGCAGTCGCCGTACTCGTTAGTGTCATTGTAGCGACATCTGCTCCCGCAGGACTAAGGGTAGCAACCACTACCAGCCTTTACGACACCGAATTGTGGGATGCTCTGGAGCCCATATTTGAGCAAGGATATGACGTCGACTTGCAGATAACAGCTAAAGGCACCGGCATGGCTTTGGAATTAGGTCAAAGGGGTGATGTGGATGTGGTTACCGTCCATGACCCCCTTCAAGAGGCAGCATTTATAGCCGGTGGCTACGCTGTTGAAGCAGAAGGATATGGTGCGGAGCGAGTCCCCTGGGCTTATAACTATTTCATCATCATAGGCCCTGAGGCTGACCCCGCAGGCATTAGGGGCTTGACTCCAGAAGAAGCCTTCCAAAGAATCCAGCAAGTGGGTGAGGATGTCCCGGGGGCGGTTAAATTCGTCTCTCGAGGGGATAACTCGGGAACTCACGGCAAAGAAAAAGCCGTCTGGGCAGCAGCCGGCTATAATTACACAGAGGATATTCAAGGGACCGGAGCGACCGCTAGCTGGTATCTCGAAGCTGGGTCAGGCATGGGGGCAACACTAGTTATGGCTAACGAGAAAATTGCTTACACCCTGACAGACAAGGGAACCTTCCTCGCTTACCAAGGCGACTTGGATTTGGTACCCTTGGTAGACACAGGGGATATTCTGCTCAATGTCTACTCGGTGCTCATCTGCAAGAACGGCAGCAATCTTGAGATGGCTCATAATCTGGTAGATTTCCTCAGAGCACCTGAAATCCAGGCTTTAATCGCCGGATTTGGCGTGCCGGAATACGGAGGACCACTATTCTACCCCTATGATCCAGAGATTTGCGGGTAATAATCTTAAAGAGAGGAGGTATGACATGCCAGTCATAGCAGCGATAGTGAAGTGTAAGAAGTGCGGTTCTGAGGTAAGGTCAGACTGGAAGTTCTGCCCTAACTGCGCTGACAAGATTACCTGCACCGGCAAGTACGAAGCCTGTGCCAAGAAATAGCATATTAAAGCAATTGGGGAAAATTGACTGAAATATGGGACGGCCTTACTAAGGCTATAGAACTCCTTATATCCCTCGACCCGGAAGTGATGGAGATAGCTGGAAGGTCCTTGAGGATTTCGGGGACATCTTGTCTCCTGGCCTCTCTGATCAGCTTACCACTGGGGAGCTTAATACACTTCCATCACTTCCGTGGGAAAAGGGCCTTAATAAATATCATCCAGACGCTGTTCAGCGTGCCCACTGTTGTTGTTGGCTTGTTTGTTTTTGTGCTATTTTCCCGGGCAGGGCCACTGGGTGGCTTAGGCATAATGTTCACTCCCACTGCTATGGTGATTGGCCAGATGATCCTTGTCACTCCCCTATTGCTGGGTTTGACCATTTCCGCGTTGAGCGGTGTAAGTAGGGAGATTGTGGATACCGCCACATCGCTTGGTGCCAGCAGCTTTCAGACCGTCTTGCTTGTACTGAGGGAGGCAAGGTATGCTGTGCTGGCTGCTGTGATAATGGGCTTTGGTAGGGCTATCTCAGAGGTGGGATGTGCTCTGATGGTCGGTGGAAATTTCAAGGGCGTCACCAGGGTGTTGACTACAGCGGCATATCTGGAGACAAGTAAGGGTGAGCTGGAACTAGCTATAGCGCTGGGCATAATTCTTTTGTTCCTGGCACTTATCATTAACATCGTCCTAAATAGGCTGCAGCAGAGGTAAGGGATGTCTTTAATAGAAGTAACGGGACTAAACCACAGATATGGTGAGCAGGCGATACTGGAGAATATCAACCTTAGCGTTGATAGAGGCGAAGTGTTTGCTTTAATCGGGCCCACCGGGGCGGGCAAAACAACGCTTTTACGTATTATAGACCTGCTAGAAGTCCCTAGCGCGGGGGAAATCTATTTTGATGGCAGATGCATCCCCCGGTCGGGGAAACAAAGATTGGAGATACGTCGCCGGATGTCATTTATACACCAGAAACCTCAGGTATTTAATTTGAGTGTCTATGACAACGTTGCTTGTGGCTTAGGATGGAGGGGAGAAGAAAAGAACAGGATTGCCGGGAAAGTTGACCATATTCTGGAAATGGTTGGGTTAAAAGGCTGTAAGAGTAGAAATGCCCGGACACTTTCTGGTGGGGAGGCGCAGAGAGTAGCTTTAGCCAGGTCCCTGGTGCTCGAACCCGAGGTGTTGTTATTGGACGAGCCGACAGCTAACCTTGACCCTGTTTCCACAGCAAAGATTGAGCAGTTAATTTCATATGTTGCCAGGCAACGTAACACTACCATGATAATGGCAACGCATGATATGTCTCAAGGGCAGCAACTTGCTGACAGGATAGGGGTGCTCCTTGATGGCAGACTTGTCCAAACAGGCAATGCCACCGACATATTCCGTTCACCCCAAAACGAAGAGGTGGCTCATTTTGTCGGCATGGAGAACATCATAGAGGGTGTAATAATTGCGAACAACGAAGGTATAGCCACGGTAAATATAGGCGGCAATGCTATACAGGCAGTTTCTAACTACCCCGCCGGAAAGGAGGTATATGCTTGCATCAGGCCTGAAGATATCACTTTAGCTTTATCTAGCACCCAGAGTTCGGCGAGGAATTCTTTTCAGGCCGAGGTTACCCAAGCAACCTCTCTTGGACCGCTTAGCCGGGTGGAAATAAATTGTGGCTTCCGTCTAGTAGCTTTGGTCACCAAAATATCAGCAGAAGAATTGAATTTACAAGTGGGCAGGGAAGTCTATGCTACTTTCAAAGCTACTGGGGTGCATATTATAGAAAAGGAAAGCTAGTTAATGACCAGAATCCTAGACGATTTAATCTCCAGCTTAACTGGAGACAGCGTAGTCCGTGAGGTACATACTTGTGTCTTCTGGACCGCAGTGCTAAGCAAGCACTGCGGTCTGGCTTCCACTTTCCATGAGCCACATCCATATCACAGGCCAGTGAGAAATGTGGGGAGCTTAACTGGACTATCGGCATTAGAGCTGGCACAATATGCCAGGTCGGACAATGTTCTGGAAGCATCTATTGGGATGGCAACCATTAATTCGATAATAGATATTGATGAAGCTAGATACGTTAGGGAAAATGCTCTTGATGTTCTGGCACTAAAAGGAAGGGGCAGAAATATAGCTATAGTAGGTCGCTTCCCGTGGATTCCAAAGCTGCGAACGATAGCAAGGACGCTGTGGGTCATAGAGCAAAGCCCTCAAGAAGGAGAATTGCCAGCAGAGGCGGCGGAAGAAGTGTTGCCTCAAGCTGATGTGGTTGGCCTTACGGGGACTTCATTCGTAAATCACACCGTTGACAGGTTGCTAGACTTAAGTAAGAATAGCTTTGTTGTCATCGTGGGGCCCACCACCCCTTTATCGCCAGTTTTGTTTGATTATGGTGTGGATATCCTCGCTGGAGTAACGGTAGTCGAACCTGATAAGACAATTCGTTCCATCAGCCAGGGTGCCATTTTCAGCCAGGTGGAAGGTGTGAGGCTTGTAACCATGGCTAAGGAGAGAAAGAATGACAGGACCTCTTGATTCTTTCGGACGGAGCATAAATTACCTCAGGATTTCAGTTACCGACCGTTGCAACCTGCGCTGCCTCTATTGCATGCCACCCGAAGGTGTTCCCCAGATATCCCATAGCGAGATTCTCTCCTACGAGGAGATTCAGACTGTCGTCCGAGCAGCGGCAGAGCTGGGCATCAACAAGATAAGGCTCACTGGTGGCGAGCCCCTGGTTAGGGCTGACTTACCCAAGCTCATTAAGATGCTCTCTCAAATAAAGGGAATTGAAGAGCTATCGTTGACGACAAATGGGACGATTCTCAAGAAATATGCTCTGGAACTTAAGCAAGCAGGCTTGTCTAGAGTTAATGTTAGCCTGGACACGCTTAAAGCCGATAAATTTCGATACATAACCCGTCTTGGAGAATTGAAAACCGTTCTTGAGGGTATCGAGACAGCAAAGGAGGCTGGCTTCGAACCGGTCAAGATAAACACGGTGATCATGCGGGGAATAAACGATGATGAGATACTAGATTTTGCCAGGATGACCTATGAAGACGGATGGCATGTTAGATTCATCGAGCTTATGCCCTTCAAGGGTGCAGCGGAGTTTGTACCTTCCATTGAATTGCGACAACATATTAGTCTGCTTGGCAAGCTCGAGCCCTGTGCGTCCATAACTGGCAACGGACCTGCTATGTACTACCGCTTGGCTGGAGCCAAGGGCACTATAGGCTTCATCAGTCCCCTCACCGAGCCCTCCTTTTGCTCCCGGTGTAACCGCATGCGACTTACTCCAGATGGCAAGCTACGCCCTTGTCTTCTGGGAGAAGATGAGATTGACTTAAAAACGCCGCTACGCAATAATGCCTCGATGGAGGAGCTAAAAAGCCTGATTCTAAAGGCAGTTGCTTCCAAGCCGGAGCATCATCATTTGGAGGGAGGCAATGTCAGGCTGGTAAACCGAAAAATGTCGCAGATTGGAGGTTGAGAATGGAGTTAGGGCAAATTCACATGATAGACGTTACCCAGAAAAAAGAAACAGAACGCCAGGCCATGGCCAAAGGCAAGGTGCAGATGAAACCCGCTACCTTAGAACTTATCCGTAAAGGAGAACTGGAAAAAGGAGACGTCTTAGCCGTAGCAAAAACGGCTGGAATCATGGCCGCAAAAGAAACTCACCGCCTCATACCTCTGTGTCACCCTCTCCAGCTCACCCACATTGCAGTTGAATTTCATCTCCCCGAAAATGGCAATTTTGTTGAGATTACCGCCAGCGCTAAGGGAGTTGGGAAAACGGGATTTGAAATGGAGGCGCTAGTAGCGGTATCTGTAAGTGCTCTGACTATCTATGACATGTGCAAAGCAGTGGACAAAAGCATGACCATTGGAGAGATTCGCCTGATAAGAAAGAGCGGAGGCAAGAGCGGGCTTTATGTCGCCGGCGGATGATATAGAAGGGCAACCTTAGACAATTCCAGCTATCTTGAACAACCTCTGAGTATCTTTGTGTAGGTTCGCCACATCCAGGAATCCTCTTTTCACATGCAAGCTTGTTCTCTCGCCCAATTTGATAATTCTAATCTGAGATTGCTTTGGCATTTGGTCCGAGCGATGAGGCCCTGACTCAATATCATTAGCCTTCAGGGGGATGTTTTGCATTTAACTCTTGCAGCACCAGCTTAACCACTTCGGGAATTGCCTGCTCCACCTCGGGCGTGCATTTCTCGCTGAAGTTAGTAATGTCTTTTGCCTCCACAGCGAATATAGTGATTTTTTGGGGCATTGCTAGGTTAAGCACATTTCCTAATTCCAGAGCAGTGGCCAGGTTTATTTGATGAGGTGAGGAAAAGTGTTTGGCGAAGGAAAAATCCTGAGGCTCCATACGATATATCTGGCCTGCTTGCCCCTTTTCAGTTTGAACGGCATCGATGATAATAACTTTATCATAGCCTACGATAGAATCTAAGAGGCGGAGCCCAGCTTCACTTGTTTCAGCTACAGTTATTTGGGGGTCCTCGAGCTTTTCCCCTACCTCTTGGGCCACCCTAATCCCCGCTCCGTCATCAGATAAAATAGGATTTCCCAGCCCTAAAACCAGGGTTTTCATTTCGATTTGCGAAAACTTGTTATTAGATGCCCTGGCTCAGTTTCTTAAGCTCGTTGCCCTGGGCATCATAGATGGTCACTTCCAGAGGCAATTGGCCGGGGAGAGAATGTGTGGCACAGGCCAGACAGAGATCGTAGGGGCGCCATGCCATCTCGATGCGGTTGAGCAAACCTTCAGTTATCTCTTTACCAGGTTTTATCAGGTCTACGGCTGCCTTTTTGATAGACATGGAGATAGCCGCGTGGTTATTGGTAGTGCCGACAATCAGGTTGCACTTCTTTATAATCCCTCTTTCGTCAGTTATGTAATGATGGGTAAGTGTACCTCGCGGGGCTTCAACAATACCTATCCCTTCGTCAGGCGTTGCCGTAGGAATGGTACGAATATCCGGGCTGGTTATCTCCGGATCTCGAACAAGCTCCACCATTCTTTCAGCGGCGTAAAGAAGTTCAATCAGGCGTGCCCAGTGGGTTGCCAGAGTATAGTGGGCTGGCTTGCCACCAAGAGTGGAATACATCTTTTCATATTCCTCCTGAGCTAGAGGAGTTGCCATACCATCGGCAGCATTTAGCCGTGATTGAGGTGTGCATCGATAAACTCCACTATCTTTGCCGTCAACAAAACCTTTCCAGCCGACTTTCTTAAGATAGGGAAACTTAAGATATGTCCAGGGCTCGACATGTTCCGCCAAATGCTCCAGATAGTCCCGAGGGGCATACTTACAGAACTCTTTGCCCTCAGGGTCAACCACACGAACTTTGCCATCGTAGAAATTGACCTTATTATTTTCATCAACCAACCCCATATAATAAGTCCGGTGGGTAAAAGTATCGCTCAGGACCATGTCCAAATACTCTTTGTTCTTGAGAACCACGTCATCAAAGACTTTGAGCGATAATTTGCCGAACTCCACCGACGATTTGGCTATTTCTTCTATCTTTGCCCTTTCCTCTTCATTTATGGCTTTGCTTACACCGCCGGGCAATCCGAAGCAGGGGTGTATTGGACGACCACCAATTGTCTGGATAACCCAGTGATTGTCGTGACGGGTTTTGATTACGGCACCCCCTAGCTCCAGCCCGACTTTAGCGATTACTCCGAGGATATTGCGCTCAGCAGGTGGAGCATCCGGTCCCATAACGAAATCGGGGGCAGCAAGGATATAAAAGTGAGTGGTATGGTCAGTCACATAGAACGCGCTATAAAGAAGCTCACGCAGCTTTTTGGCTGTGCTGGTTGGTTCGACATGAAACAGGGCGTCTAAGGCTTTGGTTGATGCCATATGGTGGGCTTCAGGGCAGACTCCGCAGATACGCTGAGTTATCTGGGGCATATCCTCAGCCGGGCGGCCCTCAGAGAATTTCTCGAAACCTCTGAGTTCGGGAACCTGGAAATAAACATTGGCTACCCCGCCATCGTCATTGAGGAAGATGGCAATTTTACCGTGCCCTTCCAGTCGGGTAATGGGGTCTATCATTATTTTTTTCATTTTATCCTCGCCCTCCTGAGTAGTGAATCTGGCAGACTGTAGCGATAAAAAGTGCCTGCCGGGTCAGGAATATCATCAATTATCTTTTGGATTTCCTCGGGGTCGTTGGAGTCAATGATAGACGAGAGAGCACTCAAAAAATGAGCCCCCTGGTCAATTACTCCTTCCACTGGTCCATAACAGCCGGTGCAGGGCATGTTAGCCTGAGGGCAGAGAGCGCCACAGCCGCCCCGAGTAGCTATGCCGTAGCACAACAATCCCTGCTCCAGTAGACATATTTCCGGGTCAGGGACTATTTCGTAAGGTCTATAGAATTTTTTGATTTTCTTTTCCCCTCTCTTACGAGGACACTCATCACAAACAGCCTTTACCGCGTGACTTATGACAGTCCCTTTCGGTGGTAACTTGCCTGTAATCAAAGCTTCAAGGGCAAGCCAGGTAGTCTTTTCTTCTGGGGGACAACCGGGAACGAAATAATCGACATCCACGGTTTGGGCTAGAGTCTTAACCGTATCATAGAACTCAGGGAGCTCAAGCTCACCCTCGGGCACCTTAACTTTCGTCTGAGGAAGGATTTTCTCAGGATTATTAGTAGACGGCGTTTCAATGTAGACGCGTTCGAACGTTAGCTGCCGGTTGTAAAAATTGGATAGCCCGGGGATACAGCCCTCATAGGAACAAGAGCCATAAGCGATCATTATTTTAGATTTGGCTCGTAAGAGCTTGGCAACATGCTCATTCTCCGAAGTCCGAATAGCACCATTAAATAGACAGGCATCAATACTTTTATCTGGCATCTTCTCTACGTCAGCATACTTGAAATCCAGGCCTATCGGCCAGAACACGATGTCGGCAGCCTCAGCCAGCTTCAAAATTTTGTCGCCTATTGCCAGAGTGGCGATGTCACAACCACCACAACTAGCCGCCCAGTAAAGAGCTATCTTAAGTTTAGCCATGCTTTGCCTCCTTAGAACTCTGCTTTAAATTGCCCAATATACTTGGCCCCAGGTTTTTTATGGATTGAGTAAAACTATTAGTTACCTCAGCAAATTTTGCTCCTTCAGACGCAGAAACCCACTCCAGCCGAACTCTCTCTTCCTCTATCCCAAGCTGCTTCAACATCTTCTTTAGCAGCGGGATGCGGCGCATTGTCTTGTAATTTCCCTCAATGTAGTGACAATCGCCGGGATGGCAACCAAGAATTAACACGCCATCAGCACCAATGCTAAGTGCCTTAAGCACAAAGAGGGGATTTACCCTGCCGCTACACATCACTCTGATCACTCTTATATTGGGAGAATACTGTATTCTGGAAGTGCCAGCAAGGTCAGCACCAGCATAAGAACACCAGTTACAGCAAAAAGCTACTATTTTTGGTTCAAAGTTGTCCATCTAGCCCCCTATTAAACAAAAAGGGTAGTTCCAATTCACACTTACTTGCCAGCTCAATAACACGGATAACTACTACCATATCTGTCCCAAAAAGGCAATCCTGTATCTTGCTCATAACTACCCTCTCAAATATTCATCTATATCCCTTGCTGCGCGGCGAGCAGCGCCCATAGCGCTTATCACCGTAGCGGCGCCGGTAACTATATCCCCACCAGCCCAGACTCTGTTTTTCATCGTATTGCCGGTAGTCTCATCAGCCACTACCGTACCCCACTTGGTTGTCTTCAAATCAGGAGTAGTTTGAGCAATAAGGGGATTGGGACGGGTGCCCAAGGCAGCCACCACCATATCCACATCCAGGATAAACTCACTTCCCTCTTTGGCAATGGGGCGCCGCCGACCGCTCTCATCAGGCTCACCCAGCCCCATCTCGTAACACTCTATACCAACTACCCAGTTCGACTCATTGCCGATATATCTCTTTGGGTTGGTCAGCAGCTTGAACTGGATTCCCTCCTCCTTGGCATTCTCAACTTCCTCACGGCGGGCAGGCATCTCTACCTCTGAGCGACGGTAGATAATGTAAACCTCGTCAGCACCAAGTCGGAGGGCACACCGGGCTGAGTCCATAGCTACATTACCACCACCAATCACTGCCACCCTTCTGGCCACCAACACCGGAGTATCATATTCAGGAAACCGGTACGCCTTCATCAGATTAACACGGGTCAGGAACTCATTCGCTGAATAGATGCCATTTAAGTTCTCGCCGGGAATGTCCATGAACATGGGTGCTCCAGCACCAGTACCCAGGAAAAGAGCATGATAGCCGCTCTCCAGCAATTCAGCCAGTGTCACCACCTTTCCCACCACCGAATCCAGCTCAATCTTCACCCCCAGAGAAGCGACGTAGGCAACCTCAGCCTGCACAATTTCTTTGGGTAGCCTGAACTCGGGGATGCCATACATCAGCACCCCGCCAGCCACATGCAATGCCTCAAAAATAGTAACGCTATGGCCGAGCTTGGCTAAATCGGCAGCGGCAACCAGTCCGGCTGGGCCTGAGCCGACCACCGCCACCCGTTTACCAGTTGGTTTGGGCGGCTCAGCTCTGGGGTTCAGCGCTCCCCTATTAGTCCGCTCCCAGTCAGCCACGTAACGCTCCAAGCGTCCGATGGCAATAGGCGCCTCTTTCTTAGCTAGCGAGCATGCTTGTTCACACTGTGTCTCTTGCGGGCAGACCCGCCCGCAGATGCCGGGCAGGCTGTTCTTATCCTTCAGTATCCTTACCGCCTCGGGCATATTATCATCAAGGACAGCCTTGATAAAACCGGGGATATCTATCTCCACCGGGCAGCCATCAGTACAGGAATGTTTGGGGCACTGGAGACAACGGCTCGCCTCAGCTTTAGCCTGCTCGTCGCTGTAGCCCAAGGCAACTTGGTTGAAGTTCTTACCCCGCACCTTGGGGTCCTGCTTTGTCATTGGCTCCCTGTTAAGATTCACCTTAGCCATATATGGTGATTAGACCTCCCTTCAAGAACGCTTGGCCATCTCAGCCTGCCAACGCTCAAAAGAGCGTTTTTCCTCATCAAGATAAATACGCTGCCGAGCCGCGAGTAAGTCCCAGTCTACCTGATGTCCGTCAAAATCGGGGCCATCGACGCAGGCAAACTTGGTTGCGCCACCAACGGATACGCGGCAGCAGCCACACATACCTGTGCCATCAACCATTATTGGATTCAAGCTAACAATAGTCTTCACCCCGAAAGGCTGGGTGGTCTTGGCACAGAACTTCATCATGACGGTCGGGCCAATAGCAATGACTCGGTCAACCTTCTCCCCACTCTCAAGCAACTCCTTCAACGGCTCAGTTACCACCCCTTTGCGACTATACGTCCCGTCATCAGTAGTGACTATTAGCTGGTGGCTGGCATTACGTAGCTTGTCTTCCCAGAAGAGCAAGTCCTTGCTCCGTGCCCCCAAGATGGAAATGATATTGTTTCCCTTTTCCTTCAGCGCTTTGGCAATAGGCGTTATTACCGCAACACCAACCCCTCCTGCTACGCAGACCACGGTGCCAAATTTCTCAATATGCGAAGGTACACCGAGAGGGCCAACAAAGTCAGCAACGGACTCACCGGCTTTCAGCTGCGCCAGTCTGAATGTTGTCGCTCCTACTTCCATAAACACCATGCTGACACCGCCTTCCTTCTCATTCCAGTCAGCAATCGTCAGAGGGATACGCTCGCCCCTTTCATCAACCCTGACGACAACAAACTGTCCTGGCTGTGCTTTCCTAGCAACTGCCGGCGCTTCGATTTTGAACAGGTGAATTTTCGTCGCTAAAGTATCTCTAGAAATAATCCGAAACATTTGGTGAACTCCATCTCAATTCATTTAGCTAAATAAAGCTTCTACCTGAGCTAGAATTTGCTCATCAGTAAAGTGGTGCATGGCGATAGCTCCTGAGGGGCAGGCAGCACCGCAAGTGCCACAACCCTTACATACTGCTTCATTGACATGGGACACTCTCTTACCATCTCTAGGTTGAAGCTCAATAGCCTGAGCATTCATCATCCTCCTCCCGCCACACAGGCTACAGTACCAAATTTGTCAAAATGCGATAGTACACCAAGAGGACCAACAAAGTCAACAGCTTTCAGCAGCGCCAGCCTAAAGGTTGTCGCTCCCACTTCCATAAACACCACGTAACACTGCCTTCCTTCCCATCCCAGTCAGCAAGCGTCAAAGGAATACGCTCGCCCCTTTCATCAATCCTGATGACGACAAACTGCCCCGCCAGCGCTTTTCTAGCAATTGCCGGTGCTTCGATTTTGAACAGATGAATTTTCGTCCCTAAAGTTTCTCTAGAAATAATCCGAAACATTTGGTGAACTCCATCTCAATTCATTTAGCTAAATAAAGCTTCTACCTGAGCCAGAATTTGCTCATCAGTAAAGTGGTGCATGGAGATAGCTCCTGAGGGGCAGGCAGCACCGCAGGTGCCACAACCCTTACATACTGCTTCATTTATATGGGACACCCTCTTCCCATCTCTAGGCTGAAGCTCAATAGCCTGGAAAGGGCACAAAAGTTCGCAAATGCCACAGCCTGAGCACTTATCCTCATTAACCAATGCGTTTATCGCCTCAGGCTTGACATAACCCATTCTCAGGGGACCGGCTGCTTTTGAAGCAGCAGCATAGGCTTGAGAAATTCCTTCAGTTACATCTGTGGGCCAGCGTGCTGAGCCACAAATGTAAACGCCATCCATGGCAAATTCTACAGGTCGGAGCTTTAAGTGTGCTTCCAGGAAGAAACCAAACTCATCTAAGGAGACTTTAAGCATCTTGGAGATATCTTGGTTATCCTCGGCAGGGATAAGAGGAGTAGTTAGAACAAGCATATCACAGGGAAGTTCTATTTCCCTTCTCCATAGTTCATGGTACACCTTTATTCTTTCAGCCTTCCCATCCCCGATAACTTCGGGAGGCCTTTCCAAGCTATATCTAATGAATCTGACCCCCAGCTCCATGGCCTTTCGATAATAGTTCTCGAAGTCCACACCATAAGTCATGAGGTCCCGGTGCAATATCCAGACCTTTGCCTTTGGATTCGATTCTTTAATAAGGGAGGCGTTTTTAATTGCCGTCATGCAGCAGATTCTGCTGCAATAAGTTCTCTCCGGAACCCGAGCTCCCACACAATTGACCATCACAACATTCTGACCCAGGGTTTTCCCCCTTTTCATATGCTCCTCTAGCTCCAGTTGAGTAAGTACATTAGTCATCTTCCCATAGCCATATTGCCCAGTCGGTTTTAACGCGTCGGCTCCAGTGGCTACTATAATAGTACCCACATTGAATTTGTTTTCCTCTCCCTTTTGGTCCAGACTGACATCGAAGTTGCCTATAAATCCAGTTACTTGTTTTACTTTGGACGAGAGATAAGTCTTGATTTTGGGATGGTTTTTAACTTGTTCAATAAGTAGTTTGTTTAACTTCACTGCCTCTTGATTCGTGGGGAAAAGTTTATGGATACTGCGAAGCTTTCCCCCAAGTTCTGGTTCCTTTTCCACCAAATGAACATCAAAACCCTGCCTGGCCAGGTTTAAGGCTGCCTCCATTCCAACAATTCCTCCACCAATCACCAATGCCGAAGGAGTTACCTTGATTTCAATCTCCTCCAATGGCTCCAGCAACCTGGCTTTGGCCACTCCCATCCTTATAAGGTCTTTAGCCTTTTCCGTAGCTTTTTCAGGCTCACGCATATGCACCCAGGAGCATTGGTCTCTTATGTTAACAAACTCGAAAAGATATTTGTTCAAGCCTACAGCTTCGCAGGCAGACCTAAAGAGCGGCTCGTGAGTCCTAGGTGTACAAGAAGCTACTATGACCCGATTTAAATTGTATTCCTTTATCCCTTTCTTAATTGCTGAAATCCCTTCCTCAGAGCAGGTAAACAAATTGTGTTCAGCATGCACTACGTTCGGTAGCTGTTTGACATATTCAACAACTTCTGGGACGTTGACGTATGCCCCGATATTTATGCCACAATGGCAAACAAAAACTCCGATACGAGGTTCCTCCACTTTACTTGCCTCCTGCTATAGCTTCAGCAGCTCTGCCTGCTGCCCCCGAGGCCTGGGTTACAGAATCCGGGATATCCCGGGGACTATGGACATAGCCGCAGGCAAAAATGCCCGGCCTTGTAGTATCCAGCGGTTGCAGCAATTTATCTGGAACCTTTACAAAGCCATCTTCGTCTAACTCTATACCTAGTATTTTCGCCAATTCTTTTGTGATTTGAGGAACCATGGCTTGGGCAAGAACCACCAGTTCCGCCTCAAAGCTCTTTATTTCCCCAGTAGTTGTTTCCTCATACCAAATAATAGGGTTATCATTCTCAGGGTTAACTTCGATCCTGCCAGGGCGACTCCTGATATAAGTCACATTGTATTCCTTTTTAGCCCTGGCAATGTATTCCTGGAACCTTTTACCCACAGCTCTCATATCCATGTAGAAAATGGTGGATTTTGTTCCTGGATGATGCTCGAAAGCCAGCATTGCCTCCTTGGTGGCATGCATGCAGCAGACACTGGAGCAATAAGCTTTATTCCTGAGATCGCGAGAGCCGACGCATTGGATAAAGGCTATATTCTCAGGTATCCTGCCATCCGAAGGACGCTTGAGTTCTCCCATAGTAGGTCCGGAGGCAGCAGTTAATCTCTCAAATTCCATAGCCGTGATGACATTCTTTATCCTTCCATAACCATATTCCTCAAGTTTTGAGACATCGTAGAGATCCAGTCCACTGGCAACTACGATAGCGCCAACATCAATATCCAGTATCTGGTCAGTCATGTCGTGAACAATTGCCTTCGGTTCACAGGCATTCTCACACCCTTTACATTCCAGTTTTTCTGTAATCCTTAAGCAGTGTTCAGCATCTCTGACGGTTTTCTTAGGCACTGCTTGAGGAAAAGGCAGATAGATAGCCTTCCTTTGAGATAAATTAATGTTAAACTCATCTGGTAGCAGGATGGGGCAGACATTTATTCTTTGGATAGCTTCCTTTTCACACTTTTCAATACATTTCCAGCAGCCAGTGCAGTCAAAAGTATTATAGATTGGCTTCTCACAGTTACATTCCTCTGCCTGCTCCATGGAGCATGTTATACCTATAAAAGTCAAGCCTTCCTTGCTAAAAACACCTAGTTCTTCGAGTTTGTCCAAAGCCCTTTCGTCACATCCTCTAGAGACAACAGCAAATTTCTTGTCAGGCCACTTATCCTTTACCTGGCGAACAAAAGTTGCCAGGTTATATCGTGGTTCCAGTTCCAGCTCTTTGAGCTCCTTCTTGCTTGTGAAAAGGTAAGGACTGACATGTCCCCATCTTCGCCGAAGCCCGATAATACCATCATACCCCTCCCCCAAAGCTTTCTCAGCTTCCCTTACTATTCTTTTCCTATCCAAAACCCTTTCAGCTTCCGCTATTACTGTCGTTTCCTTCTTAGCCATGCTTACCCCCTTTGCTGACTTTCACAGCACAGACTTTGAACTCGGGGATTTTAGCTTCAGGATCAATGTTTCTACCGGTGAGCTCATTGGCGGCACATTCGGCAAAGTGAAAAGGTATGAACACCACCCCAGGGCGAATTCCATCGGTAACGAGGGCCTTTATCTCAATTTCACCCCGCCGTGACTTTACTTTTACCTTTTCCCCCTGTGCTATGGACAGTTTTTTTGCATCTATAGTATTGATTTCCACAAAGCCAGTAGGAAGTTCTCTCTCCAAAGCAGGAATCCTGCGAGTCATGGTCCCAGTGTGATACTGGAACATTAATCTCCCTGTGGTTAAAATGAACGGATATTCCTTGTCAGGCAGTTCGGCAGGCTCCTTGTAGTCTACAGCGAAGAACCGTCCTTTACCTCTGACGAACGCATCCTTGTGGAGGAATCTGGTCCCAGGATGCTCTTTTGAAGCACACGGCCAGGCTAAAACCTCTCCATTGTCCAATCGGTCGTAAGAAATGCCAGCATAACTGGGGGTGAGCTGTGCGATTTCCTCCATAATTTCCTCAGCTGACTTATAATCGAATCCTTTGCCCCCCATTTTCTTAGCAAGCTCACTGATTATGAGCCAGTCTGGCTTGGAATCGCCTATGGGCTCTATCGCCTTCCTTACTCTTTGAACTCTTCTATCCGTCGCAGTAAAGGTCCCCTCCTTCTCAGCGAAGGAACAACCAGGTAGCACCACGTGGGCAAACTGTGCTGTCTCAGAGAGGAATATATCTTGCACCACCAGGAAATCCAAGGAACTAAGAGCCTTCTTCACGTGATTTATATCTGGGTCAGAAAGCATGGGATTTTCTCCCATGATATACATTGCCTTAAGCGGGCCCTTAAGGGCAGCATCAGTCATCTCAGTTACCGTAAGCCCTACCTTCTCCGGCAGCTTAACTCCCCAGGCTTTCTCAAATTTAGCTCTTGCCTTCCCATCTGTGACTGATTGATAGCCTGAGTAAACATTTGGTAGAGCACCCATGTCACAGGCACCCTGAACATTGTTCTGCCCGCGAAGCGGGTTTACCCCCGTGGACTCGCGACCAACATTGCCCGTAAGCATCGCCAGGTTAGCGCAAGATTCCACATTATCAGTGCCGGTGGTATGCTGGGTTATGCCCATGGCGTATAAGATACTTGCTCTCTCAGCTTCCCCATAAATTCGAGCTGCGTTCTCCAGAGCAGCCTGGTCAACTCCGGTTATTTCACACACTCTCTCTGGTGGGTATTCCTTCACTTTCTTTTCCAATTCCTCAAAGCCTTCGGTCTGCTGGGCAATGAAATCCTTGTCAGCCAAATCCCAAGAAAGGATGAGGTTCATAATGCCATTGAGCAGGCAAACATCTGTTCCCGGCTTGTGTGGAAGATAGACGTCGGCAAACTGAACTATAGGTGTACGGCGCGGGTCCGCCACAATGAGCTTGGCTCCCTTTTCCTTGGCCCGTAGTACTCTTGAGCCTATCAAAGGGTGCTGCTCGATTGTGTTACTTCCTATCACGAAAATACAATCCGAGCCTTCGACCTCTGGAATGCTATTTGTCATTGCTCCACTTCCAAAAGCCTTGGCCAAGCCCACCACTGTCGAGGCGTGGCACAGACGGGCACAATGATCCACGTTGTTTGTGCCAATGACCGTCCGAGCAAATTTCATCATGAGGAAGTTTTCCTCATTGGTACACTTGGCAGACGCTAGTACACCTACGGAATCAGCACCATATTTTTGTTTTTTCTCGCCTAACTGTTTAGTCACAATGTTTAGGGCTTCATCCCAGCTTATCGGCTCAAACTTGCCATTTCTTTTTGCCAAAGGTGACTTTAGCCGGTCAGGATGATTGATGAAATCTGCCGCATTTCTCCCCTTGATGCAAGGCTTACCTTCACTTATCTCGTCAGTTTTGCAAGGAACCACTCCGGTTATTTCATTATCCAGAACCTGGAGATAAAACTGACAGCCACAGCCACAGAAAGGACACACCGTTAGTATGAAGTCACTATTCATTTCCTTCCCTCCCTCTTGGCTGCCGGTTGCTTCTTCTCGGCTTTGGGTTGCTTGCGCACTGCTTGCACGAGTTTCTCTTTCGTCTCCGCATCTAAGCCCGGAATGATTTCAAAAACCGACTCAGGAGGTTGACGCCACATAAGCTGGTGAATAGCGCGCAAAGGTATATCCATAGGACAGGCTTCCTCACACATTCCACAATTAACACATAGGCCAGCAATACGATAAGCTCTTATTATTTGAAACAGAGGAACAGCGGGGGGTATTTCCCCGGGCGTGATCCACTCCGCATCTTCTAGCTCAGCCCCATCATAAACCCATACCGGGCAAGCATCGCGGCATCCGAAGCACTTTATGCATTTGCTGAGTTCTTTCTGCCAAAAATCCATCCGTGATTTCTCGTCCATTAAAGCTATCCGCTGCGCCAACGTTTCAGGTTCTCTTCCCACTCGTTCTTCTGGAGGAAGCTCAGTGAAATTTCGCCTTTCAAAGACAACGTTGGTTATGGCATGTTTCTCTTTATTCTCCTCTACACAAGCCTGGGTGCATTCACCACACTGGATGCAACTTCCCTCGTCTATCTTGACCCTGTCAACCCAAATCTCCCCCTCAAACTCCCTTGCCCCGTCTACCTCCATCTGAGTGCATTCCCCGCATCCGGTGCATTTATCCCAATCAACATATGTTGCTTTTTTCTTGACCTTGACTCGGAAATTGCCTACTTCGCCTGAAACCTTTTCAATTTCGGAATAAGTTATGAGTTCTATGTTAGGATGCTGGCTTGCCTCTATCATCTTGGGGGCAAGGATACACATGGCACAATCATTAGTGGGGAAGGTCTTATCCAGTTGTGCCATTCTTCCCCCGATGCTGGGCGACTTTTCTACCAAATATACTTTAAAGCCCATATTAGCCAGGTCAAGGGAGGACTGAATCCCAGCGATGCCACCACCGATAACTAAAACGGAATTATTCACCACTTTTACCTCCTAGAGCATTAGCTACCAGGGTCACAATATCCATGACTTCCATTTCTATATCAGGACCTTTCTCGGCACCTTTATCCACCATGGCACACTTAAAATGAATCTGACATTTGGGGCAGGCGGTAACCAGCATCCCAGCGCCAGTGGCCCTGGCCTCGAGTAGCCGCTCTACCCTTATCTCCTTGGAGTAAGAGCCGCAGTTAGTCCAGGCACTGGTGCCACAGCAGATGCTCTCATCGCCGCTATGCTCCATCTCGACTAGCTTCATCCCCGGGATAGCCCTTATTATTTCCCTCGGCGGTTCATAAATCCCCAGATGCCTTCCTAGCCGGCAGGGGTCTTGGTAAGTTACCTTTTTAACCTCAGGATTGCTTCGCTTCGCTCGCAATGACAGAGTAGAGAGATTCTGAGCTAAAAGCTCGGTGATATGCATTAGCTCACAATCAAGCTCTACATACTGGGGATAATCAATCTTGAACGTGCGGTAGCCCTCAGGGCAGGAGAAGACTATCTTTTTGGCACCAGTTTCCTTTATCATCTGAGCATTGAGCTGAGCAAGCTTCTTGAACGTCTCCACATCCCCGGTCCATAGGAGGTCGTGCCCACAACATCTCTCATTAGGAAGCACCATAGGCTCTATCCCTAAAGCGTTAAGTATTTTGATGCTATTCCTGGCAATACTCACCGGGCTGACTTCAATATCCTGGAAAATTGGCTCAAAATAAGGAGCGCAGCCCACAAAATACAGTACCTCGCTCTTCTGTGAGGTACGGCAGCCATCCAGCCAGTCCAGCCGTTTCTGCTTGATGTCGGAGCGAGATATGAGCCTCATCAGCGAGAAAAGAGTTCCTGAGTGAGCACAATCACCATGCTCACCCTGGCTAGAAGCCAGATTCCTTACCTTCTGCGTGAACACAGGATAATCAACATCTGACGGGCAGAGATGAGAGCAAGCGTAGCAGGTAAGACAGGAGAATAGTTCCCGGTCGTGAATTAGCTCATCTTCAAAACCCATCAAGGCTCTTTCCAGCATAAGCCTGGGTGAGAAATTGGAATTATGTCTTGAAACGGGACAAATGCTCGTGCACTTGCCACATTCCAAGCAGTAGTAGGTCTTTGTTTCCTTAATAATATCTTCCAAATTCAAACCTTGACCCTTTCCCGGAAAGGCGAAGGACCTAATTTCTTAAGCTGTTTGACCATCTCCTCGATTAATTCAGCAAATATTGGCGCCTCAGCGGCGGCAATCATCTCCCGTCTCAAGCGCTCCTCCTCCAAGCCCAACACGTTCACTACCTTCTTTAGCTTCTCAAACATAGCATCGCACTTCAGCGGACCATTAAGATAATGGCAATCTGCTTCATGACAGCCAGCAACTAAAACCCCATCAGCACCCATTTCAAAGGCTTTGAGAATGTATATCGGATCCACCATTCCGCTGCACATCACCCTGACAATACGAACGTTAGCCGGGTAATGGATACGGCTTGTTCCAGCAATGTCAGCGGCAGCATAGGTGCACCAGTTGCAGCAAAAAGCTATGATCTTAGGTTCAAATTCAGCCATTCTATACCTCTAATAACGCCTCGACCATGCTGTTTATCTGCTCTCGGGTGGAATGTCTTATTGACATAGCACCGGTGGGGCAGACAACGGCGCAAGCCCCACATCCCTTGCATAACGCTGCGTCAACGCTGGAAACTCTAACCCCATCCTTGCTGATAACCTTGGGAGCGTGAAAATCGCAAATCTCTTCGCAGCGTCCACAAGCCTGGCATAAGGCTTCATTCACCTGGGCTATGGTAGGCTCGATTACAACCCTGCCTCTGCTTATCACTGATAGAGCTTTAGCAGCGGCGGCTGAAGCCTGAGCTACAGTATCAGGAATGTCTTTGGGACCTTCGCAACAACCAGCGATGAACACTCCTTCTGTAGCTGTAGCTACTGGGTCAAGTTTCACATGCCTTTCCATAAAGAAGCCATCCGCCCGGCGGTTGATGGTGAATAGCTTAGCAACATCCTCAGCATCAGAGCGAGGCTCCAAAGCCGGGCACAAAATTACCATATCTACGGGAACTCGGACTATCCTGCCCAAAAGCGTGTCCTCAGCGATGGCAATCAATTTCCCTTGTTCCTCCTCAGTTAGCGCCACGTCGGTAACTTTAGCTACCTTGCCACGAATAAAGTTGACACCTTCATCGCAGACACGGCGATAAAATTCCTCAAATCCCTCCCCGAAGCAACGCATGTCAATATACATTTGATACACTTCAGCCTGGGTATTCTCTTTTATGAGGTGGGCATATTTAAGACCATACATGCAGCAAACCCGGGAGCAATACTCATGATAGTTCTCATCCCGGCTGCCAACGCAGTGGATAATCGCCGCACTCTCAGGTTGCCGACCGTCCCTGAGGAGGATTTTGCCCTCGGTTGGTCCTGCAGCGCAGGTCATTCTCTCGAACTCAAGAGCGGTCAGGACATTATCGTACCTTCCATAACCATATTGCGGTATGCGTCCGGCATCGAAAAGGTCGTAGCCAGTGGTAAGAATAATTGAGCCTGCCTCCAGCTCGATAATTTCATCCTCCTGCTCAAAATCAATGGCTTTGGCATCACAGAACTTCTCGCAAGCCCGACATTTACCTTTCAGAAAGTAAACACAGCGTTCTTTGTCAATGGTAGCCACATGGGGAATGGCTTGAGCAAAGGGGAGATAGATTACTCCCCTCTTCCCTATGCCCACCTCAAATTCACTGTCCACCTTCCAGGGACACTTTTCCTCACAGACGCCACAGCCAGTACATTTCTCCTCATCTACATAGCGAGCTTTCTTCCTCACTTTAACCTTGAAATTGCCTACCGAGCCCAAAACCTCCTCTACCTCACTATAGGCCAAAAGTGTTATAAACGGATGTTGCCCTACTTCGGTCATCTTTGGGGTGAGAATGCACTCGGAGCAATCCAGAGTAGGAAATGTCCGATCAAGCTGAGCCATATGACCACCAATTGACGGCTCCTTCTCTACCAGATACACTCTATGTTCGCCATTGGCGATGTCTAGCGCTGCCTGTATCCCGGCGATGCCACCACCAACGACCAAGACATTGGGATTAAGCGGTCTCTCTTTGATCTCCAGCGGCTCATGATAATAAACTCTCCTTACCGCAGCCCGAACTAAATCCTTAGCCTTCTCAGTGGCTATTTGCCTATCATCATGAACCCAGGAGCAATGCTCCCTAATATTGGCATGTTCGAAGAGATAGGGATTTAATCCAGCATCCTGGCAGGCCCGGCGGAAAGTGGGCTCGTGCATTCGAGGCGAACAAGAGGCGACTACCACCCGATTAAGACCAAAGTTCTTAATGTCATCCTTAATAAGTGCCTGCCCGGGGTCGGAGCACATATAGCGATAATCACGAGCTACCACTACCGAGGGTAAACCCTGGGCATATCTGGCTACTTCTTCCACATCAACTGTGCCCGCAATATTCAATCCGCAGTGACAGATATAAACTCCGACCTTTATTTCTTCCATTTCATATCACCACTAATATTAGTTGAACAGCATTTTGTTAACTCACGCTTTTAGAGATCGGCCTCCTTCGCTGCTGTTCTTGCATTTTGTCTGACCCGCATATTATTGACCACAAAGTTTATGATTTGACAACGTCCAAAAGGGCATAAAAAGAGGCAGCTACTAATCTTCCCTTCGCTGCCCCTCGGCTTATCAACGAAAGCTGTAAAACAACCTCCTTAGCATGCGTATTTATCCATATACCTTTTCAACCCCCTCGGCTTTGGCAAACCTCAGTCTGGCGATCACAGCTCGGTTAAGATTCTGCGCCACCCGGTAGCACATAGCAGCATTTTCATCGCAGAAACTCTGGAATTTGCTCGTATTAATAGCGATAACTTTAGCTCTTTCCACCACGACAGCCGTCGCACTTCGCTGATAGGGCAACACCACTGTTGACCAGCCAAGGACATCACCTTCGGAGGCAGTATAAACTGTCTTTTCCGTCTTGTCTTCCTTAACCCGGACAGCTACCCTCCCTGATTGAATCAGATACATCGTCGTAGCATCATCCTGTTCTCTAAATAGAACAGTGCCCGGCTCGCAGACCATCGGCTCACCGATGCTTAGTATCTTTTTCATTGCTTCTTCATCAACCCCGTGGAATAAAGTGGCCATCCTGGCCTTTTCCCCGTAAACAACCTCTTCCTCAGGAGCCTCTTCTTTTGCCACTAGAGAGGGACGAAGCGGTGGCGTTACACCTTTGCTGGTAAGGGTTTTCATTACGACAGGATCGGGGTTAACCGGTCCGCCACATTCCGGTCGATAACAGGTGACGTCGGTAAAACTGCACCTCAACGAGCAACTGGGACAAACATCTGGTGGCCTATTTGCTTCTTGAACGAAATATCCGCATTCCACACACTGCCACTTTGGCATCTTGTCCTCCTTTTCGCCTTTTCCTTAATTTCGCAGCTAAATTTAGCACTTTTTATCTATCAAGTCAAATCACGACTTTTTGCCCAGCTTGCAACGGCCCCAGTTCCTTTATTTCGGCGGTAATCTTATTGACGACATTGACGAACTCCTCACCGCAAGAGGCACATACCCAGTGCAACTGCACTCTCTCCCGTTCAATGCCGAGTTGCTCCAGTACCTTTTTGAGCAAGCTGATACGCCGTATTGCTTTGTAATTACCTTCCCTATAATGGCAGTCACCAGGGCTGCAACCGCATACAAGCACGCCATCAGCCCCTGCTTCCAGGGCTTTCAAAATAAAGAATGGACTTAGTCCACCACTGCACATTGTGCGAATAATATGGACGTTGGGGGCACATTTCATTCGTGAAACTCCGGCCAGATCAGCTCCAGCATAAGAGCACCAATTGCACAGGAAGCCAACAATCTTTGGTTCGAAACTCATGCCAGCACTCCTTCTATCTCCGCCGTAATCTCCTCGGCGGTGAAATAGTTATGGGTAATGGCGCCACTGGGACAGGCAGCAGCGCACACACCACAGCCCTGGCACAGGACTTGGTTGATTCGCGATATCTTGGCCTCGTCATCAAAGAATATGGCATTATATGGGCACAGAAGGTTGCAGATTTTACACCCGGAGCATTTGGTTTCATCAATAGAGGCTGTTATTGCCGGAACCTCTATCTTGCCCCGAGCGATCATTGCTAAAGCCCGAGCTGCTGCTGCCGAAGCCTGAGCTACGCTGTCCGGGATATCCTTAGGACCTTGACAACAGCCAGCGATGAGGATGCCTTCGGACATTGTTGCTACAGGATCAAGCTTGGGATGCCTTTCCAGGAAGAAGCCATCAGCGCTCCGACCAAGATGGAAAAGCTGGGCTACTTCGTTGGCATCTTTACGCGGCTCCAGAGCAATGCACAGGATAACCATATCCACCGGAACACGGAGCATATTTCCCAGTAGAGTATCCTCAACAAGGACAATCAGTTTCCCCTTCTCTTCTTCAGCTATGGCTTCATCACTAACTTTGGCCACTTTTCCCCGAATGAAATTGATGCCTTCACTTTGGATGCGGTCGTAGAACTCCTCATAACCTTTGCCGAAACAGCGCATGTCAATATACATCTGATAAACCTGGGCATTGGTTTTTTCCTTAAGCAAGTGGGAATACTTAAGAGCATGCATACAGCAAACGCGGGAGCAATACTCGTGATAGTTTTTATCCCGGCTGCCAACACAGTGGACAATTGCCACGCTATCAGGCTGCCGGCCATCGGCAAGGATTATATGTCCTTCAGTGGGGCCAGTTGGGCTACTCAGCCTCTCAAATTCAAGACTAGTGAACACGTTGGGATAGCGCCCGTAACCATACTGGGGGATAGAGAAAGCATCAAAAGTATCAAAACCTGTAGCAATGATAATATTACCTATGTCCAGCTCAAAAATGAGCTCGCTCTGCTCAAAGTTAATGGCATTAGCATCGCAGAATTTCTCACAGGCACGGCAAGTCCCCTTGAGGAAGTAGGCGCAGTGCTCGGTATCAATAACCGGAATATTAGGCACTGCCTGAGCAAACGGGGTATAAATTGCCTTGCGCTTTCTTGTGCCAGCATCAAATTCACTTAATGCTGTCCAGGGACATTTCTCTTGGCAGATGAGACAACCAATGCATTTACCCTCATCAACATAGCGTGGCTTTCTTCTAATCTTGACCCTGAAGTTGCCTACGTAGCCAGAAATCTCAACAACCTCACTATAAGTTAGAATCCTGATGAACGGGTGACGGGCGACCTCGGTCATCTTTGGTGTGAGAATACAGGCAGCACAATCCAGTGTGGGGAAGGTTTTGTCAAACTGTGCCATATGTCCCCCGATGCTGGGTTCCCGTTCTACAAGGTAAACCATATGATTTGAATTGGCAATCTCCCACGCGGCCTGCATACCAGCAATGCCACCTCCAATAACAAGAGTAGCTGGAAAGATCGGCACGCTGCGGATCTCTAAGGGTATATGATGGGATACTCGGTTTACTGCTGCCCTAACCATCCTCTTGGCTTTCTCGGTAACCTCCGGGCCCGGCTCATGAAGCCAGGAGCAGTGCTCCCGAATATTAGCCATCTGGAACAGATAGGGATTCAGCCCGGCCTCGCGGAGCACTCCCTGGAAAGTCTTTTCGTGAAGGCGGGGGGAGCAGGAGGCTACCACAACCCGGTTGACTCCCAGCTCCTTAATATCATTTTTGATGAGTTCCTGCCCTGGATCGGAACAAGTATATGGGTAGTGACGGGAAACCACCACGTGGGGCAAGGTTTCAGCATACTTGGCTACCTCTTCCACATCAACCGTGCCAGCTATGTTCGTTCCACAATGGCAAACATAAACACCAATTCTCGGTTCTTCCATGTCATTCCTCCATCACTATATCGCCTCGGCAACAAGCTCAGCGATATCTTTAACCTGCATAGTCTCTGCCTTGCCCATAGAGAGTAAACTGTCCCTATAGTTGAGGAAACAGTAAGGGCAGGCCAGAGCTATAATATCAGCACCTTTTGCAACAGCTTGCTCCATCCTTATATCAGAGAACCTTTCCCCTTTCGGCGTGTCCATCCAGATTCTGCCACCACCTCCACCACAACAAAGAGCTTCCTCACGGGAATCGGGAAATTCTATTAACTCCAAGCCGGGAATGCTTTGCAATACTTTTCTGGGCTCGTCGTATACACTATTGTGTCTTCCCAAATAACAAGGGTCGGAATAGATTACTTTCTTGTTTATCTCTTTGGAGAGCTTCAATTTTCCCTGCTCGATAAGTGAGGCCAGGTATTGGGTGATATGAATTACTTCAAACTTGCCTCCAAGCTCGGGATACTCATTCTTGAAAGTGTGGTAGCAGTGCGGTGAGGAAACTACCACGGTTTTGACACCATTACTGGTAAAGAGATTAATATTGTTTTGGGCCAGACTTTGAAACGTATCTTCATACCCGGCTTTTCTAATTGACTCGCCACAGCATTTTGCTTCAGTGCCTATAAGGCCATAGTCGATCCCAAGCTTATTGAAGATTTTGGCAGTAGATCGAGCCACTGTTTTTACATCAGGGTCATAGGACGGAATACAGCAAGGGAAATAAAGTATTTCGGTGCCCGAAGCAAAAGTTTTCACCTTAAGGTCTTTAGCCCAGTCATCTCGCTTTTCCGGTGCCTCACCAAGTGGATTACCTACGCTAGCGATGTTCTTAGCTGAAATTCTCAGGGCATCAGGGACAACGCCGATGCCTAGACTAGCTACAGCTCGGCGTATAGCCCTCATGACATCTATTATCTCCACACCTCGGGGACAGCGCTGAACACAAGCTCGACAAGTAACGCAAGTCCAGGTATCCTCGCTGCCAAAATCGGTTGTCCCAAGTTGAGCTTCATGCATGATGCGGCGAACGAGAAAACTTCGGACCAAGTTCCAGGGACAAATACCGGTGCAAAGACCACACTGGTAACATAATTTGAGTGGTTCACCACCAGCCTCGAGTATCACATCTGTAGCTTCTTTGTAAGGACTTAGTATTTTCATTTCTCTATGACCTCACTTTTTCAAATATTACACAGCAAAAAGGATAGCTACGACAACAACCTTATAGCTACCCCCTGCTTCCCAAGATGAATTGCAACGCAGCTTCACATGATAGCAGAGTTTGCAAAAAAAACCAAACAGTTTGAAAAACTTTTTGCCGAGGGTAAACCTTAACGCCACATCTTTCCCAATAAACAAGGAAAAAGGCTGGGTGTCTGTTTTGTCAGATACCCCGCCCTTTTTGTGCTTAAACAGCTTTTGGGTAAGCCTTTTCCTACAATTCTAATCAGCTTGGCTATGTCGTGGCTTCTTGTCCCTTTTTATGCAGAGCCTCCCGACGAGCAGATAGCTTGGCTAACTTTCGCTCCAGGGCATCCTGCATGAGCTGATCAAACTCACAGGCTGCACATTGAAACAGACGGGTGCAAAGCCGATAGGAGATGTCACCCTTGAGGGCATAACGGCAAACCCTCTGAGGTGCCGGCAGTTCCTTGAGCCTCTCCAGAGCCTCATCGAGCTCTGACGCTTCACCAGTGGCTATTTTCTCCTGCATCGTCTGGTCAAACTCGCAGGTGAGGCAGTCATAGTCCCGGGTGCAGATCCTGTAAGAGACCACTCCCATCCTTGCCCAGATACACTGCTTGACCTTCACCGCTTCTTCAACAGCACCCTCACCTTCAGGTACCTCAACCCTTGGCTTCACCAGTTCTTCCTTCGCCCTTCGGATCCAGACTCGAGTTTCTATGTGTCCTGGGGCGATGTGTAAAATGGACTCAAATTCTCTCAGTGCCTCCTTATAGCGACCTGCTTTGAAGTAAGTCTGGCCTTGCTCCAGGTGGGCAGGAATTTCCTCCTCAGTTATTGCTATAGCTTCCTCAATCTCGGTCTCCTCAACTACCGTGAGTTCCGCTGCGGCTTCCTCAACCTTACCCTCCTCAGGTTTTACCTCCGCCTGAACAGGGCCGAGAACCTCTTCAATCGCTTTCTCCAAGGCATCGGGGGCAAAGGGCTTGACTATGTAACTCACTGCCCCGATTTTCATCGCCTCCACTGCCGTCTCCACTGAGGGATAAGCAGTGATGATGACCCCCTTAAACTTTGGATTTTGCGCTGTAGCCTCTCTTAACACCTCGAGCCCGTCTTTTCCCGGCAGCCTTAGGTCGAGCACGGCAACACCAAATTCCGTTTCTCCGATCTTTTGCAGCGCCTCTTCACCCGACTCAGCAGTGTCCACTTCATAGCCTTCCTCGCTAAGCCAGTCTCGGAGCGACTCCCGCATGATGGTTTCGTCTTCAACGATTAATACTGGTTTCATTTCTTTCACCTCCTTTTGTTGTTTTGCTGGGATCGTTTGTTTATTCATTTTTATCTCCTTCACCCTTTGGTGTTGCAATTTTCTTGCCAAAATAAAAAAACTACCCGAATTTCCGGGTAGCCTTTTTCACCAATGCTGAAAATTTACTGTCTCTCTAACTATGTAAAGAAACGAGTCACGCGGCGTCTATTTTTTTACATCAAAACCATACTCCTTTGCCTTGTTGTAGAGTGTCATTCTGCTGATTCCCAAAATTCTAGCTGCCTCACTGTAGTTCTCGCCGGTTTCACGGAGAATATTCCGGATGTGGCCTTTCTCCACTTCCTTAAGGTTTTTCCTTGGCGTAGTTGAATAAGCCAGCGACAGATTTTCCTGAGGCAGGTCAGCAATAGTGATAATGCTATCCTTAGCCAGGATGATTGCCCTTGCAATGGCGTTTTCCAGCTCACGGACATTTCCTGGCCAGTCATAATTAAGCACAAGCTCCATTGCCTCGGGAGAGAACCCGGTGATCTCTTTCTGATTCTCCATTGCAAACTTGTTCAAGAAATGCTCAGCTAATAGAGGGATATCCTCCTTTCTTTCCCGCAAGGGAGGCAATTCGATGTTAACTACATTGAGCCGGTAATAAAGGTCTTCCCGGAATTCCTGCTTTTCTATGGCCTTTCTTAAGTCCTTATTAGTCGCTGAAATAACTCTTACATCAACCCTGATTGGCTCATTGCCACCGACACGGGTAAATTCTTTCTCTTCTAAGATCCTTAACAGATGGACCTGGATATTGGCACTCATCTCGCCGACTTCGTCCAAAAAAAGTGTCCCCCCATTGGCGAACTCAAATTTCCCCTTCTTTTGAGCATAAGCTCCCGTGAAGGAACCTTTCTCATGGCCAAATAGCTCACTTTCCAAGAGGCTTTCAGGCAAAGCGGCACAACTAACAGCGACAAAGGACTTGTTCCGGCGATGGCTCTGAGAGTGAATGGCACGTGCCACCAACTCCTTCCCTGTGCCACTCTCGCCTGTGATCAATACGGTGGCGTTGCTCTTAGCTACGACTTTTATTACCTCGATTACCCGCTGCATCTTAGAGCTTTTCGCTATGATATTCTCAAAGCGGTAACGGTCTTCCAATCTCTGACGTAGGGAGAGGTTTTCCTCGACTAGTTCCTGATGTTCGGCTAATTTCTTGACCAGTAATTCAGCCCTCTCGGGACAAAAAGGCTTTTCAATGTAATCGTATGCCCCTTCTTTCATGGCAGTGATGGCGGTGGGAATGCTGGCATAGGCTGTGATGATAATAACCTCAATCTTGGGCTGCTGTGCTTTAGCTCTTTTCATCAACTCAATACCATCCATACCTGGCATCACTAGGTCAGCAATCATGATGCCTGGCTTTTCCTTTTCAATCACCTCTAACGCCTTGTGACCGTTTTCAGCGGTGAAAACCTGATAGCCAACATCCTTGAGCCAGTCGCCTAGCGACTCGCGGACAATAGCCTCATCATCAACCACGAGTATTTTAAACCTTTTCATCGTTGTGGCCTCCCAAATAGACGCTGAAGGTGGTTCCCTTCCCCACCTCACTTTGTACTTTGATTCTTCCCTTGTGCCTCTCAATAATCCCATGAACTACAGCTAATCCTAACCCTACACCCTTGCCTTTTGCCTTGGTGGTGA
>Ga0315541_1000547_pt1 | contig 40078 bp, 27 predicted proteins | sample SalMarSW160190MG_FD_203095 | JGI IMG/M metagenome (GOLD analysis project Ga0315541, IMG submission 203095) | Salt marsh sediment microbial communities from the Plum Island Ecosystem LTER, Massachusetts, United States - Salt Marsh Sediment SW1601-190 ...
GTGTCATGAAGGTCATGTCAAACGGACTTCCCGGGGGTAATTCCTTCATGGAGGATTATACCTATCACCTTGATCCATCCGGGATGCTTGTATTGGGTGCACACATGCTTGAAATATGTTCATCCATTGCTGAAGGTCAATCCACCCTTGAAGTGCATCCCCTCTCCATCGGTGGCAAGGATGCGCCAGCCCGGCTGGTGTTCAATGTCCCCTCCGGTCCGGCAATCAACGTCAGTGTCCTGGACATGGGAAACCGGTTCCGTATCCTTGTAAATGAGGTGGAAGCGGTACAACCACCAAGGGATCTGCCTAAATTACCTACAGCAAGGGTCCTCTGGAACCCAAAACCCGATCTGAAAATTGCAGCTGAAGCCTGGATATTGGCTGGCGGAGCGCACCATACCTGTTACAGCCAGAACATCACCTCAGAAATGATCCGGGATTTTGCTGAAATGGCTGGGGTGGAGTGCATCATCATTGATGAGGAGACCCGCATTCACGAATTCAAGGATGCCTTGCGGTGGAATGAAATATACTATCATCTGGCCAAAGGGATTTAGCCTAATTGACGAACCTTTGTCTGGTTCTAATATGATGTTACACAATTGGTGATACGATGATGGGATTAATCCAACTCCGATCGAGTTGTCTTTTCACATTCCATTTTCTACTATTACAATAATCGAACACCGATGGTGTTCTCTTTTTCATCTCATGAACCAATTTGGAAATACTATTCAAGGCCATCGGCCTTGGATTATTATAGACAGTTTACGCCTTGCAATACATGGTTCAACTACAATCCTTCTTCATTGGGAAAACTATTCATGGACCACTGTATTCAGACATTCTTATCAGCACCGGTGAATTCTGCTGAATGGATTTGTTTCTACAGAAATGGGTATGGCAGTTTCCTCTGCCTGGGGATCGCTGTCATACAGTTGTCATTCCTGATTGCCGTCAGGCAGGCGCTGCATTCAAATTTCGTATATTAATGAATTGCTGATAATTCTTCCAGCGCCAGCATGAGTGCCTGGGTTCCTTTCTTTCCCAACCCTTTCGCTTTTACGGAGATATAGAGTTGATGAACCAGTGATAGTCCGGGGAGGACGAGGTTCATTCTCTTTGCCTCATCCAGTACTATCCCCATATCTTTAATAAAATGATCCACGAAAAATCCGGGTTCGAAGTTCCGTTTCAGGATTCTTGGAGCCAGGTTATCGAGCGTCCAGCAGGCGGCCGCTCCCTTACTGATGGAGGCAAGCATTCGTTCCGGATCAAGACCTGCTTTCATTCCATACAACAAGCTTTCACAGACACCGATCATGGAGCTGGCCACCACGATCTGGTTGCTCATTTTAGTATGTTGTCCCGCACCTGCCTGCCCCTGGTAGTTCACTTTATCACCCATCAATTCCAGCAGGGGTCTTGCTGATTCAAATACCTCCTCATCTCCCCCCACCATGATGGAAAGGGTGGCGTTTCTTGCTCCGACATCACCTCCGGATACGGGTGCATCGAGCGAATAAGCACCTTTATCCTTTGCTGCTTCATAAATCCTGATGGCTAAGGAGGGGCTGTTTGTTGTCATGTCGATCAGGAGAGTTTCCTCTTTGACTCCATTCAACACTCCCTGATCGCCAAAATAGACCTCTTCCACATCGGAAGGAAATCCGACAATGGTTATGACAACGTCGGATTTTGCAGCTACCTGCTTTGGGTTTTCCAACCATTCAACACCGGCATCAATCAATTTCCGTGCTTTTGCTTTCGTCCGTGTAAAAACACACCCCCTGTATCCGGCGTCAATAATATGTCCAAACATGGAAGCACCCATCACACCGGTACCGATCCATCCAATGTTCGATTCTTTTGTTATTTGTATGCTGTTCTTCATTTTTAAATCCACTTTACTTAAAGAAATAGATATAGAAAGCAATGATCACTACAATGACTATGGCTGAATTGATCACATCCCAATTGCTCCAGCTTGCCCGGGTAATTGCCCGTTGTTCCGGTGTAGAGGAAAAATAGGTTAACCCTTCCAGCTTAGCATCACTGGCTTTCTCAGTAAAATAGCTGACCACCAGGATGATCATCAGGCAGATACCAAATAGTATTATTTCATAATGCAACCAGTTGGGTTTTACCCAGATAGCATGGTACCAGGTACCTTCCGGAACTGAATCGGCAAATACATTGAATACCAGCCGTACCATACCCAGAATAAATCCGGTTGCAAGCGCTGTAAATCCAGCTTTTGGAGTAGCTTTCTTCCAGAATACGCCCAGCAGGAATACCGATGCAATCCCGGGTGCCAGGAGGGATTGTACATCCTGCAGGTACTCATACAATACCTTTCCGATACCTTTCATTACGGGGATCCAGGCAATTCCCAGGGCTACGATAACAACGGTTGCCACACGACCCACAAATACCAGGTGCTTCTCTGAAACCTCCGGCCTGAATTTCTTGTAGAAATCCACGGTAAAGAGGGCTGCCGAGGAATTAAACAGGGATGCCAGTGAGCTCATCAATGCAGCCAGCAGGCCACCTACCACGACTCCTTTCAAACCAATCGGCAGCAGTTCTGATACCAGCATGGGGAATGCAGAATCCGAATCCGTCAGGTCGAGCATTCCTTTCTCATTCAGGGCAAATGCAATCAATCCGGGGACCAGGAAAATAAAGACCGGCAGGAGTTTCAGGTAGGCTCCGAAAACAGCTCCTCTGCGTGATTGTGTCTGATTTCTTCCTGAGAGAACACGTTGTACGATATACTGATCGGTACACCAATACCAGAATCCAATAATGGCTGATCCCAGAATGACTCCGGTCCATGGGAATTCAGCATCTTTGGGTGACCGGATCAGGCTCATCATCGAGTCTCCATGTTCCGTAAGGTTTGCGCTGCATATGGCCTGCAGTTCGCTCCAGCCACCAACTTTCACCAGGCCGATAATCACAATAGTTATGGATCCGATCAACAGGATCGGTGTTTGAAGAATCGACGTATACAATACGGATTTCATCCCACCAATTACCGTATATATGCCCGTTATTACCACCAGTCCGATGGCACCGAACCAGAAGAAATCGATACCCCAGATGGTTTCAATCCCGAATACTTCCTTGAAGACCACACCGCCGGCATAAACGGTTACAGCCACTTTGGTAAGGACATAGGATATCAGGGAAATGATGGACAACAGGGAGCGGGAAGCTGAATTATACCGCCGCTCAAGAAATTCCGGCATGGTAAACACACCGCTCCGGGCATAAAAGGGAACGAAAAGCCAACCCAGTACAAGGATCATCCAGCCGTGCATCTCCCAGTGTGCCATCGCCATTCCACTGGAAGCACCGGCACCGGCAAGACCCACCAGGTGTTCAGATCCAATATTGGATGCAAAAATGGATGCCCCGATGGCTAACCACGTAGCATCCCGCCCTGCCAGAAAGTAATCCGACGGAGTGTCTTCCTTCATCCGGCTTACCCAGACAATAATTCCAACCAGACCAAGGCCAAAAAGGCCAAGAACGATCCAGTCAAGCGCATGAAAACCTTCCATAAGCGTATTGTTAAACGTGTTACATTAAAATCATCTAAACATTCACCTCAAAATTGTATCCGCTATTGAGCAATCGGTTGTATTCTTTCTGATCGAATTGATAGAGGTATGCGCCTTTTTTTGAGCTTTCCCTGTCTTTCTCTTCCAGTTTTTTCAGCACGTGGAAACTGAGGATCTTTTTCCGGAAGTTTCTTTTATCGAACTCTTTTCGAAAGATTGCTTCATATAATCGTTGCAGTTGAGGTATCGTAAATTTTGGGGGAATCAGTTCAAAGCCGATCGGTTGGTTTTGTGCTTTTCTCTGCAGTCGTCTCAGGGCTTTATCCACCATAATGTTGTGATCGAAGATCAGTTTTGGGAAATTATTGATGGGGAACCATTTTGCATTGTATTGTTGAGCCAGTTCCTCATCGTAATCATCAATATTGATCAGGGCATAGTATGCGATGGAGATAACGCGCTCTCCGGGATCCCTCTCAATTTCTCCATACCCCTGTAACTGTTCCAGAAAGACGTTGCACAAACCCGTCAATTTGAACAGGACCCTTTCGGCTGCCTGATTCATACTCTCGTTTTTCTTCAGGAATCCACCCATCAGGGACCACTCCCCTTTTGCCGGGGGAAAGTTACGTTTGATCAATAACAAATTCAGTTCCTTCCCATCGAAACCAAAAATAATACAATCCACTGCTACCAGGAATTTATCGTATTCTGAATAGTATTTGACCATGGTATTTCAGCTGTTAATCATTGCTTTATACAACCATCTCCTGTCACGGGATTTTGGATACAATTATCACAATTCCCCCGTTAAGTAACGTTCTGCTCTTGAAGTGTTAAATTTACACTTACCTGGTAAATAATAAAAGAATCAGGCGATTTTATTCTTCCGATTTTTTCGATGTTGGATCAGGGTGAAAACTGATCAATTATATGGTGCCCGAAGTGTCTATCCAGTCTTCAGCAGCTGGCATTATTGATTATATAAAACCCTATTTGTCAGGCAGTTATTTTTTGTTTCCACCTTTATTAAATAGACTCCCGGAGAAACTTTATTTCCATTTGAAGCGGTTGCATCCCAATTCCATATATGTACTCCCCGGATCAAATTCCCTTCAAACAGCACAGAGATCGTTTTACCTGTCATATCATGAATGGTAATCCTAACTTCATCCTGCTGTTCCAGGTAGATCTGTATTGTGGTAGAGGTATTGAACGGATTAGGATAGATCCGGAGATCAACATCATTCATTCCGGAACGTTCAGGTTCCTCAACGGAGAGTGGTGACCATGATTCGTTGACTGCTCCCGGTGTTCCATGGGTATTTGAAGCATACCAGTTTTCAGGCAGGGTATTATCCAGGGCAGGATTGATCAGTTCCAGGGTAGGTCCTGTTCCGTTGGGTTCGGGAGGCCAGGGTGAACTGATTCCATAAAAGACGGAATCGACAAGCTGAAGGCTATCATCATACAGCCTGATGCATTCGCCGTAGCTGCTCAGCCCAAAATCAAAATCACCCACATGATTTGCCACGTATGGATTCAATGTAACAAACGCCTCTTCATCCCTGCAGACAACCAGGTAATCATCCGCCCCGATATTGGTATTTGAAGGCAAGATAAATTGATGTTCATCATCCGAATCTTTCAGGATCCAACCGGTAAGGTCTCTTTCGGAATCACCCCGATTATAGATCTCGATCCAATCACCTGTATCAAAATAATCGGGTGCATTGTAATTGATCTCATTGATAACGATGTACTGCAGTCCACTGCCATCCGGTTCAAAATTTGCCGTGATCTGTTGATCGGTAGAAACATCCAGAATGAGTGGGGTTTCGGCGGATTGTGAAGACCCCGTCCATCCGGTGAACCGGTATCCGGGTTCAGGAACAGGGGTTAATTGAATTGGGACACGATCGAAGTATATCCCTGTCCATGGATATCTTTCAGGGATAATGGTATTCACCTTAATTTTGCCTGAACAGGGTGGATTAACCCCCAGATCCAGGGCAAATGTTCCATTTAAATTGAATTGATTCCGGATATGATTCCGGACATAATTAACCCGGTAAAAACCAAAATTGATCATGACCTGGATTTCGTTCTCCCAGTTGTTGTAGTTACCACCCCATCGACCCAGGTTATCGTGCATCTCTTCTTCAATATTCTGTTTCAGCGTCAGGATATGGTTTTTCACCTTCTCCGGAAGAAAGGTTGAATTCAAGTGATCTGCGAAGCAATTAATAAAATCGATTTTGAACCGGTTGTTCTCCATCAATTTTCTGAGCAGGAACGTTGCCCAGGGAGGGTTTGGCCAATCCGGTCCATTGGGTTCAAGGGCATAGGCAAGGGTATTGAACGTGTATTTTGACGGATCCCAGATACCAAATCCAAAATCGGTGTCAAACATGATCCAGCGCCAGCGTCCTGTTTCTGATTGCGGACGCCAGAATTTGATGTTGTTTCCCGGCCAGTCCCGGTTGTCAAAATAGATCTGGCTGATCTGGTACTTGATGAAGTTTTCGGTTTCCATCATCGATTTCACAACGTTAAAGTTTTGATCCAGTTGCATATCGTTGTTATCGATGAAATAGAGCATTGAAAAATAGTGATCGGAACTTCCCTGTATTTTCCACCCGTTCCCCTCCAGCAGATCGATCTGATCCGGATCGACACCATGGTTTGAGGCAATGAAATGTTCATTTACCTTTTCGCGGATGTTCAGGATTCCCCAGTATTCACCATTCAGGTAAATTTCAGCCGGCCGGTACGCCTGTTTGTCAATATCCATTTTACTCACCAATTCCGTCATCATCCCATCCCTCATCATCGAATAGTTCCAGTCATTTCCTGAATTTCGCAGGATAATGGATTCAAACTGATCGATATCTTTTTCACCGAAGATCCGGTAATCGATGTTTCCATAGCCGTACTTGCTCCTGGCAAACAGTGAGAGGGATTTTTGCGGGAATCCCCGGCTCCATCCTCCGAATATCTTCATGCCGGCATCGATTGAAAAGCCACGTTCCCCGTCCGGTTCGAACAGTTCAATATGTACCGGTTTTTCCCAATCCTGCCAGAAATTGGCGCCAAAATGGGGAAAATCCTGGGAAGCATTTGGTCCCATTACGTACATCCCGTCGTAGTAATCCCACAGGTTTTCAGGGGATGTAGTCAGTGAAATTACCGGCAATGTGTTCTGGATATTGATCAGGTAGGTGTGGGATACCACGTGACCGGGAATTTTTCCGTGTTCCAGGATCCTCGCCCTCAGCACGGTGGTGAATTGTATGGGTATTCCTCCGGTATATTTTTGTGAGTAGATGGTTGGTTCGCTCCCATCGGTGGTGAAATATATAGTATCGTCCGGTTCAAAACCGGTCAGGTAAATGGACAGTGTTGTACTGAAAAGTCCACCGGGTACAGAAAAATAGGGCTCCCCGGAGATCGAGGAGTAGGTTTTCGTCAGGTTTGGCTCTCCCGGGGTGGCTTGTTGGAAATAGAACAAGCTACCGGATCCGTCGGGGTATTTTCCGCCGGAAATGTCAGTATACATCCGTTCGAAGGCAATGCTGTCAATGATACTGTTCGACGGATCATAGAGATATACCGTCTCTCCTTCAGCATCCAGCCTGAAGTTCGTATGCAATAAAGGTGAGTTTATGTGCAAAACCGGAGGGACCGGGTGGGTCGTTCCGGGGTTAATTTTCGATCCGATACTGAGGAATGGAATGGCTGTCAGGTCCGACGAGCCAATGCTGTGATTATGTACCTGGATGGCAAGCACGTTCTCCCCCTCCCTGATCAGGTTGTGCAGGGAATCGATGGTGAAGGATTCCGGTGGCAATCCCCGGTAAATAAGGGCTTCGTGATCATAATTATCCGCCCCCTGATCAAACGCAGGGGGTATTCCAGGGATCCCAATGTTTCCCCGTGCGATTTCCTCTCCATTCAGATACGCCACAAAACTGTCATCGTAATCCATATGAAGAATGGCATCTTCCAGGTGACTTGTATCCTCGATCAGGAATTTCTTCCTGATATAGCAAGACATTGTAGCGGTAATCAGGGTTGAGTCATCGTTATCACCGTATCCGAATCCACTTTTCCCTGAATCCCAGTTCTGGTCATCGAAAGTGATGGTATTCCAACCGGCAGGGGGTTCCTGTGTCGGGACAAGGTATTTCCATTCATTCCCCCAGTTAATGATGGTCTGCCAGTACAGCGAAGGTTCAGTCCTGTCTTTTCCAGAAGCAAAGACCACAATAAAATCATTGGGATCTAACACCATTTCCGGGAAGGTCCATTTCGGGAAGGTCGAATCGATATCGGACAGTCCATAATGATGCAACTGCACCGGATCTGTGCCTGCATTGAACAACTCAATCCAGTCGGAGAATTCTTCATCCTCATCCGGAATTGTCACGGAGTTGGCAGGCATTACCTCATTAATCACAATCTCCTGGGCGGAGGTACTTGCAGTAATGGAATACCAGATAATCAATACCAGGATCCAACAAACGCTGTTACCCTGTTTCAATGTCATAAAATTAAACCTTCCCGGAATCCGGTTAAAGTGAGTTCAAATACTCTACTGCTCCCTGCGGATCAGGGGAGTAAAAATCTGCCCCGATCTTCCTGCAATAATCTGTGGTCAGAGGGGCACCTCCGACCAGTATCTTTGTTTCCGGGTATTTTTCTTTAATCTCTATTATCGCACCTTCCATGTTCACCATGGTTGTGGTAAGCAATGCTGACATACCCACGGCAGCGCCACGATGTTTATCCAGCTGTTCCATGATCCTGTCAACACCAACATCCACACCCAGGTCAATCACTTCCCAGCCATTCCCCTCGACCATCATAGCTACCAGGTTTTTCCCGATATCGTGTAAATCCCCCTTTACGGTTCCTATAACGAACACTCCTTTTCGTTTCACATCCCCGGCCTGGAAAAAGGGTTTGATGTGCTCCATAGCAGTCGTCATTGCTTTTGCCGACATCAGCAATTGCGGAACAAAAACTTTGTTTTCCGCAAACTTTTTACCCACCCGTTCCATCCCCACTTCAAATGCTTTGGAAAGAATATCCTGCGGGGATATCCCTTCCTTCAATGCCTGCGCAGTCAGCTCATCCGCTCCATCTTCCCCCTTCATTTCGGGGGGATAGGGAGATGCTTTATTGATCTTACCATGTTCCACACAGTGGGCTAATCGTACAAGAAGGTCGCTCATAATGTATTGCAGTTAGGTGCTATATGACTTGATTTTTTAAAAAATCAAAAATAGGATTTTATTTTATCTATCTCAAAATATATTGTGCAAGTGGTTCAGCACCTACGGAGCGGGGTTGTTTTGTGTAGTCATTTTTGCGGACCCGTTCAGCCATCCTCATTCTCTTAGTCTCTAAGGCTCCCCCTCTCTTCGTTTCAATGCCTGGTGCTTTTCGGTCCAGGGAAGGCTTTCCCGAAGAATTACCAGGCAGTTGGACCGTTGTATCGGCGTAACCCTGGGCTAAAGACACATCGCCCCGCTGGGGCTAATTTATTTATTCTAACCATATACTCCCTTGTCCTCCCTTCTAATTCCCTGTAACTTTTAACCTCTGTATGCCGACCAGGCAGGTGTATCTCGTAACTCCTATCTCACTAATCATTTCTTTTCCCAGTACCCAGGACCGAGGACCCAGCAACTATTTCTACTCACAACTCATCCTTGTCCGCCGTAGTTTTCTTGACCTCCGTAGTTCTAACGAAGGAGGTAACGAAGGCGGATCTCACTACTCATCACTCTTCCTCTCACAGTCTCAAAGTCACAACGTCTCCCAATCAACTCCTTCATCCATCATGCCTGCCGGCAGGCAAGGCATCCTTTGCCGCAGGCACGCCTATGGCGAATCATTCAACCTTCATTTTGTTTCTCCAATACCTTGCCTTGCCTAATCCTGAAACATCTGCACTGCCATCAAAAGCCAGTCCGAAATAGCCGGATTGCTGTTCATACAGTACCTGATCCTGGTAAAACGCTTTTGTCAGGTTCACCACGGTAAAATTGAGGATGTCGCCCTTTCGCTCGGTATAGAAAAAATCTCCGTTGGTTTCAAACGGTCCGTAGCTAATTTTGCCCGATTCATAGGTATATTTCGGTCTGCGATAATCCCGGAACATATCCATTCGAAGGTCATTCTTCACACCGACGTGAATGACCCGGTCTCCTTTCCGGATCTCAACCGACATTCCCTTTCCAGTGGATTCGGATCCGATATACCGGATTTGAGAAATCAGGTTTTCAGGCGGTTCTGTGTGTGGATGGGGTATCAAAACGGTCACAAACCCAATGGTTTGTCCCAATTCAAAATGTTGTCCTGTTGTTTCCGATATCACCCATTCAGCCTGGTAATACCGTTTTGCCATTTCCGTTTGTTCGATCCGGAAATGTGATTTTGGAAAGTGGATCAGCAGGTTGGTATTTGCATTGAGTTTCAGGTTCCCGATGGAATCATACCGGGTATCGTACCAGTGATTTCCCTGTTTTATTATCTCCCGGGTATGCCAGAGGTTTGCTGCTGTAAAGAACTCCTCAACCCGGGCTTTCACGATGTCAAACACCACAACCATTTCAGGATCCTTAATATAGGTAATGACCCTGTCCCATTCATAGCCCAGTTTTTCATCGATCAACCGGGTTCGGCTGTAGTCAAAATCGGGGAAAGTAAGAAAATCGATTTTCTGTGTTCTGATGATCCGGTATGATCCGGCGTTATGAAGAAAATCGAGTACCGGTTGTCCGGGTATTTCCGGATGATCGGTTGGGCTGTATCTCCATTCACCCTCTTTCTGTCCCATAAATATTTTTTCCTGCCGCACACACAACCGGTTATGGAAGTAGTCCTGGCGATAGGCTCCGTAGGGTCCGCTCGGCATAAAATCCCGGTAACCTCCGTCATGCAGCAACACCGATCCGTTCTTCATCAGCAGGACGATGCTGTTTTCATCGGCATGTCCATGGGTCATTTTTTCCTCTTCTACCGGTATGACATCGCGCAGGTAATCTCTGAACAGCAATCCTCCATCTCCCTCATCCCTATAGTTTAACAGCATATAGGTAGATTCCGGTGTCCATCCATTCCGGAAAACGATCTTCTTGCCCTGCACATCTTCCATCACTTCGCTACTTAAGTTTTCCGGTACTCTGGGTTTGACATCATCCGTGCCATAACGGTAACAATCGAGTAACATATAGGCTAATCCTGTATTCTCTATCCGGTCAAAATCGATGAACTTCCTTGCGATTACGGCAGCGGCCCATTTCAATTCCGGATTTCGATAGATGTTTGCTGCTGCTTCAAAGTAGACCAGGTACCGGTTCCAGTTTGAATGCAAGGTTGCATCACCGAAGTCGGGTATCATCCCGTCAGGAGACATCAGCTGAAGGAAATAGTGGGCATAATAATACATCTCCGGGGTTTTAAAAAGCTCCTCCACCCTATTTTTGGCATCGGCATAACCGAGCAGGGCATAGAGCCATACACCATGATAGATGGTGGCATCTTCAATCTCCCAATTCCCCCAGTTATCAAAACCCAGAGCCTGTTCAGTCATCTTCCAGGTTGGTGTTTTTTGATGGTTTGGTACTGCACGGATTGACCAGGCCAGCGCTTCTGCCCGAAGGGCAGTCCGGTTCATGGGCCCCCATTCCTGTGTTTGAAGGAGGTAATCCATGCTGTGTGCGATCACTTCATCAATCTTTTCCTGCTCTTTTTTATTCAGGTATCCGAGTCTTTTCAGGATTTCATAAGGTCGTGCATACCGCATGGTGGTAAAGAAATCGGGAAGAGCCGGTACTCCGTTCCCATAATCCGGGCGCTTCTGGACCGCTTCTTCCGGGTATTCCTTTTTGAAATCATCATAGATCAGCAAGATCTTTTTAGCCCTTTCGGCATATTCCTCCTTTTCTTCCTTTTCATACAACGTTGCATAGATGGTTGCCATCTCCAGGATCCGTCCGGGGGGACGGTATCCAAAAACACTCAACGGATCGAGTGTTTCTCGCCAGGCCGCCATTAATGAATCCATATTTTCCCACGTCCAGTCAGCCGATTTCCTGGCAAACTCCAGGTATTGGTCCATGGGGATGGGGTCGGGGGACTGGGAAAAGGATGCTGTAGTGAAAAAGAGCATGAACAAGGAAATGAATGTAAATTTTTTCATGATATGATGGTTTTTGATTCGTTATTCCCTGCCTGCCGGCAGGCAGGGGTATTTGGTTACGAAACCCGGGTCGTTGGTCGTTAAACGTCGGTCGTTTTGTTTCCGTTATCGACAAACGATGGACGTTATTTAAAAGCTCATTTCCCCCAGCTCCCTCAGAGCAAGATAAGCTGCTCCCAGCACTCCTGCTGAATCACCCATTCTGGCTTTCAAAACAGGGATTTCTCCTCTGGGAGGGCCAAAAAAGGATTGCCTCATGATGGGTGGAACATTCTCATACCAGATGGGAATATTCGATACTCCTCCCCCCAGGATAATTGCTTCCAGGTCAAATGCATTGACCACATTGGCAAATACCTGTGCCATGATCTCGCAACTCTCCTCGAACAGGGCGGTGGCTCCGGGATCTCCTCCCTGGTATAATTCCCAAATCTGTTGAAGTGACTTTTTTTCTCCACTGATTTCATGATATCTTCTACACTGGCTGGGTCCGGAGAGATACGCTTCAGCACACCCTAACCGTCCACACTCACATTTCCTCCCCCGGTAATCGATGGTGGTATGACCTATTTCACCTGCAGCTCCATGCATCCCACGGTATAATTTTTTATCCAGGATCAGTCCATATCCCATACCGGTTCCAATGATAACGGCTAAGACATAGGAATATTTTTCCTCATAGTTCCCAAAATACTCAGCCAGTGCAAGGCAATTGGCATCGTTTTCCACCAGAAGGGGAAGGTTAAATTGCGCCCTTACCCTGCCCATAAATCCCGGTAATTCATAAACCGGGGTGTGGGGTGATCCGTGTAACACATCCTCCACCGGTTCGTGGGTGCCCGGTGTACCCATACCGATCGCTTCAATCGGGTAGTTCTTTGAAACCGCTTTAACAACGGTTTGAATATTCCTGATAACCTGGTCCAATCCTTTCCGGGGTTGGGATAAAACCCGGTGTCTGGACAGCACCTTGCGGCGTGAATCCATCAGGCAGGCTTCCACTTTTGTACCCCCCAGGTCAATGCCAATGACATATTTTTCTGCCATTTCTTTCCGATCGTTATTCGTGGGTGAGTCTGTTCCAGGTTTCAAATACCGTCCAGACATTTTCCGGTTTGGCTCCCGGTCCAAACTCACACTGTGCGATCACTCCTCCCTTCTTGTAGAACAATTGAAACAGTTGATAAACAGCATGCTCAATCTCTTCCTGACTGCAATCCGGAAGCATATGCTGACGGTCTATTTCACCCCAGAATGTGAGTTTACCGCTATGTTTTTCGGCCAACTCCTGGATATTCATACAGAATAATTGCGAATTCAATGCGTCAATTCCAAGCTCGATGAGGTCAGGGATTATCTCACTGATTGCTCCGTCGGAATGCATGAATACATATTTCCCATACTGTTTTGCAATTTCAACATACTCTTTGTACATCGGCTTGAAATATTTCCTGAAGATGTCCGGAGAGGTGATCAAGCCATGTTGCGTTCCCCAATCATCCATCAGATAGATCGCATCCACGGGCGTTTCTGCCCACGATTCTACCTCTTTGCAGTAGTGCTGATGGATGACATTCAACAGTTCTTTCAATCCCGGAGGTTCCACAGCCAGGTCCATGAATGCCAATTCCATCGTTCTTATGAATTGAAACCGTTCAAAAGGACGCTGAAAATTTCCTGCCAGGGTAAACTGGTCCGTGTATTTGCAAAACCGTTTGATTTCTTCAACATCAAGGGTCAGAATAGTTTCTGGAGTTTTCAAATCATGGTAATGCATCGGATCTGCAATGAGTGGTTTCTGAACCACACCCATCAACCCTTCATGAATGTTTTTGAACTCACAACCCCATTCATCCACGTAATACCCCGATTTATATTTATTTCCAGATATCACAGGTGGCTTTCTATAGTAAACCGGTGTCTGCACAACATCATCGGGAAATGTCATTCGTAATCGTTGGGTAAAATCCGGATAATGATCATCCGCCCAGGGAAGAATCCAGATCTGTCGTGGGATTCGTTCAGGGGAATCAAATTCCAGCGTTTTTTGTACCAGGGTTTTGCGGGTCATGTTGCCGAATCATTGTTGTTTAGGGAATCCCCCGTCCGCCAGCTGGCGGACACCCCCTTTTCAAAAAAGGGGACAGTTTATTACGTATTAAAAAATCGGAAAATCTCTTCATCTTCTCCCTCCGGGAAAGTACACATAATTTCTCAAATCGATTATTTTACCCGGAACAGCCCAGGGCAGGTTTGTCTCCGAAGGCAATCTGTTGTCCCGGTAACACGCATACAACTCTTCACCGAGACCATCGATCCAGAATCGTTCCTTTTGTTCATCCATCACCAGTCTATCGAAAGGGAAAGCAGCGATCTCTTCCACTGAATCCTGGACTCCATTAATACACAGAACCTGTGCAGTAGCTGCTTCCGGACCACAAATCACCGGCCGGTCTTCCCTTACAGCTTTCATTGCTTCGTGAAGTTTAAGGAACTGATCATCGTCCTCCGGGGAACCATAGTCTTTCTTCCTCCCCTCCCGTGTAGTAGCGACGATCCGGTCCTGTTCATCACCAAATGTAACGGTTCCATCTTCAAACTCCAGATGAAACATTGGGCCTCTTTCACAGGCGGTAACGTGCGATCCGTAAAACAAGATTTCCACACCACAGGCAGTGTATGCCCTGAACACACCGGTGTCGTAATTCTGAATGGGATAGGTTCGGTAACATTCACCCTGGATCCCGGCCGGTTGATCACTCTCATTCATTTCCCTGCCGAGCAGGTAGAAGAGGTTGTGTATGAAATGTGCCATCGCGTTTCCCAGGGGACTATCGAGAACCCACCGTTCTTTTTCATCCCTTAACTTTCCGGCCCATTCATTCCTTTCATAATAATCTTTCCCCCGGGGCCAGAAACAGAGTGATTTCATCCGTATGGGTTTACCATACAGTCCGGAAATAATATCCCTTTTTAACTCCTGGATCGCGTTGGAGTAGGACCACTGGTACCCAATCATAACCCATCTGCCCGATTGCTTTCTCGCCAATAACAGTTCATCAATATCCTGTATCACAGTACCGAGTGGTTTATCGCACAATACGTTGCCTCCATTAATCAGGGCAATACAGGACTGTTCGATGTGATATTGCAATGGAGAAGAAATGACCACAAGGTCAGCGCTTCCTCCCTTGATGTAAAAATCCATAAGGGAGTTACAAATGGGAATCCTCCGTCTCTTTATCTCCCGGTATAATCCGGAGTTCGCGGCAAAAGGATCAACCACACCGCTCATCTCAATCTCTTCGTCACTGAAATGTTCAAACAGGTTCTTCAGGTAATAGAATCCGTACCCTCCGATTCCAACCATCAAAACGGATACGCTATTTCTTTTTTTATAGTCCATTCAGGATTGGTTCAATTCCCGTTCCAGCAAGTCGGTTTCAACTATGGTCCTGTTTTTAAGATCGATTGCAATGGTTTTAATTTCAAAGGGTCTCAGTACAACCGTGCTGGAAAAATCCAATACAGGAATTTTGATTTCTGCTTTCCTCTCTTGCCCTGTTGGCTCAAACAATCGCATCACCAACCGCTCATTCTTTTGGCTCATTTTCAGTGCAGGCAGTTGAATGGTTGGATCAGAGATAATCACTCCCTGAAGCAATTTTTCGCCCTTTCCTGTGGGGTAACAGCAGAGCCCGTGTGGTGGTTCGTTCCTGACCAGGCTCTCCCTGTGGATTGATTCTCTCCGTACAGAGGAATTACCGGCTTGTATCCAGAACCGGAAGGATCGTTCGCCCTGGTCAATTCGTGGTTCGAACCGATCCTGAGGAGCAATGGGTTGATCTTGCTCTACCGGATGACCTGAATAGGCAGGAGACCGTAACATGGAGATCCTTATTTCCCCGTTATCATAGTCAAATCCATACGTAGTATCATTGATGACAGTGAGTGCCATTTCCTCTGTCTGTGATTCCAAACCGATCCATCTTTGAGCTACAAGCTCTTCCCGGACCCGGTCAAACTCTTCCACTCCACAGGCGACCTGCCCAGAACATTTTGCGTTTTCCCAGCCCGTATTAAAAGAAATTTTCAGCATGCTGTCTTTCTCCATCCAGTAGATCCTTGCTTCTATTTCTATTTCGTTCCTATTCTGCGGTATCTTATACCGTATTGCAGCATACGATCCTGCAAAACCGAACAGTCCTTCAACCATGGTCCTTACCGGACCTTCCTCAATGATCCGGAGTGGCTGCAACCGCGTGGCATCCACACCGGCAAATGAAGCAGCCGACTGTGGTGTCAGCAGCTGAAATTCTCCCTTTATTTCCCGAAAGGACCGAACAGTCATACCCCAGGGATCCGCATTATCGCCGATTACCAGCAGCCGTCCTGATCCCGGTAATAGAATCTTTTTTCCATCAATCTCATAACTCTGAATCAAACCCGTTTCAGGATTGATCTCTATCTGTCCATTCGGCAGGCTGAAGCGAAACCGGTCAGTTACTTTTCCCTTTACCGCTGATACACGCGGTATCTTCTTCAAAAAACAGGAATACCGGTTCATGGATGATGCTTTGAGACGGGCGTTAAAAACAACCCGTTTTCGGTGGTCCTGAACGATGTTGCTGCTCTCTTTTTCAACCTGAGAAGGAATGAGGTTTCCCTCCGGATCCATAATTTCCGGTACCTGCAGGTACTCTTCATCGAAGTTGGGTTCCTGTGCCTGGAATTCAACAACCACCGTTTCATCGACATCAAAAGGATGCGGATTAAAAAACAACAGCGGAAACTCATCCTCTTTTGTCTCCGGCTGACCGGAAAGGTTTGCCATAAATGCTTTTGTCTGCAGACGTTCAAGGATCTCCATCCCATGGTGCAGCCGTCGGATGGCATATTCTTCCACTTCCGGTATGGATGATCCGGGAAGGATATCGTGGAACTGGCAAAAAAGCAGGTCTTCCAGTGCTTCCGATAATGACTTTCCGGGATATTCCATCATTCCCTGCAGGTGAGTCAGGGTACAAATTTTCTCTGTAAGGAAGAAGAGATTTTCCAGCTGCCTGTATCTCTTTTTAACCAGTTGCATCGAGGTATAACATCCAACAGCAAATGGATTAATGCTCTTTTCCACTCTCACGAATTTCTTTCCTTCCTTCTCCAGTAAATAAAAATACTCTTCCGGGGTTCCGTGGCAGATGGTTCTCTCTTTTGTCTTTTTCTGCAATTCGGAGATCTGCTCAAGGTCTTCCCGTGAGGGTCCCCCACCGTGATTTCCAATTCCCCAGAGAAGCAGTCCGTTCTTTCTGCTACTATTCTGTGTCAGCCACTTCCTGATTTTATCGACAGACTGACCTTTGCTTGAGTTATAGTGATCATAAGGGCGGTGAGCTAATATCTCAGAGCCATCGTATCCCACCCATTTGAAATCAAGATCGGGCAGATCAAAAAAATGATGATCGGGCCGGCAAAACAGATAGGAAGAGTAGCCCGATTTTTTCATTACCTGAACCAACCCGCGGGAATGACCAAACGGATCAAAATTAACAGCGGTTTTGGGTTCAACCCCAAATCTATCCATGAAGTATTTTTTTCCAACCACGATTTGCCGGATCAATGCTTCTCCGGAGGGCATATTGCAATCGGGTTGAAGGTACCAGCCGCCGATGATCTTCCAGCTTCCTTCGGTTACCAGCGTCCTGATCTCTTCAAACAGTTCCGGCTCATACTCCTCAACGTACTGATAGAGGAGTGCTTCGTTGTGGCAGAAAACGAATCCCTCATACTCCCGGCAGAATTTTGCCGCAATCCGGAAGGTGGATAGTGTTTCTGCCAGGCCTTCCTCCCACTCCCATAACCACACGGGATCCAGGTGGGCATTGCAAACGAGGATCAGGGTTTTTTGAGTCATGTTATTTCAGAGCAAAACGATTACAGCGTATAACTATTTAAAAGTAAATTTACCAGTCGAATCCATCACAAAATAATCTGAAATGAAACATCCAGAACAGTTAAACCCCGAAGGGGTTGAAAAATGAATAGCCACCGGTAAAACCGGTGGTTACCAAAAGATTGTATAAACAACCCTGCAGGGGTTGAACTAGAGAAATATCAATCTTTATGTTCGATCCCATCTTATTATTATATGTTTTCTTATTCAACCCCATTCGGGGTTGGTTTTGTTCCCTGTTCCTGCCCCGCACTAAATACGGGGTTACTCATTGTTGAATCCCGCTGGGATTCCTTTTACTAATTTTTAAATTAAAGGAAGATAATGATCGAATATCCAATCCTCTTGATGATTTCACAAACTCCGGATATTCATGCCCCCGCTCACTTCAAATATCATTCCGGTGGAATAGTCAAAATTGCCAGTAACAATGGCAGCAACGGTTTTCGCGATATCATCGGGATGACCCCACCGGTCCTGAGGGATTAAACCATCAGCGATCATGCTGTCATACTTCTCCTTAACCGGAGCCGTCATATCGGTCCGTATGATCCCGGGTCTTACTTCAAAAACGACTATACCCATTTTTGAGAGGCGGTCGGCAAAGAGCTGGCTGGCCATGCTCAAACCGGCTTTGGAGATGCAATATTCCCCTCTGTTTACCGAAGACATCACGGCTGAAACAGAGGTGATGAACACAATTCGTGGAAAATACGGATCAATCTTTCCCTGCAGCCCGATCATGGTATTGACCACCCGTTGTGTGAAAAAGAGGGGACCGCGAAGGTTTATTCCCATGACCCGGTCGTAACTTTCCGGGGTTGTTTCAAGCAGATCCATGCGTTTTACCGGGGCAACTCCGGCGTTATTCACAAGCAGATCAATCCGGCCAAGATCCTTCATGATGTTGTCGATCACGTTCTGGTGGCTTTCAATATCAGCAATATCCAGGGTGTAGGATTTGAAATCCACTCCATACTCCGAAATTGAAGTTTCAAGTTCGGCACGATTTTTTTCTGATCCCGGAGAATGTATTGTCCGGGATATTCCTGCAATGGCATATCCTGCTTCTGCAAGACGAATAGCTGTTGCTTTTCCAATTCCCCGGCTTACGCCGGACACAATGGCTACTTTCTGGTTATTTCCCATCTGTCTCAACATTTTATTTTCTTGTATATTGGTCCATACACTTCCTTATCCCTTATGGGACAGCCGGTAACGAGCATATTCCTCATCAGTTCAGTACACTTTGAACAGGAAGTACAGGTTTTTTCCTTTCTGATTTTCCCATATTGCATAAGGTCTTTAGGCGCAGCGGGATAGGCAAATGAGCTGCGCCCCAATCCAATGAATGTGGCTTTCTTCTGTGCCAGCACTGCGGCAGCTACTTCCGGGAAAAGATGCCTCAGCCAGGAATACCCGGTCCCAACCAATTTAGCTTCCGGAACAGCCTGTTGTACCATCCCAACGCCATCAATTAGCCGTGCAACACCTTCCAGGGGATGTTCATCCGGCAGGCTCATCCCCGGCAGTGGCTTATCGTAGGGACGATTCAGGTGAGCGTTTAATAAGGGAATTCCCATGGTCCCGTTTATCAGATCACAACCCGATTGTGTCAATTGGCGTGCCAGTTTAACCGGTTCATCCGGATCCATTGCAACCGACCCATCATTCCTGACACCAAATCCATAGGGATAGGGAATTCCATCATACAGGTTGATACGGCTGGAGATCTTCAGACTGCTGGTTTTTGTTTGTATCCCCTGTATCACTTCCCGGATGAAACGGGTCCTGTTTTCAAAGGACGGCCCGCCAAACCGGCTATCTTCCCGGGTAAATGAAGATAAAAAGTCATGGAGCAGGTATCCGTGACTCGCTTTGATATCCACACTATCAAAACCAGCCTTCTCAGCCAGGGTTCCAGCTTCTATGAATATATCCTGAACCTGTTCAAGTTGTTCATCCGTAAGCAACCTGATCTCATCGCTGTCCCGGTCTAAATAGGGATTAAAACAAAATACCGACGGTTCAGGAAGACCTTCCGGTTTACTGAACCGTCCTGAATGGGTTAGTTGAAGAACGAGATACAGGCTATGCGATGGACCGAATGCCTTGAGCGCTGATGACCGTATATCCTCAATCAACCGCTGAAATCCGGGCAGGGTTTGTCTGTTTATAATCAGTTGTCTCGGATTTGATCTTCCCTCTTTTACAACCGCAGTCGCCTCAAACCAGATCATTCCACTACCGCCTTCGGCATACCGGTTATAGCGTCTGAAGGTGAGTTCTCCCGGGGAACCATCCGGATTGGCGTCAAATCCTTCCATCGGATGCACCACCAACCTGTTTTGGATCTCTATTTCACCCAGGCAAACCGGTTTAAACAGGAGCTCCAGATCTTCCTGCCAGGGAAGGTTGATCCCCAGTTCTTCCGCCTTTTTCAACAACTCATCTGCTGTTTTGAACCGGAAGGTTTCGTGCTTAGTCATATTTTTGTTCGTTGTTCGGTGAACGGTTATGAAGCCCGCCCTGTGAAATATGATCATAGCTCCGTAGGAGCGACCTATTGCTTTTCTAAATTTCCGAAATGATTTTTCTGATATTCGCAATATCATCAATCACCCTTTCCTCACATACATCCGGCCATTTATCACGGGAAAGAGGAGATATCTTTCCATCTACGATCTTCTGCTGTGATAATTTTACAAGGTTGATCAGGTTAATGAATTCTTCCTTCGACAAATTCGGAAATTCAGCCAGGAAATCCGGATCATACACCGGGATATCGAAGTCACCCCCGTGATCCTCTATGGAGAGAGTAACCTCATTCGGTAGTGTATCCAGCAATTCAATGATCCGTTTCAGGTTAATAATTCCTTTGCCGGTTTCCACGGTAAATACCGACAAACCACTGTCGCACAGGGTAATGGCGCCATCTTTTATGTGAGTGGACACCACCCATGGAAGGATCCGTTCGGTAGCACCGACCGGGTCTTCCAGCATAACCAGCAGGTTCATGGTATCGAGACAAATTCCAAGACACTCTCCTGGCTCAGTTTCACACATCTCAAAAACTTTCAGCAGTTCGAAGGTGGTAAACTCAAAGTGTGTTTCTATGGCTAGTATTACGTGGTGGTCCATCAGCATCTGTTTCTGAACTTTCAAGGCATTGGCCATTTCTTTCAACAATGCATCGGTTGGTGGATTTGCCGGATTCCATCGCATCAGTCCGCCGGAACACGACCGCATGATCCTTGTTCCGAGAATTTCTGCTTCCCGGGCAACATTTCGGTTGTGTTGAAACAGATCTTTTTTCTCCCACGAGTTCATATCGCGGGGAATATGTTGTGCTCCTCCCCATTCGAGGTAGAGGTTGTGTTCTTTTCCAAAGGCTTTCAGCGATTTCAGGTATTCATAATCGGGGTTACTTCTTCCTTCCGGCAAACCGGAAAATGAAACCCCATCTGCCTTGTTTTTCTCCGCCCAAGCTAACACCTTCAATGGTTCCAGGTTTAATGGAGACAGGCTGTAATTATCAATTCCTACTTTGAACTTCATGGTAATAAAGCATTTAGTAAACAGGCGATCAAATCTGCCAGACTCCCGCTAAGAGTGGGCGGCAGAGGGTTTGGATGGTTCTCCTGCTTTTCTTTCCATGTATCCGTGATCAATGAATGGCTCATCATGCATGTGTTTTTCCATCAATGAAATTCTCACCTTCAGCAGTTTTTTCAGGTTTTTTCCATAGATTAACGGTGTTTCTCCCTGGTCCGTCATTGCCATAAATTCGACTCCTGAATCAAAAAGTTCGTGGAGAATTTTCGAATTTTCGATCTCACGTTGGATCAGGTCCGTCACCCTTTTGCGTTCTTTTAATTTTGATTTCTCACTCTTTGCATTCATGTACCCATAGACACCTGTGATCCATGCAGCGATGTTTCTTTGTGTCGTCATCCAGCATTTCAGGGCTTTGATCCGTATCCACTGATCATACAAAACGTTTCTTTCCCCCGGATCTGGTGTTGCTTTATTCAGCGCCTGTTCAAGAACATTAATGGCTTTATCCAGTGGATCCCAGGCATTGGCATCGATCCGTTCCATGTCATGTTTGCTTTTATCAGGGTCAGTTAGATAGAACAGCACATCCCTGCTGAGATCCACATTGTTCGGATTATGAGGAGTTGTACACATGAAATGTTCGTAATACTCTCTCTGGTCCTGTGGAATTTTTTCAATATCGGGTACGAGGGGACGTGCCCATAACCTGTACCAGGTAAAGCCAAAGGTGGAATAGAGGGGTGTGACATTCGGGAATGCCAGGATAGCCTCTTCGGTAAGCTTCCATGCTTTTAGCAGCACATTAGCATCCCCACCTTCGGTCCATTTCAAAGCTGTTTTCTCAAGGAACGCATCAACATCCATATTCGGATCATACTGAAATGAATGGATTACCTCCTGGTTGATATCATGGGGCACCAATTCAGGTGGTACGATTCCTCCGGTACAGGCGAGAAGGTCAACTCCGTTCTCATGCAATGTTCTTAGTCTCTTGCAGGTAAGGGATGGATAGGGGATGCCGATCAGCGGGTCAAACATGGAATGTGGTCCGGCTGAAAAATAAAAATGGGCAGCGCTTTCCCTTTTCACAAGCTCCTCTGACAATTCTTTTTCCCGTTGATCAAAATCCATCTGGTACACTGTACCTGCATTAATCTGGTTCGAATCCCTGTACTTCGGATGTCTGTAGGGCATTTCCCATCCCTTTGCCAGAAGTGAGGAAGTTTCAATTTCCAGTCCATCACTTAGCCCGTTCCAGATGGTTTCATGTTCGCCGTAAAATGATTCCATTCGGGTAATTACCCTGAAACTGGGATTAACCTTGCGGGCTTCGTCTCTGAGCACCCGGAAGAAGCGCAATGCATTCTCTCCGGCTAATCGTGAGATCTCCGCATCATCTTTCCATTCCCTGATAAGGTATGCACCCCCGTTCCGACCGACATACAGCGATTTTGTATGTTCAAACCCTGCACCGCTATCGTTGGTCCAGATGGTGATAAATCCCAATTCTGGAACTTCCTGCATGAGGTTCCGGATCAATTCGGCATAATGTTGTCGAACGAGCGGATGGGTTATGGTCATGTTATACCTGGGTTTAAAGCTTCTGAAGGGATGATCGACTCTTGCTCCCCGGAGCATCGGATATTCATGAAAAAACTGCTCGGGTACCGATCTGGGTTCAAAACAGAGCAACCCGGGTACCAAACCATACTCAACTGCCTGTTTTGCATTTTGCTTCAAGAACGTAAGATTAGCTGAAAGGTAATCATTGGGATACAATCCTTTATTCAGCCGGCTAGAGACAAATTGATCCAGGGCAGGGCAGTAGGTATAGAACATGGGGTAAGCCTCTCCCTTCGGTCCGGTTTCCAATCCCATCGGAAATGCCAGTCCATTCACTTCGATGTGTGTAAAACCCAACCGGGCAAGTTCGGCAACATAGCTCGCCCGGTTTAATCTATATTGTATCCTTCCCTGCTGGGTAAGAAAATAATCGTATGAAACTCTTTGCCAGGTAAATGATGGGGTAATCCATTTTCCGCAATTAATCGCATCAATACTCCATTCATCCATATGGTGGATCAAATGGTTAACAAAGGAAAAGAGATACCGGGTATGAGAACTTACGCAGTAGCCTGTTCCGTTTTTCCGAAGCAGAATATAGACAAACACATCCTTCGGCTTCAGGGGTTTCTTTATCCCAAACTCTTTTAGCCGGGACGAAGTTGCTACGGCTACCACAAATGCCTTCTCATCGGGCAGCACTTTCTTTACCGGTTCAATTACCATCTCTGAAGAAGAGATGAATGCGTTAAGGAGGTCGATGGATCGTTCAACCACCCGGGGAGAAGTATCAGGATAACTAATTTTTTTAATATTCTTTAACGCGTCGCTTATTTTCATACATTTTATTTTACGCAGTAACAAATTTTTCAATCTCCGACAGGATCTTTTCCACATCTGAATCATCATTATAGAGATGGAAGGAGACCCTGATCCCTCCCAGGTTGGCTTCATTCACAACCCGTACGCGGATCCTCTTCCCGGACAGATAGGACGCTATCTCTCCGTTATCATGTGATTTGCTTTTGAAGGTGATCATTGATGAGCGGTATTTCTCCTCTTCGGGGGAGAGGATTGTTATTGCTGAAAGATTTTCCAATCCATGATAGAATGCCTCAGCCATTTTCCTGTTTCGTTCGATAATCCGTTGGAGCCCTATGGTCAGGATAAACTCAGCTCCTTCCTGAAAACCATGAAAGAGTGATTCATTCTGTGTACCGTATTCAAACCGCTGAGCAGTAGGATGATATGTTAATATTCTGGATTCAGTATCATACCCGTCATCCGAATATGCTCCAACGGTTACCGGTTGGATGGCTTCCAGTTTGTTGTTGTTTACAAACAGAACACCCGTACGTTTAGGACCAAGCATCCATTTGTGTCCGCTAAAAGTATAACAGTCAACACCAAAATTTTTGAGGTCAACCGGTATTTGACCAACTGCCTGCGCTCCATCGACAGCAAACAGGATCCCCTTTGATTTTGCCAGGCCTGCAATCTCTTTGATGGGAAAAACCTGTCCTGTTGTGCATGTAACATGGCTGATGAAAATAAGCCTGGTCTTGCGTGTGATCAATTCACTGATCCGCTGAACATTTCCGTAACCGTTTTCCATGTCAGGATGAAAAGTTCGTAATACGACTCCCCTGCTTTTTACCTGGTTTAGTAATGGAATATGGAGTGCAGGATGTTCGTGGGTGGAGGTTATCACTTCATCGCCAGGTTCTAAATGCAATCCGTTAATAACGATGTTGATCCCCTCGGTTGCCGTGCTGGTAAAAGCCAGCTCTTCTTTAACACAATCATCCCCGAGCAATTTGCAGCAGGTCTCTTTTGCCATGAGCCACTTTTCATGATCATGTCCGGGCCTGGGATAAATTTCCATTTTATCCATCGATGTTTTTACACGATTCAGGACAAGGAGGGGCACCGCACCAATTCCACCAGTGTTCAGGTAGCTGTAGTCTTCAGGAAAAAGAAACTGTTCTCTAACAAACTTCCAGAAGGATGTTTCATCGGTAATCTTTTTTGCCTGTTCACCCGGGAGCAAACAGTCAGCCAGAGCGGGTCTTGCCAGCAATGTTCCTCCGGTAAGTGTACCCAGGGTAGTAAGAAACTGATTTCTATTCATTTTCTTTCCTCACTAAATTAATTTTAATGGTGCTCTTTTTCTTAATATTGACTGTAAAATCAACGTAATTGCTTTTTTCAATAAGGATCATTCTGAAGAATATAGCTGTTCCGTTCGCTTCAACCCGGGATACGGATGAAGTCTCCGGTATCAAGACATGAAAATCAACTTCGGTAGCGGTGGCTTCCACCTCCAATAACAAGCGGTTCTCTTGCAAAACATAGGAATAACGAATACTACAACCGGAAGCTGCATAACTAACCTTCACCTCCGCCCTGGAGATACAGGCAGCATACCATCGCGGTGAGAGCTCAATTTTTTGCAACATTTTATGGTGATCGGTAACTCCTGCCAATCCTTCAATGAGTGCATGGAGCATTGCGCTGGAGCCCCAGCCGTCAGTGGGTTCTGCATCCGGACTTGTACTGGTTTCCACGGAGGATGGTTTTCCATCCGGAAAATACCAGAGGTAGGTTTCGCCCGTCTCGGAAATCATCCGGTAATATTGTTTTAATATACTGATTGCATACTCCTCAAAACCATGATCGAATGCTGCACGGGCAAGTTCTCCTCCTACTATGGGCATGATTCCGCCATTGACGTAAGCGCCTTTCACCAGTTTATCGTCACCGAAGATCCCATCCGGAAAGGGTGGGTCAATGGAGTACCATTCAGCAAAACTGGCCTTTTCTGCATGTCGTTTCCGGTATTCCTGAATGATGGACCGCGCCATTTCGTGGCTGGCAACTCCCCGGTTGATATTCATCGGATTGCTCAGGCTAAGCTGAACGGATTCTTCCACTCCCGGAATGGATACCGGATCGATTTTCACAAAATGGGTATAATATGAACCGTTCCAACACGTTCTGTTCATCGCTTCGCGTAACGCAGCTGCCCTTGCTCTCCATTGGTCGGCTAATCCGCTTCTGGTAAAATAATCATGGAAAAGGGACATGATCAGAAAGGCTTCATAATACCCGCTGTTATCCCCGTGCATGAAGCCCCAGAAGGTATCATCATCGATTTGAAACTGCAGCCATTCGTGTTTTCCAGCGTTATATGCAAAATCCCAGGTGTCGATCGTATAGGGTCTTTTTACCAGGCCTGCCTTTTTATCCCAATAGGGCGAATGATGCAATACATAGGTCAATGCCTTTTCCAGGGAAGGGATCATCTCCTGGAGGAATTCATCATCACCGGTTGCCTGCCAGGCAAGGTATGTTGCTTTTACAAACCGGTATTCAACATCCGCTTCTACGGGTACCCTGACATATTTTGTCCAGTTCTCCTTCTCGCACGGAAGTTTTTCAGGGAAGGTGGTAAAATAATCAAAAATCCGTCCCTGTCTATTTTGATTATCAGCAAAATGACGAATGGTGCTGGTCAGGTCATGTTCAAAATATTTTACAGCGCGCAGAATATCAGAATAATCCCTGATCCATATTGACCGCGTATCCGGTGAGCGGTATCCCCGGATCTTCTGTCCATCGATATTGACTTCCAGCACATCTTTTTCAAGAAAGGATTTGACCAGCGGATAGAAACTGTCAAATTCAGGTTTCCCGGTTTTTATTTCGATTTCCATTATGTTTTTTACTGTGTCTACTAATTGATTCAGATTGAAATATTATCAGAGCTCCGTAGGCCTGCCCGGCTGGGAGCGGCCTGAAATTTTCATCAATTGACTCGTTCGATCAACACTGCCCAGTCTTTTTCACTATGCTCCGGAGGATCCCCGAGGGACACAACAGTTCCTCCCTTTATTTCGGTCACCGATCCCAGGATCATCTCTCCACCTGCCCTTGTATTAAACCATCTGACAGTAAATCGTTCGTTACTGTCTGAAAGATCCAAATCGGTTGTTCCCCCATCAGGCAGATAGATGGCATAGATGTTACCAGGGCGTGCCAGGCAATAATCGGTTTCAGATGTCGTCAGTGTATCCATGCTCACCATCTCCTGGAATGGTAAATAGTGGTGAAAAAACTCCAGTGCAATTCTGGTCTGTCCCCAAAGATGGTCACGGGAACGCCAGTCTTCACAGTTCAGGTCATTATCATGATTATCGTATCCAAAATACCATTCCACACCACCTCCTCCGGCCATCAGGTTTGCCCAGAGAACATAACGCCTGACGCTATCCAGGTTATTGGGTTGCCGGTCATCCGGATCAACACCCCTGCTGGCAGGTCCGATCTCATCAACATTCACAACCCACTGCTTCTTCGCATTCGATGATTTTTCAAGCCAGACCAATGTTTCTTCATGAGCATTCATTAAGTTACCCACCTGTATAGAAGGTCCATCAAGGTAAGCATAGCCAGTCAACTGGTCAAAGATCCTGTACCGGTATTTCGGGTTTGAATGGGTGTGGATAACCACAAAATTCTCATACGGATCATGCTCTTTCATGTATCGGGTCATCGCTTTTTGTTGCTCAATCGACTGTCCTCCGGAGGTAAAATCAGCAGGTCCGTTCTCCTCACCCATATTCCACGTAACGGCAAGGTGGTGGCTGAACCGTGCAAGCAGTTCACGGTAATACAGCTTTCGCTGAATACCGGTATCACCATTGTCAAGCAGGGTCTCATTTTCAGTCTCCTGGGTGACGATATGCAGCATTATCCCAAGCTTATCCATATGGCTGAAAACGATCTCCCATTGATCCAGCTTGCTGCAATCGAACCGGTATCGTTCATCAGGAGAGGTATAGGGCCAGACATCATTCCCGTCACCCTGGATATTCAGGGTCAGGAAATAAACAGAATTCATTCCTTCAGATGCAAGGTAATTCAGGGCACCAATAATGCTCTTCCCCTTGTTGTCCTGCCAGCTCGGATCCCCCGGATTCCAGTCTTTCAGATGGTTGGAATATCGATGCAGGTTTATATTGGGTGTTGCTTCCCCGCTCCTTTTCATTTCATCACCAGAGAAATAGGTATCATCAAAATCAACATAAGCCAGGAAATTCTCGGGACTGTCCGCCCCGCCTTTCAGAAAATATTCTCCTGTCTCCGCGAAGTGAAGGTATCGTTCACCAATATACCGGAGTTTACCTTTAGCCCGCAGATCCCTTCCTTCTTTGTCGGTTGGTCCGATGATGAACGATCCTTCTAAACCATCGAATCCTGCTGGTTCTCCGGTATTGGGATCATCACTGATGGCTATGCTTTCCCCTTTTCTGAATGATACAATATATTCCCACCTGCCTTCCTGATCCGGGACAAACCTGACCTGCCATTTTTCACCTTTGGAAGCACCTGATTGTGCCGCATTCCCGTCTGCTGAATAGAAACCAGGAACCAGGTATTTCCTGTTTTCATGTTTGAAATTCACATTAAGCCTGTAATCAAGAAAGGGGTTGGGCGTATCCAGTTCATGAACCGGTGGTCCTGTAACGGTCAATGTCACCTTATGCCATTTCTTCAGTTCCCCTGTGACCACACATTGCCCTGTTTTTTGCCGGCACGAAGAACCGGTTAAAATGAATGTGAGTAGTGCAAAATAAAAGAGTGTTAATTTCATCATTCAGTGAATTGGCTTGCGCTTATATTTTATGTCGGGCTTTTTTAAAATCCCCCTTTATCCCCCTTTTCTGAAAAGGGGGACAACAGTAAATATCAACTTGAATAAATGCAATAATACACATTTCATTCATCGTATCGTCACCATCAACCAGAGGAGGAAAATGACTAACCCCACCAGGATCCAGCTACCGCCAAATCCAATATAATCCAATCTGCCTGGCTTCATCAGTTCCCATTGCGAACCAGGAAACAGTTTTCTTTTTTCTATCTGTTCGGGATTGTTAATGGAAGCTTCAATGGCTTTTTCTTCCTCCTCTGCAGTGGGCTGGACGGGTGTATGCATTTTTGCAAAAAACCGATTCAGCGAACGGTTATCCACCGGTTTGGTTACCATAGAAAGCAATACCAGCAGGACGATTGGAAAAAGGGCATCAAAGAAAAACCGTGTTGCCACCAGCTGTGATTTTTTAAAGTGTGTAAAGTCGATCCCGAACCAACTCAGCACCCACACCTCTGCCTCAAATCTTCCGATACCCACTTTTTCAGATTCCGGATCGGAAGGATCAATGCGGGCAACCCGTTCGAACAATATTCCAACCGGTGGTATAACGTGCTGCCTTTCAATTTTTTGCCCCACATAATCTGCAAGTCCTGACTGGACATCCTCCGTTAATGCTTCGGTAGATACTGTGATTTGCTTCTGTGCTGTTTCGATTAAAAATTTCTCATTGTATTTCACTGAATCCAGACCCTGGAACAGGTTAGGAATAACAGCATAAATGACAGCACAGAGAATCACCTGAATGATCACCGCCCATTTGGTTAAACGGCGCCAGATGAATCCCAGCCAGATCGATGCTCCAAATATGGCAGGTATGGAAATGATGTATTTGTACAGCTCCAGCAGGTTATTGACAAAAAGGGCAACGACAATTCCCCCCAGCAGCGTAAATGCAATTACAAGCCTTCCAATGAAGAGATAGTGTTTTTCTGACTTCTCAGACACAAACGGCTTATATAAATTCTTAATAAACAAAGCGGAATAGGATACGGAACTGGCATCGAGTGTGGACATGTTTGCTGCCAGTATACCGATCAGCATCAGCCCGATGGCTCCCGGAAAAAGAAGCTTCTTGGTCATGAATCCCCAGATCAGGTCCGGGTCGTGCAATTGCCCTGCAAACAATCCGATGGCCAGCAAACCAGCCAGCGCCCAGAATATCATGATAATTCGTTTGGCAAACATACCACCGATCATTCCGATGCGGGCAGTCATTTCGTTGGTTGCCGATCCGGCTGTCTGCATACCGGAAGCAACAGCAATGATGGAAACCAGGTTTGCCAGAACCATGGCAAGAATGGTATACCAGGCATATTCACTCAGGGTGGTGGATCCGAACAATTCGAACATAAAATCCGGAACACTGGCATGCAGGCCTGAGAAACCACCAATCCTGGATAGCCCGACCGGGATCAGGATTGCCGAAAAGATAATGATCAGGATCCCCTGTATTCCATCGGTAATGGCGGCAGCACGAAATCCTCCAAGCATGGTATACACACCAACGATAAGGGCATAGATAAAATAGAACCATAGTGGATCGGTATAGGAGACAAACGAGTGGAGCTCACCACGCTTGTTTTTCTCGTTCAACACAGTATACCGGGTCTGTTCTCCTACAGTCAAACCCTGGTCTATTTTTGATTGCAGCTCCTGGTACTCCTGAAACTGAGCAATGCTTGCCTGCTCCTCTTCAGTAAATAACTCAATCGGTTTGGGTGTCATTGCCATCATGGTCTTTGCGGCCACCATATAACCCACACCTCCTCCCAGAACGGAGAGCAGCAGGAAAAAAACGGCATAGGCAGCTCCCAGGAATTTGCTCCTGAACCGTTCGGAAAAGAAATCACCGATGGTTGTCAGCCGGACACGCCTGAAAAAGAATGTGCTAAACCAGTAGAAGGGTGTGAGAAACAGGACCAGGAACTGGATCCACATGCCCCCGATGCCCTGCCTGTAGACCTCCCTCGAGACAGCCACAGCCTGGTCGGCATTTGTGGAACACCCGAAATTCAGGAAAAACTGGTAAAATTTCCCGAGTTTCCTGCCAGCCAGGAAAAAATCCTCTGTATCCCTGTTCTTTTTTGCAGCCCTTCTCCCCAACCACAAAATGACAGCAATAAACAAAAGGATCAGAATAAAGTCAAGCAAATGCAATCCCCAGATGGTCATGATGTGTCGTATTGGTTTTAGGTCAAATAGTTAATGGCTTCCATACAGAGTGCTGTCTGATGATAATCGAGCTTCCATGTCGAGCCCTTGTTCGTGTCCAGCGGCAAACCAAGGGGATCTAAACTGGTGAACCATCCACCATATACCGGATCGAGAAAATGATCCTGAACAAAATGAAAAATGGCATCAAAAAAGTTCTTCAGATCCGTCCGGTCGAACTGTATGATGAAATGCAGCAGGGTCCGTAACCCTTCCGATTGTTCCCACCAGGATATCTCATCCCGGATCACCTTCCCCGTCTCATCAATCCAGGTTTTAATATAGCCCTTTTCTTTTTGATAACCCAATGAGAGACAAGTTTCCAATAATTTACCGGCCAGGATAAGATTGGTATCGGGCAGGCCTTTCTTCACTCCTTTTGACAGCAGGAATGCCCACTCAAAAAGGTGACCCACTGAAATGTAGCCACCGTTCCCGGAGTGTATCGGTTCCCACGATCTGTTATACAATTCCGGAAAGATGATCCGGTCACCAGATGGAACACGTGAAAAGAGAAAATCCTTCAGATCCGATAATTTATTCTGTATCCTTGTCCGCTGGTCTTCCTGATTTACGATGGACAGTAATGCCAGCAATGCCTCGAAGGTATGCATGATGGGATTCTGAGAACGGTTCGTATCCAGATCCTTCCAATCCCGGCTCATTTTCCAGATGATTCCACCCTGTTCATCGGCAAAACGTGTATCAAGCAGGTCAAAAATTTCCAGTGCTTTCTCCAGAAAGATCTCTTCTTTAATTGCTCTGAAAGCATTCACCAGTCCAAGAACGGTAAATGCATGACCATATGCGTCTTTTGTAAAATCTTTTTTCGAACCATTTTCGTCACAAGCCCAGACAAAACCGCCTTCTTCCTCATCATAGAAACAATCGATTAAAAAAGATCCACCCGATCTGATGGTTTTTATTATTTCAGGATCCCGTGTCACCCGGTACCCATTGGAAAAAACATAGAGCAAACGGGACTGGCTGACCAGCGTACCAACGGATTCACCGGTCCGGCTCCAGTCCCGGCTCAGGTTGGGATAGTAAAAACCATTCGGGTCAACAGCTGACTTCAACCAGTATGGCAGGATCTCCTGCGTGAAGTGGTCACGGAACCAGGAGAGAGGGAGTGTTGTGGAGCTTGACATAAAAGCTAAGGATGATTGTATAAGGATAAAGGATGCCATGCCTGCCGGCAGGCAGGATGGATGAAGGATGCGCTATAGGCGTGCCTACGGCAAAGGATAAAAAGAACTTACTTCTTGCCTTGGGCTGTTTTTCTGGCCTGGACAAATATAGAAGTTAGTTCATGAGCTTCTGCTTTAAGTCTGTTCACCTCATCCCCTTTAGTAAGTCCTATTTCTTCTGAAAATTCAAGCCAGAACTCTGACTCATCTGCCTCTTCAGTCACTATGCTAAGCTTTGATATAAATAATGCTTTTGTCTGACTTAGCTGTGATGCCCTGTAATTCGCTGCAACAGAGGATGAGGACTTAAACAACTGCGAAGCACAATGTTTTCCCATAAATGTTTTCGGGAATTTTTCAACCAGCCTGAAGCAATCCAATGCAAATTTTTTAGTACGATCCTTTAAATCTTTCATTATTTAAAATAGTTATGATAAGTGGTGACTAATGTGTTTAAGTGTTTGATAATGCAAGGTATTTTAAATTATTTAATGTAGTATTTTATGTTTTATAATTCATTTTTTTTATTACCTAATTACTTCATCCTTAATCTCATATCCTTCATCCTTCATATCCTTCATCCATCATCCTTCATCCTTCATCCTTCATCCTTCATATCCTTCATCCTTCCCACAACTTCGCCACCTGAGTCCCATGTACTGGAACAATAAGATATTGAAATTCTGCACTTTGAAATTTCCTTTGCGAAAGTTTCAATAAATCTACTAAATTTATTGCTTGACTGAAATGTGTTATTCAATATACCGGGTAATGTTTACTCACAGAATTTTCCACCGGTTTTCAGGTTGTCATTAGTTATTCCGAACTCATGGTTAGTCCATTAGAAAAAATCAAACAGATAAAAATCATCCCGATCATCACCATTCATCAGGTGGAGGATGTCATTCCTGTAATTCAGGCACTGCTCAAGGGTGGACTACCGGTTGCAGAGATCACGTTCCGTACAGGTCTTGCCGTTGAAGCAATCAACCTTGTTTCCGGGGAATTTCCTGATTTGTTATTGGGAGCGGGAACAATTCTTACGCCGGACCAGGCTGATGAGGCTTATGCGAATGGAGCAAAATTTATGGTTACCCCCGGTTTTAATCCACGCGTTGTGGATCATTGCCTGGAGCGGGACATACCCATTATTCCGGGACTGAATTCCCCCACACAGATTGAGCAGGCTCTTGAGCGGGGAATCGATCATGTCAAATTTTTCCCGGCAGAAGCTTCAGGGGGTCTCCCATTTATCAACGCCATTGCCGCGCCTTACAGGAATGTCCGGTTCATGGCCACCGGTGGGATAAACAACACCAACCTTAGACAGTACCTTTCGAATCCATTCATTTTTGCCTGTGGAGGAAGCTGGATGGTAAAGAAGGAACTTGTTGAGCAGGACCAATATGACGAAATTACCAAACTCGTTCGTACAGCAGTTAAACTCACTCATGATCTTTAAGAAGTCCTTTATTCTGATTTTATTTACATAAATTTGGATCGGAAACCGGCAAGGAGAATTAAAGGTAAAACAAGTGAACAAAGAGAGCCGTTTACTGTTTTCATAATAAAAACCGTGACGTTTACAGATACATATTTGATAGCCCTGGCAGGGATTATCTCGATGATGACTTTTTTATGGTTGGCAAGCATTAAGCTCCGTAATGTCAGCATTGTTGACCTCTTCTGGGGATTGGGTTTTATGGGAGCCGGCATCTATTATTTCCTGGTTACAGATGATGGATTCGAACCCAGGAAAATAATGACACTCATTCTTATTTGTGTCTGGGGGATCCGGCTTTCTGTCTACCTGACCTGGAGAAATTATGGCAAAGGAGAGGATATCCGGTACCAGAACTTTCGAAAGAATTATGGTGAGCACCGTTACTGGTGGATCAGCTTTTTTCAGACTTTTTTGCTACAGGGTGTGCTCATGTGGATTATTTCAGCACCGTTGCTTGGTGCCAGTTTTTCATCTGAACATACCAGTTTTAACTTTCTCGATTTTACAGGATTATTTCTCTGTGTATCCGGTATTGTTTTCGAAACAACCGGAGACCTTCAACTGACATTATTTAAGCAGAAGCTTGAAAACAAGGGAAAAGTAATGAGGTCCGGTCTCTGGAAGTATACACGCCATCCGAATTATTTTGGTGACTCACTTGTCTGGTGGGGCTTTGGATTAATCTCCAATGCGGCTGGTGTTTACTGGCCTCTAATCAGTTCAGCAATCATGACATTCCTTCTTCTCAAGGTTAGTGGAGTTGCCATGCTTGATAAAACCATGGTTAGCCGGAAGCCGGCATACCAGGATTATATCGAGACTACATCCGGGTTTTCCCCCTGGTTCCCTAAAACCAAATAAAAAAATAGATAACTTTAAGGCATAAATCGTCTATTATGCCTTCTAACAGATCCCATGTTTTACTCTATCTGTTCATCGTTCTGTTGTTTTCTCTTTCCTTAACCTTTTGTTCTCACACCAAGCCTGTCGCCAGGATAACGATTGAAGCCGGTGATTATGTGCGAATAAACACTCCCGTATCCGTTTCCCTGGAAAATTTTTCCATTCGTGAAACAGACGATCTTATACTGAAATGCATTGATGGCAAAACCGAAAAGGAAGTGCCCTGCCAGCTTGAACCGGGCGATCCCCTGCAGCTCTACTGGATCATATCCGATACCCTAAAACCGGGTGAAGAAAGATCATACCGGCTTTATATCGGTGAAAGCAGTGATGACCCCATTCTGAAAACCATCCGGAAGGAAGAATATCTATCCATTTATGCAGGCTCCAGGCCTGTGCTTCAGTACAACCATGCTCCGGTATCCCCTCCGGAAGGTGTTGATTCGAGCTATACCCGAAGTGGTTTTATTCATCCGGTATGGTCTCCTTCAGGGGATACACTCACCCGTATACAACCACCCGATCATTACCATCATTATGGGATATGGAATCCCTGGACCAGGGTGAATGTTGAAGGAAGGGAAGTGGATTTCTGGAACCTGGGGGATAAAAAAGGCACTGTCCGGTTCAACTCCTATCTTTCGACAACCGGGGGCCCTGTTTACGGAGGATTTCGTGTGCTGCACGATCACATTGACCTGACGGCTCCCAATGGGGGAAAAATTGCGCTGAAGGAAGAATGGAATGTGCGCGCATGGAAACCCTTTCAACATCCATCGGGGGAAGGTTGGTTGTGGGAATTCACCTCAATCCTGAACTGCGCAACACCCGAACCGGTCATCCTGGAGCAATACCGGTATGGAGGAGGAATTGGTTTCCGCGCTACTGAAGCCTGGAACAGTGGTAACAGCTGGATAGTTACATCAGAAGGAAAGACCCGCCAGGACGGTGATGCAACGAAAGCCAGGTGGTGCATGGTTTACGGAGAAACGGGAGGGGGCATGTCAGGGATACTTTTTATGAGCCATCCGCAAAACAGGGAACACCCCGAACCAATGAGGATATGGCCGGTGGAGAATGACGATGTTTTTTTCGAGTTCTGCCCTATCCGTCACAAAGAATGGGAGATCCTGCCAGGAAAAAAACAGATGCTTACTTACCGGATGCTGGTTTATACCGGAACCATTCCAACTGAGGTTGCCGAGCGCCTTTGGCAAGATTTCGCATACCCACCAAAAATAACAATTGAACCATTGGATAAATAAAAAATAAAATGAAAAGGATGACAGACAAAAAGAAAAAAGAGGTTTCCGCAGGAGTGAGTCGCCGTGACTTCCTGAAAACTTCAGCGGTTATTGCCGGGACAACTTTTGTTGTTCCTTCCATTGTTCCTTCCTGTGTTATGGGAAAAGATGCTCCCAGCAATATGATTAACATCGGGGCGATCGGTGTGGGCAGGATCTCCCGGACTCACGACCTGCCAGAGACCTTAAAATACGATTTTACCCGGCTGATTGCCGTTTGTGATGTCGACAGCAAACGGATGAAAGAGGGTAAGGAATGGGTGCAAAACTTCTATGCAGAAAAAAAGGGAAATCCCAATTATGTTGATGTGAAGATGTATGGGGATTTCAGGGAAATGCTGCAAAATAAGGAGATTGATGCCGTACTGATCAGCACTCCGGATCACTGGCATGCGATTCCTGCTATCGAAGCAGCCAAAGCCGGCAAGGACATCTACCTGCAAAAACCCACATCCCTGACAATTTCCGAAGGGAGGGCGTTGAGTGATGCCATACAACGCACGGACAGGATATTCCAGATCGGAAGCCAGCAGCGTTCTGTCGATCCCTGGCCCCAGTTCAAACGGGCATGCGAGCTGGTTCGTAACGGAAGGATCGGGAAACTCCATACGGTAATCATTGGTCTCCCTGGAGATCCTTCCGGCGAGGAAGAGCCCGAGATGCCAATCCCCGAAAACCTCAATTACGATATGTGGCTGGGATCCACCCCCTCTGTCTGCTATACGGAAAAACGGGTCCACCCCCAACACGATTATTCCCGGCCCGGATGGCTGCGGTGCGAACAGTTTGGTGCCGGAATGATCACCGGCTGGGGTGCACACCATGTGGATACAGCCCACTGGGGAATGGATACGGAACTGACCGGACCGGTTGAAGTGGAAGCCGAAGCAGAGTTTCCCGAAAGCGGATTGTGGGATGTCCATGGCCCCTTTAACGTAAAAGCCAAATATGCTAATGGTGTAACCATGCTGATCAGCGGAGATAATCCCAATGGGGTGCGGTTTGAAGGAGATGAGGGATGGATCTTCGTTACCCGAGGTAACTATGCCGTTACTCCCAGTGACCCGGTATCGTCAGATGAGAACCGGAAATCCCTGGATGCCAGTGATCCGAAGATCCTGGAATCGGAGATCGGACCGGAGGAGATCCACCTGTATCATAGTGAAGAGCAGCATGGCAACTGGCTGGAGTGCATCAAATCACGGGAACAAACCGTCGCTCCGGTGGAAGTGGCACACCGCTCATGCAGCGCCTGCCTGGTCAGCCATATCGCCATGAAATTGCCAGGAACACTCTACTGGGATCCGGAAAAAGAACAGTTCAAGAACGACGATGAAGCAAACTCCATGCTGTCAAGACCCATGCGGGAACCGTGGGTGGTTTAACAATTAAAATGTCTAATAGAACCGCTACAGTCCTCCCTTGAGGGAGGTGCAAGAGGGTGATTGTCTGTTATGCGAAATTTAGATTACAATAAAAACTCGAAAAAACGAGCCCACGTTTTACGAAAAAATTCAACTCGTGCAGAAATTCGGCTATGGTGTGAACTTTTAAGGGCCAAACAAATGTAATAGGGGTTTTTTAAAAGTAGGATTTTAGTCATCCTGTCCATAGGACTCCTCGGAGAACTAGTCTCAGGATCTCATTTTCGAAGCATGAAAAGAGGAAAGTTAAACTGACTAAATCAATGAATCCTGATATGAAGGATTTGTATGAACATATTTAATCAAGGAGATGCTGAAATATCTGCCTGTCGTCAGACAGGAATTCAGCATGACGATAATGTATAAATTGGTTTAGTCAAATTACCACTTAAATTGCAAATCAAGTCCCCTCGAGGAAACACTATGCGTAAAATTAGAGACGGGCTGTAATGTATATTTAAATTTGAACCATGAATTGTAGAGTAAAATGTGTTCCTATCTTCATCTTTATACTTATGCTTATGTCCTTCTGTAAAAACCCGGATGCATCGGACACTTCGCAAAGCAGGCAATTCACGGGTGCGAAAGGCGAGGTGATCCTGATGACCCTTGATCCCGGGCATTTTCATGCTGCACTGGTACAAAAAACCATGAAAGAAAAGATCCATCCTGACGTATATATTTTCGCTCCCGAAGGGCCGGATGTTACAAATCACCTTCAACAGATCGAGAAGTATAATTCCCGTGATGAGAATCCTACGAACTGGGTATCTCACGTCTATACGGGAGACGATTTCCTGGAGAAAATGCTGGAAGAAACACCGGGAAATGTAATGGTGGTGGCGGGAAACAACAGGAAGAAAACAGAGTATATCCGGAAAGCTGTTGAGCGTGGGATCCATGTACTGGCTGATAAACCCATGGCAATCGATACCGATGACTTTGCGATCCTTCTTGAGGCTTTTAAAGCGGCTGAAGAGAACCACCTGTTGCTTTACGACATCATGACCGAGCGGTTTGAGGTCACCACGATCCTGCAAAAGATGTTTTCCCGAATTCCGGAAGTATTTGGTGAACTTGAAAAAGGAACGCCGGATAATCCCGCGATTACCAAAGAGAGCGTTCACCATTTCTTTAAATATGTCTCGGGAGAAAAGATCCAACGTCCTCCCTGGTTCTTCGACAGCGCACAGCAGGGAGAGGGTCTGGTGGATGTCACCACACACCTGGTCGATCTGGTCCAATGGGAATGCTTTCCTGAAAAGATTATTGATTACACGAAGGATATCAGAATTCACAAAGCCAGCCGCTGGCCCACTGAGGTCTCCCCAGATCAGTTTATGGAAGTTACAAGACTTGCTGAGATACCCGATTATTTACAGCAGAGTCTGTCTGAAGAGGAAATGTTACAGGTATATGCCAACGGATCGATCCTCTATGAGATCAACGGGATCATGGCAAAAGTATCCGTGGAGTGGAAATATAAAGCTCCGGAAGGAGGTGGGGATACACACTACTCTGTGATGCGTGGAACCCGATCTAATCTGATCATCCGCCAGGGTATGGAAGAAGGGTATAAACCGGTTCTGTATATAGAGCCGTCCGATGGTGTTGATGCGAAAACATTTGACAAGGATCTGATCCAGGCCCTGAATACCATCCACGAAACATACCCCGGTGTTGAGGTAGAAAAGTCCGACAAGCACTGGAAGGTAGTTATCCCGGAACGATACAAGGTAGGCCATGAAGCTTATTTCGGACAGGTTACGGATAAATTCCTGCAGTACCTGGTGGATGGTAAACTACCGCCCTGGGAAGTTCCCAACATGATCACAAAATATTATATAACAACAAAAGCACTGGAAATGGCGCGTGCTGAAGGAACAACCGATTTGCCATAAACCGGTGAAACACAATCCGAGGATCTTTTATAACCCTTAACAATAAAAACCATGGTTAAACGAGGCATTCAAACATCCCTGTTGATTCTGATCTCTTTTTTGCTCCTATCCTGTAAAACCGGTATCCGGAAAGAACAACGGGTGCTTGTTTATACAAAGAACGGAGAAGGATATGTTCATGACAACATCGAAAACAACGTGAAAGCAATGAAAGAGCTGGGAGATGAAAACGGATTTATTGTAGATGTTTCCGATTCTCCTGAATCGTTTACCGATGAAAACCTGACAAAGTACAGCTGTATTGTTTTCGCAAACACCAACAATGATGTTTTTGATACGGATGAACAGAAAGTAGCATTCATGCGGTACATCCAGGCAGGAGGGGGATTTGTAGGCATCCATTCAGCCTGCGGCACAGAACGAAACTGGCCCTGGTTTATCCGGCTGGTGGGTGGCACCTTTGTTGTTCATGCTGCATACCAGGAATTCGCCGTCAACATCATCGATCAAAATCATCCCTCAACCCGGGATCTTCCCGACCGCTGGGTCCGGGAAGATGAATGTTATTTTGTCACACAGATGAATCCTGCAATCCATGTCCTGATCACACATGACCTCAGTACCATTGAAGATGACCGCAAAGACTCCTTCCCGGACCTTTTCGGCAACGATTTTCCCGGAGCCTGGTACCATGAATTTGAGGGTGGCAGATCGTGGTACACTTCATATGGCCATAACCCGGATGATTATGACGATCCTCTATTCCGTGGACATCTCCTGGGTGGGATTATCTATGCCATCGGCGAAAACCGGGAGCTGGATTACGCAAAAGCTACTGCAACGACACCCTGGTAATTTCTCTTTCATAAACATATGTAGGTCGACCCTGCCTTGCCGGTTTACCTGCCGCAGGAATGGCAGGCAGGATGGCCGGATGGGGTTGTGTCATAACTAAAAAAAGAGTTCACGCAGAGACCGCAAAGTATACGCTTCTATAGGAATACCAATGGGAGAATCCTTCGTAGAGTATCTACTGTGCTACTTGGTTAATTACTTGACAAACCTTG
>Ga0315541_1000553_pt1 | contig 39828 bp, 30 predicted proteins | sample SalMarSW160190MG_FD_203095 | JGI IMG/M metagenome (GOLD analysis project Ga0315541, IMG submission 203095) | Salt marsh sediment microbial communities from the Plum Island Ecosystem LTER, Massachusetts, United States - Salt Marsh Sediment SW1601-190 ...
TTCCGGGGGGTGGGGGCGGTCGGCGGGGTGGCCCGGGACCTCACCTCATCCGAAGGTGGGCTGGGCCTCGTCGGCGATGGAGTGCCAGGGGACCAGGTGGCATGCAGAGCGGCTCTGAGGTTCCTCTCCAGCACAGATGATCCGCGGGACCGGGTCGGCGAGCGAGCCAAGGGCCTCGGCGACCCGCAGACCCGAACCGACGAGACCCCGGGGTGACCGCCTGACCTGCCTTGGCTTCCATCACCAGAAGCCCGGACGGCCCCCCACGCCGAGCACCACCCTCCCCTCGTCGTGTCCCCCGACCGGCTCACAGGACGTTGGATAGGCGGAGCACCGAAATGGTTTCAACGGGGGGCCGGCGCCCTCCCCCCTTTATCCGCCCGGCCTCCTGTGTTATTTGATTTCCCTCCCGCAACCGCCGCCCTCCCGGCCGCGGCGGCGCCCAACTCCCCTCCCGGAGTCCGCCATGCCCCACCGTTGGACCCCTCCCCTCCGCACGCTCATGCCCTGTCTCGCGGCGGCTGCGGCGCTCGCCGCCCCCGCCTGCGCCCAGGACGACGTCCACCGCTCCGCCCTGCACGACTTCCGGGTCGTCACGGTGGCCGACGGGCTGGTGAACGCCTGGTCCCTGGCCTTCCTCCCCGGCGGCGACATCCTGGTGGCGGAGCGCCCAGGGCGCCTGCGCATCATCCGCGGTGGCGAGCTCCTCCCCGACCCGGTCCCGGGGCTCCCGGCTGTCCGGGCCGAAGGGCAGGGCGGGCTCCTGGACCTGGCGCCCCACCCCGACTTCGCCGCCAACCGCCTCCTCTACTTCAGCTACTCCAAGCCCAGCGAGGACGGCACGAAGGGCGCGACGGCGGTGGCCCGGGGCCGCTTCGAGAACGACCGGCTCACCGGCGTCGAGGACGTGTTCGTGGCCGAAGTGTGGTCCGAGGGGCGCGGCCACTACGGCTCGCGCCTGGCCTTCGACGGGAAGGGGTACCTCCACATCACCCTGGGCGACCGGCAGGTGCCACCTGCGGGGAACCTGGAGGCGCATCCGGCCCAGGACCTCTCCGACCACTACGGCACGACCATACGGATCCACGACGACGGGCGCGTCCCCGCCGACAACCCGTTCGTGGGCCGCGCCGGCGCGCTCCCCCAGATCTGGACGTACGGGCACCGGAACGGGCAGGGGCTGGCTGTGGATCCAGCCACCGGGGACGTGTGGTACACGGAGCACGGCCCCCAGGGCGGCGACGAGCTGAACCTCCTCCAGCCGGGGAAGAACTACGGGTGGCCGGTGGTGGGGTTCGGCGTGAACTACCGCACCGGCTCGGCCATCCACAAGGGTACGATGGCGGAGGGGATGGAGAATCCGGTCCACGTCTGGATCCCCTCCATCGGCGCGTCGGGGCTCATGATCTACACGGGGGACAAGTTCCCCGGATGGCGCGGGAGCATCTTCGCGGGCGGCCTGGTGGGCCAGCAGGTGGTGCGTCTCACCATGGAGGATCGCCGGGTGATGAACGTGGAGCAGCTCTACCAGAGGAAGGGGCGCGTCCGGGACGTGAGGCAGGGACCGGACGGGTACGTGTACCTGGCCATCGAGGACAGCCGGGGGGCACCCACGCCCATCGTTCGCTTGGAGCCCGTGGATAGGAAGTGACCGTGCCGCACTACGGGTATCGCTGCGCCTACGGAGACTGACGCGCCCGAGCGCGCTCAGACCCGTAGGCGCAGGTGCGGGGCGACCCAGGGGAGGATCCGCGCCCGGGCCGCCTCGTCGAGGTGGCGGTAGCCCCGCACGGTACCCACGCACGACGGCGCGCCGCACAGACAGGTGAAGGGGTGGGACATGTCCCACTCGGTGGTGTTGTAGTCGAAGGTCACTTCGGCGCCCTCCGCGATGTCCACCCGCGCCACGAGCTCCACGCCGCGGAGGTACGCGTTGGGCTCGCAGGAGTGGTTGAGGTAGCGCCACCCGTACTCGCCCACCCGCTCGTCCCAGGACACGCCGTCGGGAGCGGCGATGTGCGTGCGCGGCCCCACCTGGACGGAGTACACGTCGGGGCGCCTCACGCGGCGGCCCGTGACGACCAGGATGATCTCGCCTGCGGCGATGGCCTCGGCGGCCTCGACGCAATGGTGCTCGTCCCGCGGCGCGACGCGGATGCGGCAGCGGAGCTGGGCGGAGGACGGCTGCGCGGTGGCGAGCGTCTGGGTTTGCATGGGGTCCGCTGCGTGAGGCGTCTCTGGCCTTTCGAAGCGTTCAGCTTGCGAAATCGCGGGGGCTGGATGCAAGGGGTGGCGCGGGTTTTCGCTCTCTCCCCTAGCCAGTACACGATTCCGCCGATACGGTATCTAGATACCCCACCCGCGAGGATGCCCCATGATGAAGCCATTCCGTCTCTTCGCCGGCCTCGCCGTCGCCTCCGCTCTGCTCCTGGGAGGCACGACGCTCCAGGCCCAGCAACTCCCCCAGATGTGGCAGGAGCAGCAGAACTGGCGCTCCGGCCCGACCCCCTTCGATCCGCTCATGGCGTTCTGGTATGAGCTGGATGCCATGAGCGACCTGGTGAGCATGCAGCCGCTGACCCGGTCGCTGCTGGACCGGCCCATGCCGCTCATCACCATCGCCGAGCCCATGGTCACCACGCCGGAGGACGCCCTCCGGTCGGGCAAGGCCATCGTCCTGGTCACCCCGTCGGTGCATGGCGGGGAGACAGCGCCCAAGGAGGCCTTCCAGCTCATCGCCAGGGAGCTGGTGAGTGGCGCCATGCGCCCCCTCCTGAAGGACGTCATCGTCATCGGCGTCCCTCTCCTGAACCCCGACGGCGGCGAGGTTCGCCGGCGCACCAACGAGGCCGGCTACGACATGAACCGGGACTACCTGAAGCTCGAGTCCCAGGAGATCCAGGCCCTCGTCACCCAGATCATGAACGAGTGGACGCCCGACGTCCACGTCGATGGCCACCACGGGGGCTCCGCGCCCCACGTCATCGTGTACCAGGGCACGCTGAACCCGGCGGCCGACGCCGAGCTGAGGGCGTATCCCTATCAGCACATCTTCCCCATGATCCAGGAGGCGGTGCGCGCCGAGGACTACTCCACCTTCGACTACTCGGGCCCCCAGACGCAGGGTGGGGTGCAGGGGTGGGGCGCCACCTCCGTGGAGCCCCGGAAGCACCACGTCTACACCGGACTCACCAACGTCATCGGGATCCTGCTCGAAACGCCCGGCAACTCGCACAGGGTCATGCGCGACGGCACGGTCCAGGCAGTCCCGCAGGAAGAGCGCTACTATCACCAGGTGCGGGGCCAGTACCTGGCCACCAAGGCGATCATCACCGCCGCCGCCCAGCAGCGCACCGCCGTCCGGGCGGTGACCACGGCGTCGCGCATGCGGGCCATCCAGGCCGGCACCACAGGGGGCGACCCCATCGTGCTGGACTACGAGCTGGTGAACCGGGGCAATGAGACCATCTGGCTCCCCGACGCCAGCGCTCCCCAAGGCTATGCGCTGAAGAATGCGCCCGTCTGGCTGAAGTACGACGTCACGAAGACGACCACGCGGCCTGTGGGCTACCTCTTGCCGCCGTCCATGGCGTCGGTGCTCCCCGTGCTCCTCGACCATGACATCGCCGTGTATCGGTTCATGGCGCCCACCACCATGGACGCCGAGGTCTACTACGCCACGAAGGTGCGCCAGGAATCCTACTTCCAGGGCCACTACCTGAAGTCGGTGGAGGTGAACAAGAAGGCGGAGAAGATCGAGGTCGTCCCCGGATGGTACTGGATCCCCACGGCGCAATCCCGCGCCAACCTCATCAGCTACCTGATGGAGCCGGAGACCGACGACAACCTCATCACCTGGGGCTGGGCGGACCACCTCCTGGAGGTGCGGCCCGAGACGGTGGAAGAGGCACTGGCGGCCATGGCCGGGGGCATGGATCTATCGTCGCTGGCGCCCGAGCAGAGGGCCCGTTACCAGCAGCGCGCGGAGCAGATGCTCGCCACGCCCCAGCAGGTGCCCATGATGCGCGTCACGACGGCGCAGAAGCTCCCCGTGATGCGGGTGGAGACGTTCAACCAGTACCAGCGCAACCGTTACTGGCAGCCGTACTGAGGCCGCCGCGGGACCGAGGGGCTCCGTTCCGGGGTTCCCGGCCCGCCTGTTTCGAGGGGGCGCCCGAAGGGGCGCCCCCTCCGCGTGTCCGGTCCGGGTCTGGAAAGACCGGACGACCCGTTCTGAGGAAGGCGTCGAACCGTTACGATTAGAGGGTCGCGGTCCATCATTCGCAGGTGATCAGGAGACGCTCATGAGCAAAGCCACTGCCGGCCAGCTGAACACGCTGCTCGCCGACTCCACGGTGTTCTACCAGAAGCTCCGCCACTACCACTGGAACGTGCAGGGGCCCCAATTCTTCCAGCTCCACGAGAAGTTCGAGGAGATCTACGAGAAGTGGGCCGGCCTCATCGACGAGATCGCCGAGCGCATCATCGCGCTGGACACGGTGCCACTGCACACGCTCAAGTCCATGCTCGAGAAGGCCACGTTGAAGGAGGACCCCAAGATTCCCGAAGGCGCCCAGATGGTGACCAAGGTCATCGCCGACCTGAACGCGCTCCGGGCGTCCGTGAACAAGATCATCGACGCGGCGGACGCGGAGGGCGACCGCAGCACGGTGAACCTGCTCGAGGACCTGGGCGACGCCATCGAGGGCGATGTCTGGATGCTCAAGGCCTGGCTCAAGAAGGCCTGACAAGGCAGGGCCGGGCCGCGCGGCGGCCCGACCCGCCGAGTTCCCCGCACACCACGAGGGGGCGCCCCGACGGGGCGCCCCCTCTCTCGTTCCAGGACCCCGCGCCCGCGGGATAGGAAACCCCGCGAAGGCGTGACGCGCCCCCCCCCTCCCGAAAAGCAGCTTCGGATCAGCGACAGGCGAACGGTCCTGTCGGAGGGATCCTGGGAGAAGGAGGGCATATGAGCACGCAGAGCAACTCACTCAGCGGGATCGCCGCCAGCGCCACCATCCGGGACATCCGGAGCGCGCCGGGCTACGCCGCCCATGGCGTCGGGATCGAGGCCGTCGGGGCCACGCTCACCGCCACCTCGGCAGGCTGGAGCGGAGGAACCGCGTCCATGCCGGTGGCCGTGCCTCAGGAGACGCCGGAGAGGGAGCGGGGCTTCGTCGACCGCCTGCACGACCGGAAGCTGGTCCAGTGGACGCTGGCCTACGTCGGCTTTGGCTGGGCGATGCTCCAGTTCTCCGGCGAGCTGGCGGAGGCGTGGGAGTGGCCCGCGCTCTTCCGGCAGGCTGTCTCCCTGGTCCTGGCCTGCGGGGTGGTCCCCGCGCTGGTCGTGGCGTGGTTCCACGGCGAGAAGGGGCGCCAGCAGTTCTGCCGCGCAGAGTGCGCGCTGGTGGGCGCCAGCGTCGCGGCGTCGGCGGTGGCCCTGTGGAGCTTCTTCCAGCGGGCCGGCCTGTGACGGGCGCGTCGGGGCGAGCGGGCACCCGGACGGGGGCTACCGGAGACGCGCGGTGAGGTCCACGGTGGTTCCCGCGCCCGGAGCGGTGGTGACGCGGAGAGTTCCGCGCAGCGCCTCGGCCCGCTGCCGCATGAGGCGCTGGCCGTTGCCTTCCCGGGTGTGGGCGGGGTCGAACCCCACGCCGTCGTCCACCACGCGGAAGGCCAGGACACTGCCTGCGGTGAGCGTGACGGTGATGTCCACGCGCTTCGCGGCGGCGTGCTTCACCACGTTGTTCAGCGTCTCCTTGAAGAGGAGGTGCACGTTCTGCCTTGCCTCCATGGAGATCCTGCGGTCGGGTACCTGCTCGGGGACCGTGTAGCCGTAGGGGAGCATCCCCGCGAGGAGCGTGTAGGCGGTATCGTGCATCTTCCCCACCAGCCCCGCCACCGTGTCGTACTTGGTGTTCACCACCCAGACGGTCTCGCGGACCTTGGTGGCCGTGTCCCGGGCCAGACGGCCCACGTCGGCGAGCTGGGCGCTCCGCCGCTCGTCCAGCCCTTGGGCGCCCCGCACCATCTCCGCCTTCAGCGCGATGGTGGACAGGTTGGCGCCGATGTCGTCGTGGAGCTCGCCGGCGATCTCCAGGCGGAGCCTCTGTCGCGCTTCGAGCTGGCGCAGCCGGTAGGTGTAGAACCCCACGATCAGCGAGAGCACCGCGACCGCCACCAGGGACTGGAACCAGAGGGTGCGGTAGAAGGGCGCCTGCACCCGGATGGGGAGGGCCAGAGCGTCGTCGTTCCAGATCCCGGCGCTGTTGCGGGCGGCCACCTGGAACGTGTAGCGCCCCGGCGGCACCGAGGTGTAATTAGCCACCGGCTCCGTGCCCGCGTCGACCCATCCCGCGTCGAGCCCCTCCAGCCGGTACCGGTACCGGTTCTGGGAGACGTCGATGAAGTCCATGGCCGCGAACTCGAAGGTGAAGAAGTTCTCACCGGCCTCCAGGTCGAGGAGGCCGGTGCGCACCGCCCGGGCCAGAGGCGCATCCCGCCCCCGGATGCGGAACGCGGTGAGGGCGACCTGAGGAGGGGTGCCCTGTGCCGCGAGGGCGGTGGGGTCCACCACGGAGAGCCCGCCGGGCCCGCCGAAGTACAGCATGCCGTCCCGGTCCTTGTATGCGTTGGCCCAGAAGCGGCTCCCGGCGAGGCCGGCGGGCTCGCGGAACACCAGGACCTCCCCGGTCCCGGGGTCGAAGCGTGCGAGGCCGTCGCTGGTCGAGAGCCACAGGCGGCCCGAGTCGTCTTCCTCGATGCCCTCGACGTTGTCGTGGGGGAGGCCGTCCTGCATGGTCCACGTGGTCCAGACCCCGGTGCGGGGGTCGAAGCGGTTGAGGCCCCCTCCCTCGGTTCCCACCCAGACCACGTCGCGGGAGTCCACGAACACCCTGAGGACCCGGTCGTCGCTCAAGCTGCCGGGGCCAGCGCGGTGGAGCGTTGCCGACGAGCGGTCGGGCGGAAGCACGGCGACGCCCCCTTCGTAGGCGCCCACCCAGAGCCGGCCCTGGGAGTCCTCGTCCATGGGCCAGACCCAGTCGGTGCCGAGGTTCCACTCCGTCGGATTGGCACCCCGGTGGGGACGGAACACGCCTGCCGCGCGGTCGAAGCGGAGGAGCTCGAGGGGAAGGCTGCCGGCCCACACATCACCCGCGTGGTCGATGAACGCGGAATACGTCGTGACGGCGGTTTCGCGGCCGTCGGTGTCCAGGACCGGGACCTGTCGCACGGGGCCCTCTCCCTGGAGCATCCACAGGCCCCTGGAGAATGCGGCGATCCAGAGGGTGTCGCCGCCTCCGCGGGCCAGGCCGAACACCTCTGCGTCGGCGAGGGCGGACAGGGAGGGGGGCCGCACACCGGGAGCCACCAGGGAGCGCCCCCTCCGGTCCAGCAGGAGAACACCCCCTCCGTAGCTGCCCACCCACATCCGGCCCCGTCCTGCTTCGGTGACCGAGACGACCCCACCACCCTCCAGGTCCGTGCCCGAGTAGAAGCGAGACAGCCCCCCGCCCAGCGGGTGGAGGCTGGCCAGCCCGTTCCAGGTCCCCAGCCAGAGGATGCCGGTGCGGTCGAGGAGCAACGCCTCCACGAGCTGGTCCGGGAGGGCGCGCACGCCCTGGCCCACCCCCACGCGGCGCACCGATCCGGTGGTCCGGTCGGCGAGGTACAGGCCCTGGGATGTGGCGATCCAAACGCGTCCGTCCGGCGCAGCTAGCAGGTCCTTCACCGACCGCAGCGCATCCGCGGGAGGGGCGCGGAAGAGCTCGCGGCTCGACGAGAGGTCTGCGGAGAGGAGGAAGACCGCCGCGTCGAACGTTGCCGCCAGGTAGCCGTCTTCGACGGGCTCCAGCGCGGCGATGGAGTCGGGAATGACGAGGGGTGTCGCGGAGATCCGACCCGCGTCGTCCACCAGCGCCAGCGTGCCGTCGGAGAGCGCCACCAGCCCCCGCCCGTCCCGCGTCCGGCAGAGGGACTTGGCCCGACGCCGGGGCGCTTCGCCCTCCCGGGCGGCAAGGAGGAGGCTGGCCGCTTCCGAGGCCGGATCGAAGCGCGCCAGCCCCGCGTCGGTGCGGAGGATGAGGATGCCGGAGGGGAAGGTGAGGATGTCGGACACCGAGCGCCTCGGAGGCTCCCCGGCGACGGCGTCGGGCATGTCGGTCCCCAACGGCCCGAGGGACACCAGGGGGAAGCGCCGGATCTCCCCGCTGAGGGCGTCGAGGAGATGGAGTCCTCCCCGTTGGGTCCCCACCCAGAGGCGGCCGCCCTCGGCATCGGCCAGTGCCGTCACGTAGTCGTCGGCCAGCGACGTGGAGTCTTCCAGGCGGGACCGATACGCCTTGAAGCTACGGCCGTCGAAGCGCAGCAGGCCGTCGCGCGTGCCTATCCACAGGAGGCCCTGCGCGTCCTGGTGGAGCTTCTCGACGGCGGTGTTGGACATCCCCTGGGCCTTCCCGTACGCCGTGAAGGCCGGATCGAACCGATCCTGGGGCGCGGCCCGTGAGGGGAGGGCCGCCAACACGACGGCCGCCAGGAGGGTCCCGGCGGCCGTCGTGGTGCTGCGGGGGGGCATCACTCGTCGCCGTCGGGGCGCTTGCTGTCGGTGAAGACGGGGTTGCCGGCACGGCCGGCGATGATGGCATTGAGCATCACATCCCGGGCAGGCCTGCCTTCGCTGATGGCGGGAAGGTAGAAGCCTTTGTTCGTGATGCGGACGTCCGCAAGGCCGCTCACGACGTTGAAGTCCATCTCATCCGTGTCCGGAAGCGAAGTCTCGATGCGTTCCATGAAGATCTCGCGGGCCTTGGATGACGTGAACCGTGCCGAATAGGTTCTTGAGCCCCCAACCGGAAAGGCCCGTTCGATCCAGATCTCGGCGACGACACGAGGCAGCTCGTCCAGGATTCCCCGGTAGACCGATCCCTCCACCTGCCAACACCGTGCATTGCCCACCGCGCTCAAGTAGTCGATGTAGCTGAAGCCGACATGCGGCTGTTGACGCCATTCGCTCGGGGAACCGGCTTTGTCCAACTCATGCCACCTCAGGCAGTCCAAGTCCCTCAGGCGGCATTCATTCCACTCCGGACTGATCCCGTCGAGCGCTGCGTGCGTGGTGAAGACCTGCCCGGGCCCCGTGGGAGCGTCCACGGAGAAGGTCAAGACCGCGGGATCGTCGAGGTAAGTCGGGACGCCGAGGGAGGGACGTCCTGTCCGCCGGAATGAGTAGTACCGATAGAGTTCGAAGTCCTCCTCGGGCATCAGTGGCGCGAAGAGGTCCAGGCCCGCGTCACTCAGGATGAAGTCGTATCCGCACTCTCCCACGAAGTTCATCCTGATGACCTCTTTTCCAGCGAGGTAGCTCTTGACCCGCGCCACCCTCCGATGGAAGCGCGTTACGGGGTGATCGCCGATGTTCCAGGAAGGGGGAGTTTCCTTGTCGATCTTGGCCAGGTTGTCGAGGACTCCCGAGAGGTGTAGGGGGTCCACCGGCCCGAACGGGATAGGGTAGGCACCCCAAGCAGCCCACCCCTGGGCGATGACCCGCGGCCAGATGTCTCCCCATAGGATGTTCAGAATCGTGGCGTCGATCACCCACGTTTCACCTGCGTGGGGACCGCACTGTGTGGGTGGTTCACAGCTCATGGTGCTCTCCTCCGCTGCGACTGCAGCATCACGAAGGTGCGTCGGACAGATCCACCAGTTTCTCCTTTATCGCCTTCACGACCGCCTCCGTGCGCGAGTGCACGTGGAGCTTCATGTAGATGCTCCGGAGGTGCGTATCCACGGTGTGCTCGCTGAGGAAGAGGGTCTTGCCCATCTGCTTCTTGGTCTTGCCCTCGATGAGCTCGCGGAGCACGTCCCGCTCACGGTCGGTGAGGTCGTAGTCCCAGGCGGGTGCGCGCACCTGGGTGAAGAGGTTGAGCACGCGGCGGGCGATCTGCGGGGTCATGGGGGCGCCGCCCTGGAGCGCCTCCCGCACCGCCTGCAGGATCGCCTCGGGCATGGCGGTCTTGAGCAGGTAGCCGCACGCGCCGGCGCAGACGGCCTCGAAGATGAGGTCGTTGTCCTCGTGGATGGTGAGCATCACGAGGCGGGTCTCGGGCGCCAGCCGGTGCATGCGGCGCACGATCTCGATGCCGTTCATGCCGGGGAGGCCGATGTCCACCAGCATGACATCCGGGGCGAAGTGGTGGTTCAGGAACTCGAACAACGCCTCGCCCGACCCGAACCCGTGGGGCGCCGACAGTCCGTCCGCGAACTCGACGAGCTCCTGTACGGTGGCGCGGTACTCGGGGTTGTCCTCGACGATCCAGACCGTGGCGCCGCCCGGGGCCGGGCGATGGTCCGGCTGCATCTGCGCCCCCGGTTGCGGGTGACGATCCCTGGGAGGGATGCCGGCAAGATAGGGCGGGGGACCGCAACCTACAACGAAAATCGTACGCGAAACGCCGGCTGCGCGGGGTACCCCGGGCGACTGGGCGTGGGCGGGTCTTGTAGGATCTCAGACGAAGAGCGACGTGGGGTTCAGCTCCCCCTCCTCCAGCCGTCGGGGGATCCACCCCAGCGCGACGGGCACGTCGTAGAGGCGCCCGGGGGCCAGCCGCCTCCAGAAGTGGCGCATCCCGGGCACGATCACCTTGGCCACGGGAAAGCCCACGTCGGGGCGGGTGAGATCGTGGACCAGCACGTCGCACCCCACGGCGGCGGCCCGGCGGACGCACTCCCGGATGTCGTCGCGGAGGTCGCCCTCCGGGGAGGCGGGCCCCGGCGGGAGCGCCACCGGGGCCATCCCGGGAGCCGGCGTCAGGTACGGCTCCGACGCCACCGTGGCCTCGTCCCACCACCGCACCGCCTCGGTGAAGTCGGGGAGGAGCCTGAGGCGCCGGACCTCCCGGGTGTCGAGGACGGTGGGGAGCATCTGGTTCAGCTCGGTGAACGCCCTCGTCAGCGCGATCCCGGGATCCAGGTGGGCGCCGAAGCCGAAGATGATGTCCTGCTCCCGCTCCCGGCGGAGCGCCGAGAGGGCGGCGTAGGTGGGGATCCCCAGGTCGCTGGTGAGGTCCAACGCCCAGACGTCGCGCTCCAGAGACTCATAGTGGGCGACGACGCCCTCGATCCAGGGGTCGCGGGCCGAGGCCAGGTCCACGCCGGGGCGGGGGGCCCGGTTGTACCACCAGAGGGCCACGGCGTCGCGCTCCGCCACCTCCAGGAACCCCTGGAGGACGGCCTCCTCCAGGCAGTTGCCCCCGGCCAGGCCGTTGGAGTCGCCGTGGCACGATGCCCGGCCCTCGCCGCGGAACCCCATGTAGAGGAAGGCCGAGGGCACGAGGCGGACGGCCCCCGAGGCCAGGCTCCTGGCCTCCGACCACTCGATGGGCCGGCCGTCGTAGGCCTCGCTCACCGTCTGGAAGCCCCCCACCAGGACCCGGTTCCACGCCTCCCGCTCCTCGTACTGGCGGGAGCTGAACTGCATGAGCACGTCCGGGGCGACGGCCTCGTCCCCCAGCTCGGAGAAGCGCGCCGTGCGGAAGGGCTCGTCGCCCCTGTGGACCGCCGAGAACCGCTCCAGCGACTCGCACAGCGCGCTGGCCCGGGCGTCGGCGTCGGTGCGGCCCTTCCCGCCGCTGTGGTCCCTCCTGCCGTCCTTGACGGCGCGCACGCTCCCCCGGCCGTAGTGGTGGGCGTGGCTGGCCGTGTACACGTGCACCAGGTCCGTGCCCGCCACCGGCACCTCGCGGATGCGGCGCACGACGCCGGTGAGGGGGCTCACGAGGTGGGCGTGGCGCGCCCAGGTCTCGGCGGGCTCGAGGATGCGGTATCCTCCGCCGGACCCCCCGCCCGGCGTGCATCGCCGCAGCCTGGAGCGGAGCGCCACGTTCGCACCTGGCACCGTCCGCGCGGGATCTCCGCACCGCGGGCACTGGGGGAGGCGGGGCACGGGATGGCGCTCGGGTTCGCGGACGACCGGGTCGGGGACCGCGCCGGCAGCCCCGGGGCGCTCACCCAGCGGCAACACGTAGAGCACCCGGGCAAGGTCCTCCAACGCCGCCCCGGTGTCCGGGAGGGCGTCGGCCAGCAGCGCCCACGCTTCATGGGGCACCTCCACCGGGAGGGGCACGATCTCCAACCTCGCCTCGCCGCCGCCGGCGCCCGCCGTCGCGGCATCGTGGAGGAGGGCGTGGCCGGTGAGGTTGAGGCGGAGGCGGTCCTGGAGGCAAGCCGGGCAGCTTCCGCCGGGGCCCAGAACGGGGCCGAGCCAGACCCAGCGCGCCCCGGGCGAGGCCAGCAGCAGCGGGCGGAGGTCGCCGCCCGGGCTCGCCGGGCCGGCCCCGTCCGCCCCCTCCATTCCCTCGCCGATCCCCTCCCTCAGGTAGTCGCCCACCAGGCGCAACCGGCACCCCCGTGGTCCCTCCCAGACCCCCGGGGGCACATCCACCCAAGGACGCCCCCGGCGTCCTTCCCAGGCGCTCCTGAAGGCCCCTGCGAGGCCTTTTCCGGCTGGCTCGACCCCGGCCTCTAGCGCTCCGGCGGCGCGCGCCGACCCTCCTGCGACCCCAGCCCGGGGAGGCGCGGGCGCCGCCTCCACCGCCACCCCGCTCCTCAGGAGCTGGAGGAGGATGAAGTGGACGACCTCGGGGGGGTGGCGCTCCTCCAGGCGGGCGGCGATGTCCAAGGCGGTGGAGCGCCCGTCCAGGAGCGCCAGCACGTCTCCGGCCCGGGGGTCCTCCACGACCAGCGGCTCCTCGTCGCCCACGACGATCACCACCTTGCCGGCGGCGACGACGTGGGTGAAGCGTGGGTCCAGACGGAGGCAGGGCTCCTCGCGCATCCTGCGATCCTCTCCCTGGGCGGGCCGATCCACTCAAAGTGGGGCCCGGCCGAAGGCGCCGCAAAACAGTCCCTTTCGCATCGGCGACGGAGAGCCCATCTACGTAGGGTCCCGCACACTCCGCACGCACTGCCGGCCCTCATGAACCTCGCCGAGATCCGCCTCCTCTACGTACGGGAGCTGCGCTCCGCGCTCCGCGAGCGGGCCATCGTGGTGAACGGGATCCTCATGCCCATCTTCCTGTACCCGGTGCTCCTCTGGGTGATGTTCACGGGGATCACCTTCGTGCAGGGACTCAACCAGGGGTTCACGTCACGGCTCGTGGTGGAGGGCGAGCTTCCCGGCGCCCACGCCCCGCTCCTGGACTCGCTGGCGGGCCGGAGGGACGTCCTGGTGCTGGGACGGGAAGGGGGGTCGGACTCGGACGAGCCGCTCCCCGTCCCCGACGATCCCGCCGCCGCGCTGGCCGCCGGCGACGTGGACGCCATCGTGCGCTTCGAGGCGGTGAGCGCCGACGGAGCGACCGCTGGCATGGCGCCTGCGGACACGCCGGGCGCCGCATCGGCGACCGTGCCCTCCGCCGCGCTGGAGAGCAACTTCCGCGTCCTCGTGCGCTACGACCGCTCGGAGAGCCGGAGCCGCATCGCCCGGGACCGGGTGGACGCGGTGGTGTCGGCGCACCGTGCGCGCTGGCTCGACGAGCGGGGGGAGGCACTGGGCCTCGACGACGAGCGCCGCGCGCTCTGGGCCGTCACCTCCGAGAACGTGTCCACCGAGGAGGAGCTGGGCGCCATGATCCTGGGCCTCATGCTCCCCCTCTTCCTTGTGATCATGGTGGCGCTGGGGTGCTTCATGCCCTCGGTCGACACCACCGCCGGCGAGCGGGAGCGCTCCACCTGGGAGACGCTCCTCACCGTGGCCGCCTCCCGCTCCAGCGTGATCGTGGCCAAGTATCTCTACGTGGCCACGCTGGGGATTCTCGCGGGGCTCCTCAACGTCGCGGCCATGTTCGTCTCCATCGGCGCGGTGCTGAAGCCGATGCTGCAAGGGAACGAGGCGCTCAGCTTCTCCATCCCGGGGCTGGCGTTCCCCGTCATGGCCATGGGGGCGGTGGTGCTCGCGCTCTTCTTCGCCGCGGGGATGATGATCCTGGCCTCCTTCGCCCGGACCTTCAAGGACGGGCAGGCCATGGTGCAGCCGGTCTATTGGCTGGTGTTCATCCCTCTGCTCCTGGGCAACCAGACCGACCTGACACTCACCCCTGCCATCGCCGCCGTCCCGGTGGCCAACGTCACCATGATGATGCGCGACGCCCTCAACGGCGTGTTCCACTGGCCCCTCATCGTCCTTACAGTGGCGGTGAACCTGGCGGTCGTGGCGGTCTTCCTCTGGGTGGCCCGCCGGATCCTGGTCTTCGAGGACTTCCTCCTCGGGAGCTACGACGGGAGCTTCTGGCGCTTCATGAAGGAGCGGATCGTGGGCAGGAAATCCCAACCCCGCGCGGAGGCGCGCACCCATGCCTGAGCTGACGGTGGATGTCCTGGACCTCGCCAAGACGTTCTACGACGAGTCCCGGGGCGAGGTGAAGGCCGTGGAGGGGATCACCTTCGCGTGCCGGGCGGGGGAGGTGTTCGGGCTGCTGGGAGCCAACGGGGCGGGAAAGACCACGACGCTCCGCATGCTCTCCACCATCCTGAAGCCCACCGGCGGCACCGCGCGCATCATGGGCTACGATGTGCTGAGCGAGCCCGAGGAGGTGCGCCGGAGCCTGGGGTTCTACTCGGCCTCCACCGCCCTCTACCCCCGTCTCACCGGCCGCGAGACGCTGGAGTTCTTCGCGGCCATCAACGGCTACCCACGCGAGCGCATGCAGCAGCGCATCGACGCCCTCGTCGAGCGCTTCGGGCTCGGCGCCTACCAGAACGCGCGGGTGGAGAAGCTCTCCACGGGGATGAAGCAGAAGGTGTCCATCGCCCGCACGGTGGCCCACGACCCGCCGGTGCTCATCTTCGACGAGCCCACGGTGGGGCTGGACGTGATGAACGCCCTGGAGATGGTGCACGTCATCCGCGAGCTGAGGGGCGAGGGGAAGACCATCATCTTCTCCACGCACATCATGAGCGAGGTGGAGAAGCTCTGCGACCGCATCGCCATCGTGCACCGTGGCAGGCTCCTGGCGCTGGGCACCCTGGCGGATCTGCGTGAGGCGACGGGCAAGCACTACCTGGAGGACGTGTTCGTCCAGCTCGTCACGCAGGCCGAGGGGATAGCGGGCGCGGGGATCGGCTTCGGCGGCGCCCTCGAGGAGAACGCATGACGGAGCGGTGGGGCGCGGGCGGGGAGCGCGCCGACCGGGCGCGCCGGGGGAACCTGGGCACGCTCTTCCGCTGCGAGATCCGGATGCTCCTCCGGGACACCCGGACCGTGCTTATCGCCGTGGTGGCTCCCCTCGTCCTGTTCCCGGTCTTCATCCTCATCACCGAAAAGGTCGAGGAGCGCGACCAGCGCCGTCTGGAGGAGGCGACGTACGCCTACGCCGTGGCGGGCTCCCGCGCCGAGTGGGCCGACGCCGTAGTCACGGCCGCCCTCCAGGTGGACCCGGCGCCCGGGGACACCGTCCGCGCGCCGGTGAGGTTCCGGAAGCGGGTGGTGGCCGACCCCGACTCGGCGCTGGCCTCCGCGGAGATCGCGCTCCTGGTGGAGGGGCTCGGCGAGGACGAGTGGCGCGCCTTCCAGAAGGAGCGGCGGGCCCGGGAGGACTCGATCAGGAAGGCGAGGGCGGAGCGGAGCGGCACGGAGGCCGACAGCGCCGCCGCGCCCCGCGAGGCGGCGCCCGAACTCGATCCGCTGGTGCCGGCGCTCCGCCTCAAGTTCCGCGGCCGCAGCGATTACTCGCGCACGGCCCGGGACGGCATGGAGGCCCACCTGGAGGCGCTCCGCGACGCACAGCGGGATTCGGTGTTCGCGGCCTCGGGCTTCCCCGCACCCCTGGACTCGGTGGCGCCGGTGGAGGAGGAGAACGTGGCCAGCGCCGAGCGGGAGGCGGGGGCGTTCCTGGGCGTGGCGCTCACCCCCTTCCTCATCCTGCTCATGCTCACCGGCGGCTCCATCGTGGCCGCCGACGCCATCGCCGGCGAGAAGGAGCGGGGCACGCTGGAGACGCTCCTCACCACGGCGGCACGGCGCAGCGACATCGTGCGGGCCAAGATGCTCGCGGTCATCGCCGTGGGGCTGGCGGTGTCCGTCATCAACGTGGCCAACCTCTCGTTCTACCTGGTCATCGGGATCCTGGACCTCCCCACGAGCCTGAGGGTGGCGCTGGGCCCCGTGGACCTGGCGGTGCTCCTCGCGCTCTTCGTCCCGGTGACCGTGCTGGTGGCGGCGGCGCTCCTCCTCCTGTCGGGGATCTCGAAGAGCTACAAGGAATACCAGATCTACTTCTTCCCGGTGTTCCTGGTCCTGCTGGTGCCCACGCTGGCGGCCATGCTGCCGGGAATCGAGCTGCGCTCCGCCATCGCGCTGGTGCCCCTGGCCGGCGTGGCGGTGGCGGTGCGGGAGATCCTGGTGGGGACGCTGGACGCGCCCTTCGTGGCGCTGGCGTTCCTCTCCACGGGTGCGGTGGCCGTCGCCCTGGCCCGGCGCACGGAGCGCGCGCTCTCCACCGAGCGGCTCATCAGCGCCTCGGAGCTGGACGCCGCGGACCTGGCGGGCGGCGCGGCCCTCTTCCCGCGGCACGTGCTGCGCTGGTTCCTGGGGCTCTGGGTGGCGCTCTTCGTCACCAGCCTCTGGCTCGCTTCGGAGCTGGACATCCGCGCCCAGGTCACGGTGAATCTGGTCGGGGTCTTCTTCTGCGCCTCCGTCCTCATGGTGCGTGCGTACCGCCTGAATGTGCGAGAGACCTTCGCGCTGCGCCTGCCCCCGGCGGCGGCATGGCCGGCGGTGCTCCTGGGCGCTCCCTCGGCCCTCGTCCTCGGCGTGGGCCTTGCGGAGTTGGTGGACCGCCACGTGTTCCCCGTGCCCCGGGAGGTCCTGGAAGGGTTCGCCGAATCGCTGGTGGGGATCGACCTCCCGGTGTGGCAGATCGTTCTCTTCCTGGCGGTGATGCCCGGGATCTTCGAGGAGCTGGCGTTCCGCGGCGTCCTCCTCCACGGCGTGAGCCGCAGGTTCCGGCCCCTGGCCACGGCACTCGTCGTGGGCGGGGCCTTCGGGATGTTCCACGTGAGCCTTTTCCGCCTGGTGCCCACGGCGTGGCTCGGCGTGGTGATGGCTTCCGTCGTGCTTCTCACCGGCTCCATCTACCCGGCCATGCTCTGGCACTTCCTCAACAACGCCCTCGCCATCGTGCCGGCGCATCAGGGCTGGATCACCGAGGGGATCGAGGTGGAGCCGTGGCTGACCGGCGTCGCCGCGGTGGGCTTCGCCGTGTCGTTCTGGATCCTGTGGAGGACGCGTCGGCCCTACCCGGGGCTACGGCCCTGGAGGAAGAGGCGCGAGGAGTAAGGCGCGCTCACCGCGGCCGCACCTGCCGCGGATACCCTGCATCGCCGTCCAGGCACCAGGCGATGAAGTCGCGCAGATCCTTGTTCGCGCCGGCCAGGTCCGGCTTCCTCAGGTACATCATGTGGCCGCTCTCGTACCACGCGAACCGGAAACGGTCCCTGAACTCGCCGCCCGGCTGGATGTGGGAGATGGTGTACTGGGCGGTGGAGTAGTCGGTGGCGGCGTCGAAGTAGCCGCCCTGGATGAGGACCTTCATCCACGGGTTCGCCTGCATGGCGGAGCGGAGCATCTCCGCGGTGTTCGCGCCCTCGTCGCGGGTCCAGGGGCGCACCGGCCCCCAGATGTTGTACGTCAGGTCCGGGTCGTACTTCAGCTCCTGCCGCAGGTAGAGGTTCACCGCGTTGGCGAAGGGGCCGTCCCAGTCCGCCATGGCCGGGTCGTACTCGGGGCGCTCACCCGCCGCGTCCCTGTCCACGCCCACGTAGCGCGAGTCGAGCCGCCCCACGGTGAGCCTCTGGTCGCGCAGCAGCTCCTTCCAGAAGCGCTGGCTGTCGATGCGCAGGTTCGCCGAGAGGACGAAATCCGCGTCGAGTCCGGTGTAGCGCGCCACCCGCTCCGCCGTGCGGGCGCGGTCCGCGTCGGAGAGGCGGTCTCCCAGGACGAGGGCGTGGAGGTAGTCGCCCAGGGCGAAGGCTTCCACCTCGTCGAGGAACGCGCGGAGCGGCTTGGACTGGAGGTCCGCGGGGAGCTGCTTGTGGTACCACGCCGTCGCCGCGCGCTGGGGGAGGGCGGTGGCGTAGGAGACGTCCAGGCCCGGCACGCCGTCCAGCCCGGTCATGGACACGAGGATGACTCCGTTCAGATAGATCTGGTGCTGGTCGGCCAGGTGCCCGGCCAGTCCCGAGGCCCGGGTGGTGCCGTAGCTCTCGCCGATGACGAACTTGGGCGACGCCCAGCGGTTCTTCCGCACGGTGAAGAGGCGGATGAACTCCCCCACCGACTGGATGTCGGCGAGGGTGCCGTGGTACTTGTGCTCGGGTTGGCCCTCCTCCATCCGGCTGAACCCCGTGGCTACAGGGTCGATGTAGACGATGTCCGCGACGTCGAGGATGGACTCGGGGTTGTCCTCCAGCCCCACCGGCGGCCTCAGGGCGAACCCGTTGTCGTCGTAGCTCACGCGCCGGGGTCCGGTGTACCCCATGTGCATCCACACCGAGGCCGTGCCTGGTCCTCCGTTGAACGAGAAAACCATGGGGCGGACGGTCTCCGCCGGCACGTCGGTGCGGGCGTAGTAGACGTAGAAGATCCCGGCCATGACCTTCCCGTTCTCCCGGATCGGGAGCGTCCCGGCTTCGGCGGAGTAGCGGACCTGCTGGCCCCGGATGGTGGCGACGTGCTGGGTCACCACCGGCTCCGCGGGGAGGAGCGCCAACTCCTGGGCACCACCGAGGGACGGGAAGGCCGACAGGAAGAAGAGGGCGGCCAGAGTCGTACGGAGCCAACGGGGGGACACGGATGCGGACGTCCTCATGGTCTACCTCGCCTTCGGCACGGGTTGGTTCGGGTGTGCGAGTGAGGGTAGGGCCAACCACGGGCGCGGGCAAACCCCGCGCCCCGGCGTGAGCCTACACCCCGCTCCTCACGTACTTCCGGATGGCCGCCGCGGCCCGCTCCACGTCTTCGGGGGTGTTGTAGAAGTGGGGCGAGAAGCGGACCCCCGGGCGGTCGCTGCCACCCCGGGAGGCGGCGACGATCCCCTCCGACTCCAGGGCGGCCAGGGTCTTGGCGGGATCCAGGCCGGCGGGATCGAAGGTGATCACGGCGCCCCGATGGCGCGGGTCGGCGGGGGTGAACATGCGCACGCCGGGGATGCGGACGAGCTCGTCGAAGAGGGCGGTGGTCAGCTCCCTGCTCCGGGCCTCGATGGCAGCCTGCCCGAGGGAGGCCAGCCACTCCAGTTGGCGGCCGAAGGCCCGCACCGCGGGCTCGTCCCGCTGGCCCAGCCCCTCGTGGGCGGAGGCCAGCGGCGTGCGCCCCGAGTAGGCGCTGACCACGCTGGGCCAGAACCGGTCCTGGGCGCGGCGGTTCACGTACAGCACGCCCGTCTCCTTGGGGCCGCACGGCCACTTGTGGGCGCTTCCGGAATAGAAGTCGGGCTGCATCACCGACAGATCCACGTCCATGAAGCCGATGCTCTGGGCCCCGTCCACCAGCGTGAGCGCGCCGCCCTCGTGGGCCATGCGGCAGAGCTCGGCGGCGGGGAAGAGCTCACCGGAGGTGTTCGTCACGTGGCTGAATGCCACCACCTTCGTGCGCGGCGTCATCGCCCGGCGGAACGCCTCCAGGACGCCCTCGGGCCCCGTGTTGGGTACGTAGGGCAGCTCGACCACGGTATAGCCCCAGCGCTTCGCCTTCTCCTTCCACGCCTGGTTGTTGCTGGGATGGTTGTCGAAGTGGATGAGCACCTCGTCGCCGGGGCCCAGGTCCAGGCCGCTGGACACCCAGTTGTTCGCCTCGCTGGTGTTGCGCGTGATGAGGACCTCCTCGGGAGAGACACGCAGGTGCGCCGCCAGCAGCTCGCGGGTGCGCTCCTTCACGCCGTGCATCTCGTTGCGGAACGAAGGAACCGGCTCGCGGTCCAGGTGCTCCGTGTCGTCCTGCACCGACCGCAGGACGGACAGGGGCGAGGGGCAGAGGTTGGCGGCGTTGAGGACGGCCACGCCGGGCGGCATGAGGAACGCGGCCCTCACCTGGGCCCAGTCCACCGGGGCCCCGGGGCGGGGCCGCCACCGCGGCGGCGTGCCTCCCTCCGAGTCCAGGAGGCCTGCGGCCATGGCCTCGGGGACGAGGTCACGGAGCGCAGGGTGTCCCAGGAGCGCGGCGGAGCCTCCGACGGCGAAGAGGCGGGCGAAGGAACGGCGGTCCAGCGACGAGGGAGTCATGGCGGCCTCCGGCGGTGTGTGGTGGCTGAGCGTACCCTCACCGGCAGCGCCCCGCAATCCGCCTCAGCCGTACTCGATCCCCACCGCCTCCGTCGTCACCGTCGTGCCAGCCTCTCCAGCCAGGATCCGGTTGAGGTCGGCCAGCGCGCCGATGCACGCGCGCTTGCCCGTGGCCAGGGCGAAGCGGCACGCCGCCTCCACCTTGGGACCCATGGATCCGGCGGCGAAGTCCAGCGCGCGCAGGGCTTCCGGCGAGGCCCGGCGGATGGCCGTTTCGGCGGGGGTGCCCCACCCCGCCAGCACCGCGTCGGCGTCGGTGAGCATGACAAAGGCGTCCGCGCCGAGCTCCCGGGCGAGGAGCTCGGAGGCCAGGTCCTTGTCGATGACGCACTCGATGCCCATGAGCTTCCGGTCTGCCCGGGGGTCGTACATGGTGGGGATCCCGCCCCCGCCGGCGGCGATGACGATGGTGCCGTGTTCGAGGAGCCACTTGATGGGGCGGAGCTCGAAGATGCGCTTGGGCTCCGGCGAGGGCACCACGCGCCGCCACGCATCCTCCTCTTCCTGGCGGAACGTCCATCCCTTCTCGGCGGCGAGGCGGTCGGCCTCCTCTCGCGGATACACGGGCCCGATGAACTTGGTGGGGTTGGCGAACGCCGGGTCGGCGGGGTCCACTTCGATCATCGTGAGGAGGGTGGCGAAGGGGCGCTCGAAGGGGAGGAGGTTCCCCAGCTCCTGCTCGATCATGTACCCGATCATCCCCTCGGTCTGGGCCCCCAGTACGTCGAAGGTCTCGGATCCGCCGAAGACGGCCTGCTGGAGCGCCAGGAGCCCCACCTGGGGCCCGTTGCCGTGCGTCACCACGAGCTGATGCTCCGCGGCGATGGGCGCCAGCGCCACGCACGCCGCGCGCACGTTGGCCCGCTGGTTCTCGGCGGTGAGGGGCTCGCCGCGGCGAAGGAGGGCGTTCCCGCCCAGGGCGGTGACGATGAGCATGGCCTCGGGTCCCTGTGGCTATTGCCACCTACGGTTCGCGAAATGGGAATCCGACGGTGAATACCATCTCCCCGGTCACGGGTCTCGGGCAAGCCCACCGGGCGCACCCCGGGTTCGGGAGCCGGGTCCCGCCGTTCCGCGCCCTCCTCGCCATTCGCGGGCGTGTCAACGACGGCGTCCGAGGCGGAGCATGAGGCAGCCGAACGCGAACAGAACGGCTCCCCAGATGAGATTGATGTTCAGGCCCAACGAGCGCTGATAGATGTCCGAGTCCGCCGTGAAGAGGCCCCATCCCACCAGGAGGACGCCCAGGACGGTGAACATGAGGCCGATGGGGGTGCGGATGTCGAGTCCCATGGCTCCTCCTACCAGAAGACCACGTTGAGGGCGACGGCCAGCACGAGCACCAGGACGCCCAGCCCCTCGGGTGTCTTCCACCAGGGGAGGTGCTCCTCCCGGGTCCGTGGCGTCAGGGACCAGACCAGCCCTTTCAGGTCCTCGTCGGATTTCGTCCGTGCCGTGGCCAGGGAGATGACGACGGTGGCCACGAAGCAGACCGACCAGGCCCAGATGGCGGTCCAGAAATTCTGCGCCATCTCGCTGGTGTAGAGGTGCAGGGGCGTGACGGCGAGCCAGCCCCCCTTGATTCCGGTCGCGGCTCCCACGGGCAGCGTGAGCCCGTGGTGGAAGGCGGCGGCCGCGGTGCCGGACACCAGCCCGAAGAACGCCCCGTGCCCGGTGGCCCGCTTCCAGAACATCCCCAGAAGGAAGGTGGCGAAGAGGGGCGCGTTCACGAATGCGAACACGAGCTGGAGGAAGTCCATGATGTTGTTGAAGCGCGTGGCCAGGTACGCGGTGCCCACCGAGGCCAGGATCCCGAAGACCGTGGTCATGCGCCCCACCCAGAGCAGGTGCGCGTCGGTGGCGTCCTTCTTCACGTAGCTCTGGTAGATGTCGTAGGTCCACACCGTGTTGAACGCGGTCACATTGCCCGCCATCCCCGACATGAACGACGCCATGAGGGCGGTGAGCCCGAGCCCCAGCACGCCCGGCGGGAAGTAGTGGGCCAACATCTGGGGGATGACCATGGTGTAGTCCCAGCTCCCGTCGGCCATCTTCGGCAGCGTGAACGCGCCGTGGGAGTAGGTGAGGCCGATGGCGATCATCCCCGGGACGATGATGAGGAAGGGGAAGAGCATCTTGGGCACGGCGGCGATGAGCGGGGTGCGCCGCGCCGCAGCCATGGAGTCGGCGGCCATGGCCCGCTGGACCACCAGGAAGTCGGTGCACCAATATCCGAAGGAGAGCACGAACCCTAGGCCCATCACCATACCGAACCACTCCACGCCCATGGGGTTGGCCTCCGGGCTCCCCAGGGTGGCCCAGGAGTGGCTCCATGCGCCGGCCTCGTAGCCGTTGGACACCGCCACCCCGTCCAGCTGTCCCACCAGTCCCGACCAGCCTCCCACGTCCTTGAGCCCCAGGTACACCAGGGGCGCAAACCCCAGGACGATGAGGAAGAACTGGAGCACCTCGTTGTAGATGGCCGAGGTGAGCCCGCCCAGGACGATGTACGCCAGCACCACCAGCGCCGAAGCGGCGAGGGACAGGTTGAAGTCCCATCCCAGCAGCAGCTCCAGCAGCTTGGCCAGCGCGTACATGGAGATCCCCGACGAGAACACGGTCATCGTCGCGAAGGAGATGGCGTTGAAGGCCCGCGTCTTCTCGTCGAAACGGAGCTTCAGGTACTCGGGGACGGAGCGGGCCCGGGAGCCGTAGTAGAACGGCATCATGAAGACACCCACGAACACCATGGCCGGGATGGCGCCCACCCAGTAGAAATGGCTGGTGGCGATCCCGTATTTCGCCCCCGACGCCGCCATCCCGATCATCTCCTGGGCGCCCAGGTTGGCGGAGAGAAACGCGAGCCCCGCGATCCAGGCCGGGATGGAGCGGCCCGAGAGGAAGAAGTCCTCGCTGGTCCTGGTGTAGCGCTTCAGCGCCCACCCGATGCCGAGGACGAAGAGGAAGTAGACGAGGAGGATGACGTAGTCGATGACGCCGAGCTGGATGCCCTCGATCATGCGTCAGCCTCCGTACCCGCGCCGTGGGGCGCACTCGGGGGTGCTGCGATCGCGCCACGGTAGGTCAGGGAGGGGATGGCGGCAAGGAAGCCGCTGATCCGGAGGGCGTCGGGCCCGTCCCCGGCGTCCTCCTTGTCGGGTCCGGGCGCCGCGCTCATGATCCCACCGCCCTCCCTACTCCCCGCCACCCCGGAGCGCACCATGCGCCGCACCCCGCTGCAGGCCGCAGCCCTCGGGCTGGTCCTGGCCGCTGCCCTCGCCCTCCCCGTCCTGGCCCTCCCCGTCCTGGCCCTCCCCGCCTCCGCCCAGGCCGAGGCCGCCACGGCCGCCACCGACTCGGGCCCCAAGATCCTCAACGTGGGCGAGTACGGGAGATGGAAGCGCATCACCTCCACCTCCCTGTCCGCCGACGGGGCGTGGATGAGCTACTCCTACGAGCCCAACGAGGGTGACGACACCCTCTTCGTGCGCGCTCTGGACTCGGAGAAGCTCTACACCATCCCCCTGGGCGCCGAGCCCTCGTTCTCCGACGACAGTCGCTGGGTGGGGTATTTCGTGAGCCCGCCCGAGAACGCCGGCCGGGGGCGTGGCGCTCCCGGGGCGACGCCTCCGGCTCCAGGCGGCCGGCCGGGCGCGGGCGGCGCCGCCGGCACCCCCCGCCGCTTCGAGCTCCTGGAGCTGTCCACGGGGGAAAAGTGGACGGCGCCCAACGCGCGGGCGTTCAAGTTCGCCAAGGGCTCGAAGCACCTGGCGGTGCACCTGGACAAGTCGGCCCGCACCGACACCACCCACGCCGGAACCGACCTGCTGCTGCGGGAGCTCTCCACGGGGACCGTGCGCAACGTGGGCAACGTGGGCCAGTACGACTTCGACGCCGCCGGCGCGCTGCTGGCGTACCTCGTGGACGCCGCCGCCGACCTGGGCAACGGCGTCTACCTGGTGGAGCTGGCCAGCGGGATCACCCGGGCGCTGAACGCCGGGCCCGCCGATTTCGACGGGCTGGCGTGGAGCGACGAGGGGACGAACCTGGCGGCGCTCCGGGGCGCCAAGCCCGACTCCATGAAGCAGAAGGCCAACGTGCTCCTGGCCTGGACGGGCCTGGGCGCCAAGGGGGAGCGCGCCACCACGTACGATCCGTCCAAGGCCACGGACTTTCCGGCGGGCTACGTGCTGAGCGAGTTCACCACGCCCCGGTGGAGCAAGGACGGCGCGCGTGTCCTGGTGGGGATCAAGGAGCAGGAGAAGGAGCTTCCGAAGAGCGACGAGGAGCAGGCCAACGTGGACGTGTGGCACTGGAGGGACGCGGACGTGCAGTCCGTCCAGACCGTCCGCCTGCCCCAGCTCCTCCGGCAGACCCTCGCGGCGGCGGTGCAGGTGCCGTCGGGGCGCTTCGTCCAGCTCGCCGACAGCGCCATGACCACGGTGCAGATGGCTCCCGACGGTGGTTGGGGCGTGGGGCGCAACGACACCACGTACCGGGGAGAGGTGGCCTGGGGCGGCAGCCACGCCGACTACTACCGGGTGGACGCGGCCACGGGGGAGCGATCCCTCATCGCCGCGAAGCTGTGGAGGACCATGGGCACGTCGCCGGACAGCCGCTGGTTCCTCTACCTGAAGGACGGACATATCCACGCCTACGACGCCCGGGCCGGGAAGAGCACCCAGGTGGACGGCGGCATGGATTTCGTGAACACCGACGACGACCACGACTACGAGCGCCCCATCTGGGGGCTGGCCGGGTGGGCGCGGGACGGCCGCTCGGTGCTGGTCTACGACAAGTTCGACGTGTGGCAGCTCCCCCTGGAGGGGTCGGGCAAGCCCGTGAACCGCACCCAGGGCACGGGCGCCGCCCAGCAGATCCAGCTCCGGGTCGTGCGCCTCGACCTTCCCGGAGGCGGCGGGCGCTTCGGGGCGCGCGGGGGAGGCGGTGCACCTCCCGCGGAGGACAAGGGCATCGACCTCGCCAAGCCGCTCACCCTCTCGGCCTACGGGCTCTGGGACAAGAAGTCCGGCTACTGGACGCTGGAGCCGGGCGAGGCGCCGCAGCCGCTCCTGTACGAGGACCGGGCGGTGGCGCAGGCCTCCAAGGCCGAGAACGCCGCCCGGGTGATCTTCACGCGGCAGACGTTCCAGGAGTTCCCCGATTGGTGGACGAGCACCACCGCGTTCGCGTCGCCGCGCAAGGTCACCGACGCCAACCCGTTCCTCTCCGAGTACGCGTGGGGTGGCAAGGCCCTCATCGACTTCACCAGCAGCAAGGGCCGGCGCCTGCAGGCCACGCTCACGCTCCCCGCGGGCTACGAGCCGGGGAAGAAGTACCCGATGATCGTGTACTTCTACGAGATCGTGTCCAACACCCACCACCGCTTCTCCGTGCCGGCGTTCGACGACCGCCCCCAGATGTCCACGTACGCCAGCAACGGTTACCTGGTGCTCCAGCCCGACGTGGTGTACGAGATCGGCAAGCCCGGCACGTCGGCGCTGGACTGCGTGACGAGCGCGGTGCGGAAGGTCATCGAGCTGGGCTACGCCGACCCGGCGCGCATCGGGCTCCAGGGCCACTCCTGGGGCGGGTACCAGTCGTCGTTCATCCTCACCCAGACCGACATGTTCGCCGCGGTCGTCACCGGCGCGCCGCCCACGAACCTCATCAGCTTCCACGGGGAGACGTACCCGGGCACGGGCACGCTGCAGCAGGGGATCACCGAGGTGGGCCAGGTGCGCATGGGGAGGGACGTGACGCCCTGGACGGCCCGGGACCTCTACGAGGAGCAATCGGCGATCTACCACGTGCCCGACATCACCACGCCGTTCATGATCCTCCACGGCACTGTGGACAACGCGGTGGACTGGCACCAGGGCCTGGAGCTGTACGCTGCGGCGCGGCGCAACGGCAAGCAGGTCATCCTGCTGTCCTATCCCGGCGAGCCCCACCATCTGTCCAAGAGGGCCAACCAGATCGACTTCCAGATCCGCATGAAGCAGTTCTTCGACCACTACTTGAAGGACGGGCCGGAGATGGACTGGATGAAGAACGGCGTGCCGCAGGTGCGCAAAGGAGGGCAGATCCGGTAGCGTGAGGCGCACGCGGATTGCGGCCCCTGGAGTGGGCCCGCAACTTGGATACGATCCGAGTTCAGCTCCTCCGGGACCGGGAGGCCCCATGCGTCGCACCCGCCCCCGCCTTACTGCGCTGGCAGCTCTCGCCCTTGCGGTGGCCCTCACGGCCTGCGCCTCCAGCTCCGCCGGCGGCGCGAGCGGCCGGAGCCGCGACACAGCCATCTCGGCGGAGGAACTGGAGAAGTGGTCCAACGAGGACCTCTTCACCCTCATCCAGAGGATCCGGCCCACCTGGCTCCAGTCGCGGGCGATCCACACCGGGATGGGCCGCCAGGAGATCTCCGTCATCCTGGACGGGATGCTCCAGCGGTCGGGCTTCGACCTGCTCCGGGGCCTCCTGGCCAACGACGTGCGGGAAGTGAGCTATATGAACGCCCGGGATGCCACCACCCTGTACGGGACGGGCATGTCCGCCGGCGCCATCGTCATCCTGACCAAGCGCTGAGGCGGACGCAGCATCGGGCGGGTCCACACCAGCGTGGACACGCCCTCGAGTCGGCCCCAGCCTTCCGCCACGACCCCACGTCGCAACGAGTTGACGCTCTGGGGCGATGACGAGCCGGAGCAGGAGTTGCTGGAGTCCGCGGAACGCGCCGCGATGGCCGGCGCATGGAGCCGTCCCTCGACGAGGCGGTCATCCGGAGGATGCGTGAGCGGCTCGGGCTGACCTGACGGACGTCAGCGTCCCCGGATCCGCTCCCGCCGGTACTCGACGGCGCGACGCAGCTTGTGGAGCACCCGCTCGTCGAAAGGGAGCCGGTCCAGGTCGCCGATCCACAGGTCCACCCGCTCGCACAGCTCGTCGAGAGCCCGCTCCACAGCACGGGACCGCAGGCCGACATGCGCACCCAGGCGAGGAAGTCGGCGCGGCCGATGTCCTCCCGGTGGCGTCCGTTGAGGGTGAGGGCCATGGTGGTGTCCCCGTACGGGTATGAGGAGGGGACGTCGTAGGCCGGCGTGACGCGCCACTCCCCGTCGGGCAGGCGCAGGACGGAGAAGCTCTTGGCGTGGGCGTCGCCGTTGCCGGTCAGGTACGCGAACGCCACCTGGCGAAGCAGGGTGAGAGCCGCGACAGAGGCGGCCTGGCAGGCCGTTGCGAGCGCCTGGATGACCTGCTCGGTGCTCACGCGGTACTTGTCCGCGGGAAACCGGCCGAGGACCTGGCAGGCGTCTTCCTGGGCGAGCATGAGAGGCCGGCCCGCGGCGTCTTCGACCCGGTCGAAGCGGCGCACGAGGAGCCCCGTCGCGCCCACCGCGTCATGCACGACTTCCGCGTCCGCGCTCTGGAGCCCTGAGCGGCGCGCCGCCTTGAGGAAGAACGCCTCGTTGGCGACGAGGTGAGGGAACTCGGGCGGGTCGAGCTTGAGCAGGAAGCGCTCGTTCTCCCTGCCCGCCGGGACGCTGATCATCCGCGCCGACACCTTCTCCTGGACTCCCGGCAGCGCGACGCGGTCGATGGTGGCGGCTCCTCCCACGGACGAAGTGAAGAGCTCGGCGAAGCGCAGCCTGCTCCAATCGCCGGTGGAGACGCGCGGCTCCACGACGACCAGGTCTTCGTCCTCGGGGACGACCTGGACGTCCCCGACGGCGTCGGCGCCCACGGCGAGGAGCAGCGTGAGCTCGTCGTCCGCGGAGGTTTTGACCGCCCTTCTCAGCGCTGACAGACGGCGGCCCTCGGGGAGCAGGCCCGAGAAGAACGGTGGGAGGGCGCCGGGAGCGTGGGTCAGCAGGGGCTCCGAGGAGAGCGGGAGCGTGGTGGCCACGGGATCGCCGCCTGACGCCACGTGGTCCGCCTCGTATGAGAACACAACGGCGTCGGGACGCCGCTCTAGGGTGGCGGCCCTCCTGCCTCCCTTGAGGACGACAACGCGTTCGACCCGCCGCAGCTCGTCGAGAGGTCTCATGGCGCCTGCCCCGGTCCAGGGCCGGCTTCCGGCGCGACGCCGATCCGACCTCTCCCGGGTGCCACGAGCAGGTCGAGGCCGAGCACCTCCAGGACGTCGAGGACTTTGTCCAGACGCAGCGTCGTCTTTCCGTGCTCGAGGGTGTGGACGAACCGCTCGGAACACCCCGCCAGATCGGCCAGCTCCGACTGGCGCAGGCCCAGCTCCTCGCGGCGCGTCCGCAGCGCGCGACCGAGGGAAGCCGTTCGGGACTGGGCTTCCTCCGGCCGGCTGCGGGACCCCGTTCCGGCTTGTGCCTCCATGGTTTCCGGCTTCCGTGGCTGAGCGATCGTGCAGGTGACCGCACCCGGTGAGCTCCCTCCGACGCGTCGAAGGTTGCCTCCGGCGCCGTCCTCATCGTTGCGGAGCGCCCGTTCGCCCGGATTGCCCCCCCGAATGCCCGTAACTTGGGTGCCGTGCGGGACCGGCTCCCCCGGACATGGAGGACCGACGCAGCACGCATGCGCCCGGCTGGTGGCGCTGGCGACGCTCGCCCTGTTCCTGGGCGTCACCGCTTGCGTGACGACCACCTCGGGCGGCGGATCCCGTCAGAGCCAATCCGACGTGATTGCCGCCGCCGAGCTGGAGCAGCTCCCCGACGAGGACCTCTTCACCCTCATCCAGCGGATCCGGCCCACCTGGTTGCAGACCCGGGCCGCGCTCACCACGCAAGGCTCCGCCAACGTGATCGTGGTCGTCGTGGACGGCATGCCCGAGGACCCGGGCCTGGATCCTTTGCGCGGCCTCCGTGCCGGCGCCTATGCCCGCTCCGCCCTGAACCCCTCGTGGAACGCCACGGTGCCCTGCGGCATGGGCCCGTCCAGCGCCAGCGCGAAGAAGGCCTCGGGGGGCACGCCTTCGTGCCCGAGTCCCGCCGGGTGCACGAACCCGAAGCGGCCGTAGTAGTCGGGGTGCCCCACGAGACAGCACCCCGCGGCCTTCATGGCGCGGAGGCGCGAGAGCCCCTCCCGGATGAGGGCCGACCCGATGCCGTGCCGCTGACGTTCAGGCAGCACCGACACCGGGCCGAGCCCGTACCAGCTCCGCGTGCCGTTGGAGAGGGTCACGGGGGAGAACGCGATGTGGCCCACGACGCGCCCCTCCAGCTCCACCACCAGCGAGATCGTGAGCGCACCTGCGCGGCGCAGCGCCGACACGATGAACTGCTCCGTGTGGCTGCTCATCTGCATGTCGCGGAACGCCGCCTCCGTCACGGCGGTGATGGCGTCCACGTCCTCGGGGACCTCGGGCCTGATGACCAGCTCTGACGGCATGGGAAGCTCCTCCTCCCGGGAAGTCTATCCTTCCGCCAGGACGCCGTCGATCCGCCCCATGGCCCCCCGCATGCGGTTCTCCCTGTTCGCCGGACGCTGGTCGCGAACCCGGCGGTGAGGGTCGTCCGGGGCGTCGTCGGGGGACGAACCTGCAACCTTGGGGCCCTTCGTTCCGTCTATGCCCATAGGGTTCCACCGCGTTCATCCGAGGGGGGTAGGGGATGATGGGTATTCGTTCCGTTCGAGTGGGCTTCCTCGTGACCGCGGCCATCTGGGCGCCAGCCCTGGCGGTCTTCTCGCCAACCGCCCTGGCGGCTCAGCCTTCCACCCCGAGGACGGGCAGCGCACTGCCCCCGGTGGCGAGCGCGGGCCGCCTCCAGGGATCCATTTCCGTAGATGGCAAGCTGGACGAGGCCGCCTGGCAGCGGGCGGTGCCCATCACCGACTTCCGCCAGTACCAGCCCGACGAGGGCGAGCCGGCCTCCCTGCCCATGGAGGTCCGCATCCTCTTCGACGATGGCGCCTTCTACATCGGCGCCCGGATGAGCCAGCCCGGCGGCGTTGCGGCACCCCTGGCCCGGCGCGACCAGCTTCTCGACGCCGATGGGAACAACGGCTCCTTCAACTCGCTGACCACCGACAAGCTCATCGTCAACCTGGACCCCTACCACAACCACATCGACGACGCGTGGTTCGAGGTCAACCCGGCGGGCGTGAAGGGCGACCAGTTCAACGGCGACCGGTCCTGGGACCCCATCTGGGACGCCGCGGCCCAGGTGGACGCGGAAGGGTGGACGGCGGAGATGCGCATCCCCTACAGCCAGCTCCGCTTCTCCCGGGACCGGGAGCAGGTCTGGGGGATGCAGATCTACCGGTACATCGATTCGCTGAACGAGCAGGACATGTGGTCGTTCTGGCGGCGGAACGCGCCGGGCGGGCCCGCGTTCTACGGCGATGTCGCCGGGCTGGAGATCGCGAACCGGCCGCGCCAGTTCGAGCTGCTCCCGTACGCGGTGGCGGGCGGCACGTCCGAGGACGCCGCGAGCGGCGATCCTTACCACGACGGCCGGGAGGCTCACTTCGGCGTGGGCGCCGACGTGAAGTACCTGCTCACCTCCAACCTCACGCTGGACGCCACCCTCAACCCCGACTTCGGCCAGGTGGAGGTGGATCCCGCCTCCCTCAACCTGAGCGCGTACGAGACCTACTACGAGGAGAAGAGGCCCTTCTTCATCGCCGGATCCAGCGCGTTCCGCTTCGGTGGCATGAATTGCATGTTCTGCAGCAACAGCTCCGGATTGTCTGCGTTCTACTCCCGCCGCATCGGCCGCCCCCCCCAACTCGACGGTGTCGTGCAGGGCATGTCGGCGTTCGCGGACGTGCCCGAGAACACCACGATCCTGGGCGCCGCCAAGATCACCGGCCGCACCCAGGGCGGGTACACTGTCGGCGTCCTCAACGCCGTGACCAGCCGGGAGAGTTCCCGCTACCTGAGCGGCGCGGGAGCCCCCGAGGCTTCCCAGGTGGTGGAGCCCATGGCCAACTACTTCGTGGGCCGCGTGAAGAGAGACTTCAGCAGAGGCAACACCCAGATCGGTGCGATCTTCACATCGGCCGTGCGGAGCACGGGCGACAGCCTGGTGAGCGCCCGGCTCCATAGCCACGCCGAGGCGGTGGGGCTGGACTGGCGGCACTACTGGCGTGATCGCCACTACTCCTGGATGGGAAGCATGCTGGTCTCCAGCGTCGCCGGCTCACCATCGGTCGTCGCCCGCACCCAGCGCTCCAGCGCCCACTACTTCCAGCGGCCGGACCGCGATGTCACCGGGGACGGGCTGTTCGGCGCCCGCCTGGATCCGACCGCGACGGCGCTCCGCGGCTACGGATTCTTCAGCCGCGTGGGCAAGGAGAGCGGCACGCTGCGCTGGGAGGCCATGGCCAACGTTCGCAGCCCCGGGTTCGAGGTGAACGACCTCGCCTTCCTCGACCGCGCCGACTACGCATGGTTCAACGGCAACGTCGGCGGCAGTTGGACGACGCCTACGAGCTGGTACCGGAGCATCTTCACCACCGTCGGCGGCGCCACGCAGGTCAACTACGACGGGGACCGCACCTGGAGCCAGATCCAAGCCTTCTACGGGATGGAGTTCCCCAACTACTGGAACCTGCGCCTGTTCGGGATCGGCAACCTCACCTCCTACGACGACCGGCTCACGCGCGGAGGCCCGGTGGTCAAGCGCTCCGGCTACAACGTGGGCATGGTCCAGGTCTCGACGGACGCGCGGCGGCGCTCGGTGTTCGACTTCTCGGTGCAGGTCGCCCGCGGTGTGGACGAACCCACGCGCAGCGTCACGTTCCAGCCGGGAATGGCGCTCAAGCCCGCGGCCAACGTCTTCATACAGCTCTCGCCCTCGTACTCCGTGGACGAGGACGACGTCCAGTACCTCACCGCCATCGCCGATCCCACGGCGGCGGCGTTCTGGGGCAAGCGGTACGTCTTCGGGTTCGTGAAGACGAAGACGGTGTCGCTGGACACGCGCATCAACTGGACGTTCACGCCGAACCTCACCCTCCAGTTGTACGCCCAGCCGTTCATCGCCAGCGGGGACTACACGTCGTTCCGGGAATTCGCCCGGCCGCGGAGCATCGAGAAGGTGGAATACGGGAAGAGCGCTGGGACGGTGGCGTACGACGCGAGCGCGAACACCTACCGCATCGACCCCGACGGCGCCGGCGCGGCCGCGCCGTTCACGCTGGACAACCCGGACTTCACGACCAGCTCGCTCCGCGGGACGGCGGTGCTGCGCTGGGAGTACCGGCCGGGCTCCACGCTCTACTTCGTGTGGACGCAGCAGCGTTCGGGCTACGACCCGGCGGGAAGCTTCGACCTGGGGCGCGCGCGGTCGCTGATCCTGGACGGCAAGCCGACCAACGTGTTCCAGGTGAAGGCGACGTACTGGCTGGGGAGGTGAACGGGCGGGGCGCGTCCACGCCCATCAGGCCGGCTCGCCTCAGAGCAGCCCGAAGTGGTGGCACCCCTCCAGGACCCCGCCGGCGTAGGGGGCCTGCGCGAAGTAGAGCCGATCGGAGATCCCCCGCCGGGCGGCGTCGCGGCGGAGGTCGCGCTTGAGCGCTTCGGGAGCGTTTCCCACCACGATGCCCTTGAACCCCGCCAGCATGGCGGCCGCGTCGTTGCCCGAGTCGCCGGCGTAGACGAGGCGGTCCGGATCCAGCCCGGTATCACGCAGGATGTGGCGGACGGCGAAGTCCTTGGCCACGCCCGCCGGAAGGAGATCCAGCAGTCCCAGGCCGTCCGACGCCTGGACGCTGTAGACCACCCTCACCCTGTCCCGGAGGTCGCCGAGCCGGTGCTCCAGGGCACGAAGCAGCGCGCCGTGATCCGCCGAAGGCGAGAGCTCGTAGCTCACCTTGAAGGGCGTCTGCCGGTCCTCGCGCTGGAGCTGGAACCCGGCCACGCGGGCCGCACGTTCGCGTACCTCGCCGGCGCTCACGCCGCCCCATGCCTCCTGCATGTCCCGGGCGTAGCCTCCGTCGAGGACGTACGCGCCCGCTTGCTCTATATACACCGACGTTCCCACGTCGCAGGCCAGGTAGACGGGCCTCGGGAGCCCGTGCTTCTCCATCCCCCGGAGAGCCAACGGGAAGTCTCTCCCCGTGACGTACGCCAGGCAGAGCTCCGGCCTCGCCACCACCCTCTCGCGGAACGCGGAGACGTCGGCTTCCCAGCCCGCACCCTCCTCCAGGGGGATCACGGTGCCGTCCATGTCGCACGCCAGCAGGAAGTCCCATGCAGCCACGCATTCGCCTCCGGTTGAACCTTTCTCCCACATGAGGTTACGCTGAAAGGACCCCATGAACCACAGCGGAGGATCACGCGACATGAGCCGGCCGTCCGACGCCGATGAGCCCAGGCCTCCCCCTCCGCCTTCGGGAGACTCTCCCGGGGTGCCCCTCGCCCCCACTCCCGGGAGATCCGCCACGGTTCGGACTCCGGGTCTCTACATCCTGTCCCTGAGCGTGCACGGCCTGGTGCGGGGGCAGGACATGGAACTGGGCAGGGACGCCGACACGGGCGGGCAGGTGTCGTACGTCGTGGATCAGGCGCGGGCGCTGGCGCGGCTCCCTGACATCGACCAGGTGGACGTGGTGACCCGCCGGGTGCAGGACCGTGCCGTGGACGAGCGCTATGGCGCACCCACGGAGCCACTGGCGGAGGGAGCCCGCATCGTGCGTCTTCCGTTCGGCCCCCGGCGCTACCTCCACAAGGAGAGCCTCTGGCCCCACCTCCCGAGTCTCGTGGACCAGATCATGCGTCACCTCCGGGCGCAGCACCGGGCGCCCGACATCGTGCACGGACACTACGCCGACGCGGGAATCGTGGGAGCCCATGTCGCCAAGATCCTGGGGGTTCCGTTCCTCTTCACCGGGCACTCCCTCGGACGGGTGAAGGCAGCCCGCCTGCGCGAGTATGGGCACGACGAGGCCGTGCTGGAAGAGCGTTACCACTTCGCCCGGCGCATCGAGGCCGAAGAGGGCGCCGTGGAGACGGCTGCAGCGGTCATCGCCAGCACGCGCCAGGAGGTGGACGAGCAGTACGCCCTCTACAACCACTACCGGCCGGAGCGGATGGTGGTGATCCCCCCGGGTGTGGACCCGTCCCGCTTCACGCCTCCCGACCTCGACGAGACGGCCCCGTGGAGATCCGTCGGAGAGACACCCCGCATCGCGGGAGAGGTCCGCAGGTTCCTCGCGCGGCCGGAGAAGCCCCTCATCCTGGCCATGGCCAGGCCCGACGAGAGGAAGAACTTCGCAACGCTGCTGGAGGCCTACGGGCGTAACCCTGCCTTGCGGGAGCGGGCCAACCTCCTGTTGGTGGCCGGGACCCGCGACGACATCCGCGAGATGCCGGCAGGCGCGCGCAGGGTGCTGACGGAGATCCTCCTCCTCATCGACCGCTACGACCTGTACGGATCGGTGGCGTACCCGAAGGCACACAGCCCCGACGACGTGGCCGACCTGTACCGCATGACCGCCATGTCGGGCGGTGTGTTCGTGAACCCGGCTCTCACCGAGCCGTTCGGCCTGACGCTGCTGGAGGCGGCGGCCAGCGGCGTGCCCGTGCTGGCTACCAACGACGGCGGGCCCCGGGACATCCTGGAGGCCTGCCGCAACGGGTTCCTCCTGGACCCGCGTGACGCCGAGGACATGGGACACCGCATCCTGGCGGCGCTGGAGGACCGGCCCCGGTGGGAGGGGTGGTCGCGGGCTGGGCTGCAGGGCGTCCGCACGTCGTTCACGTGGGAGAGCCACGCCCGCAGGTACGTGGACGTGGCGCGGGCCGTGCTGGGAGAGGTCGGAGGGATGCGGCAGGCGGCCGGGCGGAGCCGTCTGCCGGGCATCGACCGCATCCTGGTCGCCAACCTGGACCATACGCTTTCCGGCGACCCCGAAGCCCTACGGGAGCTTCTCCGCGCCCTCCGGGAGGTGGGGGACCACGTCGGATTCGCCCTCACCACGGGCAAGCCCCTCCCCATGGCCATGGACAGCTTGGCGCACCTGGGGATCCCGCCTCCCGACATCCTGGTGTGCGCTACCGGCACCGAGATCTACTATGGGGCGTCCCTCACGCCGGACCGGTCCTGGGAGCGTCAGATCGACTACTGCTGGGACCCCGAGCGCGTGAAAGCGGTGCTGACGACCACGGCGGGCTTCACACTCCTGGACGACGAGCCCGCCACGCGGTTCCGGCTCCGGTTCCGTCCCCTGGCGCCCCACTTCCCCCATCTCCAGGGCATCCGGCGGGCCCTCCGCAAACAGGGGCTGCGGGTCACGGCCACCCTCGATCTGGGTCGGGACCTGGACGTCACGCCGGTGCGCGCCTCTCCGGGCCTCGCCATCCGGTTTCTCGCCTACAAGTGGGACCTGTCGCCCGACCGCATGCTCGTGACCGGCGATTCGGGCAACGACGCCGATGCGTTGGAGGGAGACATGCTGGGCGTTGTCGTTGCGAATCACTCTGACGAGCTGGAGGCCCTCCGTGACCAGCCCCGGGTCTTCTTCAGCCACAGATCCCACGCGTGGGGGATTCTCGACGGAATACGGCACTACGACTTCTTCGGGGCCGTCCGCATCCCCGAGCACCACGAACCCCTGTTGGAGACAACCACGGCATGATAGAGGATGTCCAGGCGCTCCTCACGCGCCACCGGCCGGAGGCCTATCTACTCTTCCGACGCTACCGGGCCCTGGAGCGGAGCCTCCTGAGCTGGTCGGATCTGACGTACGAGTTCGACCAATTCTGTGAGACCGAGGCGGGGCAGAACTTGGCCGACTCGGCGCTGAGGTCCCTGATCCGGTCCACGCAGGAGGCCGTGGTCCACGGACCCTCGTTCTATCTGGCGGTCCGCAGGCGGGTGGCGAAGTGGCGCTACCTCCTCGTCCACGTCGAGGACATGGTGTGCCGGGAGATCTCGGTGGCCGAGTTCCTGGCGTCCAAGGAGCGCCTGGCGGGGCACGTCGTCCAGGAAGGCTCATGGGTGCTCGAGGTGGATCTGCGCCCGTTCGAACGCGGCTTCCCAAGGCTCTCCGAGTCCCGCTCCATCGGTCAGGGCGTCCGGTTCCTCAATCGCCATCTGTCGGCCCTCGTCTTCGCGCGGAGCCAGGGCGGGATGGAGCGGCTCTTCGACTTCCTCCGCATGCACCATGTGCGGGGCCAGCAGCTCATGCTCAACGGCGGTGTGAGCGACGTCCAGGGGCTCCAGGCGGCGCTGCGGGAGGCCAGGGACCTCCTGGAGGGGAACGACGCGGAGCAGGGCTGGGAGATGCACGGCGCGCGGCTCCGGGCCCTGGGCTTCGAGCCCGGCTGGGGCCGCTCCTCGGAGCGGATCCGCGAGACGATGGCGCTCCTTTCGGACATCCTGGAGGCTCCCTCCCCGAACAACCTGGAGGCGTTCCTCGCCCGGGTCCCGATGATCTTCTCCATCGCCATCATTTCGCCGCACGGGTACTTCGGGCAGTCCGGCGTGCTGGGGAAGCCGGATACCGGCGGACAGGTGGTGTACATCCTCGACCAGGTGAGGGCGCTTGAGCGGGCCATGCGGATGTCCATCCACGAACAGGGGCTGGACGTGGAACCCCAGATCGTCGTGGTCAGCCGCCTCATCCCCGAGTCCTCGGGAACGACGTGCGACCTCCCGCGGGAGCCTCTCATGGGGACGGAGCACGCCCGCATCCTGCGCGTGCCGTTCCGGGACGAAGACGGGGAGGTTCTCCATGAGTGGGTGTCGCGCTTCGACATCTGGCCCTACCTGGAGGACTTCGCCCTGGAGGCCGAAGGCCACCTCATCACCGAGCTGGGAGAGAAGCCCGACTTCATCATCGGCAACTACTCGGACGGGAACCTGGTCGCCAGCCTGATGGCTCAGCGCCTGGGCGTGACCCAGTGCAACATCGCCCACGCCCTGGAGAAGACGAAGTACGTGAACTCGGACCTCTACTGGGCCGAGCACGAGGAGGACCATCACTTCTCCTGCCAGTTCACCGCCGACCTCATCTCCATGAACACGGCGGACTTCATCATCACCAGCACGTACCAGGAGATCGCCGGCACAGACGAGAGCGTGGGGCAGTACGAGAGCTACCAGTCGTTCACCATGCCCGGCCTGTTCCGCGTCACGTCCGGCGTGGACGCCTTCGACCCCAAGTTCAACATCGTGGCCCCCGGCGCCGACGCGGAGGTGTTCTTCCCCTTCTCCCGCACGGAACGGCGCATGCCCGATGTGGGGCAGGAGATCCGGACGCTGGTCTACGGCGGGCTCCAACCCGACGCCCGGGGCGAGCTTGCGGACCCGGACAAGCCTCTGCTCTTCGCCATGTCCCGGCTGGACGCCATCAAGAACATGGCCGGCCTCCTGGATTGGTACGGCAGGACGCCGGAATTGCGGGAGCTGGCCAACCTCCTCTTGGTGGGGGGAGAGCTGGATCCGGGCCGCTCCACGGATGCGGAAGAGTGCGCCCAGATCGAGCAGATGCACCACCTCTTCGACATCCACGGGCTGGACGGGGAGGCGCGCTGGGTGCGGATGCAGACGGACAAGAACCGCGTCGGCGAGCTCTACCGGGTGGTGGCGGACACCCGAGGCGCCTTCGTGCAGCCCGCGCTCTTCGAGGGCTTCGGGCTCACGGTGGTGGAGGCCATGAGCTCCGGGCTGCCCGTGTTCGGCACGCGCTACGGCGGGCCGCAGGAGGTGGTGGTGAACGGGAAGTCGGGCTTCCACATCGATCCCCACCACGGGGATGACGCGGCCCGGTTGATGGTGGGCTTCTTCCTCGCGTGCCGCGAGAAGCCCACCCACTGGGACGAGATCTCCCGGGCCGCCATGGCCCGCGTGCAGGAGAGCTACAGCTGGGATCTCTACGCCACGAGGCTGATGGCCCTTTCCCGGATCTACGGATTCTGGAGGTACATCACGAACATCGAGCGGGAAGAGACCCGCCGGTACCTGGACATGTTCTACGGCTTGGTCTTCCGGCCCCTGGCCCGTGGCGTGCGAGCCCCTGGCCGCGGCCGCGGCCCGGAAGACACGTCAGAAGAGGAGCGTGCATGAACTTCGCCAACGTTCTCGATTGGATCTTCTGGGGCAACACGTTCCTGGCGTGGTGCGTAGCCGTGGCGGTGGGCCTCGGCGTCGGCGTCGGGCTCAGGCTCATCGCCCGCGTCGTGGTGTCCCGATTCCAGGCCCTGGCCCACAGGACCTCCACCGACCTCGACGACCTGGTCGTGGACCTCGTCCTCCGGACCAAGGGGCTGGTCATTCTCCTTGTCGCGGTATGGGCGGCGTCGCTCACGCTGGACCTCTCTAGCACCGTCCAGGGACGCATCCGGTTGCTCCTCGTCCTAGGGCTCCTCATCCAGGCGGGCATCTGGGGCACCGGCGTCGTGCTCCACTTCCTCGAGGCGTACAAGCGGCGGACGCTGGACGAGGACCCCGGCGTGGCCACCGCCGTGGGGGCCATGGCGTTCATCGCGAGGCTCGTTGTCTGGTCGCTCATCCTGGTCCTGGCCCTCGACAACCTGGGCGTGGATATCACCGCCCTGGTGACCACGTTGGGCATCGGGGGGATCGCGGTCGCCCTGGCGCTGCAGAATGTCCTGTCCGACCTCTTCGCCTCCCTCTCCATCATCTTCGACAAGCCGTTCGTCGTCGGCGACTTCATCATCGTGGGCGACCTGATGGGGACCGTGGAGCACGTGGGCCTCAAGACCACCCGGATCCGCGCGCTGGGTGGCGAGCAGCTCATCTTCTCCAACCGGGACCTCCTGGACAGCCGCATCCGGAACTTCAAGCGGATGGACGAGCGCCGCATCGCATTCCAGGTGGGCGCCCAGTACGACACCGGCCTCGAGAAGCTCGAGCGCATCCCCGGGATGATCCGGGAGATCGTGGAGGCGCAGGAGCAGGCGCGCTTCGACCGCTGCCACTTCAAGAGCTTCGGGGACTCCTCGCTCGACTTCGAGACCGTGTACTACGTGCTCGTGGCGGATTACACGGCCTACATGGACGTCCAGCAGGCCATCAACCTGGAGCTCTATCGCCGCTTCGCCGAGGAAGGGATAGAGTTCGCATTCCCGACGCGGACGGTGCACCTGTTCGGGGCGGCGGAGTAGCCGGAACGCGCTGTGGAGCAACAGGTGGCCGTTGCTGTGGGGCTGGCCTACCTTGGAACTCGCTTCGACCATCCTGCACCCTCTCGCCCCTTTCGGGAGACCGTGATGGGACGTCCTACGCTCCCCGGCCTGCTCTGCGCCCTTTCCCTTCTCGGCTGCAGCGACCTCGCAGACCCCGACCCCAAAGCGATGGACTACTGCAGCGAGCAGGGGGGGAAGGTGGAGGTGCAGATCGGTCCGGCGGGGGAGAATCGCACCGTGTGTGCCTTCTACTCCATCATCGAGTACGACGAGGGCTCGGTGCTGGACCGCTGGGCCTGCGATCTCGACGATTTCTACGCGGGAACCTGCGACGAGGAGTCCGAGGGCATAGAGGTGGTGTCCGACGCCGGGGTGCCCACCATGGGCGACTCGGTGGTCCGCGTGGTCAGGCACCTCCTGGGGAAGCT
>Ga0315541_1000554_pt1 | contig 39797 bp, 26 predicted proteins | sample SalMarSW160190MG_FD_203095 | JGI IMG/M metagenome (GOLD analysis project Ga0315541, IMG submission 203095) | Salt marsh sediment microbial communities from the Plum Island Ecosystem LTER, Massachusetts, United States - Salt Marsh Sediment SW1601-190 ...
AGAAAGAAGCCAGCCTCGGCGGGCTGCTGCGATACGGCGTGCCGCACTGGCGGATGGACAAGTCCCTGCTGGACCGCCGGCTGGAGCAGTTGGCGGCCGAGGGCGTGACCTTCCGGACCGGCACCGAGGTCGGCAGGGACATCCCCGCGAAGGAGCTGACTGAGCAGTTCGACGCGGTGCTGCTGTCGCTGGGCGCCGCCCGCCCGCGCGACCTGGACGTTCCCGGCCGACAGCAGGAAGGCGTCGTTTTCGCGCTGGACTACCTCCGGCAGCCGAGTGTCGCCGAGGCGGCCTCGCCGGGCCTGCCCGATCCCGGCGCGCCGGGACAGGCGGGGGCGGAGGCGGCGGCCATCTCGGCCAGGGACAAGGTGGTGGCCGTTATCGGCAGCGGCGAAACCGGCAACGACTGTGTCGAGACCGCCCTGATCCAGAGAGCCAAAAAGGTCTACCAGTTGGAAATCCTGCCGAACGGCAGCGACTGGCTGGTCGGCCGTGGCCGGGCCGCGGGCACCTTGGCGGCCAGGTCCGCCCCCCACGACGGCGTCGAGAGGCGCTGGTGCGTCTCCACCAAGCGGTTCAACGGCGACGGCAGGCGCATCACCGAGCTGGAAGCCGTCCGGGTCGACTGGGTGGAGTCGGCCGACGGGCCGGTCATGCGCGAAATCGCCGGCAGCGAGTTTCGAATACCCGTCGACCTGGCGCTGCTGTCGATGGGTTACGACGCCGCGGTCGACCCGCAACTCACCCGGCAGCTCGGCCTGGACGCCGACGCCGACGGCAGGATCCTCCTGAGGGATTGCGCCGCCAGCGCTGCCGGCGTCTTCGCCGCCGGCGACCTCGTCGACGGTGCCTCCCTGGCGGCAGGGGCCATCGCCTCCGGCCGCAAGGCCGCCGACCGCATCAATCGCTACCTCGCCAGGAGCTGAGCGGACCGCAACACCGATCGACGGACGCATCAAGCTGGCTTTGCCGGACCGGCGGGGGCATAATGTCGCCGCCCGGGCCGGTGGACGCCCACCCGGAGCGCGACCTTTGTCTTTGGTTCGGGGTACGCCATGGTATTGAGAATTGTCTACGTGATCTGCAACGCCTTCTTTTTCCTACCCGCGAGCGTCTGGCTGGGCGGGCTGGTCATGCTGGTGATCACCACGCACGTGATCGGTAAGACCCTGGAAAAGCGCCGCACCGAGGGCTGGCAGATCGTCGGGAAGCTTCGCGGGCTGTTCCATTGGATCGAGCTGATCGCCGTGGCCACGACCTGGGCCGCCCTCATTGCCCTGTTCGTTCTGGAGAAGATCTTCGGCGGCGACTTTCCGGGGACGTTCGATCCGGTGGACACAATGCGGATGGGGCTGCTGGTGGTTCCCACCATCACCGCCCTGTACTCGAGGTTCCACCTGACTCGCTCCATCCGGCGGCGGGAGGCCCATCTCGGCAGCTACGCCGATCGCAACGAGCAGGTCCGGGTCCGCAAGAACATCGCCGTCCTGCACGCCCAGGCGCGGGCGCTCGTCTACCTGAACGCGGTGTTCCTGGCGGCCCTGGTGGTCGTCGGCGTGGTGGCGATGGATTAGGCCGGCCTGCTTTCGGAGCCTCGCCATGCCAAGAGAAAGCAAGCAGGCGGCGAGGAAGCGCACCGCGCGGATCGTCCGGATCCTGCGGAAGCGCTACCCCGGCGCGCGGACCGCGCTGAATTACACCAACCCGCTGGAGCTGCTGGTGGCGACGATCCTGTCGGCCCAGTGCACCGACGAGCGCGTCAACATCGTCACCCGGGGCTTGTTCGCCAGGTACCGCACGGCCGCCGACTACGCCCGGGCGCCGCAGGCCGCCCTGGAGAAGGTAATCAAGTCCGCCGGCTTCTTTCGCAACAAGGCCAGGAGCATCCGGGGGGCGTGCGCGATGATCGCCGAGGAGTTCGGCGGCGAGGTTCCCGAGAGCATGGAGGATTTGCTGAAGCTGCCCGGCGTGGCCCGCAAGACGGCCAACGTCGTCCTGGGCAGCGCCTTCGGCCGGAACGAGGGCATCGCCGTCGACACGCACGTGATGCGGCTGGCCGGGCGGCTGAAGCTCACGCCCCACAAGAACAACCAGGGCGACCGGATCGAGAAGGACCTGATGAAGCTGGTTGAGCGGAAGGACTGGACGCTTTTCGCCCACCTGCTGATCCTCCACGGCCGGCAGACCTGCACCGCCCGCAAGCCCGATTGCCCCGCCTGCGAAATCAGCAAGCTCTGCCCCTCGGCCTTCAAGGCCTGCCCACCTGGCGCCCGCCTGTCCGGGCGCGCCTCGGCTCGGCGCCTTGGGCGGCGAGGGTCTGCTGAAGGGCGGCGACGTCGAGCTTCCGCGGGCTGATCCTTTCCCGGCCGGGTGCCATGCTTCTGCTTGCAGAAGCATGCCGCCACTCTACGTCCCGCCGGCCGGCGGGACCGTTAGCGGCGCGGGATGGACGGGACGTGCATTTCGATGGTGTGTGCGGCCGGGGCCGCCCCGCATCGGACCACGTACTCGTCGGTGCCGCCGGCGTTTTTCGAAAAGGTTCGCTCGGCGCCGCCTTCGCGCCAGCGGTGGGTGATTTGCAGCGCTTCGGCGGGCGGGGCCTGCTGGTCCAGGTGCCCGTTGAACTCGACGCCGCTGATGGCCGTCCGGCTGGTGAGGCGGAGATAAACGCTCTCGACGGCGGCGGGGAAGACGACCTCCCCGTCGATGCTGCAATCCCACTGCCTGGGCGTGTTGGAGATCTCGATCTCCGCCAGGTCGTGCCAGCTCTTTCCGTCGTCGCTCCATTCCAGCGTCGCCCGGCCGGGGGGCTTGTCGACCGGGCCTTCGCGGAGACCGGCGTGGGCGTAGGCCCAGGCGAACTTTCCGCCGGCGGGGGCGGCGAAGGGAAAGACCACGCGGACATCTCCCCGCCCGGCGGGGCTGATCATCTGCCAGCCGTCCGCGTACGGCCGCGGCTCGGCGTTGTCGGCCTCGACCCACTGGGCCGGCAGGTCCGCGCCCTGGCGGAAGTCGATCGGCTCCGCCCACGGAACGGTGCACAGGCCGTGCTTGTCGCGACAGCGAAGCTGCATCGGATTGTCGCCTTCGACCAGCCGCGGGATCGACAGCGGGGCGGTCATGAGAAAGCCCTCGAAGCCGAATCGCCCCAGCCTCGCCCGCTTCCCCAGCGTCAGCCGGATGAGGCAGCCGTAGCGTGACGACAGCAGTTGCGTGATGTCGATTCGGCGGTCGAAGTCTCCCTCGGCCGAGATGACCTTCACCCACCGGCCCTCGGGGTCGGTGAGCTCGGCCCGGACGGGCCCGCTGCCGGCGAGAGTCAGCCACGCGCCGTCGGAGTAGGTGACCTTTTCGCCGCTCCAGTCGGGGACGCCGCAGAAGGGATACGGCGAGGCGATCCGCCAGGTGGCGCTGCCGGGGCCGAGCAGCCCGGCGGCGTCCTGGCGGACGTCGCTTACCTCCCACAGGCCCGCCCGGAAGTCGCCGCTGCCGTCCGTCAGGTCCGGCTGGTAGATCCACCGGCCGTTGCCGAAGGTGCGGAACGGCTCGTACCGCTCGCGCGGGTGGCAGTTCCACTCCCTCTTGTATTTGGCCTTGGACTGCAACCACTCCTGCGGCATGTGGAACCGGCCGCAGCTTTCCTGCGAGCGGATCAGCGTCTCGCCCGGGCGCAGGCGGAAGTCCATGCCGTGGGCGCGGATGCCCCAGGGCGGGCAGACGCCCTCCACGTGCCCGTCGACGGTCTTGGTCTTGGCGTACATCTCGGCGTAGTCTTCCAGCTTGCGGTCGGGCAGGTCGCAGGGGTTCGACTTATCGGCGTTTCGCAGGATCAGCTCTTCGGGGCTCTCGGCCAGCTCGGCCGCGGAGGCGATGTGACCCTCGCCGTTGCGGAACCAGGTCCACATGTCCACGTCGAGGATGTGCCAGCCGCCATCGTAGTAGACCTCGCAGAGGGAATGCCCCGGCAGGCCGATGTGCCGCGGCAGGAGGCCGCCGGCGCGGTACAGGCCGTAGAGCATGTGCGCCGCCTGGCCGCAGATCGTCCAGCCGTAGGCGTTGAGCAGCTTGACCGGGTCGTAGACGCTGCGGCGGACGCGCGGGTTGCCCTCTCTCTCCCCCGACGGCCAGAAGTGGTAGGTGCCGTCGACGCGGCTGGTGAAATAGTCGTAGATCGCCAGTGCCAGGTCCTCGCCTCTCTTTCCCGCGAACTGGGGCGATGCGAGGATGCTCTCCAGGCAGTGGAAGTCCGGCCGGTGGGCCCCGACGACGCGGGGCGAAAACGTCACGCTCATCTTCGATCCTTCCTTTTGCGGATATGCCGGAGGGTTGTACATCCTCCACCGGCCGCGGACAAGCCCGGAATCTGTGCCCGCCGCGGCCAGATACGCCTCGGTGAAGTTGCGCTTCATCGCGCCGAGCCGACGTGAAAAGTCCGCATCTCCGTCCCGGAGCCGCCAGATCATGGCCAGGTGGTCGGGCAAGAGGACCGTTGCCAACTGTTGGCCGGGCCGCCCGACAATGTCACCGTCCAGCCTGGAATCCTCCGGGAGATTCCCCTATTCTACCGCTGATGTGATACTGGCCGTGTTGCACCAAAACCCCCTCCGAACCTAACTTGGAGATCGCACAATGGCGGATAAGAAGGCGGACCTGGCTGGCCCCGGCATCGGCGACTATGACGAACTGGCGAAAGAGCTGCCGGACGACTACAGCTCCCTGCTTACCCCGAAGGAGACGCAGCAAGCCGTCCTCGCCGTCAAGACCTATATCGAGGAGAACCTGTGCAAGGAGCTCAACCTGATGATGGTCACGGTGCCTCTGATCGTGGACGTCGAAAGCGGCGTCAACGACTACCTCGACCGTGACGGCTCCCGCACCCCCATCGGGTTCCACATCTCCAACGATTACGACAAGAACCCCGTCGACGCCGAGATCGTCCAGGCCGCCACCAAGTGGAAGCGAATGGCGCTCAAGCAGTTCGACATGAAGGTCGGCGAGGGACTGAATACCGACATGCGGGCCGTGCGGAAGGACTACTTCCTCGATCACGACCACAGCGCCTACGTGGACCAGTGGGACTGGGAGTTGGCGATCAGGCCCGAGCAGCGAAACCTGCAATTCCTCAAGCAGGTCGTCGAGAAGATCTGGAAGGTCATCAAGGGCGCCGAGACGCACGTCCGGGAACTCTTTCCTCAACTGAAGACGGACAAGTACCCGGACCTGCCGGAGAAGCTGACGTTCATCCACGCCGAGGACATCCTGGCGAAGTACCCCGACCTGCCGCGGAAGCAGCGGGAGACGCAGATCGCGCAAGACGGTTCGGCGATCTTCATCTACGGCATCGGCTGGGTGCTGGCCGACGGCTACCCCCACGAAATGCGGGCGGCGGACTACGACGACTGGGTGACGGAGACGACCTCCGAGGACGGCCGGCCGATGCACGGCCTGAACGGCGACATCCTCGTCTGGAACCCGGTAACGAAGCGCCGCCACGAGCTGACCTCGATGGGCATCCGGGTCGACGCCGGAAGCCTGAAGAAGCAGCTCGAGATCAGCGGCCAGCTCGACTTCCTCAAATTGCCGTACCATCAGGCGATTATCAACAACGAGATCCCGCTCAGCATCGGCGGCGGCATTGGCCAATCCCGCACCCAGATGCTCTTGCTGAGGAAGGCGCACCTCGGCGAGGTCACTGTGTCGGTATGGCCCAAGCGGCTCAAGGACATCTGCGCAGACAGGAACATCCACGTACTGGAGTAAAGTCGGGCCCCGGCCGGGCCTAATGGCAGCAATCCCGGCCGCGTTTCTCGAGGTATCGCTGGTGATACTCCTCGGCCGGGTGGAAGGTGGCCGCCGGCGTGATCTCGGTGACGATGGGGCGGGAGAGCTGCCGCTGGCGCGCCTGCATGGAGGCCCGCGCGGCCGATTCCTGTGCGGGGCCGTGGTAGAAGATGGCCGAGCGGTACTGGCTACCGACGTCGGGCCCCTGGCGGTTGGGCGTGGTCGGGTCGTGGCAGGACCAGAATACCTCCAGCAGTTGCTCGTAGCTGACCTTGCCGGGGTGGTAGAGAACCCTGACGGCCTCGGCGTGGCCGGTGCGGCCGGTGCAGACCTGCTGGTAGGTGGGATTGGCGGTGTGCCCGCCGGTGTAGCCGACGGCCGTGTCGACCACGCCGGCGACTTTGCGGAAGGTCGCCTCGACGCCCCAGAAACACCCGGCCGCGAACGTGGCCTTCTCGTACTCGACGGCCTCCACCGGTTGCGTATCGCTCACCTTCTCACGCTCCTCCCGGCCGGAGCAGCCGCCAACGGCCGCGGCCAGGGCCAGCACGCATACGATCATAACCGCTTTCAACCAGTCCGTCGCCGGTTCCATCATTGCCTCAATCCATCCTAGGCGGCGCCCGGGGCGGCCGGCCAGTCAAGCGGCGGACGCCGCGCGCGGATTTTGTTCTTGACAGGCATCCGTTAGTCTGTTATATGCCCACATAACGCCGCTGGGGCGCCGCTGTACGACATTGGCAAGTGAATAGGCCTGAGACCGTGGAATAGGGACTCGGGACTTGGGACCAGGCTTCGCCACGGCAAAGCCGGGCTTCGCCCGGGCGACGCCAGGGATTAGGGAACAGCCCCGTGGGACCGGAGACCGTGGGACCGGGAAGGGCATAGGGACCAGGGACCAGGGACCAGGGAACGGCAACGCTAACAGATAGGGACTTGGGACTGGGGCCTGGGGACTGAGGACTTGGGCAAAATGGGCAAACTGGGAAAGCACGTGCACAAACAGATCCTAGTTATCGGACGTGCAAATCCGGAAGGCACTGCACGCCAAGGACTTCGGGCTTTTCAAACCGTTCCCAATGGTACTCAATGGTACTCAATGGTACTCAATGGTATCGAATGGTACTCAATGGTACTCAATGGTATCGAATGGTTGCGAATGGTACAGGTGGACCGGAACCCGCAGCCGGGAACCAGGAACCCGGGAACGGCAAAGGGACTGGGCCTGCCTGCCTACCAGCTACCGGCAGGTAGGCAGGGACTTGGGACCAGGGGCTTGGGACTTGGGAGCGGGCCACTGGCGACGGGCTACTGGCTACTGGGGACTGGAAGCGGGGACCGTGAGACCTGCCCGCCCACGGCCGGCAGGGAGGTGCCGGCTCAAGCGGTCTTGCCGCAGAGGCGGGCGAGCCGGTCGAGGTAAAAGCAGAAGTTGGCGAAGGATATGTCCGGCGGGCAGGAGTGATCGGTATGTGGAATGTAGCCGCCGGCCTCGACGAGGGGCTTGATCCGGGTCAGCTCGGCCTCGATGGCCGCCGGCCCCCGGGCCAGGGCGCGCTTGTCCACGCCGCCCCATATGCGAAGCTCCCGCCCGTACTTGCGCCGGACGGCCAGGACGTCCATGCCGGCCTGAACCTCGAAGGGGTACAGGAAGTTCAGCCCCGCATCCATCCACACCGGGATCAGCAGGTCGATCTGCCCGTCGCTGTCGAGGCCGACGTACCTGACCCCGCGCCCGCGGAGGAACTCGGTCACCCGACGGTACCGCGGCAGCATGAACCGCCGGGCCATCTCCGGCGAGAGCAGCGGGGCGTGCTTGTAGGCCATGTCCTCCCAGAAGCTGAACGCGTCGATCTCGATGACCTCCAGCACCTGGGACATCATTTCGATGATGAAGTCGGCCTCGGCCTCCATCATCTCCTCGACGAAGGCGGGATCGTCGTAGAAGAGCGTGCACAGCCGCTCGATGCCGACGAGGTTCCGCAGCGGGCCGAAGAATCCGCCCCAGCGGTCGGAGATGACGATCAGCGGCCGCGGCTCGGCCCGAAGGGCGCGAAGCTGCCCGACCCAGTCGGGTCCGATTCGCCGCGAAAGGTCCGGCCGCATGCGCTTGGCCCAGAACCGGCGGAACTCGTCGCGGCTGGCGACGGGAAACTTGAGGAACTGCGGCATGGAGCTGTATGGGTTGTCCTTCAGCTCCCTCATGAGGATGCCTTCGTGATTGACGTAGACGACGTGGCCGGCGTCCTCCTCGACGACCGTGCGCTCGAAGGGCGGGTTGGGCAGGAACCAATGGCCCAGCCAGTTCCGCTTGTCGGCGACGTCGGCCGGCTCGAACCTGTCGGGGTCGTAGCCCTCGTTCTTCCAGCGCTGGATCGTTTCCGGCCAGCCGCCCCAGACCCAGAAGGGGGCGCGGTCCACCGGCCGGTATTCCATGCAGGCGTGAAAGCGTTGCAGGTCGGTCATGTCGGGCATGAACGTGCCTCCGAACTCGCGGCCGCATGCTATCTGTGGACGCGGGCGCGGTCAACGGTCGGCCGCCCGGGCGCGGGGCTGCCGCGGCTTGATCGTGGGCTTTCCGCCGCGGTGAGTGTAAGATACCCGGCACTCCGCCGGCCGGGCGGGATCAAACGGCCGGCCAAGCCGGAAAGGATGAGGGATGTCGAAGCCGACCTTGCATGCCGTTGGGGCAGTCCTGCTGCTGGCGACGGTATCATCCGCCGTCGCGACCGGGCCGGAGAAGGCCTACGGGAGGATCGAGCTGATCCGCGACCGATGGGGCATCCCGCACGTGTTCGCCGACACCGACGCCGGGGCCATGTACGGCCTGGGCTACGCCGCCGCGGCCGAGCGCGGCTTTCAGATGTACTACTCGCTGCGGATCATTCAAGGCCGGCTGGCCGAGGTGGTCGGGGACGCAAAGAAGGTGCGGCGCAGGGAGACCGCCGTCCACAACGACAGGAAGATGCGGACGTTCGGCTTCTACCGCGCCGCCCAGCGCGTTGCCGGGCGGCTCGACGCGGACACGCTGGCGCTGCTGAAGGCCTACTGCCAGGGGGTCAACGACTACGTCTGGGCCCACCGCGACAGGCTGCACCCGCTGCTGTTCAAGCTGGGGCTGGAGCTCGAGCCGTGGACGCCGGCCGACTGTATCGCCTCGTGGTGGCACCTGGCCCAGTTCTTCGCGACCGACGGGACGCGGGACCTGCTGTCGTATCGGAACCTGCGAGGGGGCGGACGTCCCGGCCGGCCCAGGCCGCCAGAGCCGGGGCGGCTGTGGCGAGACGATACCGCCGCCGTGGTGCAACGGGGGGACGTTTCGGCGGCGTGGGTCCGGCGGACAGAGGAGTTTCTCCGCCGGCACGGGTTGCCGGCCGCGTCGCAGCCGCGGTCCCGCCCGGCCGGGCCGAAGTTCAGCCACGCCTGGGTGGTCGGCGGCAAGAAGACGACCACCGGCTCGGCCGTGCTGGTCAGCGACCCGCAGACGCCCGTGCGGAATCCGTCGATATGGCACGAGTTCCACGTCTGCGGGAAGACGTTCAACGCCCGCGGCGTGGGCGTGCCGGGCCATCCGGGGATCCTGATCGGATGGAACCAGCACGTCGCCTGGGGCGCCACCGCCCTCGGGGCCGACCAGGCGGACCTGTTCCGGCTGAAAACCGACGCCGAGCACCCGAACCAGTACTTCTTCGACGGCAGATGGCGGGACATGAAGGTCATCCGGGAGACGGTTCGCGTCAGGGGCGGGCGGGCGGTGCGGCTCGCCGTCCGCCAGACGCACCTCGGGCCGGTGGTCACGCCGTTCGCCTTCGCCCGCCGTGGCTCGCCGCAGGTCGCCCTGAAACGGGTGCCCCTGTGCGAGACCGACCGGGAAACCGCGCAGGCATTGTTCGCAATGCTGCGGGCGCGGAACGCCCGTGAGCTGCTGGAGGCACTGGCCGGGTGGCGGTTCCCCAGCGCCAACATCGTCTTCGGCGACCGCGGCGGCAACATCGGCTACTCCGTCGTGGCTGCGATCCCGATCCGCTCAGCGCACGAGGTGCGGGGCGGGCGGGCGGCGATGGACGGAACCGCCTCGAAGTACGACTGGCAGGGCTTCGTCCCGCATGAGCTGCTGCCGCAGGTGATCAATCCCCGCCGCGGGTGGATCGCCAGCGGCAACCACCGCCCGATCGCCTCGTTCTACCGCATCCCCATCGGCATCAGCACCGGCTCGATGGGCCATTCGGTTCGGTCCTGGCGACTGTACGAGCGGCTGGGGGCCAAGGACCGGTTCCGGCCCGCCGACGTGCTCGATATCCACTTTGACACGGTCAACCCCGCCCGGCGGGACCTGGTTGCCCTCGGCTACCACCTGCGCGACGTGCTGAAGCGGGAGCTGTCGCCCGAGGCGCAGCGGGCGCTGAAGCACCTGGAGGCCTGGCACAAGCGCGGCGGCCCGTCGGACCTGACCGTGCCGGGCGCGCCGCTGGCCATGGGCGTCAGCACCTTTTTCCGCTTCGTGGCCACGCCGCTGGCGGGCAGCTACGGCGGCGGGGAGTCGGGGCTGTGCCGCTTCCTTCGAGGCGCCCGCGCCCGGATCGCGCGGGATGCTGACGCCCAGCTTACCGAGGCCGAGGAGGAGTTCGTGGACAACGCGCTGGCGGCCGCCTGGAAGGCCACCCAACGGACGCTCGGCCCCGATACGTCGCAGTGGCCGGACAAGGCCAGGGCGCAGCTCCGCCGGAGAAAGCTGGGCTACTACGAAAGCCTGGACGGGTTCGGCTCGCTCGAACCGGCCGGCGACCTGAGCTATCCGGCGCTGCGGTGCGTGGACGGCGGGACGATCCAGTCGCAGGCCGCCCAGTCGTACACGCAGTACGTCCCGCTGCACGACGTGGACTCGGCTATGAGCATCCTCCCGGTCGGCCACGGCGAGAGGATCGACGACCCGCTTCGGTCCAGCACGCTGGGACTCTGGCGAGACGGCAAGCTGCACCCGGCGCCGCTGTCGCGAGAGGCGGTGGAGAAGATCGCTGTCAGCCGGCGGCTGCTGTCGAAGTAAAGCGCCGCCAGGGAGGGCTTCGTTGGGGCCACGGTGATGCCGCCGCCCCCGGATTTGGAGATTGCCTGATGACGGACAAGGTCAGAATCGGTTTCGTTGGCGTCGGCGGCATGGGCCAGATGGCCCACTTGAGAAACTACGTCGACATTGAAGAGTGCGAGGTGGTCGCCCTGGCCGAGTTGCGGCGCCGGACGGGCAAGCTGGTGGCTACCCGGTACGGCATTCCGAAGGCCTACGGCGACCATCGGGAGATGCTGGCGGCCGAGAAGCTCGACGGCATCGTGGCCATCCAGCAGTTCGCTCACCACGCGGCGCTGCTGCCCGATCTGTACCAGGCAGTGAAGTACCTGTTCACCGAGAAGCCGCTGGCGGTTTCGGTAGAGGCCGGCGAGAAGCTGGCCTCGGCCGCGGCGGCCGCCGGCTGCGTGCACATGGTCGGCTACAACAAGCGCAGCGACCCGGCGACGCTCGCCGCCCGCGAGGTCATCGCCGGGTGGAAGGCCACGGGCGAGATGGGTCCGCTGAAGTACGTTCGCATCCTCATGCCGGCCGGAGACTGGGTGGCCGGCGGCTTCACCGGCCTGCTGGACGCCGGCGACGAGCGGGCGAAACTGCCGGCCGAGCCCCGGCCGCCGGACATGGACAAGCCCACCCACGACGCGTACGTCAGCTTCGTGAACTACTACATCCACCAGGTCAACCTGATGCGATACCTGCTGGGCGAGCCGTACCGGGTGAGCTACGCCGAGAAGACGGGCGTGCTGCTGGCGGCTACCAGCGAAAGCGGCATACCCGGCGTGATCGAGATGACGCCGTACCAGACGACGGTGGCGTGGGAGGAGTCGGCCCTGATCGCGTTCGAGAAGGGCTACGTGAAGCTGCATCTGCCGGCCCCGCTGGCGACGCACCGGGCGGGGACGATCGAGATTTACCGGGACGGCGGCGGCCGGCCCGAGCGGACCGTCCCCGCCATGCCGTGGGTCCACAGCATGCGCCAGCAGGCGATCCACTTCGTGAAGGTCTGCAAAGGCGAGATGCCCCCGCCGTGCGACGCGGCCGAGGCGGTGGAGGACTTGCGCGTCGCGCGGGAATACATTCGGATGAAGTACGGGCAGTAGAAGCTCCAAATCGCAAATGACAAATCACAAACAATACTCAATGACGAAATCTCCAAATCTTGAATGCCGCGGCCCGTTTGGTCCTGTTTCTTGTTTGGTCTTTTGAGATTTGGAGCTTGTTTGTGGTTTGGTTATTGAGATTTGGAGCTTGTTTGAAGTTTGGTGATTGAGATTTGGAATTTTCCTTGCGAGGATCGACCATGCCTCCAATTCGTTTCGAAAAGATCCTGATCGCGGATGAGCGGTACGAGTCGGCCGGCGTGTTCGACGTGAACAACGACGGCGTGCCCGACATCGTCAGCGGCGGCTACTGGTACCCCGGCCCCCGGTTCGATCGCAAGTGCAAGATCGGCGAGGTCCAGGCCGTCGGGGAGTACTACGACGACTTCGCCACCATCCCCATGGACGTCAACGGCGACGGCTACCTGGACTTCATCACCGGCGGCTGGTGGGGCGACACCATCCGCTGGCGGGAGAATCCCAGGGGCGACCCCGGCAAGGAATGGCCCGAGCACGTCATCGCCGCCACCGGCAACGTCGAGAGCATCCGGGCATGGGACGTCGACGGCGACGGGCGGGTCGAGATCGTGCCCAACACCCCCGGCGGGCCGCTGGTCGTCTACAAGCTGATCACCGACGCCGCCGGCCGCGGCACCGGCGAGTTCTCCGCCCACAAGATCTGGGACGGACCGCAAGGCCACGGCCTCGGGTTCGGCGACGTTTCCGGCAACGGCCGGGGCGACTTCGTCCTCGCCGGGGGATGGCTGGAGGCGCCGCCCGATCCGCTGGCGGGAAAATGGAAGTGGCACGACGAGTTCGACTTGGGCTCGGCCAGCGTGCCGATCCTGGTGGTCGACCTCAACGGCGACGGGGTCAACGAGCTGATCGTCGGCCAGTCGCACGCCTACGGGCTTCACTGGTGGCAGCAGCGGCGAGAGGGCAACGCCCGCAAATGGATCCGGCATCCGATCGACCCGTTCAACAGCCAGTACCACGACCTCATCTGGGCCGACATCGACGGCGACGGGGCCTGCGAGCTGATCACCGGCAAGCGGTATCGGGCCCACTGCGGAAAAGATCCCGGCGCGTACGACCCCGTCGGCATTTACTATTTCAAGTGGACCGGCGAGGGCTTCGCCAAGCAGGTGATCGACTACGGCCGGGCGCGCGTCGCCACCGGCTGCGGCATCTTTTTCCAGGTGGCGGATATGACCGGCGACGGCCGGGGGGACATCGTCGCCCCCGGCAAGGACGGGCTGTACCTGTTCAGGAATCTTGGCTTCGCCCAGAGCATGGGCGATTAGGCCAGCGGCGATTGCCGGCCCAGGAGGGCGGAAGTCGCGGGGCCCGAAGAAGGAAACGGAGATGCCTGAATTCGCGGCAGAAGCGGAAATCCCGGCGTTTTCCTTTCGCTACGGCGGCAACAGTTCAGCGGAACTGCTGGGACAGTGGAAGAAAGAGGTTTCGACGGAAGCAGCCGCCGGCGGGAAGATCACCCACGTCGCCTACGCCGATCCCGTCACGGGGCTTTGCGCGACCCTCCACGTTCGCAGGTTCGACGATTTTTCGGCGGTGGATTGGTTGGTGGAGTTTGAGAACCGCGGTCCGGCCGACACACCGATCCTGGAAGACATCCTCCCGATCGACGTCCGCGTGCCCATGTCCCCGACGGAGCGGCTGCGGCTCCACCACGCCAACGGCAGCAGTTGCCGGGCGGATGACTTTCTGCCCCAGGTGAGCGAGCTTCCGCCGGGCGCCCGGAAAGCGCTGGCCCCGCAGGGCGGCAGGTCGTCCAACGGGACGCTGCCGTTCATGAACCTCCAGCGCCGCGGGTGCGGAATGGTCCTGGCCATCGGCTGGTCGGGGCAGTGGTCGGCCGGCTTCGACCGCGACCGGCAGCGACTGCGAGTCTCCGCCGGCATGGAGCGGACGCATCTGCTGCTGCATCCCGCCGAAAAGATCCGGACGCCGAGAATTCTGGTCATGGACTGGGAGGGCGAAGACGACTCCGTGGGCAACAACCTGCTCCGGCGGCTCTTGCTCGCGCACTACCTGCCGCGGATTGACGGGGAACTGGTCATGCCGCCCACGGCCCAGTGCCTTCAGGGCCACTTCTACCTCACCGGCGAGGCCGGCGAGCAACTGGAGATGACGGCGCTGCCAAAGGTCGCCTCGCTGGGGACCGAGGCGTACTGGATCGACGCCTGCTGGTACGGCCGGGGCCGCGAGTGGTGGCAGGAGGTGGGAAGCTGGGTGGTTAACCGGGAGAGGTTCCCGCGCGGCCTCAAGCCCATCGCAGACGCGGCCCACAAGGCGGGCATGAAGTTCGTCCTGTGGTTCGAGCCCGAACGGGTCCGGCCGGGGTCGCTGCTCGAAAAGGAGCATCCCGAATTCCTCCTGGCCAGCGAGAAGGACGGCGACAACCTGCTGCTGAACCTGGGTCTGCCCGAGGCGCGAACGTACATCACCGAGCTTCTCTCCCGGCTCATCGCGGACAATGGCGTGGACATCTACCGGCAGGACTTCAACTTCGACCCGCTGCGCTACTGGCAGTCGGCCGACGCGCCCGACCGGGTCGGCATGACCGAGATCCGATACGTCGAGGGGCACTACCAGCTCTGGGACGAGCTGCGCCGCCGTCACCGGAAGCTGTGGATCGACAACTGCGCCAGCGGCGGCAGGAGGATCGACCTGGAGACCTTGTCACGGTCGCTGCCGCTTTGGGCCAGCGACTTCTTCGACGTGATCGGCCTGGCGTTCGGCATGGGGCTGCACGTGGGCGACCAGAGCATCAAGGCCGGCCTGGCGCGGTGGGTGCCGCTGTTCGGCGGGGGGGTGTGGAACTTCACGCCCTACGGTACCCGCGGCCAGATCATCGGCGGGTTCACGTTCGGCTTCCATATCCCGCACGAGGACTACGCCGCGGACGACCGCGACGCCATCGTCGACTTCAAGGAGGTGCTGGCCAGGGGCAAGACGCTGCTGGGAGACGAATTCCCCCTCGCCGAGGCCCGGGCGGCCATCGCCGAGTGGAAGAGCCTCCGGCCGTTCTTCCTGGGCGACTTCCACCTGCTGCTCCCTTTGACCGTTTCCGATCACGACTGGTGCTGCTACCAGTTCCACCGCCAGGACCTGAAGGGCGGGTTTGCGATGTTCCTCCGCCGCCACCGCAGCCCTTTCCCCACGATGGCGGTGGAACTGAAGTGCGTCGACGCGAGCGTGCAGTATGAAGTAAGCCTCAGCAGCGGCTACCAGGAAGCGCCGCGCAAGCGAATGAGCGGCGGCCAGCTTCGCCGGCTGACGGTCACGATTCCGGAAATGCCGGGCAGCCTGCTGCTGCGGTATTCGCAGGCGGAATGAGACGGCGTTCGTCGAGCATAGGGCCAAACATGTAGGTGGACCAGAGCGAAATACAGAAAAGCATCGCCTGGCTGCTGGGCCGCGGAAGCAATAGGAGAAATGACCATGCCGAAGAAGATCGCGATGATCGGGGCCGGGAGCGTCGTCTTCTGCAAGACGCTCATGAGCGACATCATGGCCACGCCGGCGCTGGCCGACAGCGAGTTCGCCCTGATGGCGCCGACGGAGAGAAGGCTGCGGCGGATGGAGGCGTTCGGCAAGCGCATGGCCGCCGAAAACTCCCTGAAGGCGAAGGTCTGGGCGACCACCAACCGCCAGGAAGCCATTCAGGGCGCCGACTTCGTGGTGGTGATGATCCAGGTCGGCGGCTTGGAGGCCTTCGGCGTCGACTATGAGATCCCCCTCAAGTACGGGGTGGACCAGTGCATCGGCGACTCGCTCGGCCCGGGCGGGGTCTTCCGGGGGCTGCGGACCATCCCCGTGCTGGTGGACATCGCCCGCGACATGAACGAGCTGGCCAAGCCCGGGGCGATCATGCTCCAGTACGCCAACCCCATGGCCGGGACCTGCCTGGCCCTGGGCAAGGCCACCGACGTGGCGTTCGTGGGCCTCTGCCACGGCGTGCAGACCACACTGGACCTCATCGCCGGCTACTGCGGCGTGCCCAAGGAGGAAATCTCCTACACCTGCGGCGGCATCAACCACATGGACTGGTTCCTCACGCTGACCCACAAGGGGCGCGACCTCTACCCCAAGCTGCGCGAGGTCTTCGAGAAGCCCGAGTACTACAAGAACGAGAAGGTCCGCGGCGAGGTGTTCCGGCACTTCGGCTTCTTCATGACCGAGAGCACCGGCCACCTGAGCGAGTACGTGCCCTGGTTCCGCAAGAACGCCAAGGCGCTGGAGCTGTACTGCGACGAGCCCGGCTTCGGCGGCGCCAGCGGGGCGTACTACAAGTACTCCAAGGCCCTGGCCGCCAAGTACGCCGAGCACGACCCGCTGGAGTATGAGACCGCCAGGATCGAAAGCCGGTCCGTGGAGTACTGCTCCTACATCCTGGAGGCCGTCACGACCGGCAGGCCGTTCCGCTTCATGGGCAACGTCCGCAACGACGGCTACATCTCCAACCTGCCGGACGGCTGCTGCGTGGAGGTGCCCACGTTCGCCGACGACACCGGGCTGCACCCCACGCGGATCGGGGCCCTGCCGCCGCAGTGTGCGGCCGCGTGCATGACCAACGTCAACGTCCAGATCCTCGCCGGCGAGGCCGCCCTGGCCGGCGACACGGAAAGCATCGTCCACGCCGTGGCCATGGACCCGCTGACCTCGGCGGTCTGCACCCTCAAGGAAATCCGGGAAATGTGCGCGGAGATGCTGGAGGCCCATCGCAAGTGGCTGCCGCAGTTTGAGAAAAAGACCATCCGGGCGACGCCCACGATCAGCATCCCCAAGGACTGCAAGCCGGTCGAGGTGCCGCTGGACCCGGCCCTGGCGATCAACAAGCGCTTCGCCACGCTGATCGAGCAGAAAACGGATTAGTCCACGAATTACGGCGAGAAGAAGAAGCAGACGGAGTCCACGAATTACACGAATTACGCGAACGAAGATAAGAAGCAACGACGCGTTCGGGCAGGACGGGAAACACACGCAGCGGAAGAGAATTGGATGAACGATCGAGAGCGATTCGTGGCGTGCGTACTGGGCGAGCCGGTGGACCGGCCGCCGTACTGGCTTTTTTGGGGCCCATGGGACAACGCCTGGCGGCGGTGGCAGAATGAGGGCATGCCCGCGAGCTTCGAGAGTTTCCAGGACGTGCGCGAGCACTTCGGGGGTGAGTCTAGCCCGGCGGTCGTGCCGGTCAACTACGGCCCGTGCCCCCGGCGCGAGCGGAAAACATTGGAAGAGACCGACGAGTTCTACGTCTGGACGGACGGCTGGGGCATCAAGCGCAGGAACCCCAAGGACCACGAGTCCATGTCGGAGTTCATCGAGTTCCCCGTCAAGGACCGGCGCGACTGGCAGGAATACCGGGATCGCTGGCTCGACCCCGACCACCCGCAGCGCCTCGCCGGCAACTGGCGCGAAAGCTGCGCCGAATGGACCGCCCGGTCAGTGCCGATCCAGATCGGCCATTACCCCGACGTGGGCATCTTCGGCAGCGTGCGCTGGCTGCTGGGCGACGAGGAGTGCCTGCTGGCGTTCTACACGATGCCCGATCTGGTCCACGAGATCATGGACCACGTGACGTCGCTGTACCTGAGCGTGTTCGAGAAGGTCGCCTCGGAGGTTCGCGTGGACGTGATCCACATCTGGGAGGACATGTGCGGCCGGCAGGGGCCGCTGATCTCGCCGAAGCACTGGGAGGAGTTCATGGGCCCGTGCTACCGGCGGATCAAGCAGTTCGCCGACGCCCGCGGCATTCCGATCATCTCCGTCGACACCGACGGCCAGCCGGAGCGGATCATCCCGGTGATGACGGCCGCCGGGGTGAACTACCTGTGGCCGATGGAGGTGGCCGCCGGCTGCGACGTGAACGTCATGCGGAAGAAGTTCCCCTCCCTGGCCCTGATGGGCGGCATCGACAAGCGCGCCCTGGCCCTCGGGCCGGAGGCCATCGACCGGGAGCTGGAGCGCGTCCGCCCGGCCGTGGAAAGCGGAAGATACGTCCCGGAGCTGGACCACGCCGTCCCGCCCGACGTGTCGTGGGAAAACTACTGTCACTACGTCGGAAAGCTGAGAGAATTGGTGGACAAGAGCTGATCGCGCCCGTCTGATACGGCCGCCTCAAGCGAATACTTGCAGTAAAACCAAGGAGCAAGCAATGGCAGGACTGAAATTGAAGGAACTCGACCAAGTCAAGACCTGGAGGCTGGAAAACGGCGACGCCTGGATGGACGTCGAGCGCGAAACCGGTTTCATCCGCTCGCTGTACTGGAAGAAGGCCAAGGTCGACCTGTTCGCCCAGGTTCGCGGCGGCATCCCCGGCTACATCGGCGGGCTGCGGATCTACGACGAGCACGCCGACCGCTGGTACGACGACCTGCGGACGGGGTTTGTCCTCTCGGCCGCCTCCAAGCGCGGCAACACCGTCCGCTTCAGACGGCAATACAAAGGCGCCCCGTTCACGGTGCAGGTGACGATGCGGATGGAGAAGGACGCCTTTCACTGGGAGGTCACGGCCAGGAAGAAGAACGCGAAGGTCAAGGACCGCTCCCTGCGGGTGTATTTCATGCTCCCGCTGATCGCCGGCTGGGACGTCTGGGCCCCGTGCAAGTTCGGCGAGGTCGGCTTCGACGGCATGACGCCGTTCGAGTTCATGTACACCCAGATCCCCTACGTGTCTGACCAGGAGATCATCCTGCCCATGGTCAGCCACTACAACCGCGCCTTGAACGTGGGCTACTCCATGGTCGAGCCCATCGACGCCAACGTCCCGGCCGCCAAGTTCATCTTCAACAACGGCGAGAAGTGCTTCAACTGGGGCTCCATGCGCAAGGACGTCCGCACGGTGCCGGTGCTGGAGGCGGTGAATTACTACATCGGCCTGGTGGGCAAGCGGGCGATGAACACCAAGATCATGCTCTTCTTCCACGAGGGCGACTGGCGCTGCGGGCTGGGGGCGGTCTACCGGCGCTGGCGGGAATACTTCGACCCGTTCAACCCGACCATCTACCAGCAGGAAGGCTGCTACATCGGCGGCAGCGTCCACAGCTCCGATCAGGCCGAGAGGCTCGTGGCGATGGGCGGCAAGTACATGGAGGTGCACGGCCACTTCCAGGATTACTGCGACTACTACCAGGACGGCAAGGACCGCTGGTACCGCATCGGCGTCAAGGAGGGCGTCCGCCGGAAACTGCTGGAGGCCCAGGGCAAGCCCACGCGCAGCCAGAGAGGCGGGGTGGCGGTTCCGGGCGAGCGCATGGCCGAGCAGATCGAGCGCTACCTTTCCGAGCACACCGACCGGGAGGTCGCCGAGCTGCTGGGGGTCAAGGTGAAGGACCTCTACCACACCCGCGACGACGTCAAGCGCCGGCTGCAAATCCTCGCCGACGCCGGCATCTCCTGCCAGTGGTACTTCAACTACACCGACGGCTATCGCCCGCGGGTGGAGGCCGAATGGCCCGACGCCATCGTCAAGGACGAGGACGGCGAGTACGTCCCCAGCGGCTGGTACATGTGCCACAACCTGAACGCCGACCCGCGCTTCTCCTTCGGAAAGTTCTGCTACGAATCGGCCAGGAAGATCTTCCAGGAGTACCCCATGCTGGACGGGTTTTTCCTGGACTGCTTCCGCCACTACGAGATCGACTTCGCCCACGACGACGGCGTCACCGTGGTCAACGGCAAGCCCTGCTACAGCATCAACCACTCCTACGACGACGTCGAGCGGCGGATCAAGACGGAGATCATGAAGCCGCGCGACCTGACCTCCTTCGCCAACAAGCCGATGAGCATCCGCTCGATGCGGTACGTGGACGGCCAGTTGCTGGAGGGCGACGGCGACATGTACGAGGAGAAGTTCTACTGGGCGTCGATCGCCAGCCCGCTGTTCTACCTGTGGGGCGACCGCAACCGCACGACGGACGAGTTCCTGCGGCGGTCGATCGTCAACGGGGCCTGGCCGAAGCTGGTCGAGGCTACCGATGAGAACATCGCCCTGTATCGGAAGTACCTGCCGCTGTTCGATCAATTCCGCCGGCGGGTGCTGTGCTTCGAGCCCGACCCGATGCGCGTGCCGAGGAGCTCGCGCGGCAAGTGCTACACCGTCGGCGGCGACTACGTCGCCGGCATTGTGAACGAGCACATCGACGCCGGCGACGAGGTCAAGTGGGCCAGGACGCCGTACGCCCTGTTTCGCCTGAAGCGCGGCCACGACGTCGGCAGGGCCGGCGTGATGTACCCCGGCGATAAGGAAATGCGCGACGTGAAGTTCAAGTTCGACGGCACCTTCATCGCCGTGCCGCTGGTGGAGTATGCCAACTGCGCGGTCGTGAAACTCTTCGTGACCGGAAGCACCGGCAAGAAGATCGGCACCGACATCTTCGAGATGCGCGGGCGCATGTGCGCCGACCCGGACTCGGCCTTCGAGGACATCTCCGAGCGATAGGACAACATGGCCCGGCCGGCGAGCGCCCGCGCCCCGCCCGCGGGCGCGGCTGGTGCGGCTACTTGATCTCCTTGTGGTAGTCCTGGAGGGACTTCACCGGGGGCCACTGTCCCGGCGAGCCGGGCTTGCGGCAAGCGGCGATGCCCTCGGCGGCGGCGTTGGCGGCGCTGAGCGTGGTGATGTACGGCACCCTGTACTTGATCGCCGACTTGCGAATGTAGGAGTCGTCGTACTGGCTGAGCTTGCCGACGGGGGTGTTGATGACGAGTTGAATCTCCCCGTTCATGATGGCGTCGGTAATGTTGGGCCGGCCTTCGTGGAGCTTCTGGATCGGCTCGGCCTTGATCCCTTGAGAGGCGAGGAACGCCTGGGTGCCGGCGGTGGCGACGATCCGGAAGCCGAGGTCGTCGAATCGGCGCGCGGGCTCCAGCACCGCCGGCCGCTCCCGCTGCGAAACGGAGATCAGCACCGTCCCCTCGGTCGGCAGCAACTGCTTGGCGCCCTCCTCCGCCTTGAAGAACGCCAGCCCGAAAGAATCGGCCAGGCCGAGTACCTCGCCGGTGGAGCGCATCTCCGGCCCGAGGATGGGGTCGACCTCCGGGAACATCGGAAACGGGAAGACCGCCTCCTTGACGCCGTAGTGCGGGATGGGGCGGTCCTTCAGCCCCAGGTCGGCCAGCTTTCTGCCCAGCATCAGTTGCGTGGCGCAGCGGGCCATGGAGACGTTGCACACTTTCGAGACCAGCGGCACGGTGCGCGAGGCGCGGGGATTGGCCTCCAGCACGTACACGATTCCGTCGGCGATGGCGTACTGCATGTTCATCAGCCCGACGACGTTGAGTTCGCGGCCGATCTTGCGGGTGTACTCGCGGATGGTCTGGAGGTGCTCGGCGGGAATGCTGGTGGGGGGAATGACGCAGGCCGAGTCGCCGGAGTGGATGCCGGCCTGCTCGATGTGCTCCATGACGGCCGGGACGAAGGCGTCGGCGCCGTCGGCGATGGCGTCGGCCTCGGCCTCGGTGGCGTTCTCCAGGAACTTGTCGATGAGGATGGGCCGCTCGGGCGTGACGTCCACGGCCGCGGCCACGTATTGCCGCAGCATCTCCTCGTCGTGGACCACTTCCATGCCGCGGCCGCCGAGGACGTACGACGGCCGGACCATCAGCGGATAGCCGATGCGCGCGGCGATCTTCAAGGCCTCTTTCAGCGTGCTGGCCATGCCGGACTCGGGCATGGGAATATTGAGCTTGCTCATCATCTTTCGGAAGCGGTCCCGGTCCTCGGCCAGGTCGATGGTGTCGGGGCTGGTGCCGAGGATCTTGACGCCCTCGGCCGCCAGTTCCTGGGCGATGTTCAGCGGCGTCTGCCCGCCGAACTGGACGATCACCCCCAGCGGCTTTTCCTTCTGATAGATGCTGAGCACGTCCTCGACGGTGAGCGGCTCGAAGTAGAGCTTGTCGGAGGTGTCGTAGTCGGTGGAGACGGTCTCGGGGTTGCAGTTGACCATGATGGTCTCGTAGCCTTCTTCGTGGAGGGCGAAGGCGGCGTGGACGCAGCAGTAATCGAACTCGATTCCCTGCCCGATGCGATTGGGCCCGCCGCCCAGGACCATGACCTTCGGCCGGTCGCTGGTGGTGACGACGTCCGGGGCGTTGTAGGTGGAGTAGTAGTACGCGGCGTTCTCCACGCCGCTGACCGGCACCGCGTGCCAGCCCTCGACCACGCCGAGGGCCGTCCGCTGGTCGCGGATCTCCTTCTCGGGCGCGCCCAGCAATTGCGAGAGATACTTGTCTGAGAAGCCGTCCTTCTTCGCCTGGGTCAGCAGCTCGTCCGGGAGGGATTTGCCCTTGAAGCGGAGGATTTCCTCCTCCCGCTCGACCAGCTCCTTCATCTGCCGGAGGAACCACGGCTTGATGTACGTCAGCTCGTAGAGCTGCTCCACGCCGGCGCCCTTGCGCAGGGCCTCGTACAGGATGAACTGCCGCTCGCTGCTCGGCTCGCGGAGCATGTCCAGCAGCTCCGCCAGCGGCCGCCGGTTGAAATCCTTGGCGAAGCCCAGCCCGTATCGCCCGTTCTCCAGGGAGCGGATGGACTTCTGGAGGGCCTCCTTGTAGGTCTTGCCGATGCTCATGACCTCCCCGACGGCCCGCATCTGCGTGCCCAGCTTGTCTTCGGCGTCGCGGAACTTCTCGAAGGCCCAGCGGGCGAACTTGACGACCACGTAGTCGCCGGAGGGGGTGTACTTCTCCAGTGTGCCGTCGCGCCAGTAGGGGATCTCGTCCAGCGTCAGCCCGGCGGCCAGCTTGGCGGAGACCAGGGCGATGGGAAAGCCCGTGGCCTTGGACGCCAGGGCCGAGGAGCGCGACGTCCGCGGGTTGATTTCGATGACCACCACCCTCCCGGTCTTGGGGTCGTGGGCGAACTGGATGTTGGTGCCGCCGATGACCTGGATCGCCTCGACGATGTCGTAGGAGTGCTTCTGGAGGCGCTTCTGGAGGGCCGGGTCGATGGTGAGCATGGGGGCGGTGCAGTAGGAATCGCCCGTGTGTACGCCCATGGCGTCGACGTTTTCGATGAAGCAGACGGTGATCATCTGGTTCTTGGCGTCGCGGACGACCTCCAGCTCCAGCTCCTCCCAGCCGAGGACGGACTCTTCCACCAGGATCTGCCCGACCAGACTGGCGGCGATGCCGCGGCTGGCGACGACGCGGAGTTCCTCGACGTTGTAGACCAGCCCGCCGCCGGTCCCGCCCAGGGTGTAGGCGGGGCGAATGACCACCGGATAGCCCAGGTCGGCGGCGATCTTCTCGGCCTCTTCCACGGTGTAGGCGATCTCGCTGCTGGGCATGTCGATGCCCAGGCGGTTCATGGTCTCCTTGAAGGCCAGCCGGTCCTCCCCGCGCTCGATGGCGTCGGCCTGCACGCCGATGATCCGCACGCCGTAGCGGTCCAGCACGCCGGCCTTGTGCAGCTCGGAGGCCAGGTTCAGACCCGACTGCCCGCCGAGGTTCGGCAGCAGCGCGTCGGGCCGCTCCTTCTCGATGATGGCCGTCATCGCCGCCAGTGTGAGCGGCTCGATGTAGGTCACGTCGGCCGTGCCGGGGTCGGTCATGATGGTGGCCGGGTTGGAGTTGACCAGCACGATCTCATAGCCCAGCGAGCGAAGGGCCTTGCACGCCTGCGTGCCCGAATAGTCGAACTCGCACGCCTGGCCGATCACGATCGGACCGGAGCCGATAATCATCACCTTGTGAACGTCATCGCGCTTCGGCATAAGGGACCATTCCTTTTCCCTGGTGCCCCGCGCGTGGTTCAGACCGCAGACTGCCGCTTCTGGAACTTTCTCGCCGGGGCAAGACTACCGAGTATGTTCGCCTGCGCGGAGCAGTTCCCGCTCCAGGCGACATGAGATTTGAGCGGACAGTCTAGCGACTTCGCCCGGGCCGGACAACAAGAAAACGGCCGACTCCGCGGAAAAATCAGTTGCCGATCGAATTCGCCGCCTGCGGCGCGTCCGGGCGTGCAAAATGCCGTCTCTGCCTGTAAGCTGATGCGGGTTCGGCCTGTATCGGCCTACCCAAAGATCAGGAGCAAGGCGTGGAAAAGCCGATTCCCGACGTGAGAGATATGCCCTACGGGCCTCACCCCCGCAACGTGCTGGACTTCTGGCGAGCCGAATCCCGCCGGCCGGCGCCGCTGTGGGTGTGGATACACGGCGGGGGGTTCTATGGCGGGGACAAGTCCGGCGTCTCCGGCGAGCTGGTCGCCGCGGCCCTGTCGGCGGGCATTTCGGTCGCCAGCATCAACTACCGGCTGAGCCAGCAGGCGCCGTTCCCGGCGCCGATGCACGACGCCGCCCGGGCGGTCCAGTTCCTCCGCTTCCGCGGACGGCACGGCTGGAACGTGGACCCGGGGCGGATCGCGGCCGGCGGCGGCTCCGCCGGCGGAGGCATTTCCCTGTGGCTGGGGTTTCACGAGGACCTAACCGACGCCAACAGCGACGACCCCATCGCCCGGGAATCATCCCGGCCGAACTGCATGGCCTGCACCGCCACGCAGAGTTCCTACGACCCCAATTTCATCCGTTCGATCATCCCCGGCCCGGCCGCGGACCACGAGGCGATGCAGCTCCTCTTCCGCGTCAAGCCGGCCGACAACGGCTCCGCCCGGGCACGCAAGGTCTTCGCCGCCGGCTCTCCCATCACCCACGTGACCGCGGACGCCCCGCCGGTGTTCCTGTTCTACCCCCAGCCGAATCTGCCGCTGATGAGCGAGCTCAACGCCGGCGAGGGGATTCACCATCCCAGGTTCGGCGAGGTGCTCAAGGACAAGCTCGACCCGCTCGGCGTCGAATGCGTGCTGCGCTACCGGGAGGACTTCCCCGACTGTCCCGTCGGCTGCCCGGACGAGGCCGTCCACAAGGTCTTTGCCCGCGAGGCCGCAGAGTTCCTGAAACGCCAGTTCGGTCTGAAGTAGGCGGTCTTCGGGCGCCCCGAGCAGGTCAGCCGGGGACGAGAGAAGCGCTCTGGTGGAGGTCCCGTCCTTTCAGCGTCTCCACGCTGCGGAGTCACACCGCCTCGATGCAGGAGGGCGGCTTGGCCGTGACGTTGTAGGTGACGCTGACGACGCCGGGAACCTCGCCGCTGATCCGCTCGGCGAGTTTCCTCAGCGTCGCGAAGGGCAGCTCGGTCGGCTCGCCCGTCACGGCGTCGGTCGACTCCCAGCAGCGGACCTCGATCTGGTGGCCGTAGTCCCGCTTGCCGTCGCGGATGCCGGTGACCTTGTCGCGGTGGAGGATGGCCATGTACTGGAACGCCCCGCTGCCGGCCAGCTCGGCCTCCACGATGGCGGTCGCCGCCCGCACCAGCGCCACCCGCTCCGGCGTGACCTCGCCGATGACCCGCGCGCACAGCGCCGGCCCGGGGAACGGCGGGCGGGCGTAGATCTCCTCCGGCAGGCCCAGCACCTTGCCCACTTCCCGCACGGCCGGCTTGCGCAGCTCGATGATCGGCTCGATCACCTTGTAGCCGAAGGCCTTCTCCGTGTCGATGCCGAGCTGGGCGAGGATGTTGTGCTGCCGCTTGACGCCGGCGAGCGTCTCCTCCACGTCGGTGTAGTTGGTTCCCTGGAGCAGGAACTTGGCGCCGCTGTCCTTGACGAGCTTGCCGAAGACGTCCTTGTAGAAGACCTGGGTGATGCCCTTTTCGCGTTTTTCCTCCGGGTCGGTCAGGCCCTTCAGGGCGTTGAAGAACTTCTTCCTGGCGTCGACGATCTCCACGGGTACGCCGAGCGCGGCGAAGATCTCGACGACGCGCTGGGGCTCGCCTTCGCGCATCAGGCCGTTCTCAATGAAGTAGGTCTTCAGCCGCTCGCCCAAAGCCCTGTGGGCCAGCATCGTGACCACGGAAGAATCGACGCCGCCGGAGAGGGCGTTGACGGCTTGGCCATCGGCGACCATGCCGGCGATCTCCTCGGTCTTGTCCTTGATGAACGCCTGGGCGTCCAGCTCCCGTAATTGAATCTCCTGGATCTCCATTGTCCTCACTCCTTTGTGCAGTTGGCCGCCCCTGTCCGGCCGTCAGGTGGGCTGCCCGCCGATGGTGGACAACCCGGCTCGTCCGGACGCGAAGAGCCGCCGGAGTCGTGCCCGGCAAGCTCCATCAGGCTCGAGATCATGTGGACGAGGCGCGACGGATGCAAGCGATATTATTCGGGCACCGGCACGTGGGCGAGCCGACGACCTCATCGGCGCCGCGCTACAGGCCTTCCCGGGCCACCTCATACATGGCCACCAGGTTCTCCGGCTTGCAGCTATTGTCGGCCTCGGTCGTCGAGCCCATCAGGTAGCCCGGGCAGGCGTCGCGGATGGCCTGGCGGCAGACTCCCTTGACCTGCTCGGGCGTGCCGCGCGAGAGCAGTTGGCTCATGTCGATCCCGCCGGCCAGGAAGATCTTCGGATATTTCCGGCGGACCTCCCGCAGATCCATGCCGGCCACGGTCTCGATGGGGTTCAGCCCGTCGATGCCGGCCGCCACCAGGTCGTCCATCACCTCCATGAGATAGCCATCGGAGTGGAACAGGCACTTCAGGCCGTGCTCGTGCCAGGCGTCGTTGAGCCGCTTCAGTTGCGGGAACAGGTGGCCCCGGAGGTACTCGGGCGAGTGGATCAGCCTGCCCTTGTAGGCGATGTCGCAGTAGGTCAGCACGGCCGGCGACAGCGCCGGATCGGCGATGGCGTGACAGTGGGCGAGGTTCCGAACGGTCCACGCCTCGCAGGCCTCGTCGATGATGCCCGGATCGTCGGCGGCCAGGTAGGAGAAGATCTCCAGACCGAGCTTGGCGCGAATGTCGTCCAGCCCGGTGCCCTGCTCGGCCAGCAGGTGGACGGTGCTGCCGATGCGCTCCTGCATCGGCCGCCACCGGGAGAGGAACTGCTCGCGACGGGTCCGCGGGTTGGCGTTGATCCCGCGGGTTTCCCGAGCGAGGCTGTCGACGAGCTTCTTGAGGTACTCGGCCGCTCCGGCCTCGTCATCGAAGGGGCGCTGGACGATCCAGGAGGTCTTTTCCCATGCGTCATCGTGGATGTGGAAGCCGAACTCGTCGACGTAATCCCGCTCGCCCAGGGTGCCGAAGCCGGAGACGCGGGTCGCGTCCAGCATCCTGTCGATGGCCTCCCCGGCGATCCGGTCCACCTCCGCCCGCGTGCGGTCGTCGCGCACCAGCGGCGGAAGCTTCTCGCCGCTGAAGTGCTGGATGGCGGCGTCGCAGATGAGAATGTCGTACAGCGGCACGCGGTCGGTCTGCTGGCAGTCCATCGCCCGCTCCACGCGCTGCCGCTTGCTCATCTCCGCCGCCATGGTGCGCCTCCCGGCCGGCCCCGGTCAGCCCCGGATCAGCTTTCGCTTCAAGTCCATGTAGTACATGAAGTTGTCGTACGATATCTCGGGCGAGAAGGTGTGGTCCAAGTGGGGGATGTATCCCCCCTGCTCCAGCAGCGGCGGGATCTTCGCGCGGAGTTCCTTTTCGATCGCCTTGGGGCCCTTGGCGATTTCCATCTTGTCCAGCCCGCCGGCCAGCGCCAGCTTGCCGCCGAACTTCTTGCGCAGCCGCAGCGGGTCCATGCCGGCGGCCTGCTCCAGCGGCCACAGGCAGTTAACGCCCGCCTCCATCCACAGCGGGATCAGCGCCTCCATGTCGCCGTCGCTGTCCACCCAGAAGCTCCGCGTGCCCGCCCGGCGAGAATCCTGCGCAGGTACTGCCGGTGGGTCATGTGCCACTCCAGCTCATGGCCGGCGTGAATGGACGTGCAGCCTTCTCGTCGCCAGCGCGGTCAGTCGGATTTGCTCGATCCCTCGGCCGGCTGTGTCGTGGGCGCCGCGGCCCGCTTCGTGAGCATCTCCCTTTCGCGCCGGAGCTGTGCGGCCTGGCGGGCGTCGCGGACGCGCTCGTATTCGCGCTTGGGCACGATCCGCTTGATGTCCACGATCAGCCCGGCCAGCTCGCGCCGCGTCTTCAGCAGCAGCTCGCCGTCCTGCGACCAGACGGTGACGCTCTTGACCACCTCGTCGGGCACGTCCAGCATCTCGCGGGCGCGGGTGAGCACGCAGTCACCCGTGGCGCCGGCGTTTTCATTTGCGGCCAGGGCGTCGGCGTAATCCCGGAGCATGTAGAAACTCTCCCAGTCCTCGATGCCGTCGCGGATGTTCTCCAGGCGGATCGACGGGCAGGGCGTGCCCTTCGGGCCGGGATAGAACAGCATGCCGTCGCAGTTGTACATGGAGTTGCGGCTGACGAACGCGCGGGCGTCCCAGGGGACCTCCGGCCAGCGCTTCTCGCCCTTGAAGTTGTACTTCCAGATGTTGTAGCAGTAGTACTCAAAGCCCGTGGCCCGGTACTTCCAGCTCATCCAGATGTAGGACCGGGCGCCGATGAGGGGGTACTCCAACTGGACGTTGGGATACGGCGCGGTCGGCCCGGCGGCGACGTACCAGAAGAACTTCTCCCCGCGCCCCTGGCATTCCTGGACCACCTTTCGGGCCTGGGCGGCGGTCAGCTTGGTCCCCGGCCAGACGTCGATCTCCGGGTCCCAGACGTCGACGTAGCCGATGCCCTCCGGGTTGGGGGCGCCGCCCCCGACCATCATCATCGCCTCGGGGGCGACCTTGCGGACGTTCAGCGACAGGTGCTTGCGCATGGCGTGGCGGTGGCCTTCGTCCTCGACGTAGAGGACGGCCTTGTCGATGACGCCCATGGCCTTGAGCTTCTCGTGCCGCTGGCGGATCGTCTCCAGGTTGCTGTTGCGCTTGAAGCTGCCGTGCAGGTAGATTACGTTCATCCCGCGCCCGATGCAGTGGCCAATGCGCTCGACGGGGGGCGTCAGGGCCGAGCTGTACTGCCCGACCGGGGCGAGGTGGTGGTCCAGCAGGAAGTCGTACCAGCGGTCCATCCACTCGGCCTTGTAGTCCTTGCCGTAGAACTTGGGGATGCCGCCGGTGCCGAAGCTGCCGACCACGCAGAAGCTCCACTTGGTCGGGATCTCGTAGTCCCACACGCGGACGGTGAGTTTGAGCTGGATGGGCTCGCACCCCTCGGCCGTCATGGCGATCGCCGTCTGATAGTCGCCGGCGGGCGTGCCGGCCGGGGCGTGCACCGTGAACCAGAAGGGCGTCGCCTGCTGGCGGCGGACGGTCTTCCAGCCGGCCGGAGAAAGCTCCGCCGGAACCAGCGGGTCGGGAACCCAGTACCGCTTGCCGCCGAAGTACTTGTCGCGAACCAGCCAGCTCGTGACCATCTGGACCGTGTCCTGGCAGTACCAGGTCATCCGCCCGGCCGGGAGCTTCCTGCCGGTCTTCCGATCCACCAGGTCGGACCAGGTGAACTTCACGCCCTTCAGGTCGCTCATCCAGGGGTAGACGACCACCTGGAAGCCCTCGTACTCGTTGGCGGCCATCTCCAGCAGGTACTCGCGCTTGTACTCGCCGCGGTACTTGTACCGGTAGGACCAGGGGTTGACCTTGCGCATGGCGTGGGTCATTCCCACGCTGACCCGCTCGTCCGGCGGGGCGAATTCCAGCTCCAGCTTCGGGCGGAGCCCGGCATCGGCGTGGGTCTGGGAGGGGATGTCGATCTCCCAGGCGTTGGGCATGCGCTTGTCTTCGATGCGGACGGGCATGAGCATGACGCCGTGATTGGCGGCCGGGTCGGCCAGCCACTTCTCCGCCAGCGCGGTGACGTTGAAGCTGACCCACATGCCGCCGGCGGGCACGCTCACGGGCAGCCAGTCCATCGGGTTGTACCAGTGATTGTGGTTCTTGGCGTACAGCTCGACGGAGTCGGCCACGCCGGGCGGGCGGCCGTTGCGGTAGGGCGTGCGGTTGTCGAAGTCCCCGCCCGCGGATGGCCACTTGCTCGAGGCGGTGGCGTTGGTCCAGGTGGCGCTGCCGTCCCACTCGCCCGCCACGCCGGTGCACATGATCTCGCAGTAGCGGTTTTCCTTCCTGGCCGAAGGCAGGAACACCCACAGCCGGGCGCGGGCGAGCCTCTTGCCCTTCAGGTTGGCCGGGATTGCGAACTTCAGCAGCATGCGGTTCTGCTCGCCGCGGAGGTAGAGCGTCTTGTCGCCCGCGGCCGGGGCCTGGGCGGGCGGCTTCGGCCAGAGCGTGGCGGTCCGGCAGCCGGCGTAACCGGCGGCCGGGGCGACGCCCTGCTGGAGGATGACTGTGTTGTCCGCGGCCGGCAGCGAACACGCCAGAGAGCCAATGACGATGCAGATCGGAATCGCGAGTTTCATGATCGGCCTTCCAAAGTGAGGTTGACTTCCGCCATACGGGTCCTTCAGGTCGGGGCTAGGTATATCGTCGTCCGGGCCGCGTGGCAAGGCCGCTGGCCGGACCCACTCGGCGGCGCCGGCGGCAAAAACGCACGGAACTCCTTGACAAGGCTTCTGTTCTCGGTTATAAATGAAGGTTGTGAAGCATCCATCTGGACTGCGAGGAGGTATGTTGGGGCTGGCCACTGTGTGACCTCGCAAAGGCGTTTCCGGCGCGGCGGCGGTTGCGCCGAACGGGCCTCGCAATCCAGAGCGGGTGATCGGGACGAACGGAGTCCACGCGTCACATGGGCCTGCCCCAACCTGGGAAAGGACCATCTGGAGGTAAGGAAATGAAAAGGACATTGGTGATTGCGCTGTTGTTGGGCATGGCCGCGCCGGCCTACGCCGCCATTGGTGACTATGCAGAGTTCATCCCCGACAGGGACTGGAGCAATGCGGCCGGCAGCGGCGACCTGGCTAACGGCGGGGCGTATGAGTGCTGCCGCGCCTACAAGTGGCGCTGGCAGGAAGGCCTCCTGATGGACTGGGACACCCAGGCGATGCTGGACTGGATGGGCGCAAACCCCCCGGGCGAGGGCGAAAAGTACAAGTTCACCTTGGACCTGTGCGCGGTCAGCTACAGCAACTGGATGATCGCCAACAGGTCCAACCCCGGCCAACCGGTGCGGCTGGAAGTCCGCACGCTGAACCTGGGCAATGGCACCAACTGGGCCGAGGGCGACGCAACCGGGCCCGGCTGCGCCCCCGGTGGCGGGAATTTGCAGTGGAGCCCCGGCACGATGGCCGCCTGCAACGCCTACGCCCAGTTGTCGTGGACAATGGTGGGCTATTTGCCGACGCCGGACGTCGACAACGCCGTCCCCTGGACCGCCCACGAGGGAACGGTTTTCACCAGCTTTCAGAATTCCGATCCGCTGATGTTCCGCAACATCAACGGCCTCTACGACAAGAACCAGAATGGTTCGATCGACCCCGACGAGCAAGCCGCCAAGGAAAACTTCTACATGGTGATCCCCACCGACGAGCCGCTCTTCGCCGAGGCAACCCACGTGACGGCGGAACTCCAGTACGATCCGGATCACCCCTCGAGCTGGTATCCCTGCCCGGTCGTCAACGACCTGCTGTACAACGCCGACAACCAAGGGCTCATCATGGGACAGATGCAAGCGTGGCAGCAGAACCGTGACACTGGCGAGTGGTATTGGGAAAGGGGGTATTGGTCTGAGAACCCCCTAAATCCAGGCGAGTGGATCTGGGGCTGGTATGCGGAGGAGCCGGTCGGCAGCGGCAACTGGGTCGCCTATCCCCAGACCGGGCCTTTCGAGTGGGGTCAGAACGGCTGCTTTGTCACCAAGGACAAGGACAACGAAGTTCAGAAGCCGCGGATCATCATCGAGATCGCAGCCGCGGACGAACCGCTGCCGTGGCCGGGCGACGCCCAGCCCGATGGCAAGGTGGACGGCGGCGACTACACCATCTGGGCCGACAACTACGGCAAGACCGACGCCCCGGTGTGGTCCGCGGGCGGCTGGACGGTCGGCAACTTCACCGAGGATGCCAACGTCGATGGCGGCGACTACACCGTCTGGGCCGACAACTACGGCTACGGCACCGGCGGCGCGCCGGTCCCTGAGCCGGCCACGCTGCTGGCCCTGGCCGCGGGCGCGGCGGCGGTGATTTGCCGCAGACGCCGAAGCTGAGCGGCGACTGATTCACCGGTCAACAACGGGCGAATCGACTCGCGTGTCGATTCGCCCGTTTTGTTTCCGCACCCCCGAGAAGCCGGAAGCGCGCCGGCGCGGCCACCGGCGTGCGGTCTGCCCGGCGACGGCCCGCCCGTCCGGCAAGCCGGGAATTCCTTGCGATGGTTGCGGCCCCATGCGGCTCGGATGGGGTTAGCAGATAAGTAAACTCTACTTCATGCGCCGGCATGCCGCCGAGGCATGGCTGGCGCGCTGTAAAGGGCCGGTCCGCCGCGGGCAAGTCGAGCCGTCGGCGGCATCCAGGGTGGTGTATTGCATCAGCCGGCCGTCGCCGGTGACGAACTCGCGTCCGCGGCGGAGCAGCCAAGGACCGTCGTCGAAGTCCGGCCCCTTCCAGTCGGCCGGCGGAGCCGCACAGAACTCGGCCGCGTACAGGCTGTCCGCCGTCTGCTTCCTGGCGGGCGCGGGGTTCGTGGCGGCGGGCTGGGTCGAGGCGAACTTCGGCGGAAAGAAGGTGTAATGCTTCCGCCAGTAGTGCCGTTCGCTGAGCACTGTCGCACCGGCGGCTTGGCCGGCGGCGTCCCCGGCCGTCGCACGCGTCGAAAGGCACGCCGCCATCGCAACGGATGCGGCCAAGAGCCTGGACCACTTCACTTTCACCATGACCTCCTCTCCAAAGCTTCCTCCGGCGTTTTCCTCAGGATACAACCACCCGGGCGGCGTTTGGTGTCGGCATTGCCGCCGAAAGCGAAATCTCCCCAGGCCCGCTCGGGCGCCGGCGGTCCCGGCGGCGCTGCATTAGTTCCGATGTAACCGGCGCTTGCGGCTGCCGCTTGGGAGCATGCCCGGCGGTGAGGCCGCTGGCGGCGCCCATGCGACCGCGCCGGGACCCAAAACCCACGGCCAACTCCTTGACAGGTTTCCTGTTCTCGCTTATAAATGGAGGTTGCGAAGCATCTATCTGGACTGCGAGGAGGTATGTTGGGGCCGGCCACTGTGTGACCTCGCAAAGACGTTTCCGGCGCGGCGGCGGTTGCGCCGAACGGGCCTCGCAATCCAGAGTCGGCGATCGGGACGAACGGAGTCCACGCGTCACATGCGCCTGCCCCAACCTGGGAAAGGACCATCTGGAGGTAGGGAAATGAAAAGGACATTGCTGATTGCGCTGTTGTTGGGCGTGGCCGCGCCGGCCTACGCCGCCATAGGGGACTATGCAGAGTTCATCCCCGACAGGGACTGGAGCAATGCGGGTGCCAGCGGCGATATGAGTAACGGCGGGATGAATGAGTGCTCCCGCGCCTACAAGTGGCGCTGGCAGGAAGGCCTGCTGATGGACTGGGACACCCAGGCGATGCTGAACTGGATGGACGCCAACCCCCCGGGCGAGGGCGAAAAGTACAAGTTCACCTTGGACCTGTGCGCGGTGGGCTATCACGATGATACGTACCTGAGTGGCTGGATTGACCGCAACCCGGCCTACCTGGGGGACCCGCTGCGGCTGGAGATCCGCACGCTGAACATGGGCAACGGCGCCGACTGGGCCGAGGGAGACGCCACCGCGCCCGGCTGCGCCCCCGGCGGCGGGAATCTGAACTGGACCCCGGGCACGATGGCCGCCTGCAACGCCTACGCCCAGTTGACGTGGTCAATGGTGGGCTATTTGCCGACGGCGGACATCGACAACGCCGTCCCCTGGACCGCCTACGACGGGACGGTGTTCACCACCTTTATGAATTCCGACCTGCCCGCTCCGGGCATGTTCCGCAACATCAACGGCGTCTACGACAAGAACCAGAATGGTTCGATCGACCCGGACGAGCAGGCCGCCAAGGAAGCTTTCTACATGGTGATCCCCACCGACGACCCGCTCTTCGCCGAGGCAAGCCATGTGACGGCCGAACTCCAGTTCGATCCGGACCACCCCAACGACGTGTACCCGGTGCCGGCCGCGAATGACCTGCTGTACAACGCCGACAACCAAGGGCTCATCATGGGCAAGATCGAGTACTGGAACCGCGACACCGGGCGGTGGGAAGGCGGCGACACGGGATACGGCGAGCCCGAGATCGGCACGAACGGCTCCTTTGTCACCAGGGACAAGACCAACGAAGGTCAGAAGCCGCGGATCATCATCTCGATCGCCGAGGCGGCCGCACCGCCGCCGTGGCCGGGCGACGCCCAGCCCGACGGTAAGGTGGACGGCGGCGACTACACCATCTGGGCCGACAACTACGGCAAGACCGACGCCCCGGTGTGGTCAGCGGGCGGCTGGACGGTCGGCAACTTCACCGAGGATGCCAACGTCGATGGCGGCGACTACACCGTTTGGGCCGACAACTACGGCCACGGCACCGGCGGCGCGCCGGTCCCTGAACCGGCCACGCTGTTGGTGTTGGCCGTCGGCGCCGCCGCGGGCCTGATTCGACGCAGGCGATAGTTACCCAGCCGGCTAGACAGACGGCCCAATCACAAATGCTTGCGAGAAACGACGGCCCCGGCCGGACGATGCGTCCGGCCGGGGCCCGGGCCAAGGGCCAAACCACCTGTGCGAAAGTTCCCCACCGGGCTTGCCTATCCCTCGCCCTGCCCAACTCACCCCCAAACCTTCACTTCCATGCCCACGCAACGCCCCCAGCGCCCCAAGTTGGGAACCGCTGCCGCCGAGGTCGGCGTCTTGACGAGGCCGGCGCGGGCAGATAGCCTGCGGGCGTCATGGAGCCCAAGGTCGCCGTGGTCATCCCGTGCTTCAACGAGGAGCTCACCATCGGCAAGGTCGTGGACGATTTCCGCCGCGCGCTGCCGGAGGCGGGGGTCTACGTCTTCGACAACATGTCCGCCGACCGCAGCGCCGAGATCGCCGCCGAACACGGGGCGGCGGTCCGTCGGGTGAAGATGCGGGGCAAGGGGCAGGTGGTGGCGCAGGTGATGGCATCGGTCCCGGCCGACGTCCTGGTCGTGGTCGACGGCGACGACACCTACCCGGCCGAGGCCGTCGGTGAGCTGCTGGCGCCGGTCCTGGCCGATGAAGCCGACATGGTCGTGGGCACGCGCATGCAGACCTACTCCGACAAGGCCTTCCGCCCCCTGCACGTCATGGGCAACCGCCTGGTGCGCGGGCTTATCAACCTCATCTTCCGCAGCAAGCTGACCGACATCATGAGCGGCTACCGGGCGTTCACCGCCGAGCTGGCCCGCAACGTGCCCATCACCGCCGTGGGCTTTGAGGTCGAGACCGAGCTGACGCTCCAGGCACTGTACAACGGCTTCGTCATCAAGGAGGTGCCGATCGAATACCGCGAGCGTCCGGCCGGGTCCAACTCGAAGCTGCGGACCTTCCGCGACGGCGCCCGCGTGCTCTGGACCATCTTCAACATCGCTCGCTCGGCCAAGCCGCTGACGTTCTTCGGGGCCGCCGCCATCCTGCTGCTGGCGCTGGGAATCCTCGCGGCCGTGCCCGCAATCACCCAGTATCTCGGCCACGGCACGGTGGAGAGCTTCCCCCTGCTGTTGGTGGGGGTGGGGCTGGTGGTGCTGTCGTTCCAGTGTGTGGGGCTGGGCATGGTGCTGCACGCGCTGAACGTCCGCCTCAAAGAGATCGCCTCGCTGGTGCGCAAGGCCGGCGGGCCGCCCGGGCGGCCTTGAGGCAGGCCGCCACCGCCGCCGGCTGAATCTCGTGACAGTCTCCCAGTTGAGGGCTACCCTGTGGCCGCGATGTCCGGCAACGCCCAGCGGCCCATCCGGTTCAGTGAGTCCACCCGCCGCATCACGGCCAACCTGCTGATGGTGGCCACGGTCAACGGGGCGGCCGGGGCGCCGCTGGTGGGGGCGCTGCGCGAGCAGGCGCAGGAGGCCTTCGGCCTGTCGCGCCGGGCCGTCGGCGCCGGCGTGGCTGCCCTGGGCCTGGCGGCCGGGGTCGGCGGACTGATCCTGATCAGTTGCCTGCCCCGGGCCAAGCGGCTTCAGCTCTTCCGGGCGGGGCTGCTGGTGGCGCTGGCGGGCTTCGGCAGCTACTGCTTTCTGCCTCCCCCGGGCCCGGGCGCCATCGCCGTCCTGTGCGCCGGCTGGTTCGTGCTGACCTTCGGGCGGGGGCTGACGGTGGTCTCCAACGCGGTCTTCACCGACCTGTGGCATCATTCCCCGCACACCGGCGTGATCCTGCTGCACGCGACCAACTCCCTGGGCAAGCTGCTGGCGCCGGCGTTGGCGTTGCTGCTGACCGCGGCCGTCACCCGCAACGCCGTCGTGTACACGGTCATCCTGGCGGTGCTGGCTTTGGACGCCCTGAGCTGGCCCCGTCCCGCCGTCGCCGGCCTCGCGCGGGCCGAGCAGGAGCAGACCGCCGCCAGGCCGCGCGGCCGCTCGGTGCTGCGACGGCCGCTGTTCTGGCTGATCTGCGTGGAGTTTTTCTTCATCGCCGGCAGCGAGGCCGGCGTGGCCAGCATTCTGCCGTCGTACGTCGAAAACCACCGCCCCGGCGCCGCCGGCCTGTCGTCGCGGGCCTTCTCGGAGGTCGTGCTGGCGGTGATGGTGCTGGGCATCGTGGCCGGACGCTTTGCCGGCGTGCTCGCCAGTCGGCGGCTGGGCGAGCGGGCCATCATCGCCGGTTGCCTGCTGTGCACGCTGGCGGTGATCCCGGCGGTGGCGTCGGCCCGCCCGGGGGTGTACCTGCCCTGCTTCTTCGTGCTGGGGGTCGCCTTCTCGGCGACCTGGCCGGCGAACTTCGCCCTGGCGGCCAGGAGCTTCCCCCACGACAAGACGATCCTGAGCATGGGCGCGTCCCTGGGCACGCTGGCCGGGGTCAACGGCTTCGTGCTGCTGGCCAGCCTGATCGGCAACCGCCCGGAGCATCTGCCGCTGGCGGTGCTGGTCTCGGCCGGCAGCATGGCCGTCTTCGCCGCGACCTTCCTTGCCCGGGCGGCCTTCGCCCGGCAGGAGTAGGCGGGCGCCGGCGCAGCGGGCCCTTGGCTTGGGCGGGCGGGGCGGTTATCATGGGCCGCAGCATTTCGAAAGGGTCGGACATGGCGATATCTCAGGAAGATCAAAAGCTCCTGCTGCAACTGGCGCGGGAGTCGGTGGCGGCGACGGTCGCCGGCGCCCCCAAATCGACCGCGGCGACCGGGCAAGGGATTCTGGGGCAGCGCCGCGGCTGCTTCGTCACCCTGACCAACAAGGGCAGGCTGCGCGGCTGCATCGGCACGTTTCAGCCGACCCTGCCGCTAGGCCGGCAGCTCGTCGAGATGGCGGCGGCGGCGGCTCGCGACCCGCGATTCGTCTTTGAGCCGATCCTGACCGACGAGCTGGAGAACCTCACCGTCCAGGTCTCCGTCCTCAGCGAGTTGCAGCCCATCGAGGACCCCCTCGACATCGAGCTGGGCGTCCACGGCATCTACCTCGTCAGCGGCGCCGCCTCCGGATGCTTCCTGCCGGAGGTGGCGACCGACACCGGCTGGAGCAAGGAGGAGTTCTTCCGGCAATGCTGCGTGAGCAAGGCCGGCCTGCCCCCCGACTCCTGGCGCGACGGCACCGCAAAGGTGTACGTCTTCACCAGCGAGAAATTCGACGACAAAGGCGGCTGACCGCCTGGCCGGGCGGGCCGGTACGTATTGGCGGGTCCGGGCCCCGGCTCGCGGCTCCTGGTTCCCGGCTACTTCTTTCCCATCTCTCGCCGGCGGCGGAAGAACTCCGTGAGCAGGCGGCCGCAATCCTCGGCCAGGACGCCGGCAACGACCTCGACGCGGTGGTTCAGGCGGCCGTCGGTGCAGATTCGGTAGAGGGTGTCGACGGCCCCGGCCTTGGCATCGGCCGCGCCGTAGACGAGACGATCGATCCTGGCCAGGACGATCGCCCCGGCGCACATGGGGCACGGCTCGAGCGTCACCGCCATGGTGCAGCCGGTCAGCCGCCAGTCGGCGAGGGCCTCGGCCGCGGCGCGGATGGCGAGCATCTCGGCGTGAGCGGTCGGGTCGGCGTCGACGATCCGCCGGTTGTGCGCCCGGGCGACGATCCGGCCTTCGCGGGCGATCACCGCGCCGATGGGCACGTCGCCGGCCGCCTCGGCCAGGTGCGCCTGGTCGATGGCCGCCCGCATCAGCGTTTCAGGCTCCATGCTCATCCAGCGGAATCTTCCGATCGACGGCGAACGCGTCGTCCGGCGCCTGGCCGCGACGGTCAGTCCGTCTCCGGCCGGCAGGCGATGGGCAGCCGCCGCCCGCTGCCGAAGGCCCGCCCGGTCACTTTCAGGACGGGGGCGGCCTGGCGGCGCTTGTACTCGGCCGCGGCCACCATGGCCGCGACGCGCCGGACCACGCCGGCGTCGAAGCCCTCGGAGACGATCTGCTCGACGTTCCGTTCCCGCTCCACGTAGCGCAGCAGAATCTTATCCAGCAGGTCGTACGCCGGCAGCGTGTCCTGATCCGTCTGGTTCGGCTTCAGCTCGGCGCTGGGCGGCTTGCCGAGGATGCTCTCGGGAATCCGCCCGCCGCCGGCCTGGTTGAGGTGCCTGGCCAGGGCGTAAACGGTCGTCTTGAGCACGTCGCCGATGACGGCCAGGCCCCCGTTCATGTCGCCGTACAGCGTGCAGTAGCCGGTGGCCAGCTCGCTCTTGTTGCCGGTCGCCAGCGGCAGCCGGCCGGTGGCGTTGGAGAAGGCCATCACCAGGTTGCCGCGGATCCGCGCCTGGATGTTCTCGTCGGTGGTCGCCGGCCTGTCGGCGGGCAGGTGCTCGGCGAAGATTCGCTCGTAGGTCTTGTGGACGGCGTCGATGGGCACCTCGACCAGGCCGATGCCCAGGTTCGCCGCCAGCCGGCGGGCGTCGGCGAGGCTCTCTGGGCTGCTGTAGCGCGAGGGCATCGCCACGCCCAGGACGTTCTCGCAGCCCAGGGCGTCGGCGGCCAGTGCGGCCACGACGGCCGAGTCGATCCCGCCGGATAGCCCCAACACGACGGAACTGAAGCCGCACTTGCGAACGTAGTCGCGCAGACCCAGCTTCAACGCCCCCGCCAGTTGCGCCATCTCTGACAGCACCTGCTCGCGCCGGGCGAGCCCGCCGCCCGTCTCGACCACCAGAAGGTCCTCCTCGAACGCCTTGCACCGGGCGAGCACTTCTCCGTCGGCGCCGACGGCCATGCTGACGCCGTCGAAGACCAGCTCGTCGTTGCCGCCGACCTGGTTGACGTACACGATCGGACAGGTCGTCCTCGCCGCCTGCCGCCGCAGCAGGTCCTCTCGCCGGGCGAGCCCGCCCGACCGGAACGGGCTGGCGGACATGTTGATGATGATTTCCGCGCCGGCGTCCTTGAGGCCGGCGATCGGGTCGGCGGCGTACAGCGCCCCGCCCAGGGCGGCGGGGTCCCACAGGTCCTCGCAGATGCTCACGCCCAGGGCGCGGCCGTTGAGCGGCGAGGGCGCCGCCGATTGGCCGGGGCGGAAGTACCGCGCCTCGTCGAAGACGTCGTACGTGGGCAGCAGCCTCTTGACGTGCACGGCCGCGATCTCGCCGTCGGCCAGCAGGGCCGCGGCGTTCTCCAGCGGCTTTCCCGGGGTCTCCGGCGCCGGGCGGACGAACCCCACCAGGGCCGCGACCGACCGGCAGCGCCCGGCCAGCGCCTCCACCGCCCGCACCGACGCGGCCACGAGGCCCGGCCGGCTCAGCAGGTCCCGCGGGGGATAGCCGGTCACGGACAGCTCGCCGAAGACGACCAGCTCGGCTCCCTCGCCGGCGGCCCGCTCGATGCGGGCCTGAATCTTCCGGCTGTTGCCGGCAACGTCGCCCACTGTCGGGTTGATCTGGGCCAGGGCAATCTTCATCTGAGCACTCGTCCCGTCCGGTCCTTCCAGAGACTGTGGCGGCGCC
>Ga0315541_1000556_pt1 | contig 39732 bp, 34 predicted proteins | sample SalMarSW160190MG_FD_203095 | JGI IMG/M metagenome (GOLD analysis project Ga0315541, IMG submission 203095) | Salt marsh sediment microbial communities from the Plum Island Ecosystem LTER, Massachusetts, United States - Salt Marsh Sediment SW1601-190 ...
CTGGATGAAAGCATAGGAGACAGCGTTATAGCCGTTATAAAAGATATTGTTAACATTAAAGGAATCGTAATAGCCAGCTCCTTGAACATAACCGAAACGAAGCCCCTTGTTAATAGAAGTGGCAGGAATATCACTATTGTGGTTATAGTGGATGCTAAAATCGCCTGCCCCACCTCCTGTGCTCCGAATACTGATGCTTCTTTACGGGTCTCACCTATTTCCCTGTGCCTGAACACATTCTCAAGCACAACAACAGCATTATCAACTACCATTCCAACAGCAATGGCAATGGCTGAAAGAGAAACGATATTAAGGCTACTGTCAGACAGGAAAAGATATATAAATGAGATAATCAAAGAAACAGGTATTGCAACAGCTATAATAATACTCGCTCTTATATTTCCCAATAGAATAAACGACACCAATAGAACAAGTATGATTGCTGCAGCGATTGTCCTTACAAGATTGTTAATTGAATCTCTTACAAAATCAGATGTATCAAAAATTATACCAAATGTTATTCCGGGATATCTCTTCTCAAGCTCTTTTACCTTTTCTCTTACTCCTTCGGCAACTTCAACTGTGTTCGCACCTGATTTCTTGAATATACCGAAAAGAACCGCACCCTTGCCATCCTTTCTGAAATACCCCTCAATCTCTGCAACTCCCCAGCCTACATCTGCAATATCACGAAGTTTTATCAGCTCACTCCCGTTTCCGCCTACAACAATCTCTTCTATTTCCTGTAAACTGCTGAATTTTGCAGGAAGTCTCAGATTATATTCAATATTTCCTCTCTCTAAATCTCCAAGTGGAAAATTTATATTATTAGCCTGAAGAGCCTGGACTATCTGCATAAGAGAAACACCGAGCTGTTCAAGTCTCACTTTAGAAACTTTGATATTTATCTGTTTTTCTTCACCTCCACCCCAGAAGTCCGCAGAACCAACGCCTGGTATTCTTGATAGTTCTTTGATTACTCTATCTTTCACTATACTCCTTACATCTATACCCGGATTAACCGAAGTAACAGTATATCCCACAACAGGTGCCATTGAACCGGATATTTTGAATAATCTTGGTTCTTCGGCCTCATCAGGTAGGAAAGCAAAACCAAGAGCATCTCTTACATCATTAGCTGCTTCATCAAGATCAGTCCCGTACTCAAACTGAAGTGATACAACGGAGACATTCTCCTTGGATTCCGACTCAATTGTTTCAAGGTTTGAAACAGTTCCAAGTGCATCTTCTATCACTTTGGAGACCTCCTCCTCAACATCCAGAGCAGAGGCTCCCCTGTACTCCGTAAACACTATCATTGTTGGGAGTGTTATATCCGGGTAAAGCGACACAGGGAGATTGAACCAACCTATCAATCCTATCAAAACAAGAACAATAAAACCTACAGCAGTTAGTACAGGTCTATTCACTGCACCCTGAATCATTTGCTCTCCTTAATTTCAACCCTCGAACTGTCCTTGACTATTAACTGGCCTTCAACGATTATTGTATCTCCCTTCTCAACACCACTTTTTATTGCTATGTTAATATCATTTGCAAGTCCGGTTTCAACAGAAACCTGAATAGCTTTTCCTTTATTAACTTTAAATATATACTTATCCACTATTCCAACAACAGCATCTATAGGAACAGCAACAGCTTTAGATTCCCTTGCAACTTCCACCCACACTTTTGCAAACATTCCTGGTAGGATTTCTCTTTCGGGATTGTCAACTATACCCACAACGCTCTGGGTTCTCGTCTGTGGGTCATAGAAGGAGGTAGCTTCTTCTATTATTCCATCGAAAGTTTTTGATAAAGAGGGTATTTCAGCCCTTACCGGCAATCCTTTCTTGAGATGATATTTTTCGGGAACCTTGAATTTTATTTTAATCTTTTCAATTCTTGCTACATATCCGAGTGGATCAGAATGAACCATTGGGTCCTGCGGTCTTACAAGTTGTCCTCTATCAACTGGATTAATTGATATAACACCAGAGAGCGGGCTTTTAACTGAAATTGGTTCTCTCTCCACACCCGGTATGTCCTGCTCTATATAGGCAATCGATTGATCTTTTCTAATATACTGTCCATCCTGAACCAGGAATCTCAAGAAATCACCAGGTAGGTCAGGATATATTGGAGCCTGTTCAATTCCCTCCACTCTTGAAGAGAAACTCATGATTTTGACAACATCTGTTGCAGTGGCAGTTGTTATGGCAACGGGAACGCCTTTATCTTCAAGCTCTTCCTTTTCTGTCGCTCTACTGATTCGAACTAATGTGGGTATACCAATTAGAAGTATTAAAAATATTATAAAAAACCACTTCTTCATAATTCCTCCATTGTCGCTATTTTTATCTTTGATTGACTTACAGAAAGATTGTAAAGTGCATTAAGATGTGAGAATTCTGCGCTACTGTATCCAAGTTCTATATCTTTGTAATCCAAGGAACTAATATAACCTTCTTCATATTGCTCCTTTGCCATCTCATACGCTTCTTTTGCCCTCTCGAGTTCCTTCAGGGCAAGTTTTTGTTTCTTCTTATTCAAACGATAGTCCAGTAGAAGATTTTTTATCTCCATTCTTATCCCTTCTCTTATTATCTTTTCCCTTATTTTTGACTGTTGGGCCATGAGTATATATTGATCCATCTTTCTGGATCTACTGAAACCATCAAAGAGTGGAAAAGAGAGTGCAATGGTTGCAGTAAGATTATTGCCCCATTCATTTTTCATATTACAGGGTTTATCATAGGAGAAGTTTCCCTGAAAAACGATGGTGGGCAGATAGTCAAGAAACTGCATCTTATTATTTAGGTTTGCAACCGCATTCAATTCTTCAACACTCTTTACCTCTGGTCGTGATCTAAAGGCTTTGGAAACTAGCGAATCTAATGTGAATGTATCTGGTTTTACCTCAATTTCACCTTCGGCTTCTATCACTGTATCAACAGAAAAACCAAGAAGGATATTTAGAGCTGAATTAGCTTTATCCAGTCCGTTCTGTGCATTCAAATACTCTGTTTTCCTTTTGTTGAGTTCAGTTTCAGCAGAAAGGAGATCCAATTTTGTAACCCTCCCTTCATCGTACTGGATAGTTGCAGCCCGTAGGTGGTCTTCTGCTCTCTCTACCGCTTCCTTTACAGTTCCCAACCCTTTATTTGCAGTTACCACTCCATAAAATACAGTTGCTAAATCCATCAATAGATTAATTTGATCCGTTTCTTCTTGGAACTCCTGTATTCGAAGTGCCTTCTCCGCAATATCTTTGACTACAAGCCTCCTGCCAAAGGTGAAGACAGGAAATATTACTGAGAGCGTATTCATATAATTATCGGCATAACCCATTGAAACAGACTGTGTACCCTCAGGGGTTTCCATCTCAAACTCTGGAACCCCAAGAAGTCTTGTATAACTCGATTGAAAGTTAACAGATGGATAGAATGAAGCCCAGGATTCCTTCATTCTTGCCTCTGCTTTTTTTACTTCCAGAGCTGAAATTTGAAGGTTTAGATTTTTTTCATAAGCAATATCTTTAGCTTCTTTGAATGTTAGACCATTGGAAGATAAAGAAAACAAGAAAATTGATAACAATGAAAGATATTTTAAACCCATTAAGTTGCCTCCTTTTTTATTCCACTCAATATTAATGAAATTGCAGTATCTTTAATTGTATCCGATTGAGACTGCGATATCTCAAATGAGATAGCCATGAGTAAATGAAATAGGTCGTTTAAATTAATCTTTGAATCCGGTAGACGACTGGCAAGGAAATCAACAGTTTCATTTTCTAACGCCTCAATATGTAATAATACAGTCTTTTTAATCTCTCTGGATACATCTTTTGATAATTCATTATGAATAATTCTTTGTACTCTCCCAAAACGATTAAAGTATCTATTTTTTCTTATTTCTTCTTCATAATAATTAAATATATGGGAAATAGTAATATCAAGATCTTCCCCAGCATTAAGAATCTCTCTTAGATCACCTATAACATTATCAAGAACACTCTTAAAAACCTGGGCAAACAAATCAACCTTTGACTTGAAGTAAAGATATAAGGTACCCTTTGCCACACCAACAGTCTTTGCAATCTCATCCAATGTAACCTCATAATAGTCCTTTTCTGCAAAGAGGTCCTTAGCCACTACCATTATCTGCTCTTTTCTACTAACTGACTGGCCAGTCATAATGGTGGTTAATATATAACCTAATTTTTATCTGTCAAGTGGGGATTATGAATTTTAAAGAAGAGTGGATAGGTAAATGAGTTTATGAGTAAATGAGGGATACAAGATATTGAATTCCTTACTAAAAGTTTTAAGCTAATAGCTCTGGGCCAAAAGTTGGTAATCGTTGATGTCTCTTTGGCAAATATTCCTTAATTATCTATGAATCTTTATAAAAGCTCTCTTTCTCTAAGCAATGGTTTTGGGTCTACCCAATTAAGGTCAAAACCACAAACATCCTCTTCCAATCCAAATGCAATTGCCATTATTTGGGTAAAGTAAAATACGGGAATCTCGGTAAAATCGGGATGATTTTCTATGATCTCCTTTTGCCTGTTATCAAGATTAAATGCGCAAAGTGGACAACTGGTGATTATGGCATCCGCACCACCTTGCCTTGCATGCGTAAGAATATCGTATGATAGACTAGCTACAGCATATTTATTATGAACAGTCTGATAACTGCCGCAGCACACTTTTTTGTAAGGATTATCAATAACTTCTGCACCAAGAGCTTTGAGGAGTTCTTCCTGAATTGTTGGAGCTTCTGGATCGTCAATTCCTACTTCTTTTGGCCTTAAGAGAAGGCATCCATAATATGGTGCAATCTTTAGATTTTTTAATGGTTTTTTAACCTTTTTGCACACATTCTCGAAGCCTGTATCCCTAAGTATCTCCAGGAAATGAACAACCTCCACACTCCCATTATAGCATTCCTCTTCACGGTCCATAAAATCATTAATCTTTTTTAAATCATCTGGATTCTCTTTTACCCTTAGATTTGCTCTTTTCAGTGTATTGAAACACATTGCGCATAGGGTAACTAATCGATACTCATCTTTTATTAGACCACTCTTGTTCATCTCCTGTACACGGATTAGATTCCTTATCGGTGCCAACAATCGCATCAAGTCGTCAGACACCAACGAAGCAACAACTCCACAACAATTCCATCTCGGGAGTTCAATAAAATCAATGCCTAGTTCTTTCGCAACTGCTATGGCAGAATCCTCAAAGTTTTTTGCCTTTGTCTTTAGTGTACACCCTGGATAATATGGTAGCTTCATATCTTAATCATCCTGTAAACTTGCGAAATTCACTCACAAGAGCAATTTGAGGCAACCGCTTAATCTCATCATCTGGAATATCCTTTAAATCGATATGATCTATAGCTTTTCGCAAATTCACCTGCCTTAATGCTTCTGCTACCTTTGATACATCCAATCCCCTTGGACATCTCACTGTGCATGCAAAGCATGAAGCACATAGCCACATTGCTTTAGATCCCAGGACATCCTCTTGACCTAATTGAACCTTTCTCATTAGTTCTGAAGGCGTAATATCCATTTCTGAAATCATTGGACAACTCCCCGAACACACTCCACACTGGTCGCATCGCATTATAACCTCACCGGATAGATCTTCAATCTTTTTCAAAAACTCTACATTCTTTCTGGATATCTTAATTTTATCAGACATATTTCTCTCCAAATAACCTTTCATTTATATTTACAACCAACCTATCTCTTTTTTCTTGAGGAATTGCTCCTGCTTCCATGGCAATACTTGCCAGTCCATTAATATTATTAACAAAACCGCCCAACATAACGGTAACAAACTGAACGAATTTTACCCTCTCCGGTTTTACGCCTTCTTTACGCAGAATCTCGTGAACCTTTGCTACATTTTCCTTGATTGCCCCACCACTATGAGGATAAGGTGATGCATTTTCTTCACATTCACCAATAAATATTCCATCAGCACCCAATTTTAAGGCAGCGAGCATTAGTTTTGGAGTAACCCTGCTTCCACTGGGAACCCTGATTATAATGGAATCTGTTGTATAAGAAAGTTTGGCAGTTCCTACAGAATCTGCAAGCCTATAAGTGCAGGTATCATCAGCAAATACAAGTATTTTGGTCTCCCCTTCTTTCTTTTCCTTTAACGCATTAGTAATCTCTCCCAACAATTGTTTATTTGTATATAGATGTAGATCCAGAGCATCCCTGGGACAAGAAGCAAGACAACTTCCACAACCCGTGCATATAGCATCATTAACCTTGGCTTTATCAGAAGACATTGAAATTGCATCAACCGGACACTCATCAACACACAATTCACATCCATCACAAAGATCATTATGAACAAACGCAATTATAGGTGCTATTGGATATTCCCCTTGATTCATTAATCTTATTGCCCTTGATGAAGCTGCGGATGCCTGGGCTACAGTGTCTGGTATATCCTTTGGGCCCTGAACAGTTCCAGCCAGAAATACCCCTTCTCTGTTAGTATCAACAGGCTTAAACTTTGGATGAGCTTCCTTAAGAAATCCATCTCCACTCTTTGCTAATCTTAACATATTTGCAATCTTATCGGTACTCTTTGAAAGCCCCAAACCCACCGATAAAACCACAGTATCAAATTCATCTTCTATTATCATACGGGTAAGGGTATCCTCAACCTTTAATGTAACCTTGTCTGAATCTGAATTTTTAAACACCTCTGCAACCCTACCCCTTATGAATCTAACACCAAGATTCTGTGCCCTCTTATAATATTCCTCAAATCCTTTACCATAGGCACGGAGATCTGTATAGAAAATATAAATATCCCTTTCTGGATTCGAATGCTTTAATAAACTTGCAAGTTTGGTAGCATACATACAGCATATCCTTGAACAATATTCCCTTCCAATCTGTTCATCCCTTGAGCCAACACATTGAATAAATCCAATCTTTTTTCCAAGATCCCTTATTGGATTTCCTTCTGCTGAATGAACAATCATCCTCTCCAATTCCAGAGCAGTAATCACCTCATTATATTTGTCATATCCATAGACCTTCTTTTCGGATGGGTCAAAAATATCAAAACCTGTTGCAACTATTATAGTATCTACTTCAAATTCCTCTTCTTCCGGTTTGTCATCGAAATTTATTGCATCCTCTGGACAAAACCTTTCACACACTTCACAAACCCCTTCTCCCTTTGTAAGTCTAAGGCAGGTATCAGGATCAATCAAGTTCTTCCCGGGAACCGCAAAATCGAAAGCCGTGTAGATTGCACGACGATTAGTTAATCCTTCGTCAAATTTATTCGGAATATTCTTTATTGGACATTTCTCTTCACAAATACCACAAGCAATGCATTTATCCTGAATAACATAGGTTGGTTTTTTGGTTACTTTTACTTTAAAATTACCAAGGTAGCCTTCTATATCATCAACTTCAGTGTAAGTGAAAAGATTAATATTTGGATTAGCAGGAACATCAGCCATTTTAGGACTCAGGATACAGGCAGCACAATCCTCAGTTGGAAATGTCCTTGAAAGTTGCGCCATATGACCACCAATACTGGGTTCTTTCTCAACAAGATAAACCTCAAAACCAGCATCCCCAAGGTCAAGAGATGCTTGAATTCCTGCGATACCAGCCCCTATCACCAACACCCTCTTCCCAATAGGCATTGTCTGTTTCTCGAGTGGCTCAGAGAATCTTGCCTTTGCGATTGCTGCACTCAACATGCCCTTTGCTTTTTCCGTAGCAAGTTCAGGAAAATCATAATGGGGCCACGCGCATTGCTCGCGAACATTTGCTAATTGAACTACATAGGGAGAGAGACCCGCCTTTTCAACTGCCCTCATGAATGTCGCTCCTTGGAATTGAGGTGAACATGCTGCAATTACAACTTTATCAAGATTATGCTCCTTAATATCATCCACAACAAGTTGTTGACCAACATCAGAACACATATGGGTATTTTGTTTGGATAGAACAACATCCGGTTGCTTACCACCAAACTCCGCCAACTCATCAACATCTATAACCTCAGATATATTACCACCACAGTGGCAAACATATACTCCAATTCTAATGTTATCCTTCCCTTCATCCTCCATAATTACCTCTTTACTCCCCCTTCATCCTGCCGAATAGTGTCTCATAAACATTTTACCTAAATTCTATCAGACTCAAACACCTCATATTCAAGAGTGCTCTATGATTTTGAGCCTACTAAGTATATATCACATGAGTTCGCTTAAAATATATCAATCTTCCTTGCTAATACAGCTTTCCCTCTATATTCTGGTAGGAGTATGGGAGCCTTTCTCAAGGGTTTTATGCCATTATCTTTAAGCATTTTTATATATTTTTTGACGTGCTCCAGGGTCAATTTCCCACGCTTTTTGTTCAACTTTACATCTTTCGCAGCTGAGACTCCTGATCTTCTGCCAAATACCATGCAGTCAAGGGTCGAGTTTCCCATAAGCCTATTCTTGCCATGGACACCCCCGGATACCTCACCCGCTACCCAAAGCCCTTCCACATTTGTCTTACCCCAAGGGTTTGTCTCAACCCCCCCGTTCTGGTAGTGGAGCGTAGGAAAGACAAGAACAGGATCCTTTACCATATCAACTCCGAACCTGTTGAACATCCTCACCATAGCTGGAAAGGCCTTCTCAGTCGTACCCTTTCCATTGATGGTATCAATAAGGGGCGTATCCAACCATATCCCTTTCATCCCAGTGGGGGTTACTATTCCATTATCTTTAATGTAGCATTCTCTTATCAAGGCAGATGCCTCTACATCCCTTGGTTCAAGAGGAAACACAAATGCTTCTCCCTCTTTATTTACAGGTTGAGCCCCACTTGTCCTCAATTTCTCAGTTAATAGGAGCCCAATTATCTGCTGAGGATATGCAGCACCTGTTGGGTGATACTGAACAGTATCTGTGTCTCTTAGCTTTGCTCCAACCCTGTAAGCGAGAATCAAACCATCAGCAGTAGCACCATAGTGGTTAGTGGTAGGGAAACCCCTTATATGTAACCTGCCGAATCCACCAGTAGCAAGAATAACAGCCTTAGACCTAACAATCTTATACTCCTCTGTTTCAATATTCCATAGAATTGCTCCGGTTACCCTCTCACCATCGGTTAAGAGTTCAATTGCTGGAGAATATTCAAGATTGGGAATCTCTCTATTTCTGAACTCATCCCTTAAAACCCGAAGTTCCTCCATTCCTGTATAGTCTTCACAGGCATGCATCCTCCTCCTTGAAGTGCCTCCCCCTGTGAGTTCCTTAAAGTTTCCATCTTCATCCCTATCGAACATTATGCCGAGATTGCAGAGCCACTTTATCACTTTAGGTGCATCCTCCACAAGGCTTCTCACTACATCGGGCTTATTAGCATAATGTCCTCCTCCTATAGCATCGATGTAATGGATCACAGGACTATCACCATCTCTGTCAGCTGCCTGAGTTCCGCCCTGAGCCATCATGGAGTTAGCATCTCCGTGCCTTAGCTTATTTGCAAGCAAGATCTTCTCTGCCGGGATTCCAGAATCGTTTGCAAGGAGAGCAGCACTCGTCCCAGCAAGCCCACCACCTATTATCAGGATATCTGGCTCATAATCTATCTCACTTAGGTCAATCTCCCCAGGTTCTATCAAGGGATATGCCTCAAGCAGGTCTATAACCTCATTTGGTGCAATATCCCCTTTATTTTGACCAATAGATATTGAACGTTTTCCCCCTGTAACATAATCCGGATGACAGAGATTAAGAACATCCTCCCTCTCCTTAGGGGTCATCTGAGTGGGGAGTTTCCCTATCCTCTGTGAGCGCGTCTTTTCGACCATCTTTATCGATTCGCGCATATATTCTGGATAACCCCCAATCATCTTAAATTCTGGCATTATCCTCCTCCTCTATCTTAATAGACTTCGCGGGTTTTCTGCTGTTCTACATAGATTGCTCTAAGCTTTTCTATACTAAGACTCATAACTTTCTTGAACTCCTCATCATATTTACCGCTACCTATATCCTCAAGTCTCTTCTCAAGATTCTTATCCTCAGGGATTCCATATTTTCCGTACAATCTTCTCGCAAGCTGCCCAATGTGATAGTGGACGATTTCCGCCGGGCATCTTATTGCACAGAGGCCACACTGGATACAATCAAAGGAACCCTCTGCAATGGCTTTAAAATCTCCCCTAATAGCAGCTTGGATATAATCCATCACTTCAAGGTCCTGAGGGCATGCCTTTGTGCAGGTATTACAAGATACGCATCTTGCCAATTCAGGATAGTATTTAATGAGTGAACTTAAATCCAATGACTCCTGATTGATATCGTAGACTGCCTTTTCAGCTGGTACAAAGGGTATCTGAACGAGATACATTCCGTCCTCAACCCTTGTCTGGCAAGCCATTGCAGTTTGCAGTTTATACTCACCTGCCTTTCGGTAGACTGTAGCACATGCACCACAAAAACCTGCCCTACATCCTGCAGAGCGAATAAACCTATACCCAGCATATTCCATAGCCTGCATAATAGTTAGGTCAGCTGGAACCTCATATGCCCTCCCCATTATGTATATTGTGACCCAGTTTTCAATATCTTTCTCATCAATCGCCCCGGTAGTTACAGCTTTATTCGACTCCCTAATCTGCTCCATTATGTCTAATTTTTTCTTTGCCATTTTCTTCTCCTTTCATAAGTATTGAGTTTTTTATTGCGCTGAAATTTTTACACATATAACAACATTAATACTTCTTCTATCTCATGATATGATGAAGATATTGTTTCTGCTTTCTTAAAAATGTTAAACATCTCTCCTTTTATGTATTAAAAGAAATAAAAATTAAAGCTCAGATTCTGTCCTTATACGGTCAAAACTATAATCGTAAAAAGTAATTTGTCAACATATTCTTTATAATTTATAGTCCAACCTAAATTGAGCGATTCTTTCTTAAAAATGATTAAAATTCGTTTTTGCAGTATGAAAAGCAAGGGGTTATCGTTCAGGAGAATCCTCTCGGAAGCTCGCCCGGTGCAATAGGCGTGAATACTTGCATCTGCTTCTATTACACCGGGCAGGCGGGCATGGTCTCTTAAAACCTTTTGGGTTTTAAGAGGAGCGAGGCTGAGAGCGGAAGCAGCAATTTCCTCGCCCAATGGAATAGGAGAACAGCAGGTAGAGACATCTATTCCACAGGGCGAGCAGGGGAAATTGACTGCGGTTTTATCGAACGGTAACCCCAAGCGAAAAACGGAAGGTTTACCCTCCACTCAATGGGTGAATATTGCATGTTTCCTGCCATACACCGTAAACCTAATCATTACTGTAGTTGAGAGAAGTTTTGTATGCCTTCAATTCTAAGAATCGCTCAATTTAGGTTCAAATAAAGGAGCTACTTACGATGAGGGCATTTTGAAAGAGAAATCAATGGGATTGAAGAGGAACCTGGGGTTTATAAAAGATTTAAGCATCAGATAAAAAAGGAGATATATGATTCACTAATTTATTTTTATGAGAAACTTTTGACTTGACTTTATTATTCCTACCAATATATTGTCAGTGTGTTTGACGTAGTTGTACATCTTCAAAAGTGGAATAGAGGAATCATAGGGTTACGAAAGCTGAGACACCAAAGCTACCATAATAGAGCGTATGAGGTTTGCATATCTAATTTAAATATCATATACACCTTCCCAAACTTCTAAAAAGGAGAGTAATGTGGCATTTCAGTTGTCAAAAGAGGGAGTACGATCCGACTTTATTAAGAAGATAGAGGAGTTATCCGCAGAAGAAATAAGTGCCTGTTACCACTGTGGAAAGTGTTCAGCGGGTTGTCCATCAGTGGATTATATGGATCTACTACCAAATCAGATAATTCGTGCAATTCAATTTGGTGATATCGAGACCCTCCGCACATCCAATACTCCATGGATATGCGCTTCCTGTAATATGTGTTATGTTAGATGTCCCCGTGGAATAGATCTCTGCAGTATAATGGAAGCAGTAAGACAAATGATGCTCCGCGAGAATATGGATCATATAGATATAAAGAATTATCCAGATAAATTAGCTGGCCTACCACCAATTGCTTTGGTTTCTGCCCTAAGGAAACTCTCGTCATGAAGGAAATAATTTACTACCCGGGTTGTACCCTTAAGAATACAGCCAAGAACTTTGAAGACTCAGCTCTAGCATGTGCAGAGGAACTTGGCTTTGAACTTCGTGAACTTAAAAACTGGTATTGTTGTGGAACGGTTTATTCCCTCACTAGTGATGACCTTATGCATCACATAGCAACTGTAAGGAATCTTCTGAGAGTCCAGGAGGAAGGCGAAGATAGATTTACAACGCTTTGTTCAATGTGCTATAATACTTTAAAACGTTCAAGTAAAAGAATAAATGAAAACGATGATGATAGAGAGAAGATCAATTCCTTCATGGATGAAGAAGAAAATGATTATGAAGGGAAAGTTGATATAATCCACTATCTTCAACTCCTTCGTGATGAGATTGGATTTGATAAAATAAAGGAGAAGGTTAAAAAACCACTTAAGAGTTTAAAGTTAGCACCATACTATGGTTGTTTACTCCTCAGGCCCATAGAAGCAGCAATAGACGACCCTGATTCGCCATCCATTCTTGAAGATCTTATTACGGTTATGGGGGGAGAAGTAGCCTACTTTCCATTTAAGAATGAGTGCTGTGGTGCTTACCAGACAGTATCAGAGGTTGATCTTGTAGTAGAACGAGCACGTAACATCATAGGGAATGCAAAAAGAAATGGAGCAGATGCACTTCTTGTTTCGTGTCCTCTTTGCGCTTTTAATCTTGATAACAGGCAAAAGAATGTATTGGAAAAATACACTGATTTCAAAGGCATTCCGGTTCTCTACTTCACAGAAGCCCTGGCACTTGCTTTAGGTCTTGACGTAGAGGTTTGTCATTTTGACCTTCACTATCAATCGATTGAAGAATTAGTGAAGGAGATCGAATAATGAAGCGAATGGGGTTATTTATCTGTCATTGCGGAACAAATATAGCAGATACTGTCGATGTTGAAGGATTGGCGAAGAAATTTACATCTTATCCTGGAATTATGTTTAGCACCACCTATAAATATATGTGCTCTCATCCAGGACAGGAACTTATATCTAAGTCAATAAAGGAACACAAATTAGATGGGGTAATAGTCGCTGCCTGTTCGCCAACGCTCCATGAGATGACCTTCAGGAAAGTAACACGAACCTCAGGAGTCAATCCATATCAATGTGAGATTGCCAACATAAGAGAACAATGTTCCTGGGTCCATACGGATAGGGTCAAAGCAACAGAAAAGGCAGAGCGAATAATAAGATCCATAATTGAAAAGGTCCGTCTAAATGAAGACCTCCAGCCAATTAAGGTAGATGTAACCAGGAAGGCTCTTGTGATAGGTGGTGGTATAGCTGGAATTCAGGCTGCACTGGATATAGCGGATTCTGGCTATCCTGTCGTCCTAGTGGAGATGAAATCTTCTATTGGGGGACATATGGCTCAGCTATCCGAGACTTTCCCCACACTTGACTGCTCACAATGTATTCTCACACCAAAGATGGTAGAAGTAGCATCTCATCCTAATATAGAACTACTTACTTATTCGGAAGTTAAGAAGATAGATGGTTATGTTGGTAATTTTACCGTAACGATAGAAGCAAAAGCTAAAGGAATTGATTGGGAACTATGCACTGGATGCGGGAAGTGCTCAGAGGTTTGTCCTGTTTCTGTTCCTTCGGAATTCGAAAGGGGTCTTGGAAAAAGGTCGGCTATCTACACCACATTCCCTCAGGCTGTTCCCAATAAACCGGTGATAGATAGCGAAAGCTGCCTAAAGATTAAAACAGGGGGGTGTGGACTTTGCGAGAAAGAGTGTGATGTGGGCGCTATCAACTTCTCCCGGGAATTTACTTATCGAGAGGAAGAGGTAGGGGCTGTCGTTGTAGCCACAGGATATGAATTATATCCAATTTTAAATATTTCGGAGTATGGTGGAGGGGAATTTGAAGATGTAATAGATGGGCTTGCCTTTGAACGTCTCTTATCTGCATCAGGTCCAACGGGAGGAGAGATAAAGAGACCAAGTGATGGAAAAGTGGTAGAGGATATAGTATTTATCCAGTGTGCAGGTTCTCGTGATCCAGAAAAGCACAAACCATACTGTTCCAGGATATGCTGTATGTATTCTACAAAACAGGCCATGCTTTTCAAACATAAAGTTCACCATGGGCAACCCTACATATTCTACATAGATATACGGTCAGGCGGAAAGGGATATGAAGAATTTGTAGAAAGGGCTCAAAGAGAAGATGGCGTTATATACATACGTGGTAAAGTATCAAAACTATATAGAGATAACGATAAGGTAAAAATTGTAGGAGTGGATACTATCTTAAACAAACCTGTAGAAATAGAAGCAGATCTTGTGGTGCTAGCTATGGCAATAATTCCCAGTCCCGGCACAGAGGAGCTAACAAATATCCTGAAGGTGCAGACAGATGAGAATGGATTCCTGCAGGAAATTCATCCAAAACTGCGCCCCCTGGAAAGCACTACCGCCGGATTCTATTTTGCCGGCTGTGCACAAGCACCAAAGGATATACCTGATGCAGTATCCCAGGCATCAGGTACTGCAGTGAAGGTTGTAAGCCTCTTCTCAGGAGATTATCTCCAGCTGGAACCCACTATTGCCACTGTGGATGAGGATGTATGCAGTGGTTGTAGAATTTGCATATCTGTGTGTCCTTACCAGGCAAGGGAGTTTGATGAAAAAAAAGGAATTGTAAGAGTAAACGAGGCGCTCTGTGAATCCTGTGGGGCTTGTGTAGCAGCCTGTCCTTCTGGAGCTTCAGATCAGAAGAATCTGACTGACAAACAGATATCGACTATGGCAACCGCAATTATAAAAGAGGATGAGGATGGTTAGATGAATAATTTTGAACCAAGAATTGTGTGTTTTGTATGCAAGTGGTGCACCTATGCAGGAGCTGATCTTGCTGGAACATCAAGATTGAAACACAAACCAAGCACTACTAATATCCGCCTAATGTGCTCTTCTCGATTGAGTATAGAACAGATAATAGAGACCTTCAGAGAAGGGGCAGATGGTGTTCTTATAGGAGGATGCCATCCAGGTGACTGCCATTATATAAACGGAAATTATAAGACCTTGAAGAGAATAATGTTAATGCATAGTATCCTTAAAGATTTTGGGATTGAACCACATCGGCTAAGACTCGAGTGGATTTCTGCAAATGAAGGTAAACGTTACGCAGAGTTAATAGATGAATTCATTGAAGAGATAAGGGCTTCAGGCCCCTTAAAACTCAACGAAGCGTGTGGCTTTTCAGAAAAGAAGATACCTATAAATGAATGATACTACCAAGGGTTCCGCACAAAACCCCCTTGATAAGAAAACAGAAGGATTCTTTCAGCAACTGCTTATATAAAGAGTGTGAACCTTAAAAAACCAACACTTGAAGGTATCATTACTAATCACCTAAGGACTTCAGGCAAAATTTATATTTTTACCACTTGACAGAGCAGGCAATTTTTATATAAATATATTTCTAACATGGTTAATGATAGAGATAAAAGTAAGCGTGTCTCGAAAGATAAATTATAAAGGAGGTTTGGATGCCAATTGTAATATATGATTATAGTAAATGCACAGGTGTTGCAGAGTGCGCTGAGAGTTGTCCTGTGGATATTTTAGCGGCGAGTAACAGTGGTAGGTGGTGTAAGCCAGTTGATGATGAAGTAGAGAATAAAGATGCTTTAGGTAAATATTATGATGAAGTTGATCCTAACGATGAGTCAGAGCTAGTTCTAAGGTTTGAAATGCCTTCCTGCATTGAGTGTATGGCCTGCGTAGCAGTCTGCCCTGAAGAAGCAATTGAAATAGAATCTTAGTTTAAAGTGCTGGCTTCTGTTTTGGTTGTAGGATAATTTGGTATTTTCTATTTTCATGCCATACAAAATGGTATGATCATTTTTATTACCCTGACACACCTCCTTTTGTGATCAGCCTACAATCAGAGAAGCCGGCACCCTTCTTTTCTACACCCATTTTTCTCTATCAAAATCAAAGTGCACAACCATCGCAAGGCCCAATACATTCCTCAAATTTTTGACACAGATTTTCACTGATATAGTCGCTTCGCTCCAATGAAAAAAGTAATAGGACGCAGATGAACACAGATTGTAACAGATCAAAAATAATCCCTATCACCTAACACCCAAGACCTAAAATCTACCACTTAATCCATGCTTTACTAGACTATTTTCTCTTATTTTCAAACCCTAACACCCAAAACCCAATACCTAAATTAAGAACCCTTGAGCCCCTCGAATCCTCAAGTTGTGTCCTTTGTGGTAAGCATTTCTCCTTGTTTTCAGGTCTCTTCTCTTGACAAAACACCATAAGCAAGATAAGATTCAAAATATGAAAAGAATATCGATACTTCTCCTATTACTTATTGTCTTGGGTTGTGCTAAGGTTGGCGTAGTTAAAGGAACGGAAGATATTGAAATTGCTTATGGCGGAGCGATGGAGGCCTACACTCGCCAGGAATATAAAAAGGCTGGAGAGTTATTCCTCTATATAGTCAACAACACCAAAGAAAGGGAGGTTAAAGCCAAATCATTATTTTATCTCGGCGAAATATATAGAACTTTAGGAAAATCAGGCTCCTCTCTCCGTTCCTATGCTATGGCAAGTTACTATGGAATTGATTGTTTGGAAGACATAAAAGAGATTGCCCCTAATGCAGATGTAAAATCATTGGAGAAGGCCACTTTCTATGCACCTGAGGATATAAAACCTTATCTTTTATATATTGCAGCGAGGAAATATCAGACAGAAGGGAAAGAAAAGAAAAGTTCTCTGCTCTTTTCAAAAATCATCCAGGAATATCCCAATACTGTTTTCGCAAGAAAAGCAAAATATTTAGGAAAGGCTAAAGGAGAATTTAAAGTCGGAGTTTTACTCCCACTAACAGAGGCATATTCCGATATTGGAGAGTCTGTAAAAAGAGGCATAGAGATAGCCTCAAGAGATAAGTTTATTCCAATATACTCTGACACAAAGGGCAGTCCACTTCGAAGCTACAATGAGGCCAAGCGGCTAATAAAAAGCGAAAAGGTCTCTGGAATTATCGGACCTATCCTCTCTGTTAGCAGTTTTGCTGTAGCCTGCCTAACCGACTATCTTGATATACCCATGGTCACGCCAACTGCATATCAGGAGTTAATAGATTCAGTGGGCGATATGACTTTTATTATAAATAGATCCCTGTCAATGCAGGCCAGGGCTATGGCACATTATGCAATAAACGAACTGGGTATTGAGTCATTCTCAGTCCTTTATCCGAGAACGGAATACGGGGAGACTATGTATAAAAAATTCAAAGACGCTGTAGAGAAATTGGGCGGAAAAATAATTACTTCAGTTGCGTACAAAGAGGGTGACCCTGATTTTAAAGATGAGTTACGATTGATAAAGAAAAGTATGGCTGAAGCAGTATATATCCCAGCATTGACTGTGGATATACCCCTTCTTGCACCCCAGTTGAAATATTTCAATGTTAAAGCTCAGATACTTGGAGCAGATGGCTGGAAATCAGAAGGTATCTTCCATCAAATCGAAGCATCCTATCTTGATGGAGTAGTGATTACAAGCAATCCATATAATCCCACAGAGGATTTTACAAAAAGGTTCAATTTTATTTATCAGGAAGACCCGGATAGATATGCCTGTCTTGGATACGACGCTGCAAATCTAATGGCACAAATTATACTTAATCCAAATAGAGACTTCTCTAAAACGAACATAACTCTTACAGCTGGAAGCATAGGAGAAGAAGATGCTTATTTATCAGTTCCATTCTATATAATAAACAACGGTGAATTTATGCCTATTAAATAAGGAGGATAATTGAAAAACAAAAAAAACACTCTATATCTAATGAAGATAAACTGGATTATTTTCTCTTTGGGAATACTCTCCATTGTACTTGGATATGTATTTCTAGCTAAAGAATCGTTAACGCTCTCACCTATCCTTCTCGTCTTAGGATACGCCGTGCTAATTCCTATCTCCCTCGGATTTAAAGGATTTAGGGGAAAAGAAAGCAAAAACGAAGTTAAGTAATAGGCATCTATAATATTTTTCAAAAACCCCTACGGTAAATAATCCTCATTAATATTAAATAATGCTTTGTATAGATTCTTCTTTGCGTGAGGATATGACTCAATAAATTCTCTTATTTCTTCCCTTTTACTCTTTCCCTCATATGGGCAGTTTAATGTGAAAGTTGGTAAGTTCTGATCCCTTATGAAATATTCTATCCAATCTTCCCACAAAAAGTAAAGTGGTCTAATAATCTCTATCTTTCCTCCAAAGAACGATTGGATAGGAACAAAAGTAGCAACTTCGCCGTGAAAGAGTAGATTCATCATAAAGGTTATAATAACATCATCACGGTGGTGTCCAAATGCAATTTTGTCGTAACCCTTTTTTTGTGCAATTTTGAACAGGAATTCTCTTCTCCTGTAAGAACATATGAAACATGGATGTTCATTGCTTTTAGGAATTTCATCCTTGATACATAGTTTATGAATGAGAAAATTCACACCTTTACTTTCAAGGTAATCTTTTATCTTCCCGCTTTCCCAACCAAATCCAGGATCTATATGAATAACAATGAGATCCTTTACAATTGGATTATCTAAGAAAAAATTTAAAAGAAGCATAGAATCCTTGCCCCCCGAGAAAGCAATTGCAAGTTTGCCATCACTTTTTAGCATACCATACTGGCGTATCGCTGCAAATATCTTCTTATATACCCACATCAGTAACTTATTCTTCTCATTGCATCTCTTTCATACTAAAAGGGAAAAGAATTCTATTCGGAAAATACAAGCGCTTGGAACTTCCAGATCTCAGCATCTTTCCAGGCATTTGACGGAAGTCCAGCCTTGTAACAGGTGTGTTCAAGAAATGTTTTCCTGTCCCAACCCTGTTCCACAGGAACCTGTGGAAGTAATAATCCACTCATAAAATCCTTTCTTATCATTAACCCATCCCGACCTACCTCTATTTCATCTACATCTTCAACTCTCCGGAAGGGAGTAAGCACAGATATCTCAATATCTATCTCGTCAATCTCAGAAGGCCTAAGTGGAGGAAACCGGGGATCTCTTGTAGCAGCTGATATTGCCATATCCCTGACTGCTAAGTATAGGGGTTCTTCTGCTACAACGAATCCTATACATCCCCGCAAGGCCCCCTTCTTTTTAAGGGTTACGAACACCCCGGACTTCTCCTTTAACTTTTCCGATTTAACATTAAATTCTGGAATATTTGAATTCCTAACATACTTATTAATAGTTTTCCTTGCAACAGTCAGGAGTTCTTCTTTTTCCTCATCCGTAAGGCTTTGAACTCCTAATTCTTCTTTTTTTTCGACCTCTTCCTCCTCCTCCTTTTCCTCTTTTTCAGCTTTCGCACTATCTGACTTCACTATTGCCCACGCTCCATACCCAACCACATATCCATCTCTCTGTCCTGTTACATCTGCTGAATTTGTTCTATTAAGAAGCATCGCTTTATTTGCACCAAAATTCTCGACCGTAAGTATCATAGTGACAACAGCAGAGATTCCACAGGCTGCACATGCTCCTCTGGCCCGCATTGATCTATCGTATTCAAGCAAGGCTCGGCAATCCAGATCCTTGATATATTCATCCACCTTGCCCGTTACCTCTTTCGCAACTTCATAATCATAGCCGTGATAAAGGTCGGTTGAAGCAATTATCACCCAATTATCCCTTTTCTGCAACTCTTTAAATAGAGCATTCGCAAGAATACTGCAGACCTTTAGGTTATCAATACTAAATACAATTGGAACAATCTTAAAATCCTTAAGGACTTCCTGAAGAAAAGGCAGTTGAACCTCCAGAGAATGCTCGCTAATATGTCCCTCAGGGTAATAATCTATAAGATCACTGTAACCTTGGAGGTTGGATGTAAATTCTTCATCAACCATAACCTCGCCCAGAGGGGTCCTCCAGGCTCCTTTGTCATAGACGGAAAAGCCGTTTATATAAGCATGATGAGAAGGTCCGAGTAATATTACAAGATTAATGTCCTTCCCTTCTAAGGCTTTGTAGGCATAAGCAGCAGTGCCTCCTGAGAAAGAGTAACCTGCGTGAGGCGATACTAACCCTAAAACCTTCCCCTCAATATTAACAGTAGCATCCTCCATATATTGTCTTACTGCGTTGCGTAAAGTCCCAGGATCTCCAGGGTAGAAACTTCCTGCTACAACTGGTTCTCTTATCATCTTTACCCCCTCTTTACAATTTAAAGAAATGACAACGAGAATTACCAATGAGATTATTTTAAACCGTTCCATATAAACTCCAAAAATACGGAGAGACAGGGATTCGAACCCTGGGAGGAGCGGTTAACTCCTCAACCGATTAGCAATCGGTTGCCTTCGACCACTCGGCCATCTCTCCATCGGAGGGTGAGGGATTCGAACCCCCAAGGGCTCATCGCCCGGCGGATTTCAAGTCCGCTGCCTTACCGTTAGACTAACCCTCCCTGATGTGAAATATTAATATACCTCATATAAAAGTCAAGTACCAAGCCAATAGCCTCTCCCGCTCTCGGACTCGCTCCCCTTGATTTCCAAGGAAATCAAGGAACCATGCCCGCCTGCCCGGTGGAATAGAAGCAGATGCAATTATTCACGCCTATTCCATCGGGCGAGCCTGCGAGGGGGTTTCCGAACAATATCACCTCGCACTAATTGAAATATACTCAAAGTTTAATAAAACAAGAAACTCCAGAAATTATACCAAATCATACAACTTTGGGATTATGCCTAAAATAGATGAAGTCTTACGAATCAGTTTAAGTCTTTAAAAAGTCTGTTGTGTTAATAGAGTTTTTAGCGTTTATCGCTTTATTTGCGTTGATTGAGTTTATTACTAATCAACTAATTTACAAATAAACTAAAAAACTATATTTCCATCTTCGGTCTCCAGTCTTTGGTCTTTTAATCCATATACCTATCTACTCATTACCGCTTGACATATTTCATAAAGCGAATTAAATAATAAAAATGGGTTTCAATAAGGGATCTAAAATGAAAAGAATAATTGTCTGTTTGTTTGTGTTAGTTATATCATTGTTGCTTTTCCAATGCACTAGTGCAAAAATTAACAGGAAAGGAGTTCTAATGGATATTGAAATTACCTATCCAGAGACTGAAAAAAGAATGGTGGTGGATACCATCTTCAAGGAAGAAATTCGTGACCCATACCGCTGGCTTGAGGATTTTGAGAGTGAAGAGGTTCAAAAGTGGATAGAAAAACAGAATGAATTTTACTACTCTGTTGTGAAAAAATTATCCAAAAGAGAGAATCTATATGAGGAATACATAAGATTATACGATGCAAAGATTATGGCTCTTCCAAGGAGGTACAAGGATAGATACTTTTTCAGGGAACGGGATGGACTTATGAACCATTATATAACATATACATCAAAAGGATCTCTTGATGCCGAAAAGATTGAAATTCTTAATCCGAATAAATGGAGTGAAGACGGAACGGTTAGTCTCGACTGGATGTACCCTTCTCCTGATGGCTCTATCATTGCCTATGGTAAGTCTGAGAAGGGGAGCGAATTAAGTACTCTCTATCTCATAGATGTTGAGAAAAATAAGCCCCTATCGGATGTAATAGAAAGAACACGGGCAGCATCTGTTGTATGGCTTCCTAATAAAGCTCACTTTTATTACACAAGGTACCCTAAAAAAGACGAAGTCCCTCCGGGAGATGAGCATTATTACAGGAGGTTATACCTTCACAAGATAGGAAGAGACCCAACTAATGACCCACTTGTCTTTGGAGAGGGCAGAAGCAAGGAAGAATGGATTAGTGCTGATCTTTCATCCCAGGAGGATTATATTCTTATATATAGTTATCTGGGTGGAGAAAGGAATGACCTATATATAAAAGGAATTGAGCCCGGTGGGAAAATCAGGACTATAGCTGAAGGACTTGAAAGTCTATTTTCAGCTGATGTTATTGATGGGAAAGTATATATCTATACCAACTGGAAGGCTCCAAGAGGCAGGATTATGGTAACGGATATAGAAAATCTCTCACCCTCTGAATGGAAAGAACTAATTCCTGAAGGAGAAGGAATAATCGAGAGTTTTCACATCATTGGTGAGAAACTGGTGATCAGATACTTACAGGATGTCCATACACGGATAGGTATTTTCGCACTTTTCGGTGAACACCTTTATGATCTGGATTTCCCGACAATGGGGAACGCATGGGTGTCAAGCAGTTGGGATTCTCCTGAATTATTCTGTTCCTTTGAATCTTTTTTCTATCCAACTACCATATTCCGCTTCAATGTGGATTCCGGAAAAAGGGAAACAGTCTTCCAGACAGATATTGGAAGAGATCTATCCGATTACGAATTGAAGCAACTAAGATATCCATCAAAGGATGGGACCGAAATTCCCCTCTGGTTGATGCATAAAAGGGATATAAAGTTGGATGGGAATAATCCAACAATTCTTGACGGCTATGGGGGTTTTAATATTTCGGAGAGGCCATGGTTCACGAGGACCCTTCTCCCCTGGCTGGATAAGGGAGGGGTTTATGCTGTTGCCTGCCTTCGTGGAGGAGGTGAATTTGGAGAAGAGTGGCACAAGGCCGGAATGCTCGCTAATAAACAGAATGTATTTGATGATTTTATAGCTGCATCCGAATGGCTCATCAAAAATAGATGGACTAACCCTGATAAATTGGCTATCAGCGGTGGAAGCAATGGGGGACTCCTTGTAGGTGCTGCGCTTACCCAGCGTCCAGATTTGTATAAGGCAGTCCTCTGTGAAGTGCCGCTTCTGGATATGCTTCGCTACCACAAATTCCATATAGCAAGGCTCTGGATACCCGAATACGGCTCAGCAGAGGATGAGGAACAATTCAAGTATTTAAAAGAGTATTCTCCTTATCAGAACGTTGACCCTGATGCCAATTATCCTGCAGTTCTTTTTACCGCAGGTCAATCTGATACCCGTGTCCATCCAATGCATGCTATGAAGATGGCAGCATTGATGCAGGAGATAGCAAGTAAAGAGAAACCGATACTACTCTATGTAGAACCAAAGACAGGCCATGGTGTCGGTAGACCTCTGAAAATGGCATTGAAGGACATCAGTGATCATTATCTCTTCCTTATGTGGCAGTTGGGAATGATATAGAGTTAATTGAGTTCATATAAAAAGTCCGAAGTCCGACGTCCGAAGTCCAAAGTCGCACTTCAGGATATAAATTTACTATTTGACAATTCAACTAATTAACTAATTCCTGCGTTCATCTGTGTCTGATTTAGGGGTTGGGATTTGGTTAATAAAAGCAATGCTAAAGTGTGGTTTTATATATTCACATTTCCAACCCCTAAACCCTAAATCCCAAATCCTAATGTTACAATGGAGCGAAGCGCCTCTGTGTCCTCTGCTTGCCCCGTAAGGAAAAGCCGACTGTACCGGGGTGTCTCTGTGGTGAATTTTATCTATTTTTATCTGCGTCCATCTGCGTCCTAAAAAGGAAAAGGGGCAGGTTTCCCTACCCCTTTAAGGGGTGTTCTAGAAAGTGAAGTCAACGATTTATCTTACGGTGTTCAGATCACTTGATGGTTGATATTTTATCTTGAATCTTGAAAACCTCTTATTTAGTTCCATTGTGTCACCTCCTTTTCTCTGTTTGACGTATTAGTATGGGAAAATGTTTCAGATTAATCTCTCGCCAAGAAAATAAAAAAACTAGTTGAGTGGTTGAATAGTTAAATTGTTAATTGGGGTTTGTGAGATTTTAGAGAGACTGATTAACTAATATACGAATCAACTAATCAACTCATTCCTGTCTTGCGACCTCGGCAACATAACTCTTGTAAATAATAGGTATAAGGGCGAGACGCTCCTCTATTCTCACTGAAAAGGGCAGTGCTTTTTGTAATCCCAATACGTAAGAGATGGGAGAGTGAACTTTTTTGATGAGTGATATACCATATTCTCGTAAACTTACCGTTTGTTCATAGATTTCATTTACAATCCCTTTATCTATCCTTACGCAAGCTCCGTGGCCAGGCAAAATCCATTCTGGAGATAGAGCAATTATCTTCTTCAGGGATGATATTGCCTCATCAATATCCGAAGATGGAATATTGAGAACTGCTGGGCGCTTAAAGTTGAAAGTAGCTATGAGGTCACCAGTTATGAGTGTTCTGCCCAAAAGGAAACCCATCTCATCAGGGGTATGTCCGGGAAGAAAAGTTATCTTTATTCCATATCTCTCCTCTCCCTCACTGAAGGTATCTGTGACACTAATCGCGTGCGCTCCAATAGATAAGGGTTTTCCATAAAGGTAAATCATAAAAGACAACACGTTTTCCAGAGTCTTTTTCTTACCCTTTCTCCCGGGGTATATTCTATTTATTATAGGTAGTATGCCTTCTTTTTCTATTTTGATGAGTCCTACAAGAGGAGGCTCAGTTTCAACGATGGATTTTGCCTTGGGGTGGCAAACCACTTTCATATCTCTTTCCTGGAGCAGGTAATACGCCATTTGCGTGTGGTCCGGGTGATTATGTGTAAGCCATAGTTCATCGATGTCCTTTACAGTAATTCCTGTTTCCTTGAAAAGTGGTGAAAGCGAGCTCACAGCCCCTCTTGGATTATAGCCGGGATCGATTAGTATATTTGGCTCCCCCTTTATTAATGTCGTATTGGATGATGGAACAAACCTGCTATAGAAATATATATTATCTGATATTTTCTTGATCCCTAACATTATCTAATTAGTAAACAAGCCCCTGTGAATGTCAAGGAATTTTAGTCATTGAGTCTTCAGTCGAGAGTCATAAGTCTAAATTTGGGGATTGGGATTTGGATGTGTAAATGAACAAATAAGAGAAAAATAATAATGCTAAATGCTAACCCCTAATCCCCAACCCCCAATACTATTATTTCATTTTAATTAATCTGAAAATTTCCCTTAAGCGTAAGGGTTTACCCACCATGAGCATCGAGATACGGTAGACCTTACCAGCGAGTATCAAAATGCCCCATGCCGCGGCAGCAAGCAAGGCAATAGATAGTATTATTTCCCAGAATGGAACAGTGGATATGGAGAGGCGGAGGGGCATAACCAATGGAGTGAAGAAAGGTATCAGAGAGGATACCACTGAAACGATTGACCCCGGATTTTCTATTACCCAGAAGAAGGATAAGAAATAGGGTATCATAAGGATAACAATGCCAGCACTCATTGATTGATTAACCTCCTGTTCGGAAGTCACCGAGGATACAAAGAGCAGTATAAATGAGGTATAAAGAGTGTAACCAAAGATAAAAGCACCAGCGAAATAAACAAGGACACCCGCAGGCAGTGAAATATCAATGGTTCTATTGATAAAGAAGATAGCATTACCCATTAACGTAATCCCTACAAGTATCCAAACAACTACAAGTAGAAAGACCGACGCGGTGACCCCGAGGAGTTTTCCAAAGAGCAATCCTGAAGGAGAGATATCAGAGATAATGAGTTCTATCATACCGTTGAGTTTCTCCTCCACTGCACTCCGTGCCATAAGTGTGGATGCAAGCACTATAAACATATACAGGGATATGACCATTATGAATCCCAGGACTACGAGTTCCTCTCCCCCTTTTTCGCCTGTTTCCGTTATCTTGCGAGGCGTTATTCTGACCCTTCTGTTTAATTCATCAGCAAGTGAAGCATCCAATCCCTTCTCCTCTAAGCTCAATTTAAGAGCAGCAGTATTAAGAGGGCCGCTTAGTTTATCCGTTTCAATTGAAATGTTGCGGCTGTAGTATATAGGATTATATAAATCTGAATCTCCCGGGATGATTAAAAATCCCTCAATGTCCCCCGCCATAACCATGTCAAATGCTACGAGAGAATCCATCTCAATGAACTGGTAATCTTCTGCATTTACAAGGTAGGGCAGGAGCCTGGTGGAATGGTCTATTACTCCTATTTTTTCCGCCTTTTCTTCCCCATAAGCTGCTCTAAGCCCTCCTTCTGGGGTGAAGGAGGATATAAGAAATATTATTCCTATTCCCAGGAAGGGCAGGATAAAAAATGCACGAAACCATTTACTTCTAACGTATTTCAGAAACTCTCTTTTTGTTATAACAAAAACCTTACGCACCCTCCACCTCTTCAATAAATATCTCTTCAAGCGTGGGATAGACCAATCTGAACTCGACTACATTGGTTATTTTTGTCAAACTTCTTAGGAATTCACCCGGTTCGTTTTTTGTCCTTATAATGAATCCCTCCCCTTTGGACACTATCTCAGTTATGCCGGGGAATTGTTTGAAATCAACGGTCCCTTTAATTTCAAGATAGATATCATTTTTCCTGTGGGCTTCTTTTAGGTCTTCTAAGGGTCCCGCGTATATTCTCTCCCCTTCTCGTATTAAGCAGACCGAATCGCAGAGTTGTTCTGCCTGATCCATCCAATGAGTTGAGAGAAGCACTGTCTTCCCTCTTTCTTTTAGTTCAGAAAACAGTTCGCGGAGCTCCTTTATAGCAATGGGATCGAGTCCAGTAAAGGGTTCATCGAAGATGAGAAACTCCGGATCGTGGAGAACGCTAATCAAAAGATGCAGTCTCTGTTTCAATCCCTTGGAAAGGGTTTGAACCTTATCTTTTTTCCTGTTCATAAGCTCTAAGCGCCCAAGCCAGAAATCCATCTCTTTTTCGATTCGTTCCCTCTCCATACCCCGGAGCCTTCCGAAGAAATAGATGAGTTCGTCTATTTGCATCTTTGGATATAACCCTCTCTCCTCTGGCATATAACCAATTTTTTCAAAGTCCATTTCAACATCACCCTTATCTGGATATATGATAGATAGGATTATCCTTATAGTGGTGGTTTTCCCGGAACCATTGGGACCGAGGAGACCGTAGACACTTCCCTTTTCTACTTCAAATGAAAGCCCTTTTAGGGCTTCTACATTACCGTAGGTCTTATATACTTCCGAAACTTTTAGCATAGAAGCAGAATAATTATCCATCTTTTAAAGTCAACCCCGTAATTTGCCTAACTTATAGACCATTTTATTGAAAAGTATATAAATGGTAGAATAAAAGTTTATATGACTATAGTTAGGCAAATTCAATGAATAATGTAGAATGAAAAGTGTAAAGTATAGAATAACCGGAGACCAAAGACAGAAGTATGGTTAATTAATGCCTCTGTATACTCTGTGACTCTGTGGCAATAATCATTTTTCAATTCCTGCCCCGTTAGATATGAAATTATCTAATGGGGTGAACATTTTACAATGGGCGAAGCGGCCATATCTATATTCATCATCATTTATCTGCGTCTAGCAATTGGGGTGAGAGAAATTTTGAAATTTTCAATTTGCAATTTGCATTTTTCAATGGAGCGTAGCGACTGAGATTCCCCCTTTACTTATCTACACTTCTTGCTTAAACTATCCGCATGGGAAAACTCACGCGTCCTGTTCTAATCAGAAAGTTTTTGCACCTCATGACTATGGTAATACCGATCACATACATATATAATGATAGATTTCCAATGGTTCTTTTCCTGGCTGTTCTTGGTGTATCTGCTGTTATAATCGATTTTCTTAGGCTGGAAGTAAAACCATTTGGCCGATTCTTTAATCGCCTTTTGGGAAAACTCTTATGGGAGAGAGAAAAACATAGTTTAACCGGCGCTACTACTTATGCAGTCTCTGCCTTTCTCTCGGTTTACTTTTTAGATAAATGGATAGCAATAGCCGTTCTACTTTTCCTCTCCCTCGGAGATACATCGGCTCATATAATAGGTGTGAGGTGGGGAATAACCCATTTCAACTCAGAGAAAACAATCGAGGGAAGTGCGGCCTGTCTCGTAATTTGCCTTGGAATTTCTATGCTGTTGCCTGAACCTGATATCATTGTTTTGATTGCAGGCTCAGTTGTAGCCTCCGTAGTTGAACTCTTCCCTCTTGGTATAGACGATAATCTATCTTTGCCTCTAATCAGCGGTGTCGCTATGGAAATCTTTATCAAACAATTAGGGGTACTATAATAGAGAGGACTCGCAGATTATAGGCTTTCCGTCAGTAATATGCTGAACATATCTGGAATTGATGAATTCAAGCCATCTTTTCCCGGCAAGGTATCTCGCCAGAGCTTCCTCAGGATTGTCTGAGCAGAGTATGAGAAATTTTAGATATGCAAAACCTATAAGTAGATTATCTTCGACTTCATAGAGGTTATATTCGTTTCTGCTCAATCTATCCGTTTCTTCCCGAGTTAACTCTATCATTCCAGAATATATCAGTATTTTTCCTATGTAATCTGCTGTTCCATCCATTAGCTGAGTAAGACCCTTTGCATCAACTCTACTTGTGGCAGAAGGAATAAAACCACTTTCTGACTGTATCCAGCGGACAACTACATCCCATCTCATGCCGAATCGCACAGAATAATCGAATGCTCTTCTGATAATTTTACTTTCTCCCTTTATTCCACAGGATCGAGCATAGAATAAGGCCCGTGTTTGTAGTTCTTTATATTCTTTCTGCCATCTAATTTCTGAGGTAGGCTTGAGATCACTAACTGGTATTAGGAAAACTGAAAGAACGCCTATAATTATTATAGAGTGAAACTTTCTGCCTTTTTCCCCTTCAAGTAAAAATTGTCCCAGCATAATTAATTATATGCAATTTCTCGTTTTATGCAAGGAGCGAACTTATTTTTTTTAATTGATATAACCTTTTCTTTTTTTTTTATTATTTTATGTCTAATCTTGAGAGTTTTTTAGTTTTGAGCCGTAGCAGCCAAGAGCCTACAGCGTTAAGCTCTTTATAATCAATGGTCAAAAATCATTAGCCAAAGAGGGCTTACATCTACTAGTCATCAGCTAATGAATAAAAAGGGTTGGAGGGTATTAAATTTATGTAGAAAGGGTTCCCCGCATGCTTGACAAAAGGAAGGAGATTAATATTAATTATATAAATGGATTACGAGACATTCTACGGCTTTGACCGTAAACCATTCTCAACATCACCTGATGAAAGGTTTTATTTCGATAGTCCACAGCATTCGAAAGCTACGAAAAAATTATTGCATGGAATTGAGAATAGATTAGGCCTTTCCGTTCTCATTGCAGATATTGGTATGGGGAAAACCACTATAGCACGCAGAATGCTTAATCTTCTTTCTTCAGATGATGATTATGAGATTGCTCTTCTTGTTATAGTTCATCCTGATATTACGGCAGGCTGGCTCCTAAAGAAGATGTCACTACAATTAGGCGTTGACTCAGTAGACGATGAAAGGATTGAAACAATATCCGCCCTTTATAAAAGATTACAAGAGCTCCATGAAGGTGGCAAGAAGGTTGCAGTCCTTATCGATGAGGCAAATATGCTTCATGGTAAGGATATTATGGAAGAAATACGTGGACTTTTGAACATTGAGACCCAGTCTATGCACCTTTTGAATTTTGTCCTCTTTGGGTTGCCAGAATTGGAGAACCATTTAAAACAGGATGAAGCTCTTTACCAGAGGATTGCCATACGGACTACCCTCTCTCCCCTGGATTTAAATTCCGCCAGGGATTACATAATCCATCGGATAAACATTGCAGGGGGTAGGAATACCCCTTTTACAGATAAATCTCTTGAGTTGATTCACAATTATTCTGGAGGGAAACCGAGATTGATTAATATAATCTGTGAGAATGCGCTACTTGAAGGCTTTCTACAAAAGAAAGAAGAGATTGATTCGAAACTTATTAAAGTGGTTCTAACGGATCTTGCATTTATAAAGGTTGAAGAATGATTGAGTTTGTAAAGGGAGTAGGCGGTGGAAACGATTTTGTCCTTATCAGCCATCGTGATAATTATGATTATTCCATGATAGCTTCTCGGCTTTTGCAGAGGAGGTTTTCAATAGGTGGAGATGGCCTCATTGTTATGGATGAAAAGAAAATGAGATTCTTCAATCCTGACGGAGTAGAAGTCCCCTTCTGTGGTAATGGGGTGAGGGTTTTCTTTTATCTCCTTTACCTTCAGGGAAAGGCTAAGAATAATGATGAAATAATAACTAATGTGGGTACTGTTAAGCTTAAATATGAAGGTGATATGAAAGTTTCCGCACTGATGCCAGAGATCAAGATTGAAGAGGAGATGGAGAATGGGGTTATGGTGTATTGTGGAGTTCCGCATCTAATCATTAAGACAGACGATGTAGAAAATGTTGATGTAGAATCGTTAGGGATGCGTCTTTCCACCCTCCTTACAGGGGGAAACAATGTAGACTGGGTCAAAAGCCAGGGAGATTCCATATCAATAAGAACCTATGAGAGAGGGGTGAATGGAGAAACGCTCTCCTGTGCATCCGGTATTGCCTCTGCTTCCTATTTAATTATGGCGGAGAAAGGTATGGATAAAATCAGGATAAAATCTAAAGGTGGAGATTTTGAAGCAATTAGAAGTGCAGATTCAGAGAATAGAGTTACCCTGACTGGTGATGTCAAGATAACATTTAAAGGAAGAGTTAAAGAAAAGGAGGATTATTGACAAAAGGAAGAAATTTCCCTGAAGGATTGACGTTTGATGACGTTCTTATAAAGCCTGGATATTCATCAGTTTTACCCCAAGATGTTGATTTTCACAGCCGTTTTAGCACAAATATCCAACTTCGCCTTCCGATAATAAGCGCTGCTATGGATACTGTAACAGAGAAAGAGATGGCAATTGCTATAGCATTGCAGGGTGGGCTTGGAATCATACACAAGAATATGCCGATAGAAGAACAGGCAGAGCAGGTAAGAAAGGTAAAGAGATACGAGAGTGTTATGATACAAGATCCTGTGGCAGTGTTTCCATCTGATACGATCAGAAAATTGAAGGAAATTATGGTTCAGTATAATATCTCCGGGGTGCCTGTAGTTGATGAGAGAGAGAAGATACAAGGTATAGTGACTAAGAGAGATTTAATATTTGAGGAAGATGAAACAATTCCTATTGAAAAAGTTATGACGCCACGAAAGGATCTCATAACGGGTAAGAAAGGTATCTCTTTAGAAGAGGTAAAGGAGATCTTAAGAAAACACAAGATTGAGAAATTACCTCTCGTGGATAAGGATGATCGTCTTGCTGGACTTATTACCCTACGTGATATACTCAAGAGAAAGGAATTTCCAAATGCCAATATCGATGAAAAGGGAAGGCTATACTGTGGGGCAGCTGTTGGGGTTTCCCCGAACACGTATGAGAGAGCGGAGGAACTAATGAAGGCAGAGATAGATTGCATTGTCATAGACACTGCTCACGGACATACAGAAAAGGTCTTTAATGTTGCAAGGCGGTTAAGGAAGATGTGTGACTGTGATCTCGTTGTCGGTAATATAGCGACAGGAGAGGCAGCAAAAGGTCTCCTTGAATTAGATGTTGACGCAATAAAAGTTGGGATTGGTCCAGGTTCCATCTGTACAACAAGGGTAATTAGTGGTATTGGGGTTCCTCAAATCACTGCTGTAATGGAAGTTGCAAAGGTGGTAGAAGGGAAGCGGCCTATCATTTCAGATGGAGGAGTAACCTATTCAGGAGATATCACAAAAGCTCTTGCTGCTGGAGCGGACTCAGTGATGATTGGTAATCTACTTGCCGGAACCGATGAGGCACCAGGGGATCAGATATTCCTTGAAGGCAGAAGGTTTAAAATTTACCGAGGTATGGGGTCACTGGATGCAATGAAGCAGGGAAGTAAGGATCGTTATTTCCAGACAGGGAAATTAGTGCCAGAGGGTGTAGTGGCACGCATTCCCTATAAAGGACCTGTGAGTGAAATTCTGTTCCAGCTCGCTGGAGGAATAAGATCTGGTATGGGATATGTGGGTGCAAGCAATATAAAAGAACTGAAAGAAAAAGCAGAATTCATAAGGATTACTTCTGCCGGAGTGCGTGAGAGCCATCCACATGATGTTAAAATAACAAAGGAACCACCCAACTACGAGATTTAACTATTAGATGAGAGGAAACGATGCTTACCCGTTAGTTCTTTATCGGGCAGAGGATGTTTTACGCGAAAGGATGATTTTATTAGATAGTAAAAAAATATTGCTTATTACAGTTGCAGAACACAAAAAATATTGTAATATCTCTATGAGTTGATGCGCAAATATGGTTTTTTTATATTTAAATGGATAGATTATAAGAGAATGATTTATAAGATGTTAACAGAAAATACAAAAGGAGAAATGTTTCAGGAGGTAATGTGAATAGCATACATGGAACTACCATCCTTGGTGTAAAGCGGGATAATATTGTTGCAATGGGTAGCGATGGTCAGGTGTCCTTTCAAGAAACTATAATGAAAGAGAGTGCAAAGAAGGTCCAAACCCTTCATGAGGGAACTGTCCTCATTGGCTTTGCAGGGGCGGTTGCAGATGCACTAACGCTGTTTTCCATGTTTGAGGAGAAACTAAACAGTCACCCCAAGAATCTTCCTAAGGCAGTTGTTGAACTTGCAAAAAGTTGGAGAAAGGATAAATTCTTACGCAAGTTAGAAGCACTCCTTGGGGTTATGGATATTGAGGATTCCTTCATTTTATCGGGTGGTGGAGAGATAATACAACCTGACGACGGTATAGTAGCTATTGGATCAGGAGGAGGGTATGCCGTTTCTGCGGCAAGGGCACTACTCAAATATTCCTCTTTGGACGCTCCAAGTATTGTGAAAGAATCGATACTGTTAGCATCCAAGGTATGTGTTTATACTAACGATAATATATCTATAGAGGTGTTAAAAAATGAATAGGAATCATCCTTTGAAGCCAAAGGAATTAGTTGATAAGCTTAACCGTTATATCATTGGTCAGAATGAAGCAAAGAAGTCAGTTGCAATAGCAGTGAGGAATAGGTGGAGACGTCAGCAGGTGGGCGGAGAGATGGAAGAAGAGATTTATCCTAACAATATCATAATGATAGGTCCTACCGGGGTCGGCAAAACCGAAATTGCGAAGCGACTTTCAATGATAGTTGATGCTCCATTTGTCAAGATGGAAGCCACCAAATTTACAGAGGTTGGATATATTGGACGGGATGTTGAATCGATGGTCCGAGGCCTTATGGATGTTGCTGTTAAGATAGTAGGGTCACGGAAGAGAGAGGAGGTGCAAGAGAAAGCAGAAGAATTAGCCGAGAGGAAAATCCTGGATCATTTACTTCCCATCTCCACCGGTGAGAATATGAGTGAAACTCGTGAAAAACTGAGGGAACGATTGAGGAAAGGTGTATTTGAAGAGAGAAAGGTAGAAATTGATTTGCAGAAGAAGGAACGTCCTTTCATTGAAGTGCTTGGAACAATAGGACCTGAGGAATTGAATATAGGTCTACAGGATGCACTTTCTAATTTAATGCCTAAGTCCACCAAGAAGAAGTTTATCACAGTTAAGGAAGCAAGGGAGATATTCATAAGGGAAGAATCAGATAAGTTGATAGATCGAGAGGAATTGATTGAGGAAGCTAGATGGAAGACAGAGAATTCGGGAATAATTTTCATTGACGAGATAGATAAGATAATAAGTCAGGGTTCAATGAGTGGTCCAGATGTTTCAAGACAGGGTGTCCAACGGGATCTACTTCCACTGGTTGAAGGAACCACTGTGAACACAAAATACGGCCCTGTTAATACAGACCATATCCTTTTTATCTCAGCAGGTTCATTCTCCTCATCCTCTCCAGCAGACCTTATACCTGAATTACAGGGGAGATTTCCCATACGGGTTGAATTCAAGGATTTAACCCGTGAGGATTTCCGCCGGATTTTGGTTGAGCCGGCTAATTCACTCATAAAGCAGTACAAAGCGATTTTTAAGGCCGAGGGATATCAGCTACAGTTCACGGAAGAGGCTTTAACCTTGATAGCGGATTATTCGAAGAGGGTAAACGAGATGAGTGAGAATATTGGGGCACGGCGTCTCCAGACAGTTATGAATGCATTGTTAGAAGATTATCTATTCAGGATGCCTGATATTCCAGAGAAATTGGTCAATATAGATGAGAAATACGTGGAAGAAAGACTTGGTAAGATTGTAAGCGACGAAGACCTAAGCAGATATATATTATAAGAATGATTTGGGAATCGTTTGTCAGTTTCGAACGGACTGGCGCAAAAAGTGGCGAAGAGGCATTGAGGAGTCTTCTGGAGGAGTCGGAACTCTCTGATAAGTTTGAGCGTTTAAAAAATATGGAGGATTCATATTCCTTTGGGATAGGTAAAGGAGTCGTATTATATAAAGAACGAATTCAAGACCATAAGCCAGCGTTATATATTAAAGTCGTAAGTCCACCTATAGAATATAATTCATTTGATGGTGTTCCAATAAGTATATTTTGTTTTTTGATAACTCCCTTAGATGATTCTATCCATCTCCAGTGTCTTGCCAGATTTTATAGACTGATGAATTTTACTTCCTTTAGAGAGAGGCTCCTTAATTTGAAGTCGACAGAGGAGGTTCGGAAACTAATAAAAAGGGAAGAGGAGGGATTCGAGGAGTGAGTCGGTGGGTATTTTTTACCTGGTTGGTTTTGCTCTTTGTTGCTACATCAATTCCGTCAGGTGCTTTTCCAGAGGTTAGGGTTTTGGGGGTTGATAAGCTCACCCATTTATTCCTTTATGCGGCTTTGACTACTTTTCTTTTCTTTAGCTATGGTAAGAAAAACTGGGAATTCCTTTGGATTATTGCAATAATTGCTATAGTTGATGAGATACATCAACATTTTATTCCGGGCAGGTGTATGAGTTATTATGATTTAATAGCCGATTTTTTAGGAGGAGGACTTACCTTCTGGGTCTTGAAATCATAAAGGAGCCTTAAGGATAAAATGAGTTCAAATATTAAATTTAATAATGTAAAGGGGACAAGAGACATCCTTCCTGAAGAGGCTCTCAAGTGGAAAAGAGCCGAAGATGTGATAAGGAAGAACATGGCAAACTATAATTACAAAGAACTCAGACTCCCAACATTTGAACATACAGAACTCTTCAAGAAGTCCACCGGAGAAGATACTGAGTTAGTTCAGAAACAAATGTATACCTTCCAGGATAAAGGGGGAAGAAGTCTTACGCTCAAACCAGAAGGAACTCCACCTGTGGCCAGGATGTATCTTCAGTATGGTTTGAAGAACAGAGGCTCATTACAAAAATTCTATTATATAGAGAGAATGTTCCGTCAGGAAAAACCCCAGAAAGCCAGATACAGGGAGTTCCGTTCATTTGGTGTTGAAGCTATTGGCTCTGCTTCTGCTGAGATTGATGCCGAATTGATAAAAACAGCACTTGATATAATGAGTGAATTGGATATTAAAGGAATCGAAGTTAATATTAACTCAACTGGGTGTCCGAAATGCAGAGCGGAGTTCATAAAGGAACTCAAAAAGTTTCTCGAGCCGAAATTAGACTCCTTATGTGAGGATTGTAGACGCAGGTTTACAACTAATCCACTTCGTATCATGGATTGTAAGGTGGACAAAGGGAAGCTTGCCAATGCACCGGCACCTCTGGATTTTCTCTGTGACGATTGTAAAAGACATTTCTCTCTGCTAAAGAAGAGTCTGGATTATCTTAACGTTCGTTATGTTGTGGACAGGATGCTTGTAAGAGGACTTGACTACTACACAAAAACAGTGTTTGAATTTATACATTCAGGATTAGGTGCTCAGAATGAAATTGGGGGAGGAGGTAGATATGATGGACTTATTGAGTTTTTAGGGGGTGAGGATACACCGGCCTCAGGATATGCAGTTGGGATGGATAGAATGCTACTCCTTATGCCTGAAATAGAGGAGAACGAAGGTATTGATGTGTTTATTGTAACTCTGGATAAGGAATCTGCTTTGATTGGATGGAAATTATTATCCCAGTTAAGGGAAAAGGGCATCTCTGCGGATAAGGATTATCTGGAAAGGAGCCTTAAAGCTCAATTCCGAGAAGCAGACAGGCAGAATGCAACCTGGACTATTGTAATAGGTGAGGAGGAAAGAAAAAAGGGTGTTGTGCAGTTAAAGAGGATGAAGACAGGAGAACAGAAAGAGATCCCATCGAATATTGAAGCAATTAAGGAGGAAATTAAGTGCTAAGGGAAGTAAATTGTGGGGAACTCCACGCTAAGGATAGCGGGAAGGTCTTTACTCTGGCAGGATGGATTCGTAAGATCCGTGACCACGGAGAGATAATATTCATTGACCTCTGGGATCGCTATGGAATTACCCAGGTTGTCTTTTCACCCGATAGCCCTGCTCTTAGAGAAAGGGCAAAGCAACTGGGGCTTGAATGGGTTATAAGGGTGAAGGGAGAAGTAAAGAAGAGGCCAAAGGATATGGTCAATCCCGAACTCAGCACAGGAGAGATAGAGTTAGTTGCGAGTGAGTTTGATATTCTGAATGCCTCAAAGGTTCCTCCTTTTGTCGTGAAAGAAGACTTAACAGCAGAGAAAGAACTCCGTTTAAAGTATCGATACCTTGAGCTCCGTAGGGAAAAGGCGTTGAAAGGTTTCATCCTTCGCCACAAATTGATGCAGAAAGCGCGGGAATATTTAAACAGTAAGGCGTTTCTTGAGGTAGAAACTCCAATCTTAGCTAAATCAACACCAGAAGGAGCCCGTGATTTTCTTGTTCCTTCAAGAATGCATCCGGGGAGTTTTTATTCTCTTGCGCAATCCCCACAGTTGTATAAGCAGATACTCATGGTTGCAGGATTTGATCGTTATTATCAATTTGCTCGATGCTTCAGGGATGAGGATATGCGTGGAGACAGACAAATAGAACATACCCAGATAGATATAGAAATGGCTTATCCTGAGTGTGAGGACATCTATAAACTTGGAGAAGGTTTGTTGTCTTATATGGTTGAAGGAACTCTGGGAGAGAGACCATCAACTCCTTTCCCCAGGATGACTTACAAAGAGGCAATGGAAAAGTATGGGACGGATAAACCGGATCTTCGTAATCCACTTGTGATAGAAGACAAAACAAAAATAGCAAAGAAGGGAAAATTCGGTATATTCAATCAATGCGAAGTTACGAGAGGCATAAAGATAAAGAGATTATTCACACGTAAAGAGATTGACGAGCTTGAAGAGGTTGTAAAGAAAGCAGGAACAAAGGGTTTGCTATACCTGATGAGCGATGGTGGAAAGTTGAGGGCACCCTTTGCTAAATATTTCAAAGAATTAGATGGCTTTGGTGTAAAAAATGGGGAGACACTTTTCCTCGTTTCTGGAGGAGACAAGGAGGTCCTTACATCCCTTGGTGTTCTTCGATGTGAACTTGGGAAAAGATACAATCTCATTGAAAAGGGCTGGAGATTTTTATGGGTGACAGATTTTCCGTTATTTGAGTGGAATGAAGAGGAAAATAGATGGGCTCCTGTGCATCATATTTTTACTCAAACTATAGGAGATATAAAAGAGTTAGAGAATGATGCCGGTTCAGTTCTAGCTAAGCTGTATGACCTTGTTTTGAATGGAGTAGAATTGGGGTCTGGAAGCATCAGAAACCATGACCCAGAGGTTCAGAGGAGGTTATTCAGGATAATCGGAATGACTGATGAAGAAGTAGAAGATAGATTTGGGTTCTTGCTCAGGGCTCTATCTTATGGGGCGCCACCCCACGGAGGAATAGCACTGGGCTTTGACAGAATATGTATGCTTTTAGGAGGTCTTGATTCAATTCCTGAGGTGATGACCTTTCCTAAAACGCTGACAGGTGTTGGACTGATGGAAAATTCTCCGTCAACTGTTCCCGATAAGGACCTAAAGGAACTCAAACTGGAGCTCAAGAAGGATGAGTAGTGTTTTAAGAATATACCCCGATTCGGTTCTAACGGAGAGGACAAAAGAGGTAAGGGATTTCCAAGGTATGGGAGAACTTACTGAACGGATGCTAAAGATAATGATAGAGAATGACGGAATAGGGCTCGCCGTTAATCAGATTGGAGTTTCCAGCCAGGTTTTTGTTATGAGACTTGATGAAGAGGATGACCCAATCAGGCTGGTGAATCCAGTGATTGTGGAGGCTTCAGAAGAGGATAAAATGGAGGAAGGGTGCCTTTCAGTCCCGAATACACATATAGAAATAATCCGTTCAGAATCTCTCCTCATTCGAGGATTTGATCCCGATGGTAAGGAAGTAGAGTATAAATTCGAAAACCTCAAGGCAAGAGTTGCACAGCACGAGATAGACCACCTCAATGGGATATTAATTGTTGATTACCTTCCTAAGAGAGAAATGTTAAGATTTATGATGGAGTATGAGGAACTGATGAAGGAAGGAGAAAATAATAGCCACAAAGGTTTACTTTAATGCAAAACGAAGAATGCAAATTTGAAAATGACCGGGGACCGAAGACAGGGGATGGTAGAATAGATTATTAGTTACACCCTTCTTACACCTCCCTAATCAACTATTTAACTAATTAACTTTGTGAATTCCAGTGGTGAAAATAAGGAGGATTAATGGAGAAAGACCTTGTTTCCATAAGTGACCTTAAAAATAATGAATTTATGGATATCCTTGCTGAAGCGACAAGGTTAAAGAAGGAAGGGGAAAAAGTGGAAAGGGAAGCTCCTCTTAAAGGGAAGGTCCTTGCAATGATATTTGAGAAGCCTTCCCTACGAACCAGGGTAACATTTCAAACCGGAATCTATGAGCTTGGCGGGATGGGAATATACCTTTCTCCTTCAGATATAAAGATAGGGGAAAGAGAGTCTATCCCTGATGTTGCAAAGAATCTTTCCAGATGGGTGCATTGTATTATGGCAAGGACTTTTGCTCATTCAACCATTACCGGCCTTGCAGAAAATGCATCAGTTCCTGTAATAAATGGGCTCTCCGATCTTGAGCATCCCTGCCAGATCCTTGCAGATTTTCAGACTGTTTATGAGAAGAAAGGCAGATTAGAAGGGATAAAATTGGCATACATTGGTGATGGGAACAATGTGAGTCACTCATTATTGCTCGCCTCAGGCCTTATGGGCGTGGATATAAGAGTGGCCCACCCAAAAGGGTATGGACCAGATGAAGAGATAGTAAAAACATCAAAGGCCCTTGCATCCACATCAGGCGGGTCAATATTAATAACGAATGACCCGGTAAAGGCTGTTAAAAACGTCGATGTCATCTATACCGATGTATGGGCATCTATGGGACAGAAGGATGAGGCAGAGGAAAGGAGAAAGGTCTTTGCCCCGTTCCAGGTGAATGAGAAACTCGCAGGACACGCGGATGCAAACTTCATCTTTATGCACTGTCTACCGGCTGTTAGAGGAGAAGAGGTGAGCACTGGTGTAATCGATGGTCCTCACTCAGTAGTATTTGATGAAGCAGAGAACCGACTCCACGCACAGAAGGCACTGATGGTTAAGTTAATGGGGTAAAACAGCTATCAGCTCAGAGCTAATAGCTTCAATGCAAAATGAAAATTGCAAAGTGAAAAATGCAAATAAAACGCAGAACAAACGCAGCTACTCCAGAGCGGGAAGTAAGGCTGTAACATTGAATGTTAACTTCTAT